>Ga0302189_10001909_pt1 | contig 17049 bp, 15 predicted proteins | sample II_Bog_E2_2_FD_194551 | JGI IMG/M metagenome (GOLD analysis project Ga0302189, IMG submission 194551) | Peat permafrost microbial communities from Stordalen Mire near Abisko, Sweden - II_Bog_E2_2 | ecosystem: Environmental > Terrestrial > Soil > Wetlands > Peat | place: Sweden: Abisko...
GAACGAGTACATGTGCTACGTCCACCGCGACGACGTCATCATGACCGTCATCGAGAACGATCCTTTCCTCATCGACCGCCTCGACACCCGCGACGACGTCCAGCGCGCCCTGCTCGCCGTCGCCTCGCGCCTGGCCTGCAACCGCATCGACCTCAAACGCGCCGGCCTGCTCGGCTTCATCCTGCAGAACGCCCTGCGCAACCTCGCCGCCGCACCCAACCAGACCCTCAACTCCGCCCCGCTCGTCCCCGACCACCTCGAAGACGGACCCGGCGACCCCGAACTCCTCAAACTCGCCCGCCCCAACCTCGACGACGACGAAAACGCCCCCGACCTATACGCCGCCGCGGATTGTCAATCCATTGAGGGATATCATTCCATTGAGGATTGTCATTCCATTGAGGATTGTCATTCCATTGAGGATTGTCATTCTGAGCGCAGCGAAGAATCCCCGCATTTCGCCCCTGCCGCCACAACCGCTCGCCCTCATTCCGCCCCTGCGCCAACGCCACAGCACCGCCCCAGAACCGTCTCTATCCCACCCAGCCCGTACTTGGACCGCCGCCCCGCCGAGCCCGCCGCCAACCCTCAACCGAATGCGCAGCGCACAGTCGACATGCCCGCAGAGCCCACCATTGCCCTGAAAGCCAGCGAAGAACCGCCGCCATCAGCCACCCCGCCTGTCAGCACTCCTGGTACTTCCAATTCCGCTGCTTGCCTTCGCCAATCCACTCCACGGCCTGCCCAATGCGTCGGTCGCGGGTCTCTGCGCGCTTGGCGTCGGCGACCCACTCCACGTACTCGCGCTGGCAGCTCGGACTGAAGGCCGCAAACGCCGCCGCCGCGGGCTTGCTCTTCTTCAGCGCCGCCGTGAACTCCGCCGGCACGGCCAGCGGAGGCTTCGGAGCCTTCACCGCGCGGCGCTGTGCCGCCATCCTGTTCTCGCCCTGCCCGCTCTCAATCAGCGCGGCCGCTTGCCGGATGTAGCCCGTCAACTGCTTGTCTGGCGGCAGGTCCTTCAGGCCGGCGATCTTGCCCAGCGACCCCATCCCGCCGTGCTGCAGCACGCCATCCGCGCGCAGCACCTTACCAATCTCCGCGCCCCAGAAGCCGAAGCTGCAATGCTCCTTGAACGCCGAAATGTTGCAAAGAATCGTGCGGCCGTGCAGAAAGAACGGCCGGCTCCATTTCATGTCCTCGTCCACATCGGGACACGCCGTGTGGATGAGCGCGCGCAAATGCGTCAACACCGGCTGGGCAAAGGGCGCAGCCTTGGCAATATACGCATCGATGCGGGGGTCCGTCTTTGGCTTGGGCACGGCAGCAGTTTACACAGAAACGGCCGCTGCGCCTATCGGGAAAACTGCTCCAGCCGGAGCTACATCACCGGGTCCGGTGCAGCTCTGTCACCACGGCGTGCAGGGAATCCTGCCACTCCGGCATGCGCCAGCCCAGCACCTCGTCCAGCCTGCTGCAGTCCAGCAGCGAATTCGCAGGCCGCCTGGCCGGCGTGGGATACTCGGCCGTCGTGATCGGCTCAACCGTCGCCAGCTTCGCGGCTGGCTCCAGCTTCTGCCACTCCGCAATCGTCTGCTCGGCAAATCCGCACCAGGTCGTCTGACCTGCGCCGGTCGCATGGTAGATGCCGCTCAACGGCTGCGCCGCTTCGTACAGCGAGCCCTGCGTCTGCTCAGCGATCTGCTCGATATGGCCGATCGCGTGCGCCGTCAGCCGGGCCAGCTCGAAGCTCCACGTCGGCGCGCCATGCTGGTCGGCCACGATCCGCAAATGCTCCCGCTCCTGCGCCAGCTTCAGCATCGACCGCACAAAGTTCTTGCCAGTGGCCCCGTACACCCAACTGGTGCGGAACGTCAGGTGCGGAACGCCGCTCGCCGTCAGGGCAACCTCGCCCGCCAGCTTGCTTTCGCCATAAACGTTCAGCGGGCCAGTCGCATCGCTCTCGACATACGGCGTCGGCTTGGAGCCGTCGAAGACGTAGTCGGTGGAATAGTGGATCAGCGCGGCGCCCAGGGCCTTCGCCTCTTCCGCCAGAATCTGCGGGCCGGTCGCGTTGATCGCAATGGCAAGTGCCGGTTCCTTCTCCGCCTGGTCCACCGCGGTGTGCGCCGCGGCGTTCACCACCCAGCGCGGCCGGAACTCGCGCACCGCGCGCCGAATCGACTCGGTGTTGGTAAAGTCCAGTTCCTTCAGCGTGGGAGCAAAGAGCTCGCCGAACGGCGCCAGCGTGATCTTCAACGCGTCCCCAACCTGGCCGCCGTCGCCCGTGATCAGAATTCGCGCGTCGCCGCGCAACGTGCTTGGCATCAATACACCCTTTCGTCGATGACCCGTCTCAGATACTCGCCGTATGTGCTCTTGGCCATGCGTGCCGCCAGCGCCTGCAGTTGCGTCGCGTCAATGTATCCCTGGCGATACGCAATCTCTTCCAGGCACGCGACCTTCAAACCCTGCCGCTTCTCCAGCGTCTGGATGAACATCGACGCCTCCAGCAGCGAGTCGTGCGTGCCGGTATCCAGCCACGCCATGCCGCGGCCCATCAACTCGGTCGTCAGTTGGCCGCGCTCCAAATACCAGCGGTTCACGTCCGTGATCTCCAGCTCGCCGCGTGGCGATGGCCGAATGCCCTCGGCGACGCTGACGATCTGGTTGTCGTAAAAGTAGATTCCGGTGACGGCGTAGCGCGACTTCGGATTCGCGGGCTTCTCCGCGAGAGAGATTGCCTTGCGGTTCTCGTCGAACTCGACCACGCCATAGCGCTGCGGATCCTGCACGGCGTACGCGAAGACGGTGGCGCCATGCTTGCGTTCCGAGGCCGAACGCAGCAGCTTCGCAAAGTCATGGCCAAAGAAGATATTGTCGCCCAGCACCAGGCAGCAGCCTTCGCCGGCAAGAAAGTCCTTGCCGATCAGGAATGCCTGAGCCAGCCCGTCCGGCGACGGCTGCACCGCGTACTGGATCGAGATGCCCCAGCGCTCCCCCGAGCCCAGCAACTGCTCGAACCGAGGCGTATCGGACGGCGTCGAGATCACCAGAATGTCGCGAATGCCCGCCAGCATCAGCGCGGACAGCGGGTAGTAAATCATCGGCTTGTCGTAGACGGGAAGCAACTGCTTGGAGATAGCTTCCGTGACCGGATGCAGCCGCGTCCCGGAGCCACCGGCGAGTATGATGCCTTTCATTCGTTCCTCTCCAACCTCGAATTCAATTCGGAATCCGCCGCAACGCTCAACTGCGGGTGCCGTAGTTTCCAGTGATCCAATCGCGATACTCGCCACTGACGATCTTTGCCACCCAGCTCTGATGGTCAAGATACCATTCCACGGTCTTGCGGATGCCGGTGCGGAACGACTCCTTCGGCGCCCATCCCAGCTCGCCCTGCAGCTTGGAGCAGTCGATCGCGTAGCGCCGATCGTGTCCTGGGCGGTCCTTGACGTACGTGATGAGCCGGTCGTGCGGCGCGCCTTCCGGATGAAGCTCGTCCAGAATGGCACAGAGCGTATGCACCACGTCGAGGTTCTTCTGTTCGTTCAGTCCGCCCACGTTGTACGTCTCGCCCAGTCTGCCTTTCTCCAGCACGGTGAGAATGGCGTCGCAGTGGTCGGTGACGTACAGCCAGTCGCGCACGTTCTGTCCGTCGCCGTACACCGGCAACGGCTTGCCTTCGACAGCATTGTGAATCATCAGCGGAATAAGCTTCTCCGGAAACTGGTAGGGGCCGTAGTTGTTGGAGCAATTAGTGGTAACGACGGGCAGCCGATAGGTGTGGAAGTAGGCGCGAACCAGGTGGTCGGATGCGGCTTTTGATGCGGAATAAGGACTGTTTGGGCGGTAGGACGTCTCCTCGTGGAACGCCGCTTCCTCCGGCGTCAGCGAGCCGTAGACCTCGTCGGTGGAGACATGCAGAAAGCGGAAGCCGTTGCCGTCGGGCAGCGAACGCCAGTGCTTCAATGCAGCTTCCAGCAGCGTGAAGGTGCCGACGATGTTGGTATCGACAAACGCGGCGGGGCCGAGGATCGAACGATCCACGTGACTCTCCGCGGCAAAGTGGACGACGGCGTCGGGCTGATGTTCGTCGAGGAGGCGGGTGACCAGCGGGCCGTCCAGAATCGACCCGTGAACGAACGTGTGTGCGGGATCGCCTGCGATGGAGGCGAGATTATCGATGTTGCCCGCGTAGGTGAGCGCGTCCAGATTGACGACTTTGTGCCCACGATGAATCGCCTCCAGCACGAAGTTGGACCCGATGAATCCCGCGCCTCCGGTCACCAGCAAGACTTTCCGATGCATGCTTTCCTCTCTCAGGCCTTTGTGTTCCTTGAGATTACCTCAGTCCGTCTGCATTCCATGTACCTGAAACCTGCGCGGCATAACGCTAAAGTGTGACCTGGAGACTTGTGGAATCAGGATACGTCTCCGCATCCGCGAGCAAGAAACCTGCTCCATCCTTGTCCGAAAGTGTGGGGTCGCCGTCCAAGGGCCATTCAATGCCGATGGCAGGATCGTTCCACAGGATCGAGCGCTCAGAAGCTGGCGAGTAGAAGTCGGTCGCCTTGTAGGAGACCTCGGCGAAGTCGCTGAGGACGAGAAAGCCATGGCCAAAGCCAGGGGGAATCCAGAGCATGCGCCGGTTCTCCGCGCTGAGCGCGACCCCAAACCACTGGCCAAACTGCACGGAGTTCCGCCGCAGATCGACCGCCACATCGAAGATCTCGCCGCGGAGTGCGCGCACCAGCTTGCCCTGCGGCTGCTTCAACTGGTAGTGGAGTCCGCGCAGCACGCCTTTGCGCGAGCCGGAATGGTTGTCCTGAACAAATCGTGTGGGCAGTCCCAGGGTCTTGAAGGTCGCTTCGTTGTACGCCTCGAGGAAGAAGCCTCTTGCGTCGCCGAAGACCTTGGGTTCCAGAATGACGACGTCATTGAGCGAGGTCGGGATAGCTTGCAATGCAACTCCTCCGGCGACAAGATTCCAATGCGTGTGGCTGTCTGTGCTTCACTGCACGGCTACTTATATTTCGGTCCTTCAGCCCTCTGTCTCTCTGGTATCTGCAACCTAGGCCTTCGGCCTAGGCTGGTATATGTCGGGCCTTCGGCCCTTTGCATCTCACGAACGAATGGCTCTATGCATTTCACGAACTAATGATTCGGGACTCTATGTCGGGCCTTCGGCCCTATGCGTTTCGCGAACGAATGGCCCTATGTATTTCGCGAATGAATGACTCGGGACTCTAGTCGAAGGTGACCATGATCTTGGTGAATGCTGCCGGATTGTCGCTCCATGCGCGCAGGATCGCCGGCGCCTCTTCGAGCGGGACGATCGCGCTGATGGCCTCCGCCGTGGGAAAGCGCTTCTGCTCGAACATGCGGATGACCTCCTGGAAGTCCTCTGGGAGCGCGTTGCGCGAGCCGCGGATGTCGAGTTCCTTCTGCACAAACAAGCGGGTCTCAAAGCTCACGTGGTCCTTGGCGTATCCGATGTAGACGACGCGCCCTGCGAACGAGACCTCTTCGACGGCTGCACGATAGGTTTCGGGCCTGCCGATGGCCTCGATAATGACATCGGGTCCGTTGCCGCCGGATATCTCCTGCAGTCTGGCGTGAACATCGTCGCGGGTTGAATGGATGAGGTGGCGAGCTCCGGCGCCTTTGGCGATGGCAAGCTTCTTGTCGTCGACATCGATGGCGATGACCTCGGCTCCGCGAAAGGCAGCCGCGGAGACGGCGCCCAGCCCCACTCCGCCGCATCCGTAAACAGCCACGATATCGGTCGCTGTGACGCGACCGCGCGAGACGGCATGGCAGCCAACCGTCAACGGTTCCACCAGGCACAACTCTTCAATCGGTAGCGCCGCGGTGTAGAGCTTGGCCAAGGGCATACTGAAGTGGTCCGTCAATGCGCCGTCGCGCTGCACACCCAGCGTCTGGTTAAACCGGCAGGAGTTGACACGTCCCTGGCGGCAGGCGCTGCACGTGCCACAGCTGGTGTAGGGCGACATGGTGACGTCCATCCCTTCGGCCACGCCTAGCTCATTGGCCGGCACCCGTTCCAGCGTAGCCGCGATCTCGTGGCCGGGAATCCGCGGATAGGTGACCAGGGGATTCTTGCCCAGGAAGGTGCTGAGATCGGTCCCGCACAGGCCGATGCGGCGAATTCGCATGGTTGCTTCGAGGGGGTCCGCTGCCGGACGTTCAACGTTGATGACTCGGGCCTCTCCTGGCCGATCGATGACTAATGCACGCATGACTTCCTGTTGTTCCTCTCCAACTCCTGCGTCAACAAGAGTTACACCACATAGCTAGTATATTCGAGCGCAACCACCAGCCCCGGAAAGAAGGCCCTTCGCGTGGGCACTTACGGCGCGACCGCGTGGTCCGGATGCACAGTGATCTGCACGGTCGCATCTGTATTGCTCTGCCCGCCGGCCTGGTACACCGGCGCCTTCCACCACTCGTGCTGCACGTCGACGGAGAGCTCGATGTGGTCGTGAAGCCGCTTCACGGCGTGGATGTCGAAGCTGTTCTGCGTAGTGCCGAAGGGGACGAAGTCGTCCGCAACTTTCGCGTGCCGGAAGGACGCCTGCAGCAGTTCGCGCGGCGAAAGATGATAGGTCAACCAGGCTTGTCCGCCCTGCCCTTCGCGGCCGATGGCGTCGCCCATGATGTAGCCCTTGTTGGTATAGCCCTGAACCTGAACGAACTCCGTATAGATGTATCCGCCGCCCGTGCTGCGGCTGGTTTCCGGGTCGGTGTTCACGCCTTCAAACCGCAGATCGAGTCTGGGGATGCCGGGAAATCGCGACAGGTAGAGGCCGGGACGCACGGCGGCATGGCGGGGCGCATCGATGGGGCTGATGTCGTCGTGGAGCATGGAATCCGTATACAGGGTGACCCAGTGATTGAGCCATGGAAGGCGCCAACTGAAGTCGAAGGAAGCAAAGCGAGCGCCGGGATCCTGGTTGGTTGTCTTGATCGCTGGAGAGACGGCGGTGGTGCTGAAAAAACTTCGGAGAAACGTGTGAAGGGAAATCCCCTCATGCCCCTTGCCACCCCAGATGACGGTGCGCTCAAATCCAAACTCCACGTTCGGCGTGGGCTTGAAGTTGATCTTTTCGATATGCAGCCAGGGATCGTTGGGGTCAGTGTGGCCCTTCAGGCTGCCCACGAAAAAGTCATAGCGAAACGCGCCGGTCAGTCGCGAAATCAGTGGGATGTACAGCGGTTCGGTGCGGTCGATCTGAAATGCGTAGATGTTCTCCGCGTTGTTGCTGTAGGTGAACGCGCCGCCTACTGTTGGGGCCAGCCAATGGTCGCTCTTGCCGAAGGAGAGCTCGTGGTTCAGCAGCCGGTAGGAGAGGTTCGCCTCCACGACGCGAAACACATAGGTGGTGGCGATGGGGCCTGCGGGGATGGTGGCCTGCACGGGGTTGGTGGCAAGTATGAGCTGACAAGCTGGCGATCCCGCTTGCACTGATTGTTGGACACACAAGTCATTTGTGGATAGAGTCGCGGCGAGTTGGGGAGAATACCCCGCCGCGCTCGGGGCGTGCTGGTACTCGCCGCGCGCATACAGGCTGAACCGGCCAAACTCGGCGCTTCCGCTGACGCCGTCGACGGTGTTGAAACCCGGCTGGTAGGGGCGCCCGTAGTCGTTGATGAGGGTTTGTCCCAGATGGAAGCTGTCGCGCAGCGTGAGGCCGGAGATGCCTTGCAGCCTCGCGTAGACTCCCTCGCAACCATAGGAGAGCCCGTCGCTGTCGTCCTCTTCGCCGCCAAACTCTCGCTGCAATGCGGCGAGCGTCTCCACTGCTTGCGGATTGCCTTGCAGGTCCTCCTGCTGCGCCGTGTCATCGAGCATCCGCTGAATGCTGCGCCTGGTCCACGGACGAAGGCCAAGATATCCGGTATCCAGGTAGCCGAGTCCATGCAGACGATCCAGAGCCGGGTACACCCAACTGTCCATCGGGACATAGATGTCCGCAGGAAGTGCCGTTCCGGGACCTGCCTTGCATCTTGGAAGTTCCATGCCGCTTGCCGCAGGTGCCAAGTACATGAACGTCAGAGCGGCTAGTAACACTGTGAGGCTAGACCATAAAATACGCTTTCGCCCAGATGCCCTTTCCGTCGGATTGACTACAGTGTGATGCTTCGACATATCACTCCTTATCCTACAATTCTTCCGAAGCACAGTAGTACTGGGCGAACTGCTTCCAAGGATGCCACGGGAATCCAAAGCGAAGAGTAAGAACGGAGCTCTGCAAGAATCGTTCGCCCGCCCGGCATTGACGGAGCTATAGCAATGCAACCTTCAACTCGCGGGGACAGCTTCACAACGAACGAATCCTGCTAGGGAAGGTATGAACAAGTCATTGGACATTCCCTCAGGGGCTGAAGCCCGGTTGATTTTGCACCGTTTACGACGTGGCTAAACTTGTTCAGAGTCTCCCAAGCGTCAATGAGTGCTCACTTCCGCTAGGACTGCTCGATAGTGTCCACTCAGTTTGATGCCAATCTCGTCCCACGTTGAGAATGAGTCGTCAGGAGGCCGCAGGGTCCCGGGCCCAGCTTTTGCTCGCTCCACTGCTGAGGCAATGCCGGAAACGATGCTTCCCTCGGAACTCGGGTCAACATAGACAGCGCTCTCGCCCAAAACCTCCCGCGTACCTCCGCAAGCCGATGAAACTACGAAACAGTCGCATAAAAACGCTTCCAGATCAACCAGCGAAGACACTTCAAACCAACTTGCTGAAACATGAATTCGGGCGCTTCGCATTAAACTGCTGACCTGCTCATAGGGAATTTTCCCCAAGTACTCCGACTGCGATGTGGCGATCAACTTCTTGAACTCATCACAAAATCTCTTGTGATTTTTGTTTTCGCCCCCAACGAATGCCGCCTTCAATTGCAACTTGTTCAAGGCATTCAGTATGGCGATCTGGTTCTTTCGCGCTTCAATTCTCGCTACAACGCAAACATCCCAGATGCGTGGAGAGTCCTCACCAGAGCGACTGGAAAACTCGGAACTCCGGAGTCCATTTCTCAGAAGTTGAAATCGCCCGTCCGGAACAACGCCAAAATCGACGACAATATCCTCTTGTTCTTTGTTTGTCAGAACGAAGATACGGTCCGTCCCCTCGATAATTGCAACTTGAGACTTCAGGACGCCTCGAAATGCCAGCTTCGCAGTTGGGAGAAGTAATTGTGGATAGGCAATTGACCGGACAAGGCTCCTCATGCATTCCAGTTTCTCAAACCCCAACGCCCCTGAGATGAGACCAATGATTCCGCCACGTCCTTCGCGCTCGTATCGATTTATCTCGGAAAATGAATGATGGATCGAAGACATGACGACGGGTTTTCCTGCAGCACGGGCACGCCAAAAGTAGTTGTACGCCTCCATCGGGCGATCAATGTTTGTCAAATGAATAATGTCAAATCCAGTCAAGTCAGCGGCCATGTCTGCAATGATTTGTCCCTCAAACATGGCTTTGCCGTCGGGGCCAGGTTCCCGCCCCGCCCGGATGTACTCCTGAATCTGAAAGGAATCCCCTCCCGGCTTATCGAAAACATCAACTCTCATGCAATAAGCGACCTTCATTCGTGCCTTCCCGGCTCCAAGCCTGTTGCATTCCGTGCCACAGCCAAAGAAAAAGCATCGGCTTATAACTTACGAAGATGTCAATAAATGTGGCTGTGCACAGCATGATAATCATATATTCGCGGAAGGGCCATGATGACTGAGCGTGATCTTTCATCAGGCTCTGGACAAACCACAAAAACAGCACCAAGCCAAGCAGTCCGGTTTCGACGAAGACTCTTACAAAATATCCGTCGACCGCGGCCGACCCGAAGGAAGGACCGAGGCCAACCAAAACAGAGTCATACCGGCCCAACGTAGACTTGATCAGAGTTGCCCAACGGAAAACCCTCATCATACCGCTCGCATCGCCTTCGCCGGAGATTCCCTGGTAGAAGGCGGTTAGAAATTCACCCGCCAGATAGTCTGTCGATGTCGCGTATACCGGGGCATCGTTATAGGCCTCAGTTAGGGTATTGATCGAAGTGCCCGAAGCCGCAGAGTTCAGGCGACCGACGATGCCAACCTGTTCCTTCGCTGAACTACCCGAGGTAGAACGCACCACCACGATACCGGCAATTACAAGGGCGGCAATGGATGCGATCCCAATGACTCGTTGGCGTCTTGATCTGACTCTTCTCAACCCTACTTTGATTGCGCTAAAAGCTGTTGCGAGACTGGTAACCCTTGAAGCAGAGAGCAGGATGAGACCGACTGAGAATAGGCCCCCTATCCTCTTCTTCTGCCAGTACCCCAGATAGCACAGAAGGAACGCCCCAACCGCCGCCAATTCATAGGGACCGTTCGTATTGCCAACCGCCCTGGTGGTAATGCCTCCGAACGCTCCGGTGACAGGCAGAAGTCCCAGCATTTGCAAAGGAACCGCAACACAAAGCATCCCCAGGTAAATTGATAGCACCCGTGAGAGGTTGATGCTGTTTCTGGCGACCCAGTGTCCCAGATAATAAAAAACCATATACTGCGGCAACCGGATTACAAAGAAAACAGAAAGAGAAGGACTAATCCGGCCGGCGGCAGAATTCCATACTGTCGAAACGATGTTTGCCGCTACAAATCCAAGATAAATGTTGAACGAGCGCGATCGCTTGACTCTGCCTAGGTCTCCCCTGGCCAAGAGCAGAACAAGTGCAATCAGAATCAAGAAATCGTCAGCGCGGATCCCTGATTCGCCCACACCGATCAGTACCACCTTGAACGAAAGGATGCACCACACCAGAATCGCGTATAAAATGATGTCGGTCGTGCGGCCTTTGACGATCATCGAGTCTTGATCACTTTCCCCGGCACACCGACTACGACAGACCTGGCAGGCACGGACTTGGTCAACACGGTTCCGGCGCCTATTACAGATCCATCTCCAACAGATACCCCATCCAGCACAATTGCGTTATTCCCGATCCAAACATCCCTCCCAATCTCGATCCCACGGCGCGTTACCCCTTGAGCATAGATATCGTCCCCGCCTGAGTACTCATGGTTCTCCGCGATCAGTGAGACGTTGGCACCCAACTGGCATCGATCACCAATTGTGAGTTGCGCGGCGGCGCCGAGAATACAGCGCGGACCGATATAAACATTGTTGCCGATCATGACGCCGGCACCAGGCTTGTCATAGTGACTGGTCAACTGCAACCAACAGCCTTCCCGGATCGTGACCGAATTTCCAATGTTGACACCACCCACGGAGAGACAATCAATATAACCGTAGCTGCCAATGTAAACGTTGCTCCCGAGCCGAAGGAGGCGCTTATTCATGATCTTGCAGCCTCTCCCCAGGAAGAAGTTTCCCCGCACCGCTCCGATCCAGGGTCGCGCTAAGAGTCCGCGGACATAAGAACCGAATCCCTTCTGCACCAAATTCATCAAGACGTCCAACGAAGACAGGGTCGGTGCAATCACTGCATCTCTGCCCCGCACGCGTTTCAACAAGAATAAGGCAATGCGATTGCTCAACACGTGGGTGAACTCCCTGTTCGATTCGAACCTCAAAGATTAGGATATCCGCCAGAGAATCGGTACCGCGGCGGGTTATCTCTTCCCTTTTGTGTAATCCATGAAGCTCTCCACAAAGATCCTATCTGAAAATTTCCCAAGCGCTGTTGCATATAACGAGAGCAAGTCCCCCTTGCTTAGGCTCTGCACGTCAACTACCTTCTCGGCAAACGCCCTGACGCTGAAATCATCCGCAATCAGCCGGCCCGGAATCCACTCATGGAAGACAGGGATCGGACTAGCAGTCAGCCGGATGCCCTTCATCATCGCTTCTCGAGCGACCAGAGACATCGATTCATATGTTGACGGAATAAAGATCATTGCATTCTTCGGAACCGTCTCCCACGGATCTACTCTCCATCCCAGAAACTTGATCTTTCCTGCAACCCCAAGTGCCCTCGATCTTGCAACGAAGTCTGCCATGTCTGGCCCGTCTCCGACGACCGTCAAACTAACATCTCTGCCCGCGTCATTTAGTATCTCAAGAGCATCGAGTGCAGCCAGGTTGTTCTTGTGCCCATACTCAACTCGACCGATCATCCACAAGTCAATCGGCCCGTCCCACGGACCACCATCATTCGCTTCCGGGATCCGATTCGGGGAAGGTGGTTCGCCAATGGTTGGGTAGTAGAGGTGACCAACCGTAGGCAACCTCTCGCCACACGTGCGAGCCTTCACCTCTTTTGCACTTGATCGGCTTGGAGCAATAATCCAGGAATAAATCCCGAAAAGCCACCGATCCGCCATCTTATCCCTTGCAGAACTCAGAGCACGCCTCGTCCAGGATCCACGCTTGTTGAAAAATGCGAACCTCTCTGTGTTATGCAGCCAAGCACGCGTCTCCACTCCGAACCATCTAAGAATTAACTGCGGCGCTAGGCAAAACTCGATTCCTGAGAGGTTGAGCCACCAGGCCTGAACTCCCTTTCGTCGTAGGCGAATTAATATCCGAGCAAATGGAATAAGCCGAAGGGGATAACTGACAATATTGAGTGGCAATGCGCTAGGGCAGTCAATGAACTGCAGCCTTTCATTCTCCCCAACAACCCCCTCGATCGCAGATCTGGTCCGGGCAGTGCATACGCAGACAATCCTCGCGCTGGTATTTCGCAGAATGACGCGAATCCCCCAGGCAAGCGCGATTTGTGCGCCACCAAAAGTATGGGCGTCGTCAATGAAAACAATGGGAAAGGCGGAACGGTCCGCATTCATAAGCGTCATGTACGGGCCTTGAGAAATCGGGCGGGCACGCCAGCCACAATCGTATATTCGGGGACGGACGCACTCACAACACTCCCAGCAGCAACAATCGCGCCTCGTCCTATAGTGACTCCGGGGAGAACCGTTGAGTTCGTACCCAGCCACACGTCATCGTGAATTACAACGCCCATTTTGTCGGTTCGAGATGGCTGATCGGTGATGGGCGCGCCCAGAGCAGACGAATGGTTGGTACTGATGATGGAAACTCCCTGGGAGACTAAGCAGTTTGCCCCAATGCGAACCCCGCCTGCAGCGCGAACATTGTTAGCCTCCCCGATGTACGTAAAGTCGCCTATCTCAAGGGTAGCGTGATCGTCCTTCGAAGCATGGCGGTCTGACTCGACCGAGAGAAACGTAAACGCCCCAATAACAACGTTGCGGCCAAGGCGAAGCTTACATGCCCTGCCCACTCGAATTAACGCCCTGGGATCGATCCGGCAGCCTTCATTCGTAGCAGCAATTCGTTCTAGAACAATCCTGTCCCGAATGATCCGCATCTCATTCTTTGCGAATTGGGTCAGGAATCGAACCAACATCATCATGTACCTCTTTCCCTAATACAGGCACTCTTGACTATAAAACTCTGATAATGCTTCGTTGCAAGGTAGAAAGCCACCTGTTATGCCACTACGCTGGGACTTTTGCGCGGCTAAAGATTCCAACGCCGCCACGAACTAAGATCACGATACTACCAATAATCTGGAGAACCTCGATAACGTTCATCGCGATGACGCCGCCCAGGGCGCCGTATCGAGGAATAAAAATAAATCCAATCCCAACATTCACCATCCCCACAGCCAACAGCAGTCTGCTTTGTGATTTATCGAATCCGAATGGAATTAGCGCCAGAACACCAAGGATATAGTTGATCGCTGCCAATACTGGAAATAGCGAAAGCCATCTGACTAGCGCTACAACCGCAAATGCGTTTTGACGGAAAGCAATGTGGGCAAGCGGCTTAGCAGAAACCACGATGCAGAGGCCTACGAGAAGCCCAACGCCGGCGCTCCGCTCAATGGTCTTTCGAATGAATCCAAGCGCCGCGTCTCGGGATTGTGACATCAGGCGAATGGTGTGGGGATAGCTTGCCTGGATCATAGGAGCGATCAAACCAGTTGCCGCACGTATGATCTTGTCGGCTAAACTGAAGTACCCCGCCTGTTCATTGCCCGCGAGAATCCCGACTATGAACGTGTTGGTGTTGCTGTAGAGACTGACCGCCGCAGTGGTAAGGAATAGATGTCGTCCTTCGCTGAGCGACCCATGTATATCGCCTCTGCTCGGAACAACAAAATGAGATACATGATTGCGGAGAGCGACAACCACCCCCACGATACCCGCTATCAGGAAGCCTCCTGAAAGCAGTAAAGCGGCGAGGAAGGTGTCCCCAGGCCCGCGAACAAAGAGCACCACCAGCAGCGCCGATGCCAGCTTTGCAAGTCCGGTGATAATCGAGATGGAACGCATGCGCTCCATTCCCTGAAAAAGCCACTGCGGAAATAGCGCGTTGCCGATCACCCCCACATACGCCGCAAAATACACACTCGCACTCGAGTGAAGGCGCGGAATGTAGACCACGGCCGCCCCGAGCACTACAGCTCCAAGCAAAGTGAGGAAGCCCTTGATCGTGAGCACGGTCCAGAATACCCGCGAGACCTCCTTTTTATCTTCTCGATGTTGGGCGATCGCTCGCGTAGCAGAAAAGTTGAACCCGTAATCGGTGGCCGTAACAAAGTATTGAGCGATCGCCTGGGCAAATGCAATCAAGCCGTATTGCTCAACTCCGAGAACCCGAACGAGATACGGCAGCATCGCAGCTGGAATCAGGTAATTGAGCCCCTGCAAACCATACAGCCAAGTGATATTGGAGGCGAGACGGGATCTATCCTTGATCTTTGACAGAAGAAGCAACTCCAGTTTGAAACTATTCTACTGTTGCACGGACTCCGCCGCCGATTACAACGATATTCCATCACTGAATTGATTACAGCGAGAGTATCTCAAAGAGTATCCTCCAAGCCTGAACGCGCGCGCAAATTCGAAATAGCTGAAATCGCTCTATTCGTCAGATGTCGGTACTCCACCAACCTCAAGGCCGCATCCCCAGCGTATTGTTCTTCACCCCCACGGCGATCGGCGTCACCACCGGCGTCCCCGCCCCCCACCAGCTCGGTCACGTTCGTGCTCTTCGTCGCGGAGTTGGTAACCCAGACGTTGCCAGAACCGTCGACCGCAATGCCGTACGGAGTGTTCAGGCCACCCGCCGCATAATCCGTCGACGGCGAGACCGACGCACCAGGGTTGGAAAGCTCGGTAACGGTGTTCCCCTTGGAATTCGCCACCCGAACATTGCCGGAGCCGTCAATGACGAGCCAGTTGGGCTGGTTCAGACCGCCGCCCGGATATCCGGTAGTTGAGGGCCGCTCCCGCGCTGTAAAACTCGCTGACCGTGCTGTTGATCGCATTCGTAAACCAGATATTGCGGGGCGGCTCTTCATCGGGCTGGGTCGGACGGTTTCGATCGTAGAATTGGTGTTTGCGGACCGCACGGTCCGGTCTCGACCATGGACTAAAAGGACTCGATAAGACGCAAGGTCTCAGCACATTACTTTTACTTTGTGCAATCACCCCAGCCAACCACTCATGTTCGCGCATCAGCATTCAGTCGGCTTGGCTTTGGGATGCCGCCGCGACCTTCGCCTGAAGATACTCCCTCAATAGAACCCAGGTAGAGCTTCCAATCAGTCCAATAAGAAAACCCACGAGAAGGATCGATATTCGGTTCGGCGAAGATTTCGCGTCTGGATACGAAGCAGAATCAAGAACTTGCAAAACAGGAGCATCCCGCGCCTCGTCCAACCGTGCCGCCTCGTACTGCCGCGAGAGCATGTCAAACAACGCCTCGTGATATTTCACTTCACGCTCTTTGCGGACATACTCCAACTGAACTTCCGGAACCTTTGAAGTTGGAATAGCCGCGGTAGATCGACTGCCGTTCCCTCGCTGCAAACCGGCAAGTTGACCTTGTAGGTCATTAATTTCGCTGCGCAGCCGGATCACCTCCGGGTTCTCCTCGGTGGCAGAATCGCGCAGCGAAGCGAGCTGAACTTCGCGCAAAGCTATCTGTGCTTGTGTCTCCGCGATGGTTCTAATCTCTGCGTCTGTTTGTCCAGTCGGAGCAATCAGACCGGATTGTTCCTCCGTCTTCTTCAGTTCAACCTCCGCATCCGCCAGATTGTCTTTCTCCTTTTCCAACTGTTGTTCAAAAAACAGCCGCCGCTGTGCGGTCTGGCCAAGCGCTAATCGCCCGTTCGTCGCGCGCAAGACATCCATATACGCGCTTGCCAGGTCGTGCGCTAGCGCTGGACTCTCGGCAGACACATTTACCGTGACAATGGATGACTTCAAGTCCACATTGACAACAGTGTCAGAGTCGAGCTCCTTCTCCGCCTGGCTCTCCTTCTTCACCCGATATACTTGCATCAGGCTAAACCGCTTGACCAACTCGCTGATGATGGAACGGCTCCTGAGAATACCCGCATACAAATCGCCCGAGTTCTTAGTGCCGCCAAGAAGTTCCCCCCCTCCCAACGATGAAATCTGGCCTGCGATCATGGAGGCCATCGACGCATTGCTGCTCAGTGCAGGCGGGATGAACGAAGCCTGAGAGGTATATTTAGCAGGAATAAGAAATGAGACTGCGAGGGCCAATGCACATGAACCCACGCTGGCCTTGACAATAATGCCCCTATTTTCTCTCAACGTGTGCAACAACGCAGCGGTATCGAACGAAATGTCCTCCGGAGAGCTGTCGCTTGCTTGATCGCCAGTATGTTCAGCCATAGTTTAGTTGTTGATCCTTCGGCAGCCTGAATCGAGGAATTGGATGGCGTCACGCCACTCAGAATAGAACAGGGCATAAACCTCAAACGCCAAGATACTCCATTGGTCTCGTCGCGGATAGAAACCATCGATCCTGATTCCCTTTATGTCAGTCTACATTCATCGCCATCAGACAACGAGATAACCCGAAACAGAGTAGAAAACTAGAATCGAGGGTGCCCGCGCTTCTCCTTATGCTGATATCCGCTAGTGTACTGTCTCTGAAATAATTAGCATAAATAATTTCCTTTCGGTCATCGGATAGAGTGGGAGAACTCCGATGCCGAAGGGTCGTCCATTAT
>Ga0302189_10001920_pt1 | contig 17003 bp, 18 predicted proteins | sample II_Bog_E2_2_FD_194551 | JGI IMG/M metagenome (GOLD analysis project Ga0302189, IMG submission 194551) | Peat permafrost microbial communities from Stordalen Mire near Abisko, Sweden - II_Bog_E2_2 | ecosystem: Environmental > Terrestrial > Soil > Wetlands > Peat | place: Sweden: Abisko...
GGTCCGCCGGCTCCTGGGCTCCTGCTTCCTCCTGCAACAAAAGCCCCCGTCGCTTGTACTCTGCGTCACAGCGCAGCCTGGCCAGGCACCGTAGGCTCTTCAACGGAACTTAGGAGAAATGTTCGATGCCGGGAATTGCCGCGGGAAACGCCACCACAGTCCAGAACCTTTTGGCCGCCTTTGAGGGCGAGTCGAACGCGCACGCCAAGTACACTGCTTTTGCCGTGAAGGCCGATGCCGACGGGTTGCACGGCGCCGCCAGCCTTTTCCGCGCTGCGGCGCGCGCCGAGCAAATCCATGCTGCCAATCATGCGCGGGTGATCAAGCAGTTGGGCGGCGAGGCCAAGTGCGACATTCACGCGGTCGAAGTGAAGGCCACGCTCGAAAACCTCAAGGCCGCATTGGGCGGCGAACAGTACGAGATCGACACCATGTACCCCGGATTTATCGACGAGGCCACGGAGCGCAAGAACACCGCTGCCATTCGCACCTTCCACGGCGCTTTGGAAGCCGAGAAGACTCATGCGCGACTTTACGGTGAGGCCATCGCGCTGCTGGTCGGCGGGAAAATGGACACCTGGATAGGCGCCGCGCGGGAGTTCTACGTTTGCCCGGTCTGCGGCTATACCTCGGAGACGGAAGAAGAGCACGAGCGCTGCCCGGTGTGCAATTGCCCGTGGGAACGGTTCGAGATTATCCGGTAGCAAGTTGCATCGGCGCATCTTGTTCGATGTCTTGCCATCTGTGAGCGGTGCTGGCTTTCCAGGGCACGCGAACCTTGGATGCCGCGGAGCGCGCTGTGCAAATTTGCGTTTCCAATTGGGGCGCCGGCAACCGAGCGGCGGTGAACCCATTGCAACCCCTGCTGGCGGACCGGCGGAAAGCGCAAATCTCGCTTGACACGACCCTGCCCTCTGCCGCACAGTCAACTGCGCGACTCCTTGCAGTGCGGCCAGCGACCCGGTTCCCCTTTTTCGCAGTTTCTGCACCCTCCGAGGATGATTTCTGTTCAAGATGGAGATTTGACCATGAGCCTTTTTCACCTCATTCACAGAGCTGTACTCGTATCCGCCCTGCTTCAGTGGCTTCTCGCCCTGGTTTGGTATTCCCCGCTGTTTTTCGGCGGCTTGTGGAAATCCGCAATCGATCTGCCCGACCAGAACAAGAAGGCGCGAACGATCCGCGCCATCATTGCTTCTGGCATCGTGAGCCTGGCAGTGTCGTTCATACTCATGCATGTAATTTGGTGGCTAGGCGTATTCGGCCTCAGGCGCGGCGCATACTTGGGTTTCGTACTCTGGGCTGGATTCATCTTTGCGCCTATGTTTGCGCAGTACATTCACGAGGGCAGATCCTTCAAGCTGTTCGCCATCAGCGCGGGATACTGGATGTTTGCGCTCGTGGGTGGCGGCGCACTGATGGCGCGCTGGTAGCGAGACCGGACGGGATTTGCCTGCCGCTTCACTCAGACACTCGGTCTCGACGAATGCCGGGTGCCCGCCCTTTTGTACGCTTGTTCTGCGGTCAGCGTGGGAGCCGTCGAACGACTTGGTGTCCACTGTCCGCTGTCCACTATCCACCGTCCCGGAGGTTTCTCAATGCATCATCTTCACTTCAATCACCTGCCCATACTAGTTGCGGCTGTCGTTCAGTGGATCCTCGGCGCCCTCTGGTATTCCCTCTTCTTTGCCAAGCCGTGGATGGCCCTCACCGGCCACCGGAAGGGAGAAAGGCCCAAAGGCGCCGTGCTCAGCATGATTGGGTCCTTTTTCGGGGGCCTTCTCCTCGCATTCGTGGTGGCGCATTTCGTAATCTGGTCGGGCGCGACCACCGTCTGCGAAGGTCTGTTCGTCGGTTTCGTCTGTTGGTTGGGACCCGCCGCCGTGCCCCTGTTCTTCGAGACGCTTTATGAGCGCCGGTCCTTCAAGCTCTTCGCCATCAACTCCGGGTACTGGCTGCTTTCCATGCTCATCTCCGGCGGCCTGGTGGCCGGGTGGCGTTGATCCCCTTCGATCTTGTGCTTCGCCTCATCGGGAATCAGCGCCGTCCCATTACAATCGAGCCATGAGCAAAGTAGTCATCGCCACCGACCAAGCCCCAGCCGCCATCGGCCCCTATTCCCAGGCGGTCCGAATCGGCAATCTCCTCTTCACCGCGGGCCAGATTGCGCTTGACCCCGCCACGCAGCAGGTTGTGACGGGCGGAATCTCCGAGCAGACAGGCCGCGTCTTTGAGAACCTCAAGGCCATCCTCGAAGCCGGCGGCAGCGGTCTTGCGCGGGTGGTCAAGGCGACCGTCTTCCTCAGGGACTTCACCGATTTTGCGGCCATGAACGCCGTCTATAGCTCATATATGGCTGGTGCGGGAGCCCCGCCCGCCCGCACCACAGTCGAGGTCTCCCGCCTGCCCAAGGACGTGCTTGTCGAAATCGATCTGATCGCGGAAGTCTGAAGTCGGTTCAGGCTCTCCCACATGTGCTGGGTGCCCCATCCTTTCGGTGTTTTGTGCGGAAGGGATGGGAGACCGCAAAACTCAACCGTATACGGTTCCCAAGGAGGTCACCCATGAGCGAATCGCCCGAAAAGATCGTTCGCAGCGAGGCCGAGTGGCGCACCCTTCTCACGCAGGAGCAATACCAGGTGTTGCGTGAGAAAGCCACCGAGCGCGCCTTCACCGGCGCCCTTACCCAGAACCACGAAACTGGAAACTACCACTGCGCTGGCTGCGGAGCCCTCTTGTTCATGAGCGGCGCCAAGTTTGACTCCGGCTGCGGCTGGCCCAGCTTCATGCTGCCTGCCGGGTCCAGCGCCGTTGCCGAGCACGAAGATCGAACCTTTGGCATGCGCCGCGTCGAGGTCACCTGCGCCCGCTGCGGCGGCCATCTTGGCCACGTCTTCCCCGACGGTCCCGCCCCCACAGGCCTTCGCTACTGCATCAACTCCGCATCGCTGACCTTCGAGCGGCAGAAGCCCTGATCCCGACACCAATTCCCGCTTCGCAACCGCCGTCCAGGCACAACAAAACCCCGTCCGGGCTGGGACGGGGTTCGCGTCAACTTTGGATTGCGCGGGCTTGAATGGGGCAGAGCCTATACTCCGCAAAGAAGTCAACTGCCGTGGGCTTGAAATGCGCCTTCGGACCTACGCCTTGGCGATCTTGCCGCTCTTGATGCAACTGGTGCAAACCCTGATCCGCTTTGACGCGCCGTTGACCAGCGCCTTCACTGCCTGCAGATTCACGCTCCAGCGACGCCGTGTGACGTTGTGCGCGTGAGAAATGTTGTTGCCGAACTGCGGGCCTTTCCCGCAAATGTCGCATACCTGTGCCATGACTTCGCTCCAGAATTCTTATGTTTCTATCGGAATCTGCCCCCTGCGATCAAAACTCCAACCGCACTCAGGCCGGGCCTGTCTGCCGGGGCACCCATCGGGACGCCTAAAGCCGCACGCCACCCACAGCTCGCCGAATCTCAAGTATACCCGGAAACTACCCCTTGCGCCAAGGGGCAGTTTCCGCTCAATTCACATGACGGAAACCTGCGCCGCCCGCCCCCCAAATCTTGGCACATTAACAAGCGGTCAGATACCTAGCCTATTCCGTGTCGGATGCGGCCGCATCTTCCGCTTCGCCTTCAACCGCGATGCGCAATGAGCGCAGAAAGTGCAGATCCTTCTGGGTGAAAGGCGTGTCCTTGGGCAGACCGGACTCCGAGAAGGCTGGATCGTCCCCCTGCTCAGCCTTATTCGACTCCTTGGCGTCGACCTCGTTCAGGCCGATCGTGGCCTCAAGCATGAGCAGCACGTCGAACCCGTACTTGCGAATATCCTGCACCACTCCGGCGATCTGCTCGCTTTCGATGACCGACTCGTGGATGGCCTCTCCCAGTTGCTGAATCAGTTCGCGCAGACGCGTCTTCATGGGTACCTCCAGGAGCGGCGACCCCGGCTATATAGAAATGCGAGACACTGCGCGGGATTCATCTACCATACTTCGGCAGCCGAATTCGAGCAACAGGAAAACCGCAACAATCTTCAAGAAGCAGTGCGGCGAGGATCGCTGCTACCATCATAACGGAATGAAGCCTCACTCCATTGGCCGCTTTCTGGGCGTCGGCCTGCGGGTCGCGGGTCGCATTGCCGGCCAGCGCGTGGCTGCCAGCATAGACGGGGCTGCAAGCGCTTCGATAGCGAACGCGACGGCAGCCAGTGCGCCCGCGCGGCCAACTGACGCCCAGAACCGCGCAGCCGGCCAAGCCGCCGGACAGGCAACGAGAGGGGTCGCTCGCGGCGTGGGCGGCTTCTTGCGTCCCTTTCGCCGCGTTGGCGGTATTGTGTGGCTTGAAGTCACGGGCGTCTTCTTCTTTCTCCCCGTCGTCGTCTTTGCGCCGACGCTCTGGCGCGTCAGGGCCAGCTACCTGCGCGGACCCGATCACAACACGTTCCTGGTGACCGCCGCGATCATGGCGGTCTTTTTCTACCTGAGCGTCAGCTCGTTTTGGCGGGCGCGGCGCAGGTAAGGCTTCGCCAGAGGCATTGCCGCATTGACGCGACTGCAGCCGGGCGCACTTGCGCCCATGAGAAGCCATTGTCATCCAAGCTTCAGTGCATTTTTTATCCTGGTGTTTACGGTCGAAATGAACGGTTGTGCTATCCCACCCTTTCCGCAAAGAACGCGGAAAGGATGGGGCACCCAAATTTTCGTTAACACTTGAGTTAAAAACGCTCTAGCAGCTTGGCCTGCAAATCCTTGACGTTGCCTGCCCCATCTTTTCGCGTCTCTTGCGAATGCGTGGGATACCTTTGACGCTAATCGGCTACCGCTCACTATTCTTCGCCGAGTTCGTAGGGAATACCGAAGCGGCCAATCTGAATAAGCGGCTTTTCAGCCGGCGGCCAGATATGCAAACTCTCTACGCGGCTCGAGCCGGCCAGACGATGCGCATCCGTGGTTCCAATCAGATTGCCCGTGGCCGCCTCGTGGAAGTGCACGCTCAGCGCATCGCCAGCCTGCGTCCGCGCCCATCCAAAGGCATATTCGCCGGGCTTGAGCGCGATGCCGCCGATGCGGATGGGCGTTTGCACAATCAGATAGTGCGAATACTTGCCGTCGGCGGAGTAACCGGCTGTGAGCAGCACCACGCCGGCAATGAAGTGTCCGCGAGTATTCACAATCCCGCTGGCGGTACGCATCTCGGTCTCGATGTGCTCCTTCTCAACGGGCGCTCGCGCCGGCAAGAGCGACGCCAGTTCCGCGTCCGTAGCCTGCCGCCATGCCGTCTTCTGGGCCTGCGAAAATGAACAAACCAGGAGCAGAAAGACTCCGCACAAGATCGCTCGGGCGAAGTTGGTTGCCTTGAAAGGGCGCGGCTTCAGCCGCGCCGCCATGCAGCCAAACGATGGCTTGGGCTTTAACCCACGAGGGAATTCACCTTCGATAACCCGCATTCCCTCGGCGGCTAAAGCCGGTGTCTGTTTTTGCGGTTTTGCGGCACGGCTAAAGCCGTGCCCTTTCAAAATTGAGTTCATGATCTCGGCTTTCTCAGGGATTCGAGCGTAACTAGGCCGCGCTGGATGGCCGCGGTTGCAGCTTGCGTCCGGTCTGTCACTCCCAGCTTTCCCAGCAAACTGTTGATGTGAGTCTTGACCGTAGCTTCCGAAATTTCCAGCTCGGTTCCGATCTCCTTGTTGCTCTTGCCATGGACGATTTGCTCGAGCACATCGAACTCACGTGGCGTGAGTTCCTCGGTGCCCATGCGTTCTGCCAGCCGTTCGGCAATGGCGGCCGGTATATGCGACTTGCCGGCATGAACCGCGCGGATGGTCGCGATCAGCTCCTCGCTGGTCATGCCTTTGAGCAGATAAGCGCGCGCACCGGCTTGCAGGGCTCGATAAATATCCTCGTCTCCGTCATAGGTGGTGAGCACGATGACACGCGCGTGCGGCGTCTCCATGCGGATGCGCTGGATCACATCCACGCCGCTCATGCGCGGCAGGCGCAGGTCCATCAGCGTGATGTCCGGCTGGTGCTTGCGAAATTGCGTGATCGCCTCAACGCCGTCCGCTGCCTCGCCCACCACTTCAAGGCCTTCCACCACGTTGAGCAGAGCTACCAGCCCCTGACGCACCACATGGTGGTCTTCAACAACCAGCACGCGAATCGATTCCTTGGTCACCGTTTCTCCCTCATTTACTCTTTCATTACTCCCGATGAACTGGGTGCCCCACCCTCGCCACGTCTTTGTTTTTGTGGCTAGGGTGGGAAGACATTGAACCTAGCAGCATGTGGTGAAGGTCAAAACTTCTGGAAAACATTCCTCAGGGGCTAAAGCCCATCGTTTCTTATCAACCATTTTCGGCACGGCTAAAGCCGCGCCCTTTCAAAACAAAACTTTTACCACCGGCTGCTAGCCGCTCCGAGCTTCACGCGGCGCAGTCGCGCGCAACCGGACGGTCGTACCCGCATCCGGCTCGCTCGTCACTTCCAGTGTGCCGCCAATGGCCGCGGCCCGCTCGCTCATGCCGGTCAGTCCGTAATGCCCTGGCGGCGATTCCAGCTTCGCGCCCGCGGCAAACCCGCGCCCGTCGTCCCGCACTTCCAATGCAATTCCATCCGGCCCGTACTCCAACTGGACGAACAGATGTTTCGCTCCAGCGTGCTTCTTCACATTATGGATGGCTTCCTGGGCGATGCGCAGGATCTCGCGTTCGGTGCCCGGAGGAAGCGGCCGATAAGCGCCAAAGATGCTGAACGCGGCTTCCAGACCATGCCCGTCCTCTGCCTCGACCATGCGCCGCAACCGCACCGGCAGAGTGGTCTCGCCCGAGTCCTGTGAGCGCAGCGCCCATATCGACTGGCGCGCGTCGGCCAGGCCCTCGCGCACATAGCCGCGAGTCAAATCCAGATGCTTGGCTGCCGCTTCTACCTTGCTCATCCGCAGAAGCTCTGCCAGCACCTCCAACTGCACGCTGATGCCTACGTAGCCCTGCGCCAGCGTGTCGTGAATCTCGCGCGCGATGCGGCTGCGCTCGCCCAGCACGGCGCGGAATTCGCCCTCTGCACGGCGCAGGCGCAGCCGCAACAGCACGATAACCATCGCCACCGCCAAAGCCAGCAGCAGCGCGTAGAACCAGATTGTCTGGTAGAAATGAGGCCGCAATTCGAAGGCAAGCGCCGCGCCCTCGGAATTCCAAAGGCCGTCATTGTTGGCCGCCTGCACACGGAATATATATCGCCCCGGCGGAATGTTGGTGTAGTAGGCCGTGCGGCGCGTGCCGGCTTCGGTCCAGCCGTGGTCGAAGCCCTCGAGCATGAAGCGGTAACGCACCTTCTGCGGCGAAGAGAAGCTCAATCCGGCATAGTCGAACTGGAAGTGGACGTGGCCGGCTTGAACCGGCACGGAAAAGGCTGCCCCACGCAGCGGCTGGTCTACGTCGTCAACGGCAAAACGCTCCAGCGCCACCGGCGGCGGAATGGTGTTGACGGGAAAATGAGCGGGGTCAACCTCGACCAGTCCCTTGGGTGTGGCGAACCAAAGGTGGCCGTCGCGTGAGCGCCATGCCGAGGGGTGGCTGTTGATGGCCGTCTCGCGGCTGCGCAGGCCATCGGCCGCGCCAAACTCGATCCAACGCGAGCAGCCGCCTGCCATGTCGCAATCGCAGCGGGCGATCCCGTTGCCGGTGGCGAACCAGAGATGATTTCCGCCCCCCGGTTCGGTTTCATCCAGAATGGCGTGGATGCTCGTCTGGTCCAGCCCATTGTGTGCTGGCTGAGAAAACTTCTGCCCATCCCACAGGTTCCAGCCGTGATCCTGGGTGCCGATCAGCAACGTCCCGTTCTTGCGCGGTAGCAGAGCTGTGACCACGTTGCTGGAGAGGCCGTTGGCCGTCGTGTAGTTGGAAATCCTGCCGTCATGGAGCCGCGAAAGGCCTGCAAAGGTGGCCACCCAAAGGTCGCCGCGCCCGTCGCGAACCATGGCCCCCACCAGATCGCTGCCCAGCCCGCTTGCCTGCGTAAATGTCTCCATCTTCGCGCTGGCGATTCCGCTGGAAGGGTTGGTCCAATGCGTCAGCCCGCGCCGGGTGCCGATCCACAGCGAACCGTCGGCGTCGGCCAGCAGCGAGCGGATGAAGTCGTCGGGCAGGCCGTCGGCTGAGGTGAAGGCTTCCACTGCGCTACCGCGAATCCGATTCAGCCCGTCCGGCGTGCCCACCCACAGTTCGCCGTTGGGAGCAGCCGCCAGCGATAGGATCACGTCGCTCAGGAGCCCGTTGCGAACAGAGTAGGTTTTCACCACGCTCGGCCCGTCGTTACCCCGGCGGAGGGCGTTGAGTCCGCCGCCGCCGGTTCCAACCCAGAGGGTGCCTGCGGCATCTTCTACCACGGTGGTTGCGGCGTCGGAAGAGAGGCCTTCGCGCGCGCCGATGGTGCGGAAGCGCTGATCGCGCAGGATGTGCAACCCGCCGGTTTCGGTGCCCACCCAGAGGTTGCCCTCGCGGTCTTCCATGAGCGAGAGGATAGAGGCGGTGGCCAGGGGATCGGTGACTGGCAGGCGTTGCAGCTTGCCTTCGACCCAGCGGGCCAAGCCGCCATTGGTGCCGATCCACAGGTTCCATTCCCGGTCCACAAAAAGCGTCTGGATGCGGCTGCCGGGAAGCTCGTGGCCCGCGCTTAAGTGCTCCATGGCAGATCCGCCAAAGAACACGAGTGTACTCTTGCTTGCAATTGCAAGGTGGTCCCCATTGCCTTTGGTCGAAGGACCCGGTACTGTTTGCACAAACTCAACCCCGTCCTCGGGTAGAGGTGCCTGTGAAACAGGATTGGGCCTTGACCAATGGCCCCCCGTGAAGATGGCCAACCCCTCCGTCGTCACTGTCCACAGGTTGCCGCGACCATCCCCCGTCACAGCGGTGATCGTGCCGGAGGGCATTCCATCCGCAACCGTAGGCACCTGAAATCGATCCTCGTTCTTTCGCGCCAACCCTCCATCCGTCCAAACCCAAAAAATGCCTTCGCCGGTTTCAATGAGTGCGCGAATCCCGTTTCCCGGCAGGCCATCCTTGATTGTGAAAGCGGTGACAGCCCCGTCCTTCCAGCGCGCCAATCCTTCGCTGGTTCCAATCCAGAGCGCTCCGTCCCTGGTCTCAAGCAGGCAGCGAATATCGTTGCCCGGCAACGCTGGACTGGAGTTCTTGTCGAAGACCTGGAAGCTGTTGCCGTCGAAGCGGACGAGACCTACCTCGGTGCCCAGCCAGATGAACCCGTCTTTGGTCTGAACCAGCGCCTGCACGGTGTTTTGCGGAAGGCCGTTCTCCATCACCCAGGTCTGGCGGGCATAGTTGGCCAGCGGCGTTGAAGGCTCAAGCGCATGGCCGACAAGCGCGCACCCAAGCAGGAATGCGGTAAGAATTCCCCGCCAATGCCAAACAGGCGCAATGCGCCCGCCAATCTCTGCTGGGGCTTTCGAGTTGGCATGATTTCGGGTCACGGGATGGGGCGGATATTCCTTCAGACAGACTCCAACCTGCGGTAAACCTGCGCACATCCACACTAATTGGTAAAACCCCGGCGATGCACGGCAGTGAAATCAGAGTACGGCACCCCACCCGGCGGCAATCTCCACCGATCGATGGAGCAAATCCTACCTCGATAGGCTCAAGACATTCAATTCACCTGTCGATATTCTGTGGTTGCCTTCTGAATATGTCTCTTGAGCTGGTCGTTCAAGATTTGACTTTCGGGTGGCCGCCCATCTCGCGGCGGCCACCCGTTTTCTTTTTGGGCAGCTCTGAAATCCGCGAATTCGAAGGATACCCTTGTGCACCTTGCCTGCCGTCCGGTTCCGGCTCTGCCCAGGAACGCGGGGGTGTACTATGTTCGTACATCCACTCCACATGGGCCCCCTGTTCGGCATCCTGTTGCTGTTCCCACTTGAACCTGAAGCGGGATTGAACGTCATGATCCCGCGATTGTCATTTGAAGGCATTTTATGTTATTGAGCGCGAGGGAGCTGTACCGATTCGAAAGATTTGAGCTGGACCCTTGCAGGCGAGTCTTGTCGCGGGATGAAGACCCCATTTCGCTCACTCCCAAGGCCTTTGACGTGCTCGCTTATCTGGTTTTGAACGCAGGGCGGGTGGTTACCAAAGACGAGGTGCTCAGGTCGGTCTGGCCCGATTCCTTTGTGGAAGAGGGCAACCTTGCCCAATACATCTCTCAATTGCGCAGGGCGCTGGGAGAAGAATCCTGCCTGATCGCAACCGTTCCCGGCCGTGGCTATCAGTTCGCGGCCGAAGTCCAGGTGGAGCATCCGGTGGATTCTTTTCATGAGCAACGCCAAGGGGACATCTATGTACAGCGCGTGCGGGAGCGCACAAGGGTGGTCATTGAGGATGTCCGTTCCCCGGCATCTCCGCTGGCGCTGCGGGATACCGCCATGCTTCCCGCGGGGGCGACGTCGGGCTACGCGAGAGTTTGGCGGTGGGTTGCGCTTTCCGGCCTGTTGCTGGCACTGGCGGGAGCTTATGGATGGCGGCGATTGGCGCCGCGCCCGCCGGTAAGCGACCTGGTGTTGGCTGACTTTGCCAACAACACCGGCGACCCCGCCTTCGACCACACTCTGGGCCGTGCGCTGGAGATCGATTTAGCGCAAACTCCGTTCCTGAATCTGCTCTCGAGACAGAAGGTCAAGGCGACACTGGCCCAGATGCAACACAAAGGGGACGAGACGCTCACCCCGGCACTGGCCGCCGAGGTCTGCGAACGCAACAACGCCCAGGCCGTACTCAATGGCGCCATTGCCAGCTTCGGCAGCAAGTATCTGCTGACTCTAGCCGCCGACAGCTGCGTGAGCGGCAAGCAGATCGCTGCTTACAAGGCCGAAGCCAATTCAAAGGAGGAAGTATTGCACGCACTTGACGAAGCCGCGGGCCGAGTGCGCAAGCAGTTGGGCGAGTCGGCTGCGTCGCTGGAGCGCTTTCAGACACCCATTGCCGACGCTACGACGCCCTCGCTGGATGCGCTGCGAGATTACTCGCAAGCCCGCGAACGCTTCGAACATGGCGATTGGAAAGCTACGCAGCAACTGCTGGAACATGCCATCGCACTCGATCCGGGTTTTGCCGCCGCTTACTCGTCGCTGGGGGCCGCATACTCCAATCGCGGCGATTTCTCGCAAGCCTCGAAGTACTACAAGAAGGGATTCGAACTGCGCAATCGAGCCACCGCGCGGGAACGCCTGCAAATCGAAATCGTTTATCACGCCGGCTTCGACCATGACATCGAAGAGGCGATTCGCAGCCTTATCGCATCGAATCGCATCTACCCCAACCGAGAGAGCAGTTGGGGCAACCTCAGCAACCAATACGCGCAGTTGGGACAGTTCGACAAGGCCGTTGCCGCTGGGGAAGAGGCTTATCGAATCAATCCTCACTCGAGTTATGTGGACGTTGTTCTGGCCCATGCCTATGAGGGAGCAGGCCGCTTTGCCGACGCGCAGCGCATTGCCGACGCGGCCATTGCCGACGGCAAGGAGACCTGGGAGATTCACAGCATCCTGCATCAGATAGCCTTCGCATCGCATGAGACCGCCAAGATCGAGTCCGAAGGCCTATGGGGTATCGGCCACGATCATGCCGCTCCCGCGCTGCGCGACCTTGGCAACGCCGCGGCAGCCCGAGGCAAGCTAAGCGCGGCCACTGAGTATTTCAATCGCGCCCATGCCGAGGCTCTGCGCGCCGGGGATACAGATTTAGCCGATGAAGCGATGGCCGATCTTGTCGCGGCATTGATCGATTTCGCCGAGCCGAACAAAGCCGCGGGCTTGCTGAAAGAGATCAACGGCGACCCGGCAGACCCTGGCGAGCTGGCAATTTTGCAAGCTGGAAGCGGCGATCTGCCCGCGGCCCGCCTGTTTGCCGCGCAGAGCGAAGCGCGGCCCGGAAGGAACACCGTTCTGCTTTACCATCACCTGCCGTTGGTGCGGGCGACTCAGGCTCTGTGCGATGGCAAGCCCGCCGAGGCAGTCGCGCTGCTCGAACCGGCGCGTGCTTACCAATGGCTGGATCTCCGGGTACCCAGCCTGCGCGCGCGGGCTGAGGCGGAGGCTGGCATGTTGGACGCTTCGGCCGAAGACGATCGCCAGATCCTGGCCCACCAGGGAGTCGCTCCCCTGTCTACCGCCTATCCGTTGGCGCATCTGCGCCTTGCCCGCGTCTTGGCGCTGCAAAACAAGACCGATGATGCGCGCCAGCAGTACATGGCTTTCCTCGATGCCTGGAAAGACGCCGACGCTGGGATACCCCTGTTGCGAGCTGCCAAGAGCGAGTTCGCAAAGCTGCAATAGACGGCGCCCTCGCAAGGGCAAGCTGGCTTCGGCGCGGGCTGTATGACTCTCCCATTCCGGGCGAAGTGGAAGCGCTGGTTGCCGCTGTGTCATGCTGGTGGAGTTATGCAACCGAGCCAAATCCTCATGGCAGAACCGGCGCAGGCCCCCTTGGTTGTGTTGGGGATAGACACTTGCGGCCCCTCCGGCTCGGTCGCCCTTGGCCGCATGGCTGGGGATGAGGTAGAAGTCCTTGACCAGATCCAACTCGAAGGGCGCAGCTTCTCCACCACGCTTGTAACAACTGTCGCCCAACTGCTGGCGCGGCGCGGCTTCGAGTTGAAGAATCTGACCGCCATCGTCGCGGTAAACGGACCGGGCAGCTTCACTGGCGTGCGCGTTGGCTTGAGCGCCGTCAAAGGATTGGCCGAGGCTGCGCGGATTTCCGTAGTCGCGGTTTCGAGGCTGGAGGTGCTGGCCGCAAAGGGCGGCGCGCCTTGGGCGGCCCTGGACGCGCATCGCCAAGAAGCTTTCCTGCGCATGGCTAGTAAAGGCTGGGAATCGAAGGAACTGCTTGCCGGAGCCGGCGAGCTTGCGGAGATCGACCCAACGGGCTCGCGAATCGCCATCTGCGACGATGCAATCGCCGAATTGCTGACCTTGGCTTGGCCGGCGGCTGAACAGGTACGCACGCTCATGCCCACCGCCGCCGATGCGCTCAGATTCTGCGCGGCACGGATCCTGGCTGGAGAATTTGCCGACTTGGCCATGCTCGATGGCCACTATCTCCGCCGCTCCGATGCCGAGATATTCGGTGGCCCGGCCGGGCCACAACGCCTATGAATCCCCGTCTTGGCGCTGAGATTCTTATTCGCCGCATGGCGGCTTCAGACCTTGACCGGGTGATCGAGCTTGCTCGGAGTCTAAAGGACGCACCCCATTGGCCCCGCTCAGCATATTGTGCCACTCTCGGACCCATGGCCGCACCGCTCCGGATTGCCCTGGTGGCCGAAGCCCTAGAGACCGGAACCGTAGTGGGCTTCGCGGTGGCCAGCTTCCTGCCTCCTCAGGCAGACTTGGAGACGATTGCAGTGGCCGCCGAGTGGCAGCGGCGCGGCGCGGCGCGGCAAATCTTCAAAGCAGTCGCCAATGAGCTCAAAGCGGCGCAGGTTTCCGAAGTCCTGCTTGAAGTGCGTGCCTCAAATTACCCGGCGTTTGCGTTGTACACGGCGCTGGGGTTCATCGAAACTGGCAGGCGCTCGCATTACTATGTGGACCCGGTTGACGATGCCGTCCTCCTTGAACTGCGATTGCTGTGAACGGTAACCACAGTTGGCGCAACAGGGCCAGCCGATGTCAACCCAACCAGTCCGCTTGTGACCTCCATCACGCCTGAGCGGTAATCGGCCGAAATTCCACATCTTCAAATCACTTTCCCGCCTTTTACCTCTTGCCGTTTGCACTCGAATGGCGATATATGTAAATGTTCAGTTACTACAGGAGGTGCTTGATGGATGAATTACAAGATCCGAAGCTGAGCGAAGAGATTGGTCGCCTGCATGCAGAACATCATCACTACGCTCAGCAGTTGGAAGATTTGCTCCAAAAGCCTTATCTCTCAGAGGATGAACAGCTTGAAGAAGTGCGCTTAAAGAAGCTGAAGCTGCACGCCAAAGACCTGATCTTTGCGTTGGAGCGTCAATTGCCGGCACTTGCCTAAGGTACAGATCGCCGATTTCCGGCGATGTCCAGGTAGATTGTCTGCGCTTCGGCCTTGCGCCTTTGCCGCCCGCGGCGGCACCGCGGGTGGTGTGCCTGGGGTTGTGTTCCGGTGAATCGCGCGCGCCCTTCGAGACTGCCGAAAGGAATAACCGTATAATCGTTTGGGACAATGGTTCGTGACGGTTACATCTACGGTTTGAGCTTGCTGGCGGTGGCATTCGCGCTGGCGTGGGCTACGGGCAATTGGGCGTGGAGTATTCCGCCTTTGCTCCTGGCGGCGTTCTTTCTATGGTTCTTCCGCGATCCTCATCGGGCCGTTCCTGCTGGCGATGGGTTGATTGTGTCGCCTGGAGACGGGCTGGTCACAGAGACCGTTGCCATCGCCACCCCAGACGGACCCCGACAGCGGATCAGCATCTTTCTCAGTGTCTTCGACGTTCATGTGAACCGGTCGCCGATCGGCGGCGTTCTCACCAAGGTGCGCTACCGGAAGGGCGAGTATCTGAATGCGATGAACCCTGCCTCGGCGGACCGCAACGAGCAGAACAGCGTTACCGTGCATGGCCAGGGCATCGAGATCACGTTCAAGCAGATTGCCGGCCTGCTGGCGCGGCGCATCGTCTTCAATTTCACCGAGGGTCACTCGGTTGAACGCGGCCAGCGCGTAGGGCTCATCAAGTTTGGCTCCAGGGTGGATGTGTTGCTGCCAGCCGATGCGGTATTGCAAGTCAAAGTTGGCCAGCGCGTGAAGGGCGGATCGAGCGTGCTGGCAGCCATGCCTGGCGGAGAACGGCTTTGAACGGCCGCGACCACGAGTTGGCAAAGGCCCGGCTTCGCCGAGGCATGTACCTGCTGCCATCCTTGTTTACCGTAGGCAACATAGCTGCCGGATTTTTTTCCATCACAGAGACAATCAAGTCCATCACAGGCGACGCTCGAACCCATCTGGATTGGGCGGCCATCGCCATCGTTTTCGCCATCCCTTTCGATGCGCTGGATGGGCGCATCGCCCGCATGACCAATACCACCAGCGAGTTTGGGAAAGAACTGGATTCGCTGGCAGACGCCATTACGTTTGGTGTGGCGCCAAGCCTGCTGGCTCTCATCTGGGGCTTCCACTTCCTACCCGATTCCATGAACCCGCAGTTGCATCAGCATTTGCAGCAAGCGGGAGCCTTTATCTGTTTTCTTTTTCTCATTGGCGGGGTCTCGCGGCTGGCGCGGTTCAACATCAGCCATGACGCCCAACCGCGCAATCCAGGACGGCCGGATCGCAAGTACTTTGTGGGAATGCCCATTCCGGCTGCGGCGGGACTGCTGGCCTCGACCGTGCACGTCTGCTACGGTTATCCGGTGCTGGCGTGGTGGGTGGCGATTCCCTGGCTGTTCCTGGTTGGGCTGAGCGGATTCCTTATGGTCAGCACCTGGCGGTTCTGGTCGGGCAAAGAGATCAACTTCTCGCGCAGCCATCCCTTTCAATTGCTTTTGGTGCTGGCAGTTGTGTTCTACGTCATTTTTCGGTTCTCCAACGTTGTGTTCTTCGCAATCGGACTTACCTATATGTTCTCGGGAATCTGGGCGCGCGCGGCGTACTCGTGGTCGCGCCGGCGAAGAAGGAAGCCAGGTGGCGTTCCCGATCCCGAAGCAGGTGCGGTTGAGCCCGAGTCGGTAACTCCTTCCTAGTCCTTCGAAACAAATAAGGGTGCTTGTGTACAAGATTGCTATTGCCGGAGCCTCGACCCTTTTGGGCCGGGAGTTGAAGGAAGCGCTGGAGGAGTCTCCTCTGGCGGCTGCCAGTTTTGTGCTGCTGGATGAGGAAGCCTCACAGGGACAGTTGGACCAGGTCGGCGACGAGGTCACATTTGTTCAAGCCATCGGCGAAGATGCCTTTGACCGCGTGGACTTTACACTCTTTTGTGGCGCGGAGGCCATGACCCGCAAGCATTGGCGCCAGGCGCTTCGCTCCGGCTCCACGGTGCTCGATCTCTCCGGTGCCCTGGATCAGGAGTCTGGCGTGCTGGTGCGCGCTCCCTGGCTGGGCGCCGATGCGGCTGCGCCAGACTTGTTCACTCCCGCAGTTGTGCCGGCTCACCCCGCGGCGCTGGCCCTAGGGCTGCTTCTGGACCGGCTGCAACAAGCTGCGGCTGTTCGGTTCGCTGCTGTTATGCTGCTGCAGCCAGCCAGCGAATCCGGTCGCGCGGCAATGGATGAGTTGCACCAGCAAACGGTGAACCTGCTCAGCTTTCAAGGCCTGCCGCGCGCTGTGTTCGATGCGCAAGCGGCATTTAACCTTCTCAGCGGACTAGGCGAAAACGCTGCCGTCAACCTGAGCGCGGTAGAGGCCAGGGTGCGCCGCCACTATGCCGCGCTTTCCGCCGGACGCTGGCCAGCGCTGGCCTTGCAGGTCATTCAGGCGCCGGTCTTCCATGGTCAGACATTTTCGATTGCAGTCGAGCTGGAGCGGCCAGTTGAAATATCGAAGCTAGAAGAGGCTCTGAGCGGGGATCATGTTGACCTGATTCTGGAAGACACGGATTCGCCGTCGAACCTGGCCGCCACCGGCCAAGACGATGTGCTGGTTCGTTTGCGGCCGGAGCCGGGCAGCTCTCGGAACCCAAACGAGACCTTGCGGCTTTGGCTATGGGCGGCTGCCGACAACCTGCGCCTGAGCGCGCAGAATGCCGTGGAGTGCGCCCTGGACCTGCGTCGGCTCAGGCCGCAAGGGACCGTGCAGTAAGACTTTGCGTCATGAGTAAGACTGGAAAATAGCCGTGGCAAATCCCCTTTGGACCGTTGAAAAATATGCGCTATCGAATCTGCAAAAGATACGCGCTTCCGGCATGGCTCTGTAAAAGGGCACGACTTCAGTCGTGCCCTTTTACAAAACTGAACGCGATTTTAGTATTCTTCCCAGCGGGCATATGCATACCGCTAATTTGCCGTTCGAATTCCAAGTGCGATT
>Ga0302189_10001924_pt1 | contig 16982 bp, 18 predicted proteins | sample II_Bog_E2_2_FD_194551 | JGI IMG/M metagenome (GOLD analysis project Ga0302189, IMG submission 194551) | Peat permafrost microbial communities from Stordalen Mire near Abisko, Sweden - II_Bog_E2_2 | ecosystem: Environmental > Terrestrial > Soil > Wetlands > Peat | place: Sweden: Abisko...
AAATTCTTCGAGCGCCCTCGCAACTACCGCATTCAACTTCTGCTTGTGCGTCTCGGCGAACAATGCGGCCCTTTTGTGGAGATCGGGTCCGACGCGGATATTGAAGCTGCCCTTGAAAGACTGGTCCGGCGTCTTGCCTTCCGCAGCGCAGAAGGCAAGATACTCATCCACCGCGGCACGAAAATTGGATTCCAAGCCATCCACATCCCTGCCGTCATACACCACTGCGTCGCGGATTCCGAGCAAACTTCCGTGCAGAAGGCGGTCTTCGGCACTGTACTCGACTGAGCCGTCATACCCCTTGTAGTGAAGCGTCTGGCTCATTGAAGCCTCCCTTCGTTACGTAGAAACTGAATGGCGGCGCGGACTTGGTACGCCTTCAGGATCTTGGACGGATGCGGCTCATGCAAAAAGAACAGTGCCTTCGTTGAAGGATCGTAGAGCTTTCTGCTGGAGCCGCCGGCCGATCGCAATTCAAATCCAAGCGCCGTCATCAGCGACAGCAGCTCATCCCATGTATAGTCCGCAGGCTTGGAGAGGAGCCGTTGAATCGCCTTTTGCAGCTTGGACACAGCGCACCACGAAAGTGCAACTAAATTCAGTTACAGAATAACGTAATCTTCGGATGTCGTCCAGACTGACTGCTAAATGATTCTCTCGAATTTCGATAGATTCATCGTGCAGTTCTCCTGAACGTTCAAGCGTACCGTTTCTGGTGCCAGATCCACGCCGTGCGCAGAATGTCGTCGAGCTGTGTGTAGCGCGGCTGCCATCCCAGCTCGCGGATCGCCTTCTCTGAACTGGCAACCAGCACCGCCGGATCGCCGGCCCGGCGAGGGTGGATTTCCGCGGGAATGGGATGTCCGGTCACGCGCCGCGCTGATTCGATCACCTGGCGGACGCTGAATCCCTCCCCGTTTCCGAGATTGAAGATCAGACGATCGTGTTTTTCCAGAGCGCCAAGAGCCAGCAGGTGGGCATCCGCCAAGTCGGATACGTGAACATAATCGCGAATGCAGGTGCCGTCGGGCGTTGGGTAATCTTCGCCATAGATGCGAATCGACTTACGCCGTCCCAGAGCCACGTCCAGCACCAGAGGAATCAGGTGCGATTCCGGTTCATGCGCCTCTCCGCGCGTGACGCCATTCGGGCCCTCGGGAGCGCCGGCCACGTTGAAATAACGCAGCGAAGCATAATGCAGGCCATGAATCCGGTTGAGCCAGCCAAGCATGTGCTCCACCAGCAACTTGGACTCGCCATAGGCATTCGTGGGGGAAAGGCGCGCCGTCTCGGCTATTGGGACGGTCTCCGGCTCGCCGTAAACTGCCGCGGTCGAGGAGAACACCAGGCGCCGGGGCCCCTCGGCGAGCATCGCCTCCAGGAGTGTGAGGGTAGAGGCCGTGTTGTTGCGAAAGAACTTCTCCGGATTCACCATGGATTCGCCGGCTTCTATCAAGGCGGCAAAGTGAAGAACCCCGTCGAAAGGTTGGCCCATTTTTTTCGCGGAAGTGAAAAGGCTCTCGATCCCACTCCTATCCGCCAGCTCCCCTTCAACGAATTCCACACCCGCAGGCAGCAGGTCCCGTCGACCGTGGCTAAGGTTGTCAAAAATGACGGGCTTATGGCCTTTTTCCAGCAGCGCTCCGGCTACGGTACCACCTATATACCCAGCACCCCCGGTGACTAATATCTTCATAAAAACTTTGCCCCTTCACGTCTCTTTGAGTTATCTTGGGTCTAACACTAAGGGTACTATAGGGTACGGGAGGTGAGTTACGCCTACACCTTGCCTGAGACCGCCATTCAGGCGGCATTACCCGGTATCGCTACTTCGGAATTTGCAGGCGCGGGCACGAAAGAAACGTTGAAATCTTAGTTTGCTTGTGCCGATTTAGAGTTGACCTCGCCACTCTAACCCAATCGAGGGATTGAATTTTTTCTTGCCGAGGTTTTCGATAATGAATAGGAGCATCCTGCATGTCGAAGATCTATTCTGGTTGCGCTCCGCTCCACGCGGGACGGATCACAGCGGGCTTCGATTGCTCGTGCGCCTGTTTTTGGCCAATTGAGGCGAATTCCGCCACGAATTTTTCGGCTCCTCAAAAGAGCGCATATTTAACTTTGAAGGACCTCGCAAAGCTGCATTGGCTTGAGGCAGATCGGGTCACAAAAGATACTTCAAACGCCACCATGATGCGCAGGTTGCGGTCCTTTGAAGATCGCCAGGCAGAATGTGATGACGGCTTCGATCTGGCAATGATAGCTTCAGGGTTTTGCAGTTCCTCTGTTTCGCGATTGGCTTCCGCTCCCTTGGAAAGCGGCCGCTGTGAACAATTGAATCTTCTCCCATCTGACAGACACACGCGAGGACCGAGATTATGGCAGTGAGATACCCGGAAAGGACCACCTTTGGATTGCTCCCCGAGCCCGAGGGACGGGCCGGTTCATTTTTCACCAGTTTGGTGGTAAACGGTCTCATTCTGGCATTGATCCTGATCATTGGAGCAACCGCCAAGAAGGTAATGGACCAGCATAAGTATGAATACACGGAGCTGATAGTTCCCACGCCGCCGCCACCACCGCCGCCAAAGATCAAGGTGAAGGTGCCGCCGCCGCCGAAGGACTTGCCGACGCCGGTCAAGATGCCGGAAACCCACTTTGAACCGCCCAAGATCAAGATTCCGAAACCCGAACCGAAGCCCGACCTGAAGCCTGTGGCGATGGAAGCCAAGGTCGCGCTGCCCACATTCAAGGCGGCCAAGCCCTCCGTGATCCAGGCACCTCAGCCTAAGGCTGCCCTCACGGCCGCAATGCCTGCGCAATCCCCGCAGGTCAAGCCGTCCACGGCCCCCGTGCACCTCGGACAAACCTTTGGCGTCACGCCCAACCCGAATGCCACCCGCCCGGCAACTGTGGCGGCCATCGGCAATCCATACGGCGGCATGCAGGGCCCGGCAGTTGCCCCCCATGGCGTAGTTGGCTCCACGGGCATCGGCAACGGCCTCAAGTCAGGATCCAATGCAGGCACAGTGGGTAAGGTTGCGTCGGCGGGAATTCCCGGCGCCACCGGGACCAGTTCAAGCGGCAGCGCCTATGGCAACGCCAAGGTAGCCTCAGCTGGCATCCCGGCGGTAACCACTGCGGCGGCGGTTCAGCCCACTGTCCCACAAGCGGCATCCTCAACAACGCTCGATCTTCTTTCCGTTCCCGAGGGTCAGTACACCTCTGAAGCAAAGCAGTTACGAGTGCAGGGCGACGTGGTCTTGCGGTGCACTTTCACTGCTAACGGTCAGGTTTTGGTGCAAAGCGTAGTACATGGGCTGGGGCATGGCCTTGACGAAGAGGCCCGGCGGGTAGCCCAACTGATAAAATTTAGGCCAGCAACACGCAATGGTCAGGCTGTAGACTTGACTACAAACATCAAAATTAAGTTTCAATTGGCATAGCATTGCAATACTCAGCCGCACAGCCTGAAACTGGCTCGGCGGCAAACGGATAAGCTGAAAGACCTCACCTAGGAGCTTGACATGACGTTTCGGAAGTTATCCCTCACCTTCCTGATGCTTACCTTCACGGTCGCGAGCGCGTACGGAAAGAAAAAGCCCGAGTACGGACAGGCTCACCAGCTTACGGCCGAACAGTCCGCTCTGGTTGAAAAAGCCGTTGGACGCGAGAAGGTAGTCATCAAGAACATTCAGCAGCGCACACCGCTCGTTGAGACGTACATCCAGGACACGCGGCCCGATGTGAAGCTGCTCGAAGTACCGGTTGACGATGAGTACACGCTCAGCCGCGTTGACTTCGGCAAGGGATTCGTCGACAAGGGATATGACCCCAGGGAGACCGGCAAGAAGGGCTTCTTCAAGGGATCGTTCGGCGCTATCACGGGCCTTACGAAGGCACTCGGTCTCGAGAAGTTCACCTATTCTCCTACCGGCTTCATGCAGATGATGTTCCTTGATCCTTCAGGCTTCGACCAGCAGCACTATGTATTCAGCTACGTTCGCCGCGAGTTCCTGGGTTCGGTCCGCACATGGGTTTTCGATGTGCATCCCAAGGTTGCCGGAGCGGGCCGGTTCTATGGCCGCATCTGGATTGAGGATGAGGATGGCAACGTGGTGCGGTTCAACGGAACCTACACCGGATCATCCGCCGAGGATGCCGCGAAGTTCTACTTCCACTTCGATAGCTGGCGCATGAATGTGCAGCCCGGAGTTTGGCTGCCGGTCGCGGTCTACGTTGAAGAAACAACGCGCGTCAATAGCGAGAAATCAGTGGGTCTGAAGGCGCAGACGCACTTCTGGGGCTACTCTCTCAAGCTTCCTACGCGCGACAGTGAAAACGTCAGCGTGAAGGTGGACGACGCAGTTAATCAGACCGACCAATCTTCAGATGTGGGACCGCTGCAGGCCACGCGCGCGTGGGTAACGCAGGCTGAAAACAACGTGATCGATCGCCTGGTGGAAGCCGGCCTGGTTGCGCCACTGAATCAGGGCGGATATGAAAACAAGGTCATGGACCAGATTGTCATTAACCTTGTGGTGCCCAACAATCTTGCCTTCACCGATCAGATCCACACCCGCATCCTGCTCACCGACACCATTGAAGCCACCACCGTCGGCAACACCCTTCTTATCAGCAAAGGCCTCCTCGATACGCTGCCCAACGAGCCTGCCATCGCCTCAGTCATCGCCATGGAACTGGCCCACGTAGCCATGGGTCACCACATCGACACGCGCTACGCGTTCAACGACCGCCTGCTCTTCCCGGACGAGTCGAGCTTCCAGAAAATCAACATGTATCACTCCGACCACGACAACGACGAAGCTGCAAAAAAGGCGATGGAGTACCTTCAGAACTCGATGTACAAGGATCAACTGCCAACCGCCGGTCTCTACTACGCGGCGCTGGTTGACCGCGAGAAGCAGCTGAAGGCCCTCAACACCCCCAAGCTCGGCGATTCGCTGCTGCGCGCCGATGGCACACCGTGGATGGTCGACCTGCAGAAGATGTCACCCAAGCTGAACTGGGACGACCTGAACCAGAGAGCGGCGAACCCGCTCGGTTCCTGGCTCAAGACTGATCCCTGGGACGACAAGGTGCACCAGTTGAGCGCGAAAGTTTATGCCTACATGAACGCTCGCGACAAAATGCCCTTCGAAGTCACGCCGATTGTCTACCGGCTCCAGCGCTATGACGAAGCCCGCGCAGACGTACCCGCGGCCGCGCCCACAGCACCGGCGCCCGGCGATACGGCTGCTCCGCCCGCTGACGCTCCGCCGCCACCACCACCGGCTGCGCCAACCCAGTAAGAACAGCGAATCTTTCAACAAGGCCCCTTGCCGATGTGAGCAGAAAACACTCACCCGGCAAGGGGTTTTCGCTTGTGTGCAGTTCAGGCCTGCAAGCATCTCCGACCGAGGCAAGTGCTTCCTACAAAAGGAACCATCAGGTTGCGGCCAGCCGCGACTTGCTTTCACAATGACTGGATATACTGAATGCCTATGAAGTTAATAGCAATCTTTTTGCTCTTATCAGGTTTTTTCGCCGCCGGCAGTTTAGCGGCGCGCGCGCAAGTGGCACCGGCGGGGTATGGACGAACGTTCTCCGTAACTGCGGGTGGAATGGTGTCAGGGTTTCAGCCCGACTACGCCGGCGGAGGCATTGCCGAGACAAGTCCCAACCGCCTGTACGGCATGGGGACCTACGTCGACATCCGCTTCACCCACTGGTTTCAAATTGAGGCCGAGGGACGCTGGCTGCGTTACAACCAACTGGCGAACATCAATGAGAGCAACTACCTGATCGGACCCCGCCTGCCCATTCAAAAACTCCACTTCTGGCGGGCGACACCCTATGCCAAGGCGCTCATTGGCTTGGGCAAAATGAACTTCGAATACAACTACGCCACCGGCCAATTCACAGACATCGCTTATGGAGGCGGGCTCGACGTGAAGATCAACCGGCGTCTCAGTGTCCGTGCGATCGACTTTGAGTACCAGCAGTGGCCGAAGTGGATCAACGACGAGCAGCTGTTTCCCTATGGCGTCAGTGTCGGCGTCGGCTACAAAATCTTCTAGCCGGAAGCGGAAAGCCCTGCCTTCCGGCAGGGCATTCAGGAATCATCCCGCTCCTGCTCCCACTGGTCAACCGGGTAGCGATCGAGCCGGTCTTCGCGGCTCTCCCGCTCTTCCTGCTCGCGGCGCCTCTCGCGTTCTTCGCGCTCCTCGCGGCCGTCGCTCATTGCTCTCCCTCTGCTCATTTTAAGAGAGCCGTGGGCGACATTCCAGTGTGCGACGAGTTATTGCGCGCCATCTTTCCGGAGCGACGCCTGCAGCTCAAGGACCTGCAACTGCACCTGCTTGACTTCTTTCAAAATGTCCACCTTGGTTCGATACATGAGATACCTCAGGCCCGTAGACAGGGCCGCGAGAAACATAAGCCCCATCATCGTATAAAACGTAAGGGCTGCGCGAGGGTCGAGCCTTTGGCCCCAGTTGGAACCGGACATAAACAACAAGACAAATGCACTGATTAAAAGAGTCCCGTAGGACCGTTTTTCCCACGAAAGAGCCTTCTCGTGTTTCGCCAGCAAGACGGCCGTTTCTTCGCGATAACCCGCCAGATTCTCAGGCCGTGGCAAACGTGCCAGCAACCGTTCACGCAAACCATCACTTCCCTTTTCCATCATCCCCTCCGATCAGAATCTCTTTCATTGCCCGCTTCGCATAATGCATGCGCGATTTCACGGTGCCCACCGAGCACCCCACGACTTCAGCAATCTCCGCAATCGACAAGTCCTCAAGAAAATGCAGCACCAACACCTCGCGATGCCTGAGCCCGATCCGGCCCAATGCCCGGTGGATCGCGGAAGCATCTTCCTCGGCAAACGAGGGCTCTTCGGCCTCATCGAAATCCTCAAACTCAATCTGCTCCGCCCGCTCCCGGGAAGCATTGTTGCGAATCCGATCCACCGCAACACCATGCGTGATGGCGTAGAGCCATGAGCGCAGCGACCCTGGATCTTTCAGCTTGTGAATTCCCCGCAGCGCCTTGATCCACACTTCCTGCAGCACATCGAGCGCGCTATCCGTGCTCCCCGACAGGCTGGTCGCGTAGTACAGCAGAGGCCGCTCCATCACTGCGATCAGGTCCTCGAACGCATCGGGCTCTCCGGCCTGGCAACGCAACGCAAGCCACTCGTAGCGCGCTCGGGTTTCAGCGTCTGTGTGCATTCATCTTTTATGTCGAAGGAAAGGGACTGTGGGTTCAATTTACAGAATGAATATCTTTTACGCTGTGGTCCTTCGCACGCAATAAGACCACTCGCGATGAGTGGCCCTTATGATCCCTGCAATCGGAGACTCGTATCTAGAGCAGGTCTATGAAATCGTCAACAGACATGCCCGCAGCCCTGATCAGCGCACGCAAGGTGCCGACGGAAAGTTCTTTATGCTGGGGTATTGAGAGATTGGCTCGTTGGCCGGGTTTCGACAGGACAAGATGGCTGCCCACCTGCCCCATAGCCAGCCATCCAGCTTTACCGAAGGCTTTGGCAGCTTCTTTGCCTGAGATATTGCCTAACTTGCCCAAGCCTAAACCGCAACGACGAGCGGAGTCTGACCGACTGGAAGCATGGCGCTAACGGCCTTCTGATCCTCGGCCCACAGCCAAGCCGTGATAGCTTCCCGAATGTTCTCCAGGGCATCTTTCTCGTCCTTGCCCTGCGAGACACAGCCGGGAAGGGCTGGACACTCAACTACAAACCAGCCATCCTCGGCCTGCTCTAAAGAAACGTGAAAGATCATGGACCCGCTCCAGTTTTTCCGCTATGCCGGCGAAGGCGATCCTTCCGGATAGCTCGGTCCGCCGCGTGATTCCGGCTTCAGCACCTGTTGAATGCCGTCGCCGCCTTTGTCGCTGGGCGAAGCCAGCACCGAGCGCATCGGTGGCAGTGTTTGGCCCTCAATGAGCATCCTTACCTCTTCGGCATCAATCGTCTCCCGCTCAAGCAGAGCGGCGGCGATGCGGTGCATGGCGTCAGAATGCGACTCCACAATCGAGTGAGCCGATTGGTAGGCTTCGTCGATCAGGCGGCGTACTTCCAGGTCAATCTGCCGCGCTGTCTCTTCACTGAAGTCGCGATGCTGTGCAATCTCACGGCCCAGGAAGATTTGCTCTTCCTTCTTGCCAAAAGTCAGCGGACCAAGCCGGCTCATGCCGTATTCGCACACCATGCGGCGGGCCAGGTCGGTTGCACTTTCAATATCGCTTCCCGCGCCGGTAGACATCTGGTTGAGGAAGATCTCCTCAGCCACACGGCCGCCGTACGCGATGGCCAGGTTGGACTCAAGATACTCACGCGTGTAGTTGTGCCGGTCGCCAGGCAAAAAGATGGTGACGCCCAGGGCCATGCCGCGCGGAATGATGCTGACCTTGTGAATCGGGTCGGAGTGCTCACGGCGGAACGAGACCAGCGCGTGGCCCGCTTCGTGATAGGCGGTGACACGCTTCTCTTCCTCGGTAAGCAGCATCGACTTGCGCTCCGCACCCATCAGGACCTTGTCCTTGGCCAGCTCGAAGTCGTACATGGTAACCTGCTTGCGGTTCATGCGCGCAGCGCTCAGTGCAGCCTCGTTGACCATGTTGGCCAGGTCGGCGCCACTGAACCCCGGTGTTCCACGAGCCAGCACGTTCAGGTTAGTGTCGTCGGAAACGGGAACCTTCTTCACATGCACGCGAAGGACTTCTTCGCGCCCGCGCACATCGGGCAGGCCAACTACCACGCGGCGGTCAAAGCGGCCTGGCCGAAGCAGCGCGGGATCCAGCACGTCCGGCCGGTTAGTGGCCGCGACAAGAATCACGCCGTCATTCGATTCAAACCCGTCCATCTCAACCAGCAACTGGTTCAGAGTCTGCTCGCGCTCGTCATGTCCGCCGCCCAATCCTGCGCCACGGTGACGGCCAACAGCATCGATTTCGTCGATAAAGATGATGCACGGAGCGTTCTTCTTGCCCTGCTCAAACAGGTCGCGAACGCGGCTGGCGCCCACGCCTACAAACATCTCCACAAAGTCTGAACCGGAGATCGAGAAGAACGGCACATTGGCCTCGCCGGCCACAGCCCGAGCCAGCAAAGTCTTGCCGGTTCCCGGAGGCCCCACCAGCAGCACGCCTTTGGGAATGCGGCCACCTAGTTTTTGGAACTTCTGCGGCTCACGCAGGTACTCGATGATCTCCTTCAACTCTTCCTTGGCCTCATCCACGCCGGCCACATCTTTGAAGGTGACCTTTTTCTGCTGCATGCTGAGTAGGCGCGCACGGCTCTTTCCGAATGACATCGCCTTGTTCCCGCCGGCCTGCATCTGGCGCAGCATGAAGAACCAGATCGCCCCCAGCAGAACAAACGGTCCCACATTGATCAGGATGGGGACCAGCAGATTGCTCTGCGGCTCTTTGATGTCGAAGCTGACCTTGTTGGAACGTAGTTCCTTGGTCAGGCTGTCAACATTGTTCAAGGAGATGGTTGTGTGGAACGGATCCTTTTGGCCCTTGACCTGGCCGTGAACGTCGGTTCCCTGAATGGTGGCGTTTTGCACCTGTCCCGCATCGATCTTGTCCAGCAGATCGGAGTAACCAACCTCCACGGGTTTTCCCATGGTGGCGTTCTTCTGCCACACGGTAAAAAGAAGCATGAGGCAGGCTAGGATAAACATCCAGAACATGATCGTCTTTACGGTCGAATTCACCAGGACTCCTCTTTCCCGGCGGGGGGAAGTGCGTCAAAACCTCCATCTCCGCCTACACCACTCATTGGACGCGCGCCCCTTCCTATAAGTCACAGAAAGTTCACACTGTCCGGGCGGCAGACACGGGCACCTGTCCGCCAGAGTGAGCAGTATCATCGATTGTACTCCGAAGCATGGATATCGTGTAGATATCTCGGGCTCCAGACGAACCGAAGTTTGATTTCCGCAAGGCCCACCAGTAAAACCGAGCCGGGATTCATCCGGGACCAACCACCGTGTCGTCCAGCGGCGTAGCTACCACTACGATTCCCTGCTCCGGCTCCAGTTCCACCCCGCGCATCCACGCAATCCGTCCGTCCACTTCCAGCACCGGCCACCGCGAACGTCCCGTCCCCGTCACACGCAGCCGCTCCAGCACTTCCTTTACTTTCCGCGGGCCGCTGGAGTAGCGAAGCCTCACTCGATCTCCGGGACTCCAGTTGCGCAATACGGCGGTTCTGCCACGCAGCGAGACATCCTCTGCGGCAACCTGCACCCGCAGCCCGAACCGCGGCGCCACAATCTCCCCTGGAATCAACACACTGAATTCTGAATCGCCGCCATCCTCGCTGCTCTCCGGCGCAATCTCCAGTCGCAGTTCGCGCGGCGTACGCTCCGCCCGCAAACCACCCGCCAACTCCCTCTTTTGCCCCGCGCGTCCAGTCAGCGCCAGCGCCCGCAGCGCCTCCGTACCCCCAAAATCCAGAGTCTCCCCCAGCGATTCGGCCGCATGGCGCAGCACACGGCGCTGCAATGCGGGATGCAGCGCCGCCAGTCTTGTCACATCGATGGCCAGCCCCTCGCCGGCCGCGCGCCCGCCACCACGAACCGGCCTTCCCGCCATAACCAATTGCGGCGTCCTCGCCAACTCCGCCTGCCACCACGCCTCCTCATCTCGCGCCAAAACCGCCATCTGCGCCAAATGCTCCTTCAGCCGAGGATTCCACCCCTCCAGCAGCGGCAAAAGCTCGTTCCGGATGCGATTCCGCGTATACGCCGCGTCCCGATTCGACGAATCCTCCCGCCATTCCTGCCCAAGAGATCGAAGATAGGCTTCCACCTCAGCCCGTGTAGCACCCAGCAGCGGACGAACAATCCGACCCTCCGGAAAGTTCACCTGCGGATGGATCCCCGAAAGCCCCTCCGTCCACGCCCCGCGCAGGAATTTGCCCAGCACCGTCTCCGCCTGATCGTCCAGCGTGTGCGCCGTGGCAACAGCATCCACCTCGCCCGATGCCAGCAGCTTTCGGAAAAATGCGTACCGCAGCCGGCGCGCCGCCTCCTCAATTGACTCGCCAGCCTTCCCGGTTTCCCCATCCGCCTTAGCCTCGGCCGCAGTATCCACACGAGCCTCATGGAATGCCAACCCGAGCCCCGCCGCCAACGCGCGGGCAAACTCCAAATCCCCGTCCGCCTCAGCCCCCCGCAGCCCGTGGTGCAAATGCGCCACCTGCAGCACCAATCCCAGCTCACCGCTCCGCTCCGCCAGCGCCCGCAGCAGGGCCAAGGAATCCGCGCCACCGGATACCCCAACCGCCAGTCGCAACCCCGGCCGCAGCAACGAAGTATCCAGCGTCAAACTCGGTAAGGTCGAGGCCCGCATGCCAGAATCATACGGCGTTCCCCACGCCAGACGAGGATGGTTATACTGGAGCGCATGTTGCAGACACGCGCAGTCACCGCGGCCGATGCCGCCCTCGTCACCGCCCATCGTCGAGCCATGTTTGCCGCCATGGGCCGCACCCAGGACTCGATCCTCGACGCCATGAGCCGCAATTTTGAGCCCTGGGTCAACCGCATGATCGTGGAAGGCAAATACGCCGGCTGGATTACCGAGGACGCCGGCCGTGCCATCGCCTCCGCCGGCCTGCTGGTGCTCGACTGGCCCCCCCACCCTCTCGATCCCGCCTGCGAGCATCGCGGCTACATGCTCAATGTCTTTGTGGAACCGGAGTATCGCAAGCGCGGCCTCGCCCACGCCCTGGTCGATCTGTGCCTCACCGAAGCGCATCGCCGCGGCCTGCGTGTCGTGGCACTCCACAGTTCCGACGCCGCGCGCCCCGTCTACGAGTCCTTCGGCTTCCGCACCACAAACGAAATGTTCTACGTCGAGCCCGTGGAGGGATAAGTCGTCCGGGCTTTCAAGCATGAATCGCAGGTGCCCCCTGTCCCTCGTCCGTCGCGGCGCAGGGAGAGGGGAGACAACGAGTTCCCCGACTCGAGCCCCCGTTGTATACTTCACGCTCATGCAGGTATTCACCATCATTCCCGCAGCCGGACTCGGCACACGGATGGCCGGAGCCCAGCCAAAGCAGTTCATTGCCCTCAACGGCATTCCCATCCTGATTCACTCGCTCCGGGCCTTCGCTTCCGTAGAACGGGTAACTGGCATTTACGTGGCTGTCCGCAAACCGGAGATGGAGCGCGTCGAAGCCCAGATCGCGGAATACGGCCTTGCCGACCGCGTCCGCGTTGTCGAAGGCGGCGACAACCGCCAGGAATCTGTCTCCCACGCCCTCGCCGCCCTTCCTGCCCGGCATGAAGATATTGTGCTGGTCCACGACGCGGTCCGCCCGCTCATTGACGCAGCCACCATCGAGCGCACCATTGAGGCCGTAGATCTGCACGGAGCGGCCATCGTAGGCCTGCCCGCCGTCGACACCATCAAGCAGGTGGAACGCACCGCGCACGGCGCCCTGGTCGTATCCACTATCCCGCGCGAATTCGTCGTGCTCGCCCAAACTCCGCAGGGTTTCCGCTACGGAATGCTCAAACGGGCCTATGCCGAAGCCATGGCCGACGGCTTTGTTGGCACCGATGAGTCATCCGTTGTCGAGCGCGCCGGCCAATCGGTGGCCGTGGTACCGGGTTCTCAGGTTAATCTGAAGATTACCAAGCCAGGCGATCTGGAACTGGCCGAGTTCTACCTTCGGCAAATGAGCCAGTAACTCCGGCTGGGCCGGGCAGCGAAGAGTAGAAAGTCTGAAAAAGGCTCTACTCCCAGCGCCCGCAGGCAACTTCAGGATAGGCACGGTCACCCATGAATACACGAATCGGTTTTGGCTGGGACTCGCACGCATTCAAGCCCGGCGTCCCGCTGCGCATTGGCGGACTCACGCTCGACCACCCCGAGGGCCTTGCCGGCCACTCGGATGGCGATGTGCTTCTCCACGCAATTACCGATGCCCTGCTTGGCGCAGTGGCCGCCGGCGATATCGGCACCTATTTCCCCCCCGGTGACCCCCGCTGGAAAGACGCCGACTCGGCCGTCTTCCTCAACCTCGCGCTCGAAGAGCTGGAGCACGCCGGCTACCGCATCGTGAACATCGACACCACGCTCGTACTTGCCGCTCCCAAAATTTCCCCCATAGCCGGTGAAATGCGCGCGCGCGTCGCCGACCTGCTGGGCGTTGAAATTGACCAGGTCAGCATCAAGGCCAAAACCCCTGAGGGCATGAACCTCGACCACGTGGTCCAATGTCATGCCATCGCGCTGGTGGAGCGCTCCATCAAACCCGATGAACTTGCCAGCATGTCAGCCGTAATGGAGACCCAGCGCCAGCTTGAAGATGTGGTGGAAGACCTGCTCAGTTCCGTCCACGGCGTACCCAAAAAGCGCGTGGTGGTGCCCGTCTACGACACGGAAGACATTACGTAAGACAGTTGTCAGTTTTCAGTTGTCAGTTCTCTTTTGCCACTCAGGCTCAACTTTCGCGACATCTTGGGGCCAGAGGATTATCCAGTGAGAGGCACGATCCGTAGGATAATATCGTTCGCCGTTTATGCCGCAATGACGATCTCAGCGAGCTACGGACTTGCTCTGCTCTCTAAATGGATTTGGCTCCCGAGCGGGTGCAGCCTCACACAAAGCCAAGCTAGGGACGCAATGAATTTCGCCCTGACTTTTGGAATTGCATTCAGCCTTGGAGAGCAGCTGCGCCAACGGCCCAAACCAACGAAATAGTGTCGTGTCGGCCTTGCCTGATGAGGCTCTTTCCTAAAGGTACGGCACCTGGTACCTAAGAATCTGCTCGTCCACCGTCACCAAAACCATGCCCCCGAGCTGCGCCTGCGCCACTAGCAATCGATCAAAGGGATCCCGATGGTATTGCGGCAACTCGCCAGCCCACTCCGCCTCCGCAACAGTAATCGGCAAGGCGCTGAAACCGTGGTTCGCAATTGCCTTTGCCACTCCCCGGCCAAATGTCAGCTTCCCTGACGACCGTTTGATGGCAATTTCCCAGACTGTCACTGCACTCACAAAGATCTCGTTTTGTGGCGAAGCAATTGCCGCTCGAAGCGCTTCCGGCAAATGCGCGTCGTTAGAATCCCACCACAGAAATGCGTGCGTATCGAGCAGCAGCTTCATTCCCTATAGCCCGAAATCCTTGAGCACATCGTCCGGCAGCGGAGCGTCGAAGTCGTCCGCGATATACGTAATCCCAAGCAAATTCTGCCCAGGCTTCCGCGCCACCGCCGGACCGGTCACGAACGGCACAAGCATCGCCATTGGCTTGCCTGCCTTGGCAATCACAATCTGTTCCCCCTTCGCAGCCCGATCCACAAGCGCAGAAAGCTGAGTCTTGGCTTCATAAAGGTTCACTTGATCCGTACCCATCGTGTTACCGCCTCCAAATGGATTCTCCTCACCATCGCCAAGAAAGTACTCAAGCGGAATATCCTTCTCCCAATCGTCGACTAAGAACTCAATCCCAAGCAAATTCTGTCCAAACGGGAGCGGTTGCTTCCCGTCAGCTCATCCTCCGGCTCGGGCGATGACTTCGTTTCTGCGGACATAAGTTCCATGCCTTAAACCTTAGAACTCTGACCATCTCGAAGCTTGGTCAAGTTGGTCAATCAACCCTTAATTCTCCTCCAAATCGATTGACTTGGTCAAGTTGGTCAATATACCAGTGTTGACAAGCATTCGATTCTGCCCAACCTGTGTTTTTCCATTGCGATTTTTCCCCATTCGCCGTAACTTTGCTGCGAGCATCCATCTCAATTCAGGAGCGTCCTCTATGCACAGCCTCGCTCTCTTCCTTCTGCAGAACACCCCCGACTCTGAACAAGCGATGCATATCTTCGCCCTCATGATGGCGATTATTCCCTTCATCATCCTCATCGGAATCGCCATTCTGATGGTCCCCTTCTGGTTCATCCTCAAGAAGGCTGGATTTACTCCCTGGCTTTCGCTGGTTTGCCTGGTCCCAACGCTGGGAGTGCTGGTTCTTCTATACGTTCTTGCCTTCGCCGAGTGGAAAGTGGTTCCTGCGCCGCAACAGGCCTGGTCCCCGCAGCCACCGTATCCGCCCTATCCGCCCCAACCGCCCTATCCACCCCAATCCTGAAACCGAGCCGGGCAGCCATCCTATGCGGAGGGGTTTGGGTGCTAGCATCGAGAGTAGAAAGACCCACTCAAGATGCCCGATTTAACTCCCTCCGCTCTTATTGCTCCCCGCGTCCGTTTTGCCCCTTCACCCACCGGCTACCTGCACGTCGGCAGCGCCCGCACCTTCATCTTTAACTGGCTCTACGCCCGCCATAATCACGGCACCATGGTGCTGCGCCTCGACGACACCGATGTCGAACGCAACACCGACCGCAGCGTCCAGTCCATCTTCGAAGGCCTCCGCTGGCTCGGCCTCAACTGGGACGAAGAATACAAGCAATCCGAGCGCCTCGATCTCCACCGCGCCGCCGCCCAGGCCATCTTCGAAAAAGGCCTCGCCTACCGCGACTTCACCCCCGCGCACGCCGATTCAGGCGACGCATCTTCCGCCCAGGGCGCCTGGCTGTTCAACCAAGGCATGCGCGAGCTCTCCCGCGAAGAATCCGACCGCCGAGCCGCCGCCGGCGAGCCCTTCGCCCTCCGCTACCGCGTCCCGCGCGGTCTAGATCGCACGTTGCATTTCACTGACAGCGTCTACGGCCACCAGTCGAAACTCGCCGACGAGGTAGAAGACTTCGCCCTACTGCGCAGCGACACCAATCCCACCTATCACCTGGCCTCCTGTGTCGACGACGCCGATCTCCGCATCACCCACATCATCCGCGGTCAGGACCACCTAACCAACACCTTCAAGCATCTGCTCATCTTTGAAGCCCTCGACGCGCCCGCGCCCCAGTTCGCGCACCTGCCGTTACTCGTAGCCCCCGACGGCGCCAAGCTCTCCAAGCGCAAACACGGCCCTGTCGTCAGCGTCACAACCTACTGCGATGCCGGCTTCCTACCCAGCGCCTTCATCAACTTCCTCTGCCTCCTCGGCTGGTCACCCAAAAACGACCGCGAAGTCCTCACCCTGGCCGAACTAACCGAGCTTTTTTCGCTAGAAGGCGTCAACCGCGCCAATGCCGTCATCAACTTTTCAGATGAAGCCCCTTTCGACGCCAAAGCAGTCCACCTCAACGCCGAGCACATCCGCGCCCTTCCCGTCGAAGAACTAGCCAAGCTCCTCCAGCCTTTCTTCAAGCAATTCTGCGAAGAAAACGGCCTTGCTCCTCAGCCAGAAAAGGTAGAAGCCGTAACCCCGCTCATCCGCGAACGCATCAAGCTCCTGGGAGAAGCCGCCGCCGCCGCCGACTTCTTCTTCCTCACTCAGCTCCCGCCTTACGACCCAGCCGAGCTGATCCCACCCAAGGGTGCCGACGCCGCCCTCACCCTCAAAATCCTTCAGAGAGCACTCGAAGTCCTTCCCGGGGTCAACTTCGACCACGACTCGCTGGACCAGGCTCTCCGCGCCGCCGCCGCTGACTTAGGCCTGAAAGCCGGCCCCATGTTCCAGCCCATTCGGGTAGCCGTCTGCGGACGCAAAAACGCCCCGCCCCTCTTCGAAACCATGGTTGTCCTGGGCAAAGAAACCTGCCTGACCCGCATCCGCCAAGCCGAAATCAACCTGCAATCGCTCAGTTGAGTTCATTTTTTGCTATCATGATAGCAACGGGGGAGTGGCAATGGCACAGCTTTTAGTTCGCAATCTGGAAGACGAGCTCAAAACACGGCTGCAACGTCGCGCGAAACGCCACGGCCACAGCATGGAAGCCGAGGCCAGAGACATTCTCCGCAATGCGCTGCGGGAAGAAAGTGCTCCGGCCGGCGGTTTGGGAACCGAGATGGTGGCGCTGTTCAGCGGCAGCGGTGTCTATCTCGACGAGCCAATCGCCGAAATTCGCGATATGCGCATGGAGATTCCG
>Ga0302189_10001931_pt1 | contig 16958 bp, 9 predicted proteins | sample II_Bog_E2_2_FD_194551 | JGI IMG/M metagenome (GOLD analysis project Ga0302189, IMG submission 194551) | Peat permafrost microbial communities from Stordalen Mire near Abisko, Sweden - II_Bog_E2_2 | ecosystem: Environmental > Terrestrial > Soil > Wetlands > Peat | place: Sweden: Abisko, Stordalen...
CCCAAGACCTCGCATCTGGCTTCTGCTCAGCCCGAGGAAGCCATCCTGAACAGCTACCGTTCCGAAAGCGCCCCCTGCGATAGACCCTCCAGCTTGGGCAGGATACTTGGAATATAGTGCCCCGCTATGGCCCGTATACTTCGCTTGATTTCCGCCAACGCCAGAAAATATTGCCGATCCCGTGCAGGTAGTCCTAGTGTTGGCCGTCGCAGAAACGATCATTGACGACGGACCGCCCGCAGCCACCGTAAATGGGGAAGTAGCTATTGTTTCAGACAGCGTAACTGTATACCCTCCACCATCCGGCGTCAGCCCCGTCGGATCCACCTGGTTGACCGGATCGTTTCCCGCGTAGGCGTAAAGGTTAAATCCGCCGCTGAACCCGGAGGGATCGGCCTGCAAGAACCGCCCCAGCGCCGGCGAGTAGAATCGCGCAGGCATGGTATAGAGGCCGGTCTCGCTGTCATAGCGGTAGCCAGCGTACTGGTAGGCCAGCCATGTGCCGCTCTGCGGCGCGCCGTAGTCCGAGTAGGTATAGCTCTCGGCGGGGCCGCTTGAGCCCGGCACGGTCAGCGCCACCGTCGAGTCCTTCATGTCGTGGTGTACGTAGACGATCTCTTCGCTCCCATCCCCTCCGGCTGGCACGACCGCTGCCAGCGGCAGACCGCCCGCACCGCGCACCGTGAGCCGCCAGGTCGCCGAGGTTTCATAGTAGTCGGCGATCTCCTCACCCCCGGCCAGCACGAAGTCGGTAGCCACTGGCATGACCGTGTTGACAACCACCACCTTCTGTTTACGCTCGCCGAGTGGATCGTAGAGATAGGTGCTCGTACCCCACGCCGCGTTCTGGGCCGCGAAAATCAACAGAAAAATGGGAACCGAGTGCAGGAATGGCCCCGCAATTGCCCCCCCCCAATTGACCCAAGAGCTTGCGCATGGGTGCGGTCCTTTCAGGTGAAAGTGTAAGCGAATGGGCTGACTTCCGGCCCTGGGATGAGAAGTGAGTCTGCATCCAGTGTGACGTATCGCCGCCGGAAGACAAGTTACGAAATTACCGTGGACCTCGGCAATTTGATTCGGCGCGCGAGCTGCATCCAGGGAAGGGAGAAGGCGATCGACGAGCTGGATTCAATGGGCCAGAATTGTCTCGTTGCCCAGGATGCGATAGAGCGTGGAGCGGCTGATGCACAGTTGGCGGGCGGCGCGTAGCTTGTTGCCGCGGTTCAGGTCGAGCACATATTGAACGTGATGGCGGATCACCGCATCGAGAGACAGGTTGTCGGTTCGGCTGGCGGGCTGCAAATCCATTGACGCCTCCTGGCTGGTGGGCAAGGAGAGGTCGTCGGCGCGGATGACGCCGTTCACTGCTTCGAGCAGCGCGGTTTCAAGCACTGAAGACAGCTCGCGCACATTTCCCGGCCAGTTATGTTGCAGGAGGCGTGCAAGCGCGCCAGGCCCCAGCATGACGGGTCGCTGCTGATAGCGGTTGCAGATGCGCTCAAGCAGGTGTTGGGCTAGCGGGGCGATATCTTCGCGTCGCTGGCGCAGCGGGGGAATGGCGAAGCGGACGGCGGAGAGCCGGAAGGCCAGGTCGGGCAGAAGGAGTCCCTGGCCGACCATCTGGCGCAAGGGGGTTTGCGAGGAAGCCAAAACGACGGCGCGCCCCGGCGGACGGTCTTGAAGGGCCTTGAGAACGCCCAGCAGCAGCCCCTGGCCTGGAGGGGCCAGCAAGTCCACTCGATCGAGATAGGTAAAGCCCCCCAGCGTAGCCGGATCGGCGTCGCTGACCAGCCACTCACGGGCATCGCGCCGCTGGAAGCTGGACCCAGCCAACGGTGAGCGGCTAAAAAGATAGCGCGCCAGAGTCTGTTTGCCGGTGCCGTGTTCGCCCTCAATGGCGGCCAACTGCAGGTGAGGCGCGGTCATCTCTGCCTGCATCAGCAGCTTGTGCCAGGCCGCGCTTACCCCAACTACCTGCGTCGAGATGGTGGAGTCGACCTCGACAAGCGTGAGGCCAGATATGGAGGGCTGCGGCTGGAAGGATTGGGGCTGGAATTGAGCGACGCTCTGCATGGGTCTCAACGTGCCTCGCCTCCGTGGCCCATACCGGCAGTACCGGGCCAACAGAGGTCTTATCGGCGCTACCCCAAAAAACATGAACCGGAGAGATTGGCGCGTCTCTCCGGTGCAGGGTGCAATCCTCTATGTTTTGTGGGCATTCGCGTTCGTGCTAGCGAAAGCGTTTCGAAGGCTCGTCGGAAAATATCTCGCCGTCGCGGATATGCACGACGCGATGGGCGTATTCGGCGATGTCCGGCTCGTGGGTTACCAGCACGATGGTGTTGCCATTGGCGTGCAACGTATCAAACAGCGCCATGATTTCAAGGCCGGTCTTTGAGTCCAGGTTGCCGGTGGGCTCGTCGGCCAGGATGATCGAAGGCCGGTTGACAAGCGCCCTGGCGATGGCCACGCGCTGGCGCTGGCCGCCGGAGAGCTCGTTAGGCTTGTGATACATGCGCGATTCCAGGCCCACGTCGGTGAGCGATTCCTTGGCGCGGGCGATGCGCGCCGCCGCCGGGGTGCCGTTATAGATCAGCGGCAACTCGACGTTGTGGAGCGAAGAGGCCCTGGCCAGCAGGTTGAAGGTTTGAAAGACAAAGCCGATCTCTTTGTTGCGGATGCGCGCCAACTGGTCGTCGTCCAGTTCGCTGACCAACTGCCCGTTGAGCCAATAACGGCCCTTGGAGGGCGTATCCAGGCAGCCGATGAGGTTCATCAGCGTAGACTTACCCGACCCCGATGGGCCCATGATGGCCACGTATTCGTTGTGCTTGATGCGCATCGAAACCCCGCGCAGCGCTTGCACCTGCTGTTCGGAGCCCATATCGTAAGTGCGCCACAGATCCTCGACGACAATGACGTCGCCTTGCGGCCTGGCCGCCGGTTGCACAACTGCTTCGCTGCGAATGCTCTCGAGAACCATCCGAATCTCATCCTTTGCGTGTTGGTAAACTTTTTGACGATCTGCAGCCCTTAAGAGTTGCCGCCCGAGGTTGATACGACTGGCTTGGCAGTGTCCCGCTTCACAAGCGCGTTGCTCTTCAAGGCGCGCATGGTCTTGAAGGGGCCGGTTACGATCTCCTGGCCCTCGGTCAGGCCGGTCAGCACCTCGATGTCGGTGGCACCGGTGATGCCGGTAGTGACAGGGACGAACTTGGCCCGCAGCTTGCCTTTTGCGTCCTTATCGACCACAAAGACGCCCTGCACCGAGGCGGTCTTGGCCGTGGATGAGGATGAGCTGGATGCGGCTTCTACGCCGCCCTGACTCTTGGGGTTATCGCTGGCCGGATCGTGCATGGTCAGCGCCTGGATGGGCAGAGAGAGCACGCTCGTTTTGTGCGCCGTGGTTATTTTTGCAGTGGTGGAGAGTCCGGGGCGCAGATCGTTTGAAGGCGTGTCCAGAGTAACCACAACTTTGAAGTCCTTGGCCTCTTCGGTGCCGGTTGTCGATTGCGAGGTGGCGATGCCGGTCGAGCGCAAGAGCGCCTGGTCGCCCACCAGGGTGACATGTCCCTTGAAGACCTTGCCGGGCAGCGCATCCACGGTGACCTCGGCCGGCTGACCAAGCTGAATGTTGACGATGTCGGTCTCGTCCACCTTGACCTCGGCGGTAACGATGCTCATGTCGGCGAGGGTCATGAGGGTCGAGCCTTCGGCGTTCTGAATTCCTTCCACCACGGTTTCCCCCTCACGAATGGGCTCGTTGGTCACGATGCCGTCAAACGGGGCGATGGCGATGGTTCTGTCGAGCAGATCCTGGTTGAAAGTAAGGCTGGCTACCTGCGTTCCCAGGTGACCTCGGGCTGAATCGGTCTGCGCCTTGGCCTGGTTGAGGCCTGCGACGGCCTGGGCGACGGAAGCAACGTCGGTATCATAGGCGGCCTTCTTGGCGTCGAAATCCTGCTTCGCCATGATGCCAGCCTTGTAGAGCCCCTGCGCGCGATCCCAATCGAGGCGCTTCTGCTCCAAATCGGCCTTGGCGTGTTCGACGTTGGCCTCGGCGGTCTTCTCCGCCGCTACATACGAGGCAATGTCGGTCTTGGCTGCAGCGATGGCTGCCTGCTGTCCGGCAACGTTCGCCTCCTGCTGCACGTGCTCAATGGTGGCAACTGTTTCGCCCTTCTTCACCATGTCACCCTCTTTTACATAAAGGTGGGTAACGCGGCCCATAGCGGTAGCGCCCAGGTTGACGTAGGTTTTGGCCTTGATCTGGCCGGTGCCGCTGACCACCGTGGCCAAATCCTGCTTCACAAGCTTGGCGGTCAAAACTTTGGTATAGCCCGACTGCTGCTTATATACGAAGACGCCCACCAGTACGGAGGCCACAACTACGATGAGGACAATCAAGAGGATCTTTTTCATGTGCGGTCTTGGCTCCAAACCTCTCCAGATTCAGTGTACGCAATTGTTCCGGGCAAGGTTCCCGAATGCCAATCGATTTACATCCGCCGTTTGGCTTCAAGCCCGCCACCAGCCGGTAAAACCCGGGCCGCGCGGCCGGTGCGCTGTGCGGCCCGATAACCGCAGAAGGTTGCGGCGCAACGATGCCGTCTGCTTTTTGGACGGCTGAACTCTCCATTGAGTCTCAGAAGCTGCCGGCGGGCCAAACTCCTGGGACTTCGCACTCAATTCCACCGCCATTCTGGCCGGAGGATCATCAAGGTTTGCTCAAATTGCGCTGTATCTTATGAGCGAAATCACTGTACTCGCTTCCTATTCGGTATTTGCACGGAATCTCAGCACGAGGCTCATCCTCATGCCGCGCTTGGGTATAGTTGTAGGTGGGCGAGGGAGACGTCCCACATGATCTCAACCCCGATCTCATGAGGAAGAGGCCCAAGGTCGAGCACCTCTTTTGGCCGATGTTAGTATGTCTGGCTTGCGCCTGCCCAACTCAGGTCATAGCCAAGACGCCTCAGCCTGCTGCCCCGGCAGTGCTCGACCGTGTGGTCGCGGTCGTCAACAACCAGGCCATCCTCAACAGCGACCTCGACGATGAGATCCGCCTCTCTGTTCTCGACCCTGGCCGCGCCGGCCTTGCCGTTCTTACCCGGAAGACCGCTCTTGAGCAGTTGATTGGCCGCACGCTCATCCAGCAGCAGATTCGCGAAGAAGATGTGCTGGCCGCCGATCCCTCGCAGGCCGAGGTAGACGCTCGCCTGGCTGAGATCCGCAAGGAGATTCCCGCTTGTGTCCGCCAGAATTGCGCTTCGGACGCCGGGTGGAAGGCATTCCTGTCGGCACACGGCCTGACCCAGGAGCGCGTCCAGGCCTACATGCGCTACCGGGTTGAGATCCTGCGCTTCATTGAGCAGCGCTTCCGCCAGGGCATTCGCATCTCGCCGCAGGAGATCGAGACCTACTACCGCGGTACTCTGCTCCCCCAATACGCCAAAGGCGAGGCGACTCCGGCGCTCGACCAAGTCTCTCCCCGGATTGAAGAAATCCTCCTCCAGCAGCAAGTAAATGTCCTCTTCGACGGCTGGCTCGCAAACCTTCGCAAGCAGGGTGAAGTCGAGGTACTTGACCCCGCGCTGGAATCGCCTGAAACCCAGTCCGTTTCCCCAGGCGCTGGCGCGGCGCTAGAGGGCGCCCCGCCGCCCGCTTCGACGCCGGAATGGAAGAGCGATCCACTGGACGTTGTCCGCCCTGGCCCAGGGAAGGGAAGCCAATGAGCGATCCCGAGACCACGCTTCCTGGCGCCCATCGACCGTCTCAGCCCCCCAAGCGAAGCCGCCTGCGGCGCTTCTTTCTGCGTCACCTCCCTCTTACAATCGCCGCCTCTGCGGTCCTGTTGTCAGTTGCCGCCGTTTGCCTCTACTTTTGGGCCAGTTCTGCCCAATTCGAAAGGCTTGCCAGAAGGCGGCTGGTGGCGGCGATCGAAGAGTCCACCGGCGGGCGCGTCGAGATCGCCTCGTTTCACTGGCATCTGCTGAGTCTCGATGCCGAAGCGGGCGGATTGACAATTCACGGCCGCGAAGCCCCTGGCGAGGCACCCTACGCCCTGATCGAACACCTACGGGCAAGAATCAGTGTGCTGAGCTTTTTCTGGAGCCCCCGCGTTCTTCTCCGCGATCTTGAGATTTCTCGCCCCGCGTGCCACCTCATCGTCTATCGCGACGGCTCGACCAATCAGCCCCGGCCTCGCAAGCCCGCGAATACCGGCAAATCCGCGCTCGACATCTTCTTCGACCTGCAGGCCGGCCACATTTCAGTCCAGCAGGGGGTTTTCCACTATGAAAACCGCGCCGCCGCCTTCGACTTCCAGGACCGATTCATTCCCCTCGACTTCGACGCCAGCGACGTCTCCCTGCTCGTCAGCTATCTTCCCCCGGTTCCTAGCGGTTCCGCAACGGTCCGGGGGCAGCCGGAAACCTTCCGCATCGAGGCCGGAGCAACTGGCTTGAGCCTCGCGCGAGGCAAGTCGCAGCCGGTGCAGGGGCGCTTCCAGGCCTCCCTTGACCTGACACGAACATCGGCCCTTCTCCATACCCTTCGCATCACATCGATAGACCAGGTGGGCAGCGGCCATGCCCTTGAAGTCTCAGGATCCCTCGACGACTTTGCCCACCCCAGCTGGGTAGCCAAGACCATTGGCGATCTCGACATGAAGCTTCTGAATCCGGTCTTCGGCTATCCTTTTGCACCGGAGGGCATCGCTCACCTTGACCTCAAGGCCGCAGGCAGAGAGAGTGAATTCCGGACCGATGGCAGCATTCATATCGACGGAGCCTCCTACATCGGAACTGGAGTCGTCGCCACGGGCTTCCGGTTTGATGCCCACGTCCATGCCGACCCCAAGCAGTTGCTGGTCACTTCGATTGTTGCGCGTCTTCGCCAGGGCGGACAAATGGAAGGCGAGGTTGCGCTTTCCCCTTGGTTGCCGCCCATTCCCGGAGCCACAACCGTGCAGCCTGCAAGCGCCAGGGGCGGAAGAACTCGCGGCGCCCGCAAGCAGGCATCCATTCCCGCAGCTCCGCTCCATCCCGCCCCTATTGTCATTCCGATGAACGGCAAGGTTACGGCCCAATTCAAAGATGTGTCGCTCGACACGCTGCTCGCCATGGTGGGATCGCCGCCTTTTCAGCGGCTTGGACTGGATGCCCGCGTCAGCGGACCGGCCACGGCAATCTGGTCCAACGGCGACACTCAGACGCTTGTCGTGGGCGCGACATTCACCCTCAGCCCATCTGCGCTCACAGTGCCAAATGAAGCGCCAGTCACCGGCGCGATCGACGCGACCTATACGCAGCGCGACGGCGCAGTGGCGCTGCGCAGGCTTGAACTGCAAATGCCCGCCAGCGAGTTGGAGGCGCATGGCCATCTGGGGGCTTATCCGCTCACCAGCCCCTCAGCGCTTGCCGTGGACCTGCATTCCCGCAACCTCTGGGAGTTCGATGCCGCGCTCCGCGACCTGGGCTTGAACCGCTATGGAAAGACGGGAGTCGCAGCCCTGCCCGTCACTCTGGCCGGACAAGGCGACTTTCACGGATTGTGGACCGGCTCGCTGGCCGACCCGCACATCGCAGGCACGCTCAAAGCTACGCAACTGGCCGTCGAGTTGCTGCCCGTCGAGCCCGTAGTGAAAGGCAAGACTGTCCCGCCGCAGGCCACCCAGCCCAGATTCGTTGCCTGGGATACAGTCGAAGCTACTGGAAGCTACGCGGCAGACCGAATAGATATCTCGCGCGGCCTTCTCCGGCGCGGAAAGGCCGAAATTGCACTTGATGGAACGCTGGAAGCCGCGCCCGGCCGGGAGCGCGCTCCGGAATTCGATGTCAACTCTATGCTGCACATGCACCTGCGCGCCGCCAAGGTGGGCCTCGACGACCTGACCCCATTCACCGGACCGAATCCTTTCACCGGCATGATGGATGCGCAACTTCAGGTCGATGGGCCAGTTCGCGCCCTTGGCGGGTCTGGATGGGTCGACCTGGATGGCGGCGCGGCCTTCGGAGAACCGATAGACCGTCTCCGTGCCCAGGGAGCCATGACCAACGACCGGCTCCAGCTCTCCTCGGTCGCAGTCAGCTTTTCAGCCGGCACGCTCGCAGCCACGGGAAGCTACGATCTCAAATCCCGCCGCTTTCAGGTCGACGCCAAGGGCTCGGGAATCGACGTGGCAAGAATCGAGAGTCTGCGCCGTCAGGGAATCGACGTCGGAGGCAAGCTGGGGTTTTCCATTCTCGGATCGGGCACGCTCGACGATCCACGCCTGGAGATCCGCTCGACGATCAGCCCGCTATCCCTCGCCGGAGAATCGCTCGGCGGCCTGGACCTTGTGGCCCACACACTTGATCGAACGGTCACATACAACGCAACCACTCGTCTAGAGGGCGCTGAAGTCAACCTTCATGGCCAAACAGCCCTCAACGGAGACAACGCCACACAAGCGGAACTTGTATTCTCCCGCTTCAACATCGATGCCCTGCTGAAAATGGCACACGTGCAAGGCCTCACGGGTCAGTCCGCGCTGGCCGGCACAGTGATCGTCGAGGGACCTTTGGCGCGTCCCGAGCAGCTTCGTGGCGAAGCCCGCCTCGATAGTTTGGCGGTTACAGTTGCCGGAGTACACCTTGCGAGTCAGGGAGGCGTCCACGCTACTCTGGCAAATGCCCGCGTGAATCTTGACCCCCTGCACGTGACCGGTGAAGAGACCGACATCCACGCTCAGGGCAGCCTGTCTCTCAAAGACAAGCGGCAACTGGACTTTGCCGCCAGCGGGTCCATCAACCTCAAATTGGCCGAGACCCTTGATCCAGACCTGACCGCAAGCGGCACCACAACCTTCCAGGTCGAAGCCCACGGCCCGTTGAAGAATCCAGGGCTGCAAGGCCGCATCGACTTCCAGAATGGTTCGCTTTCACTGGAAGACATTCCCAACGGCCTCAGCCAGTTGCACGGCTCGCTCGAATTCAACCAGAACCGCCTCGAGGTCAAGTCGCTGACTGCCATGAGCGGCGGCGGCTTGCTCAGCGTGGCCGGTTTCCTGGCCTATGAACACGGCATCTACGCCGACCTCTCAGTCATGGGCAAGGGCATACGCATCCGCTATCCGCCCGGCGTAAGTTCCCTTGCAGACGCCACTCTGCGCTTGCAAGGCTCACAGAACAATCTGCTGCTCGCGGGCGACGTGCTGGTCACTCGTTTCTCGGTCAGCCCCGACCTGGATATAGCCGCCCTGACAGCGCAAGCGAACGCAGTCCAGACGATTGCGCCGCCCGACGCGCCCTCAAACCACATTCGCCTCGATGTGCATGTTGCCTCCTCGCCTCAGTTGAACTTCCAGAATGCCTACGCCAAACTGGCCGGCAACGTCGACCTGCGCCTGCGCGGCACCGTGGCCTCTCCCTCGCTGCTGGGCCGCGTCTCCATCACGGAAGGCAGCGCCATGATTGCCGGTACCCGATACGAGCTTCAACGCGGAGATATCTTCTTTACCAACCCGGTCCGAATTGAGCCCTCCATCGATTTGAACGCGACAGCGCGCGTCGAAGACTATGACATTACCCTCGGCCTGCATGGAACCCTCCAGAATCCGACCGTCACATGGCGCAGCGACCCACCTCTACCCGAGGCAGACGTAGTTGCCCTGCTCGCCCTGGGCCGCACCGGAAGCCAGCAGCGCCTCTACACCCAGCAGCAGGAACAGTCCCTGGCTAATCCCACTACCGACGCCCTGCTCGGCGGGGCCCTGAATGCCACCGTAAGCAGCCGCGTCCAGAAGCTCTTTGGCGCCGGTTCGGTCAAAGTTGACCCCAACTACCTTGGCGCCCTGGGCAATTCCACTTCGCGGATCATCGTCGAGGAGCAGTTGGGCCGGAATCTGACGCTCACTTATGCCACCAACGTCAACACCACGGGCCAGCAGTTGATCCAGGCCGAGGTCGCCGTCAATCGCCACGTCTCCTTGCTCGTTGCCCGCGACGAATCCGGCGTTTTTTCGGTGGTCCTCAAAGCCACTCGCCGGTATCGGTAGCCGGCTGCTCCTGAAAAAGCCACCTTCAGGATCGACTGGCTATATTCAAAACGACATTCGAAGGAGATGTGGTTTCGATCGTGCGCGAACGGCACTGGGAACTGACGGGTGCGGCTTCGATATGTCCAGCGGAATGGAAGCATTGTCGAACGGCGGAGCCAGACTGATATCTATCTTTTCAAAAGGGTTGCACAGGTTCCAATCCCCAAGCCCCTCACTCACGGTAATCTTAAAGGCAACGTGAATAGGGACAACAACCAAACCGGTGCTGCGCACTCCCCTGCTTTGGACCAGTCTCCCGCTGAGCTGACGCCGTTTATGCGGCAGTGGACGGCGGCGAAGCGGGAGAATCCGGATGCGCTGCTGTTTTTCAGGATGGGGGATTTCTACGAGCTGTTCTACGACGATGCGGTGTCGGTAAGCCGCGAGTTGCAGTTGACGCTGACGGCGCGGGACCGGGAGCGCTTGCAGCCGATGTGCGGGGTTCCCTATCACGCTGTGGAGAGCTACCTGACGCGGCTGCTGCGCATGGGCTATCGCATCGCGATCTGCGACCAGATGGAAGACCCCAAGCTCACAAAGAAGATTGTGCGGCGCGAGGTGACTCGTGTTTTGACGCCGGGGACGGCCCTGGATGCCGCGCTGGGACAGGAGCAGAACAATTTTTTGGCGGCGTTGTTTGAGTCGGGGTCGGGGAAAGAGCCAGTCTGCGCTGTGGCGCTGCTGGACGTTTCCACGGGGGAGTTTCGGACGGCGGAGTTTTCGGGAGCGGCGGCACGGCAGCAAGCGGTGGACGAGATTGTGAAGGCGGGGCCGAGCGAGGTGCTGCTGGCGGAGTCGGCTGATTTGCCGGCGCTGCTGGAGAGAATTCCGGCGCGGACGCGGGTTCCGGACTGGGTGTGGACACACGACTTTGCCGTCCCGCTGGTGGAACGCCAACTGAATGTAAGGTCGCTGGAGGGGTTTGGGCTTGACCGGCATCCGGCGGCGGCGATTGCGGCAGGGGTGGTGCTGCATTACGTGCGCACGACGCAGAAGATCGACGCGCTTCACATCGACAGTCTGAGATTTGAGGAGCACTCGACGGCGCTGGAGCTGGACCAGGTGACGGTGCGCAATCTGGAACTGGTGGAACCGTTGTTTGTGGGTCAAGACAGCCGTGCGACGCTGTTTCACACGCTGGATGCGTGCCAAACGCCGATGGGAAAGAGGCTGCTCCGGGCGACGATTCTGCGGCCAATGGTGGACGCTGCCGCGTTGGAGGCCCGCTATGAGGCGGTCGCGGAGGCGCATGGCGATTTGGTGCGGCGCGAAGAGATTCGGCGCGCATTTGGCGGAATTCTGGATCTGGAGAGGCTGCTGGCTCGGCTGAGCCTGGATTCGGCAGGGCCGCGGGATGTGCGGGCGCTGGCGGCGAGCTTGAGCCGGCTGCCGGGGTTGAAACTTGCGCTGGATGCCATGCACGCTACCCGGTGGCGGGACGTAGATGCACGGCTGGATACGCTTGAGGACGTGACGGCGCGGATTGGCGCGACGCTGGTGGAAGAGCCGCCGCTGACGCTGGTGGACGGGGGAGCGATTGCGGCCGGCGTGGATGGGGAGTTAGATGAGCTGCGTACGATTTCCACGACCGGAAGGCAGGCGATTGCTGCCATCGAAGATCGGGAGCGGCAGCGGACGGGGATCGGTTCGCTGAAAGTTAGGTATAACTCGGTATTTGGGTATTACATCGAGATCACCAAAGCTAACATGGCCTTGGCTCCCGCTGATTATGAGCGCAAACAGACGCTTGTGAATGCGGAGCGGTTTACCACGCCGGAGCTGAAGGAGTACGAACGGAAGATCCTGACAGCGCACGACCGGTCGATCGAGATTGAGAAGCGCATCTTTGTCGAGTTGCGGCGCGCGGTGCTGGAGGCGGCGGGGCGGATACGGCGCACATCGGCGGCAGTGGCCGAGGCGGACTTGCTTGCGAACTTTGCGCATCTGGCGGCGTTGCGGCGGTATGTGCGGCCCACGATTGTCGAAGAGTTGGTGATTGAGGCTGTGGCTGGGCGTCATCCGGTGATTGAGCAATGGATGGAGGAAACGCGCGAGGGGCGATTCATTGCCAACGATCTTTATTTGAATGCTGTAGGGGATGGACCGAGTTTGTTGCTCATTACCGGGCCTAACATGGGCGGCAAGAGCACGTATCTGCGGCAGGCTGCAATGTTAGTGCTGCTGGCGCAGATGGGCAGCTTTGTTCCGGCGGAGAGTTTGCGGTTTGGGCTGGTGGACCGCATTTATACACGTATCGGGGCCAGCGACAATGTGGCGCGGGGGCGGTCGACGTTCATGGTGGAGATGACAGAGACGGCCACGATTTTGAATACGGCCACGAACAAGTCGCTGATCCTGCTGGACGAGATGGGGCGCGGCACAGCGACCTTCGATGGGCTGAGCCTGGCGTGGGCGACGGTGGAGTATCTTCATGCCGAGACGGGAGCGCGCACGCTGTTTGCCACGCACTATCATGAGTTGACCATGCTGGCTGAGAAGCTGCCGCGCGTGCGCAATTTGCGAGTGGGCGTCAAAGAAGCGGCTGGCGGGATCGTCTTCCTGCATAACATTGAGCTGGGCGCGGCCAGCAAGAGTTATGGGATTGAGGTGGCGCGGCTGGCGGGGCTGCCTTCGGCGGTGATCGAACGGGCCAAGCGAGTGCTGAAACAGCATGAGAAGGCGGAGCGGCAGAGCGTGCAGGTGGAAACGGCCGAGCCGGTGCAGTTGACCATCTTTACCCCGCTCTCGCAGCGTATAGTGGACCGGATTGAGGCTACAGACGTGAATTCGCTGACTCCGCTGCAGGCGCTGAATCTGCTGGAGGAGTTGCAGCAGGAGTTGAAGGAGAAGGGATGATAAGCAGGGAACAAGGATGGAGTACGAGCGAATGACGAAGAATCTGCGCCAGGCAGCGGGAAGTCTGCTCGTGGTGGGGTTGTCGGGCACAGAGCTTACCGGCCTGGAGCGCGCGTGGCTCAAGCTGGTGAGGCCGGGCGGGGTCATTCTTTTTCGGCGGAACATTGAAGACGCAAGGCAGACGCGGGCGCTCCTCGATGAGGCCACCGGGCTGGGCGCTTCGCACGGTTTCCGGTGCGTCGATGTGGAAGGCGGAACCGTCGATCGGCTGCGCGACGCATTGGCGCCCATGCCTTCAGCTCAGTCCGTTATGCTCGCGGCCAGGCGAACCGGAAGGGTGAAGCTGATTTGCGAGCAGGGGGAACTTGTGGCTCAAGGCGTCAAAGCCTTCGGGTTCAATACAACTTTGGCCCCGGTGGTGGACCTCGCTCTGCCCGATTCAGCCGGGGTGCTGGGCACGCGGGCCGCCTCGGCGGCCGCGCCGGAAGTAGTTGACTATGCACGCAGCTTTCTGGCCGGGCTGGCGAAGCACGGAGTGGTGGGCTGCGGTAAGCATTTTCCGGGGCTCGGCGGAGGCGCGCTTGACTCGCATGTGGAGACACCGGCGATCCGGCGCAGCGGCCGCGAGTTATGGCGCAAGGATCTGGCTCCCTATCGCGAATTGCGCAACGAGTTGCCCATGATCATGGTGAACCACGCTGCCTATCCCGATACGCCGGGAAAGGATCGCCCGGCCAGCGCGTCGCCGTATTGGATTACGACGGTATTGCGCAAGCGCCTGGGATACTGGGGCATCATCTTCTCCGACGACATGGAGATGGGTGGAATTCTCAAGTTCATGCCTATGGAAGAGGCGGCTGTGGCGGCCATCCGCGCGGGTATGGATATCCTGGAGGTATGTCACAGCCCGGAGCTGATTTTGCGCGCCAATGAAGCTTTGATCGCCGAAGGCGAGCGCTCGGCATCCTTCCGCAACCTGCTGCTGGCGAGGGCGACGCAAACAGCACGGGCGCGCGCCAGACTGTTTGCTGATGGAGTTCCGAAGGCGCTCTCGGCGCGCCAATTCGAGGCGCTGCGCGGGAGAATATTGCGCTTCAGCGCGGCCGTTGCCAAGGCGCAGCCCGAGGCGGAGGCGCAGCCCGCATGAGCGCGAAAGCAATGATCGTCGCCGGCATCATGAGCGGCACTTCGGCGGATGGTATCGATGTTGCTGTGGTCCGAATTGCGGCGGCCAAGCCGCGGCCACAGTTGACCCTGCTGGCGCATGAGGGGTTTGCGTTTCCAATTGAGTTGCGGCACAAGGTGCTCGCGGCGATGAACGCGGCATCGACCTCGACCCCCGAGTTGGCGCGGCTCAATTGGCGCTTGGGACTGGCCTATGCCGAGGCCGTGCTTGCTACGGTGAAGCGGCACAAGATCGAGCTGGACCTGGTTGGCTGCCACGGACAGACGCTCTATCATCAGCCGCGCGCGGCTATGTACGCCGGCCGGCGGTTTGCCTGCACCTGGCAGGCTGGCGAAGCAGCGGCGATTGCGGCGGCGCTCGGCGTTCCGGTGGTCTCGAACTTCCGTCCTGCAGATATGCTGGCCGGCGGGCAAGGCGCGCCGCTGGTGCCGCTGCTCGACTATGTGCTGTTTGCCGACAGCAAGCGCGGGCGCGTGCTGCAGAACATTGGTGGCATCGCAAACCTGACGGCCATTCCCGCGGGAGCGTCGCCGCAGAATGTGATCGCCTTCGATACCGGCCCCGGCAACATGGTGATGGACGCGCTGGCGCAGGAACTCTTCGGCAAGGCCTTTGACCGCAACGGAGCTTTGGCGGCGGAGGGCGCTGTGCTTTCCCCGGTGCTGGCTGCCGCGCTGCGCAATCCCTACTTTCAGTTGAAGCCCCCGCGCACAGCGGGGCGGGAACAATTTGGCCGCGAATATGCGGCGAAGTTCCTTGCGGCTTGCAAGCGGCACAGCGCGAAGCCCGAGGACGCACTGGCCACGGCCGCCGCGCTGACTGCTGAGACCGTCGCCGGGAGCTACAGGCGGTACGTCCATCGCAAGATGAAGGGCGGCGTGGATTACATCGTCTCTGGCGGCGGGGCGCGCAACCATACACTGATGGCCATGCTGGCGCAAAGGCTTGAGCCGCTGGGCTGCGAACTGGCTGCGAGCGAGCAGTTCGGTATGCCGGTCGAGGCCAAGGAGGCAGCGGCCTTTGCGCTGCTGGCATGGCAGACCTGGCATCGCTTGCCCGGCAATGTCCCGGCCGCGACCGGCGCGGCGCGGGCCGCGATTCTGGGTCAGGTGACGTATGCCTAAGATGCTTGCGCTGGCCGCGCTGATGGTGTTTATCGGCTGCCACTCAGCGCAAAGAGACCCCGGCACAGTTGTGTTTCTCATCGAGAGCAGCCCCGCCAATCTCGATCCGCGCATCGGCACCGATGCTCAGTCGCAGCGAATCGATGCGCTGATCTTCGACGGCCTGGTGGCTCGCGACGCCAACTTTCAGTTCACGCCGGCGCTGGCAGAGAGCTGGGAACAGCCGAACCCGCTGACCCTCGTCATTCATCTGCGCGGCGGGGTCAGGTTTCACGACGGGCGCGCAGTCACAGCTCGCGATGTGGTGTGGACCATCGAGTCCATGATCTACCCCGCGCGCTCGGGCGCGGTGATCTCTCCAAAGGCAAACTCCTATGCATCCGTCAGCGGTGTCGAGGCCCCTGATGAGCGGACTGTCGTCTTTCATCTGAAGCACCCGGACAATTTTCTGCTGGCCAATCTTTCCACGGGAGCCATCGGCATTGTTCCCGAGGGCAGTGGGCGCGATTTCTGGCAGCATCCTATAGGCACGGGGCCCTTCCGTTTCGTCAGCCAGCAAATGGACCAGGATGTCATTGTTGAACGCAATCCGCTGAGCTGGTCTGTTGCGCCGAAGATCGGCCGAGTGCGGTTTGCTGTTGTGCCCGACGCAATCACGGAATCGCTTGAATTGGAGAAGGGTTCCGGCGATGTAGCCGTCAACTCCGTGCCCTTGGATTCTCTTGCGGTGCTGGCCGCGCGTCCAAATCTGCAGTTGGAGCAGACCGGCGGCACCGTGATTCAGTATCTCGGCTTCAATTTGCGTGACCCCCTGCTCAAGGATGCGAGGGTACGCCAGGCGATTGCCTGTGCGATCAACCGGAAGCTCATTATCAAAACCCTGCTGGGCGGCCATGCGCAACCTGCATCGAGCCTGCTGCCCGCCAATCATTGGGCCTGGAGCGGCGATGTGGCGCGTTACGATTACGATCCGGCGAGAGCGGCCGGACTTCTGGATGAGGCCGGTTTGCGTCCAGGCGCGGGCGGCGTTCGATTTCACCTGACCATGAAGACCAGCACCAACGAGGAAACACGGCTGCTGGCCGCCGTGCTGCAACAGCAACTGGGCGCGGTGGGGATTGCTCTCGATTTGCGCAGCTATGAAACCGCGACGTTTCTCTCCGATGTGACACGCGGGGCCTTTCAAATGTATTCACTGCGCTGGGTCGGCGGCAACGAACAGCCCGATATCTTCAGCCATGTATTCTCAACCGCCAGCTTTACACCCAAGGGCGCAAATCGCGGCCACTATTCCAATGCGCGGCTCGACACCCTGCTCGACGACGCGGCCGAGAGCGGAGATGCGGCCCGGCGTCGAGCGGAGTATGTTGAGGCGCAGCAGATTCTGGCCCGCGATTTGCCGGCTTTCAATCTCTGGTACCCGGATACCATCGTGGTGCACAACCGGCGCTTGACGCACGTGGTTCCTTCGCCCTCGGGCAGCTACGCCTTTCTTGAGACAGCCGAACTGGCGCAATAAGAACTTATCCGTTAATTGCGCATTTGAGCAGCGCCGCTCTCAAGAGCGACTGTACTAGCGGCGTCCTGGCCGCCAGCGTCCCAGCGCGGGCCAGGAGGCCCGCACGACAGCCGACCTGGAGGTCGGCGCTACCTATTCCGGATAGGTTATAAACCGCGGCCTGGGAACTGTCTTCTTCTGCCCGCGCCATAG
>Ga0302189_10001967_pt1 | contig 16744 bp, 12 predicted proteins | sample II_Bog_E2_2_FD_194551 | JGI IMG/M metagenome (GOLD analysis project Ga0302189, IMG submission 194551) | Peat permafrost microbial communities from Stordalen Mire near Abisko, Sweden - II_Bog_E2_2 | ecosystem: Environmental > Terrestrial > Soil > Wetlands > Peat | place: Sweden: Abisko...
GGGACAGCTCACTAAGGCGTTTGCGAATGAATGGGCTGGCAAAGGCGTAAACGTGAATGCAATTGCGCCAGGCTACATGGCGACAGATAATACCGAAGCATTGCGCAAGATTGAGGAGCGGTCTCGGCAGATCATGGAGCGAATTCCCGCAGGACGTTGGGGATGTCCGGAGGACCTTGCGGGAGCGGCAGTCTATCTAGCGTCGCGCGCCAGCGATTATGTGCATGGCCACATCATGGTGGTCGATGGCGGCTGGTTGAGCCGGTAAGCGCGGGGATAAGAACGGAGCAATGAAATGAAGAAAGCAGATGTACTGAGGCGGATCAAGGAAGTGGGCCTGCTGCCGGTTCTGCGTGCGTCATCCGCAGACGAGGCTTTGGCTCTGGCATGGGCCATTGAAGCGGGAGGAATTTCGGCGATTGAGGTCACGATGACGGTTCCCGGCGCAATCGACGTGATTGAGATACTGGCCCGCGAGGCCGGAGACCGCATTCTGATTGGAGCGGGAACGGTTCTTGATCCCGAGACGGCGCGCGCCTGCATGCTGGCGGGTGCGAGTTTCATCGTGAGCCCTGCGCTGAATTTGAAAACGATTGAGATTTGCCATCGATACAGTATCGCGATCATTCCCGGCGCATTGACTCCGACGGAGGTTGTTACCGCGTGGGATGCTGGCGCCGACGTAGTGAAGGTGTTTCCGTGCAGTGCAATGGGAGGCGCGAAATACCTGAAGGCTCTGAAGGCGCCCTTCCCTCAAATTGAACTGATCCCGACCGGTGGAGTTTCGCTGTCGACCGCGGCAGAGTTCCTTGCGGCGGGCGCATTCGCGCTGGGGGTGGGCGCGGACCTGGTGAACGCGCATGCAATCGCGGCCGGCACGCCGGAAACAATCACGCACAATGCAAGGCAGTACGTTGAAATAGTGCGCGCGGCGACTGCAATGCACACCGCGAACTAGGCGCGTGTTCCTGCGGCAATCCTGCTGAGGTAAGATTCAGCGAGGGAGAAAGTCATTGTCGCTCTGGAACGCTTTTTTGGTCGCATTCAGCGTGCTGCTTCCGCTGATCAATCCGCTGGGTTCGGCATTGGTATTTCTCGGCCTTGCCGGCGAAGCGCCGCCGCAGGTCTATCGCAGATTGGCGCGCCGGATCGCGATCAACAACGTTATTTTTCTTGCTGTAATCGAGTTGCTGGGCGCGACAATTCTGAATTTCTTCGGAATATCGCTACCCATTGTGCAGCTCTCCGGCGGCATTGTGATCGCGGCAATGGGGTGGTCCGTCTTGAACGAACGAGACGCCAGCGCCAACGCCAGGAACAAGCAGGAGGAGAGTGAAGCGCACGCGGAGACACGGGAAATGTATTTGCAGCAGCAGACGTTTTATCCGTTTACGTTCCCAATTACGTCTGGTCCCGGGACTTTGGTTGCGCTGCTGACCGTGACGGCGCGAATGTCGAGCCGCAGCGTCGCAAACGATGTGTTGGCGCATGTTGGCGTGTTTCTCGCGGTAGTGGCGCTGAGTGTTCTGGTGTATTTCTGCTACGCGTATGCGCCCAAGATTACCAGGGTGATTTCGCCTTCGACGGCGCATGGAATTCTGCGAGTGGTTGCATTCATCCTGCTGTGCATTGGGGTGCAGATTGCGTGGAATGGGTTGGCAGTGCTGCTGGCCGGAGTGATCAGGCCGTGATGTAGGTGGGGGGCAGCGCAATGTGGCCTTTGATCTGCTCCATCATGCCAAGCATGTCCCAGTTTTGCCATGCCTCGACCACCTTGCCATCTTCGACTTGAATCATGGAAAAGCCGGTAATGCGGACCTCCGCGCCAGTGGGAGGGATGCTGAATCCGAAGCCGGTATGTCTGGCTCGACAGGTCCAGCGAATACAGGCTTTGTCGTACTCGGCGAGAATCTCTTCGATGTCGACATGGATGTCGGAGAAGGTGTCATGCATACGGTCGAAATACAGCAGATAGGGCTCAATGCCAACGGAGTCCTCGCCCCCGTCGTGGAGAACGACGTTCGGCGAGAGCAATTCAGCGATTGCGCCACGACGACCCCGATTCCAAACCACTTCAAACCAAAGTCGGCCCAATTCCCGCGCAGTTTGTGACATGGAAGTGTCTCCGTTGGAACATCGTAATCCAATTTCTGTTTGCGTGTGTAAAAAATTTGGCGTAGCCGCCAACGCGGATTCAAGCGACTTTGAAAGGAATAGGACGCGATCTGCGAATTGGAAGCGTGCGATGCATTGCAAATGCGCGTCCCGCCTGCGCTTAACAGCCGCACGGGGCGATAAACTGATCATTCGGAGAAAGACAACATGGCAGGGAAGTTGGAGTTGATGCTGGGCCCCATGAGGAGCAACAAGACGGCGGAGTTGCTGCGCCGCGCGGATATGCGCCGGCAATATGCTGGGCAGTACGTGATGGTGCTGAAGCCCAGCGACGATACGAAGGGCGGCCCGGGAGTTGTGGAGAGTCGGAATCCGCTGGGACACGTGAAGATGAATGCGCTGGAGTTCCGGTCGAACGATCCGTGGGAAGTTCTTCCGGCGATCAAGGCCCGGGAAAAGGAAATTGGCAAGCGCGTGGAGTGCATTGCGATCGACGAGGGCCAGTTTGTGGACGGGCTCTTCGCTTTTACGCATTGGCTGCTGGATGCCAACCATGACGTGCTGGTAGCTGGGCTGGATCTGGATTTTCGTGCGATTGCGTTTGGGGAGATGCTGAACCTGTCCTGGTTTGTAACCGCGTACGGCGGAAGCATTACAGAATGCATAGCATATTGCGCATGCGGGAACCGTGCCTTCTATTCGCAGCGGCTGATCGAGGGACAACCCGCGCCGTATGACAGCCCAATCAAAATGCCGGGAGACTCGTATGAGCCGCGCTGCGCCGATCATTTTGTTTTGCCGGGAAAGCCGCACTAAACAGTGGTCAATTTTCATTTGTCCGTGATCGAGGCGCCGACGCCACCACGGCGTTCTGTGGGGAAATCCTGCGCTGCCAACAACCTGACATCGGGGCACCCGGATGGTTACGTTGCGGACGGCCTCTACCGCTGTAGAGTTGGAGTAGGCAATGCACGGATGCTGTGCATGCCTTCTGCGCTCTGGGCGATTCTCTTTTGACTATTCCTGACAAATCGAATGGGGCGAGCAACCGGGAAGTGCTGACGGGGTTGTTGCGGTCGGTGTTTGGATTTCCCGGATTTCGTGCGAACCAACTGGCGGTATGCGAGGCGGCTGTTGCAGGCCGCGACCTGCTGCTGGTAATGCCGACGGGAGCAGGGAAGTCGCTCTGCTACCAGTTGCCGGCAATCGCGCGCGGCGGGACGGCACTGGTGATTTCTCCCCTGATTGCGTTGATGGACGACCAGGCGGCAAAACTGACTGCGCTTGGACTGCGGGTGGCGCGGATTCACTCCGGCCTCGAGCGTAGTGTGGCGCGGCAGGCGTGCGTCGACTACCTGAACGGGAGCTTGCAGTTTCTGCTAATTGCGCCGGAACGGCTGCGGGTGCCGGGGTTCGCCGAGATGCTGGCGAAGAAGCGGCTGGCGCTGATTGCAATTGACGAGGCACATTGCATTTCGCAGTGGGGACACGATTTCAGGCCCGATTATCGGATGCTTGGCGAGTGGTTGCCGGCGCTTAGAACAGGGAACAGGGAACAAGGAATAGGGAATAGAGAACAGGATAGTGTGCCAGTGTTGGCGCTTACGGCTACGGCTACGCCGGCCGTGCAGGCCGATATTGTGGCGCAGCTGGGTATGGTGAAGCCTGCAAAGTTCATTCATGGGTTTCGGCGGGAGAACCTGGCCATTGAAGTTGTGGAGTTGCCGGTGCCGGAACGGGCTGATGCGATTGGCGGGCTGCTCGCGGATCCAGCTCGGCGACCGGCCATTGTGTATGCCACTTCGCGCAAGCAGGCGGAGGCGCTTACTGAAGCGATTTCGCAAGCGAGGCCGGGCGGCCGGATTCGGGCTGCAGCCTATCACGCCGGGCTGGAACCTGAGACGCGGGAGCGTGTGCAGACGGCATTCCAGGCAGGGGAACTCGAGGTTGTGGTGGCTACAATCGCGTTCGGAATGGGCATCGACAAAGCTGATATTCGGACGGTAATTCATGCTGGATTGCCAGCCACGTTGGAGGGCTATTACCAGGAGATTGGGCGCGCAGGAAGAGATGGCGCGCCGAGCCGGACCTATTTGTTGCATAGTTATGCGGACCAGCGGACCCATGATTTCTTCTTGAACCGCGACTATCCGCCGGTTGGTCAACTGGAGCAGGTGTATCGGCTGCTGACGGACGATTCCCAGCAGGTGGATGACGTGCGGGCGCGGGCCGTTCAGTCTGCAGGCTTGAGCGAAGAAGAGTTTGACAAGGCGCTGGAGAAGCTTGGGATTCATGGCGGGGCGCGCACGGATTTTGGCGGGAACGTGACCAAGGGCGGGCCGGGATGGAAGAAGACCTACACGGTGCAGGCGCAATACCGGGCGGAACAATTCGAGAAGGTGCTTAAGTTTACGACGCAGAATGAGTGCCGGATGGCGGCGCTGGTGAGGCACTTTGGGGACGTGGAAGACGCAAGCCGGTTGTGCGGGGGATGCGACGTGTGCGATCCGGCGGGTGCGGTGCTGCGGCAGTTTCGCCATGCGACGGCTCAGGAACGCGCGGTGGCGGAGCGGGTGTTGGCCGAGTTACGCGGGGTGGATTACAAAGCCGCGGGGACGTTGCAGCGTGGAGTGAATGGCGCAGATGGATTGAGCCGTGGCGAGTGGGACGGGCTGCTGGGGGCGCTGGCGCAGGCTGGATTGGTGGAGATGGAAGAGGCCGAGTACGAGAAGGACGGTGAGGTTCGGCGCTTTCGGAAGGTGATGCTGACGGAGGCGGGATCGGCGCGGCGGCCCGGCTCGGCCCTGGAACTACTTTTGAGCGATGGAGTGGTTGAGGGCTTTGGCGCGCGAGATGCGGGCAGGAATAGATCCCGAAAGCCGTCGGCGAAAGCTATAACCGCGAAGGCTGGTCCGGCGACGAGCATCCCGAGCGTGAAGCCAGGCAGTGAAGCGGCGGAGCAGGCGCGGCTTACTCCCCAGGGTGAGGTCGTACAGGCGCGGTTGAAGGAATGGCGTTCTGCGGAGGCGAAGCGGCTGGGGGTTCCACCATTCCTGGTGCTCCACGATCGGACGCTGACCGCGCTGGCACAGGCGCGGCCGGAGAACTTGAAGGCAATGCTTGCGATCGACGGCATTGGCCCGGCGAAGGCGGAAAAGCACGGCGCGGCGATTCTGGAGATTTGTGGCGGATGCTGACCTCTTGAACGGGGCACGGCATTGCGGCGGTGCGCTTTGCAGGGTCGCGATTGGGAATTTGAGTCCTAGTGTAAGAAAAGGGCTGATTTTCCACAGTCGTGGACGGAAACTAATGATACGTAAAGTTTTCGCTTGGAATTTAGACTAACTTGTCACAAAATATTCATACACGCATTTCCCCTTTTTAACAGTCTTTTATGCTCGACCCGTCAATCTGGTTGTAACACCAGTGGTGCACGAGAACCCACCTGCGTTGGATTTGAATAAAACAGATAAACCAAAGCTCGCTGTGAGGAGAGACATGATGCAGTCATTTTGGAGGAGTGTCGCAGTACGCGGCCTGTTGTTTTTGGCCGTGCTCGCCTGTTGTTTGCCGAGCGTAGCGCAACAAACGCTGGGTTCACTGAATGGCACGGTGCTCGACCCGTCAGGAGCCGCGGTGGGGGGTGCGAAGGTTACGGCGACCAACGCTGCAATTAATGTGACGTCGACTACGACGACATCGGCGACAGGATATTTTCAGATATTCAACCTGCCGATCGGGACCTACTCGGTGAAAGTGGGGCATGACGGGTTCGATACGACGGAAGTGAAAGGCATCACTGTTCAGGAAGCGCGAGCGACTACGGTCAGCGTGGCATTGAAGCTTGGTCAGGCTTCTGAGTCCGTTGAGGTAACGGCCAATCCTCTGCTGAATGCGACAGACACCACGAATGGTTACACACTGGATGCAGCGCAGATTGAATTGACACCGCTGGCCACGGGCAGCTTTACGCAGTTGGCATCGCTTTCGCCGGGCGTGAGTGAAGAACTGCTGTCAAACCTCGACTCGAACGCGGGATTGGGCAACCAGCCAATCTGGGCGAACGGACAGCGCGACACTTCGAATACGTTCCAGTTGAACGGCGTGGATGCGACGAATCTGTTTAACGGCAAGAGCTCCAGCGGATCACCATCGCAGCGGTACAACTTTGGCGTTGGCGAGACCGAGACAGTCGGCGGTGAATTCGGAACCGGTACGTCGGTGTACGAGTCGAACGGTAACAGTTTGCCTTCTCCGCCTCCAGAGTTTCTGCAGGAACTCCGCGTGAACACATCAATGTATGACGCGCAGCAGGGCGCAACCAGCGGCGCACAGATTGACGCGAACACCGGCACGGGAACCAACAAATGGCATGGTCAGGTTTTCGGTTCGTTTGCAAATAACTCGCTGAATGCCGCTCCGTTCTTCTTCAAGCAGGAATATTTGCTGAGCGCGCAGCAGGGCGTTGGCGCGTTTCCTGCGTCTCTTGCCAATCCATGGCTGCAGCGCTGGAGTTCCGGCGCATCGCTTGGCGGCCCAGTGCTGAAGGACAAGCTGTTCTTCTTCGTTGCGTATCAGCACGGGGACAACGCGGACCAGGCTACTGGATTGACCCAGTTGACTGTGCCTTCGGGGCTGACCGATGACCGTTCCAACACGGGATTGGAGAATGCACTTACAAGTTGGTATGACGACGGGAAAACGCATTCGGATACAATTAGCCCAATCGCAGCAGCAATCATGAATGCCAAGCTGCCGGATGGCTCTTATATGATTCCGTCGGCGCAAAATAGTGCGCCTTATTCGTATGGCGTGGCAAACGTGACTTTGATTGGAAAGTCGGATCTTGCTACCGATCAGGCGACGGCATCCCTCGAGTATGACCTGAGCTCGAAAGACCGGCTCTCGTTCAAGTACTACTACCAGAACGATCCTGTGAACAAGCCTTACGGACTGTCGCAGACCGGCGGATTCCCTCTGACCCAGAACAACGGATCGCAGGTGGGAGCGCTCGACAACACCATCGCCATTGGTTCGCGGCTGAACTGGGAACAGCGGCTCGGCTACGTCCGCATGTTCTCAAACAGCTTTGACAAACAGACCGTTGTACCTGACGCAACGTATGGACCTACGTTCGGTGTGGGTACAGGCACAGGATTCTACGACGCGGGGATGATGCCGGGATTGGATTTGCTGAGCTTCGCCACAAAGTACGGCACCGATTCACCGGCAGTGCGAGCAGGCCCGTATGGAACCGAGAGCACAACCATCAACACGGGATATTTTCAGAACCGTCTGAACCCCTCGACAAACGTGATTTTTTCTCTCGGGAAGCACACGATTGTCGCAGGCGGCGGATACAGCTACACCCAGTTGAACATCGAAAACAATCGCAACGGCATTGTCAACGTGGAGGCGAAGACATTTGAGAGCTTCCTGCAGGGCAAAGCCTACAAGTCGAACTCAATTGACAGCATCGATCCCACCACAGGAAGAAATAACGCAGATCGCTATTACCGCTCGAATGAGATTGGCGCCTACGTACAGGACAAGTGGCAGATGCTACCGAACCTGAGCATCACGGCCGGCGTCCGCTACGACTATCACGGAGGGTTGACTGAAAAGTACGGCAACATGTTCAACTTCGATCCCTCACTGTATAGCGTGACGGGTACAAGCGACACTGGATTCACGGTGGGTAACACGGGCTTTGTGGTTGCGCCTAACAACAAGAATTTGACAGGCGTTTCGACCAGCAACATTGCAGGCAGCGACTCGACGTTAAGCGGCCGGCAGTGGGGCATTTCTCCACGTCTCGGGTTTGCCTGGGCGCCCAAACAGAATGAAGGCAGGGTGGTAATCAGCGGAGGCGCGGGCATCTACTTTGACCGCGGCGAACTGTTCAGCTACCTTTCCCAGCCGTTTGGCGCGTCAGGCGGTGGTGGCGTGTTCGGTGTGACCCAGGCTGCTCCGCTGGCATCTTATGTCATCGGCACCGGCACAAAGCTCTCGGATCCGATCGGTTCCTCGCCCATCTACACTCCGCCGACATCGAATCCCGGGTACTTCAACACCACGTTGCAGAGCACGCTTAACCTGATGACTGGGACGTCGCATCCGGAGTTCGGCAAGAACTGCGGTGCCGTGGACAACCAGGAAGACTACACAGACTGCCCGCCGACGATCGACTTCGGCGCATACGGCAACAACAACGTGTTGCCTTACACCATCAACTACACACTGAAGATGCAGTGGCAGCCGCGCAACGACCTGGCAGTTGATATCGGCTATGTTGGAAACCGGGGTCGCCATGCGGTAATTCCGATTCCATTCAACGAGCCGGGCATTGCAACTTCGTCGAATCCAATTTGGGGTGAGACGGCAAGCTATGGCTGGGAGGTTCTGAACTCCAATAACTTCGACGCCAGCGGATACGATTACGAGCCGATAGCCGGGGAGCCATGGAACACGTATAGCGGCGGCAATATCGATTTCCGCGTGCCGTACGTGGGCTACAACTACAACGCCGCACTGTTCAAGACCGTGGGTGTTTCAGCGTATGACGCATTGCAGACGCACCTGGAGAAGCGGTTCTCGCATAGCTTCCAGGCGGGCGCGAGCTACACCTGGAGCCATGCGCTGGATGAACAAAGCGACATCGGCATCTTCTTTACCGGCGACAACCCGGACAAGCTGCGGGACTCGTGGGGATCGGCCGATTTTGACCGCACCAACGTGTTCAGCGCCAACTTTATGCTGATGGTCCCGGATACCGCCAAGACGCACAGTCTGGCTTCGTACATTACCAATGGCTGGAGCATGACAGGGCTGGCCATAGCACAAAGCGGGCAACCGTATTCGCTGTATGAGTTTTATGGCGCGTCCGGCAGCATCTATGTGGGCAACTATCCGAACCTGATGAACCCCGTCCTGGCGATCAAGGATCCTGGAAATCCGAAGTCGGCGTTCACGGGGAACAAGGGAAGCTTCCGCGGTGCCGGCGGGTCTTACATGCCGGCGCTCGATCCGAATCAGATTGCGATCAACTATCTGCAGCCGGGGCAGAAGGGCATTCCGGTGTCGACGGGCAGCGATCCGCAGGATATTTATGAGACGGATTTCGCACCCAGCGATCAGCGCAACATCTTCCGCCAGGCATTCCAGAAGAGGCTCGATCTGTCAGTCCGGAAGAACTTCCGGATTACGGATAAGATCAGCCTGCTTTACGCTTTCAACGCATTCAATGTGTTCAACACAACCAGCCTTGACGTGCCGCAGAATCAGACGCAAATTGCGCAAAGCGACGGCTGCTCCTCGTATGAAGAGACACAGCAATACGACAATTGCGCATTGGGCTACCTGAACTACGGCCAGATTGCGACAAGCAATAACCCTGTGGATCAGCAATCGGCGCGCAGCAATATCTATGTGCTGCCAGTTGTGAGCGGGTCAGGGCGTTCAACAACAGTTCCGTCGACGCTGCCCGGCGGCCAGCCGAACAACGGGGCAACCTTTGGCTCAGTCACTGGCGTCATCGGCGGTGCCCGGGCCGTCACCATGGGGGTTCACCTTACCTTCTAGAGGACAAAACTGAGCAATTCGCGGATCGGGATCCCTTCGGGGATCCCGATTGCGTTTCGGGGAGTTGGGGGATCGGGAGCCGCAGGTCTAAGAAAAAATTGAAGTTTTAAAAAAATTGTTACCGAAGTGTGTTACTTTGACCTTACTGCTGATACATTATGTCTAACTGTCACATGCTTAACCTGTTGTCTGCGATGCTTTGGCCGATTTCTGGTCTATGAGGTGTAGCCATGCAGTGCCCGAAGTGTCAGTCCAGCTCTGTATCTGTATTGCCGGCCGAGATCCGGCTCTACCGTAACCGCCAGCGTACGCTTAGCCACCCACCAATGCTGCCCCAGCCGGATGTGCGTCTGTGTGTGGATTGCGGATGGTCGGAGTTTTCCGTACCGGAGTCGTGGCTTTCCGCAGGATGGGTGCGGGCCGCGCGACCGCAGGCGTCGGGCAATGGTCCCATTCTTGTGTCTGCCGATCAAAGAGCTTTGGCCTGATAGGGGTGAGCGATTCGGCAGAGGGGTAGGCTGGCTACAGTGGAACCCTGTCCAGGGGCGCGATGAAGCCGATGCCCGGCACATTCAGTTTGTGTAGTTGCATGTCATTTGTTATGAAGAGATCGACGCCGTAGTGGGCGGCGCAGGCAAGTTGAATTGCGTCGGCGTTGCGGATGTTGTGTGTTGCCCGGAGTGACGCATATCGCCACGCGACCTGCGGATCGAAGCTGATGACCTCCGACGTTGCACGGATTACCGCATCGAGATCGATAGCGATGACGTAGACCAAGCCTTTTTCAAAGCAAAGAAGCGCGGTGAAAGGCGCTTCTCCATCGACAGCTATCGACAAAACGAGACCAATCCCAACATGCCGGAGTCGCAGGCTCTGTTTGGTTTTATTGACGGCACCTTCGATTACGACACGATGCGGGACCGCTTAGTAATGGTCGCAAACGGTGAGGATCCAAAGCAAAAATAGGGAACGGAACATGGACCAAACAAAAGACCCCCAGCCGGAGCCGGGGGTCTTTTGTTCTTTCATCTAGCGAATGAGGAGTCAGTGGCAGTGGTCTTACTGACAACTGACCACTGATCACTGTCCACTGTCGTTAGTACATGCCGTCCATGCCGCCGCCGCCGTGGCCGCCGCCTGCCGGAGCAGACTTGGGCTCGGGGATCTCGACAACCAGGGCTTCGGTGGTCAGAAGCAGTCCGGCGATCGAGGCTGCATTCTGCAGCGCGGTGCGGGTCACCTTGGTGGGGTCGATGACGCCGGCCTTCACCAGGTCTTCGAACTTGCCGGTTGCCGCGTTATAGCCGAAGTGCGGTTCAGTGGACTCCAGAACCTTGGCTACCACGACAGCGCCTTCTTCGCCGGCATTGGCGACGATCTGGCGGAGGGGCTCTTCGAGCGAGCGGCGAACAATCTGTGCACCGATCTTCTCGTCGCCTTCGAGGGTCTTGATCAGGGCGTCAACCGCGGGAACTGCGCGGACAAGCGCCACGCCGCCTCCGGGAACGATGCCTTCTTCGACAGCCGCACGGGTTGCGTGCAGTGCATCCTCAACGCGGGCCTTCTTCTCCTTCAGCTCGGTCTCGGTTGCAGCGCCGACCTTGATGATGGCAACGCCGCCTACGAGCTTGGCAAGCCGCTCCTGCAGCTTTTCCTTGTCGTAGTCAGAGGTGGTCTTCTCGATCTGCGAACGGATCTCGTTGACGCGGCCCTTGATCTTGCCTGCTTCGCCGGCGCCATCGATGACGGTGGTGTTGTCCTTGTCGATGGTGACGCGCTTGGCACGGCCGAGCTGCTCAAGCTTGACGCTCTCAAGCTTGATGCCGAGGTCTTCCGTGATGGCTTCGCCGCCCGTGAGGACTGCGATGTCGCCCAGGATAGCCTTGCGGCGATCGCCAAAGCCGGGAGCCTTGACGGCTGCCACGTTGAGGGTGCCGCGGAGCTTGTTGACCACCAGGGTCGCCAATGCTTCGCCGTCGATGTCCTCAGCGATGATCAGGAGGGGTTTTCCGCCGCGAGCAACCTGCTCAAGCAGGGGCAGAATGTCCTTCATGTTGCTGATCTTCTTCTCGTAGATCAGGATGTATGGATCGTCGAGGACTGCTTCAAGCCGCTCTGCGTCGGTGACGAAGTAGGGGCTGAGGTAGCCGCGATCGAACTGCATGCCTTCGACGGTCTCAAGGAAGGTGTGGCCGGTCTTTGAATCTTCAACAGTGATGACGCCGTCCTTGCCAACGGTCTTCATCGCGCCGGCGATGATTTCGCCGATTTCATGGTCGCCGTTTGCAGAGATGGAGCCGACCTGGGCAACGGAGCCCTCGTCGACGGGCTTGGAGAGCTTGCCAAGGGCGCCTTCGTCGGTCCAGACGCCGTCTTTGTCGCGGACGCCGATGATGGTGATGACGGCCTTGTCGATGCCGCGCTTCAGTGCGGTGGGGTTGGCGCCTGCGGCCACTGTCTTCACGCCTTCGCGGAAGATGGCCTGGGCCAACACGGTTGCAGTCGTCGTGCCGTCACCGGCAACGTCCGAGGTCTTGGAGGCGACTTCGCGAACGAGCTGCGCGCCGACATTCTCCAGAGGATCCTTGAGGTCGATTTCCTTGGCGACGGTCACGCCGTCCTTGGTGATGGTGGGGGAGCCGAATTTCTTCTCGATCACGACGTTGCGGCCCTTGGGGCCGAGCGTCGCCTTGACGGCGTCCGCGAGCGTGTTCACGCCGCGCAGGATCGCCTGACGGGAGTCTTCGCCGTACAGAATCTGCTTTGCCATTTTCAAAATCTCCTAAGTGCAGTTCGTAGTTCACAGTTCTTTGTTGAAGTTCACAGTTCTTAGTTCGTAGTTCACAGTTGCATGCCACAGCTTTCGTCTACTACGAACTGTGAACTAAGAACTGCGAACTGGCGCGCAGCGCGCCTACTTCTTTACGATTCCGAGGACTTCTTCTTCGCGCATGATCAGGAACTCTTCGCCATCGATCTTGATCTCGGTGCCGGAGTACTTGCCGAAGAGGATCTTGTCGCCCGCCTTGACATCGAGAGGGAAGGTCTCGCCCTTGTCGTTTGACTTGCCCTTGCCGACGGCGATCACTTCGCCTTCCTGGGGCTTTTCCTTGGCACTGTCAGGGATGATGATTCCACCGCGGATGGTTTCGCCCTCTTCCAAACGACGGACGAGGATACGATCATGGAGCGGGGTAAAGGTAGTGGTAACGGATGATGTTGCCATTGCTTCGCTTCTCCTTCACACACGAGTCGGGGTTGAGCCCCGGCTGCGGGATTTGAGTGGTTTAAAAAAGCTTGGAATACGCGGCGCGGCTCCGGAGGATCGGAGCGATGAAGCTGCATCAGCAGTTTCATCAGCGGTGTGCTAGCACTCTCGCCTTCCAATTGCTAACGATAGGCAAGAGGGTACGAAGTTGTCAAGGCCTAGTTGATCAAAATATGAGCGATTCACACTCATGTAATTCTATTGTTTGGTTGGCAGGGTTGATTTGTATTCTTCGCAGGGAATTTGGAGGCTTAATTCCGCCCCACCGGAAGTTCGAAACCGATGGTATACGTTTCGACACAGGCAGATTGCTGAATATTCCTGCCCCAGGGCGCACAATGGCTACAAGGGAGACCATGTGCACATTCATTCAGTCACGCACAACCTGGTCGAAAAACTGACGGATTGTCGTCGAATTTAATTGAACACCCCACCCCTCCCCCACTGAAAACTCATGTTTTCTTTGTAAGATGCCCCTTCTATAATTCGAATAAAGCCATTTGAATCAAAGCGTTAACTTAAGATTCTTAGAGTGCCGGTGTTATCCATTTGGTAATCAAAACCTTCGGAAAATCGCCGGTTTTCGTCCAAAATCCTGCCCTTTTCCCCGATTTCCGCTTCAAATCACGCCATTTTAGCGGGGTAAAGCGTCTACTCCTTGCACGGACGATTGGTTTGGATGACGGAGAGGACAACGCGCTAGAATGGTGGTCATGGTTCCTCGTTCCATCCTTCGCATCGCCGTTATTGTGGCCGGGTTTGGTCTGGCCGTCAGCACGCTCACCATCAGCGCGCAGGACACTCCCCAAAAGCGTGGCCGCAAGTACAAGTCTCCGCCACCAACCGCAAATATCAGGGTTACGGTCCTGAAGGACGTGAATGGCAAGCCCATTGAGAATGCCGCCGTTATTTTCCATCCGATGGTCGGGGAAAAGGACGAAGGCAACATGGAGCTGAAGACCAATGAGGACGGCAAGTTGCTGATCGACGTAATGCCGATTGGAGACACGGTCCGGTTACAGGTGATCGCTCCCGGTTTTCAGACCTACGGCGAGGACTACAAGATCGACCAGCCCGAGATGGCGATTGAGATCCGCATGAAGCGGCCGGGCGAGCAGTACTCGATCTACAAGATGCACGGCACAGGCCCGGTGGGCGGCAAGAGCCCGGACGCCGCGCCGGACAAGCCAGCAGCACCTCAGAGTGCGCCAGCCAGCCCGAGTCAGCCGCCCCAGCAGTAGGCGGATCCGGGCCGCGTCCCGCGCAGTTGATTGCAGCTTCTTCCTTCCATTCGTGATGAAAGACAAACCTCTCAGCGGCAAAACAGCACTGGTGACCGGGGGCGCGCGGCGCATTGGCCGCGCCATTGCTCTCGCCCTGGCCGGGGCTGGCGCGGATGTTGCGATCACTTACCTGACATCTCGCACTGACGCATCGGAGACGCTCGAGGAGATCAATTCTCTCGGCTGTCGAGCGCTTGCAGTGGAGTGTGACGTGCGGTCTGAAGACTCAGTTCGCTCTGCAGTTCATGCCGTGACTGAGATATTTGGCCGGTTGGATGTGGTGGTGAATAACGCCGCTCTGTTTGAGTCGGCTGCGCTGGATGAGATAAGCCTGGAGCAGTGGGACGCTGTGTTTGAGACCAATGCGCGCGGGCCGTTTCTGGTGGCGCGTGAGGCTCTGCCGCATCTGCGGAAAGTCCAAGGCAGAATCGTGAACATCGGCTCACTGGGCGGGATTCACGCCTGGGCTGGTCATGCTCACTATTGCAGTGCAAAGGCCGCGGTGCACATGCTGACGCAGGCCATGGCCAAGGCGTTTGCGCCGGGAGTGAGCGTGAATTGCGTGGCGCCTGGGTGGATTGAGATGAACGCATCGGAGCAGAGCGCGGCTTCCCATTTTGCGGCGAAGACGCCGATGAAGAGGAACGGGACGGCGGAGGATGTGGCGCAGGCTGTGCTGTTCTTTGCTACCGGGCCGGGGTTTGTTACGGGGCAGATTCTTACGGTGGATGGCGGATTGGGGTTGTAAGGCAGGTTACTCATGATTTACCTTTCGGGCTCATGAGCCAGGCGTCGTGGACGAGTCGATTGATTTCAGAACTGCGCGGCATTGCGCTCTCAACCGGCGTTGGACTTCTCGGAGGAATCGTTTGCGGTGGAACGATCCTTTCCCTTTGCGCACTCGCCGGCCGGATTCAGACTACTGCTGACAACTACATTGGCTTTTGGGATTGGGGCCTGCTGGTAGAGGGAACAATGTTTGGAGGCCCGATCGGTGCAATCCTTGGATTCATTTCGTATATCCCTTTATCGATGACGATTGGTTTGCGGCGCGCGATTCTGCCCGCTGCCATTGGGACCGTTCTATGTGGGTTTCTCGGCTCCCTCTACTCCCCACTCATGGGATTACCGGCGGGAATCTTCGGATTCTTTGCTGGAATTGGAATAGAGAAATTGCGATCCCACCCAAGGCCTTGAATCTGACAGCTACTTCGTTGCCAAGGCTTCGATCATTGAGGCGAAGATCTTCCATCCGTCAGAGGAGCCTAGAAGCTTCTCGCTGGAACGGTCGGGGTGGGGCATCATGCCTAAGACATTTCTCTTCGCATTGAGGATGCCCGCGATGTTCTGCAAGGAGCCGTTTGGGTTTGCTTCCGCCGTGATTTCACCGGTCGGCGTAGCGTAGCGAAAGGCAATGCGGTCTTCGGCCTCGAGCGCGTGCAGGTCTTCCGGGGTGCAGAAGTAGTTGCCTTCCATGTGGCCGATGGGGATCTGCAGAACCTCGCCTTTGACGAGCTGGTTGGTGAAGGCGCTGTCCGTAGATTCAGTGCGGAGATGGACCTGCTTGCAGATGTACTTGAGGCCGGCGTTGCGCATGAGCGCGCCGGGGAGCAAGCCGGCTTCAGTGAGGATCTGAAACCCGTTGCAGATGCCGAGGACGAGGCCGCCGCCGTCGGCGAAGCGCTTGACGGACTGCATGACGGGCGAGAAGCGGGCGATGGCGCCAGTGCGCAGGTAATCGCCGTAGGCAAAGCCGCCGGGGACAAGGACAGCGTCGACGCCGCCGAGGTCTTCCGAGTCGTGCCAGTGGAAGGTGACGGGCTGATGGGCGATTTCGGCGATCACGTTGTAGGTATCGTGATCGCAGTTGGAACCGGGAAAAACCAAGACCCCGAATTTCATGACTCTAGGGTAGCAGTATCATGCCGCATGCGGTTGTGGGATTCGCGGACGAATTGGTGTTGGAAGTGGCGGCTTAGCGGCCAGCCCAGTCGTGCAAACAGATGCCGTGGGCGGGAGATGGCTTCCAGAACATAGAGGACTTCGCCGGTTGTCGGGTTGAATTCGAGGAGGAAGCGCTCCGCGCCCTGCTCTACGTGCATGGGCGTTGTTGCGTAGAGGAAGCCGAAGTGGGTGGGGGTGTCGACGTTTTCCATAATGCGGCTCATGTTCACGGTCCAGAGGCCGAGCGTGTGGGCTTGCATGGCGATGATCTGGCCTATTTCGATCTTCGCGGCTGGATTGGCTACCCGCGTCCAGCCATGGTTGAACATGGCCCATTGGCGGAAGGCTTGCTTTGCTGCTGCGAAGGCGGATTCGCCGTGGCCGATGCTGGAGCGCGAAGAATCGTGAACGAAGCCGAACGGGAGGCGCGCGGCCGGATCGAGGCCGTTTGCGAGGGAAAGGCCCGCGGGTGAATTTGAGGGCAACCTGGCGGCGGCCGCGACTCTTTCTTGAATTACGGCCGCCGATAGTTGAGAAACGCTGAACACACCCT
>Ga0302189_10001997_pt1 | contig 16584 bp, 18 predicted proteins | sample II_Bog_E2_2_FD_194551 | JGI IMG/M metagenome (GOLD analysis project Ga0302189, IMG submission 194551) | Peat permafrost microbial communities from Stordalen Mire near Abisko, Sweden - II_Bog_E2_2 | ecosystem: Environmental > Terrestrial > Soil > Wetlands > Peat | place: Sweden: Abisko...
AGAGGGAAGTGGAGTTTTGGAACGGGAGCAGACGGAAATGGAGATCAGCCCGGTTGTCGGCGTTCGCATTGCACCGATGCTCAGGTCGAAAGAGACCGATCTGGGGCTGACGGACGTCTACGAGGTCGAGCGCTTGTCCAGAACCGGAGACGAGACCTACACGCCCAGCGGTGCAAAAGCCGCAACCGGTTACGAAGACGATGAGGACGGAGGCGACGATCCGAAGGACGGGGCTGAGGCGGAGCCCAGTGAGCAGCCCGCCGGTAGTATTCCAATAGATTGCATGGCTTAGAGCAAGACAGCGATTTCAATGCCTGGGAAGAAACAAGCGTGGACCGGTAGGTCGACGCTACAGCCGGCCAGGAGGCCAGCGCTACAGATTCAAAGGCGATTTCCAGCAAAATTCAAGGAATCTGGTTGCGACGAAGCCGTTGTTGTGATAGTTTACTAACCAGTTAGTTAAATATGACCGCCCCAACTCCATCCCGAACCCAGGCCGAGCGCGCCGACCAGACCCGTGCTCGCATCCTTGATGCCGCCATCCGCGAATTCAGTGAAAACGGACTGGCCGGCGCGCGCACCGAGCAGATCGCTGAGGCCGCCGGCGTCAATAAGGCCTTGCTTTACTATTACTTCCAAGGGAAGGAGAGCCTCTACGATGCCGCGCTCGAAGCGGTTGCGCAGCGCGTGGTCGCCAGTAGCATGGCGGCGATGGGCTCGGAGTGCTCCGCAGGTGAGCGTCTGGTCCACTTCGCGCTCAACCACTTCGACCGCATTCACACACAGCGGCCCTTTCAGAGCTTGATGCAGCAGGAGATGATCCGCCTGCACCGGGGTGAGGAGAACGCGCTCTCCTCACTGGTGGAACGGGTCTTCCGGCCCATGATGTCCCGGCTGCGCGAAGTCCTCGCGGAGGGTAGCGCTTCTGGAGAGCTAATTCGGACGGATGAGTTGCAAATCATGTACGCGGCGTTGGGGGCTAATGTCTTTTACTTTCTTTCCGCGCCAGTGATGCGGATGTTGATGCAGTTCAATCCATTTGAGCGGAGCGCGATGGAATTTCGCCGCAAGGCCGTCGTCGAGTATTTGGGCCAGGCCATCTTCATCGACCGGGAGCATGGGGCGCGGGTGGCCGCGCGGGTGCTGGCGTCTACGCCCATGCCGGAGCGTGTTGACTCGCCGGCCGATCTTTCCCGTAATGCAAATTTCAATGGCGGCAACATCGAAGCTGTCCAAATGTCTGCAATTGAAGTGAGGAACAAGTGAACGCACGCAATCGAGTCTTTCTGATCCTGGGCCTGCTGACCGTGGGTTCGCTCATCTGGTACTTCGTCACGGTGCGCCCTTCGAGCGATCTGCAACTGATCGGCACCGTGGACGCCAACGAGGTGGTGGTGAGCGCCAAGATTCCCGGGCGGATCCAGACGCTGACGGTGGATGAAGGCCAGGATGTGAAGGCAGGCCAACTCATCGCCATCATCGAGAGCGACGACCTTGCCGCCGCGCGGAAGGCCGCCGAGGCCACCGCGGCCAGCCAGAGATCGAAACTGGGCGAGACCGTCGAGACCGAGCGCCAGGACCGCGGCGAAACGGGCAGCGCCACCATCAACGCCGAGGCCCTCGTCAAGGCCGCCAGGGCTTCGCTTGCCCAGGCTCAGGCCAACTATGACCACCAGCAGGCCGACACCACCCGCACCGTTGCGCTGGCTCAGCAGGGCATCATGAGCGAAGAGGCCAGGGACGACGCTGCTACCAGCCTCCAGGCGGCCAAAGCGGCTGTGGGAACGGCCAGGGAGAACGTCGCGGCCGCTGAGGCCTCCCTGCGCCAGGCCCGCGCCCACGAACTACTCACTACTGTGGCTGCCCGCACCGTGGACGAGACCCGCGACCAAGTTGAAAACGCCCGCGCCCTCGCCGACCAGGCCAAAGTTGAGCTCGGATACGCGCAGGTCTTTGCCCCAGTCAGCGGCAAGGTCAATGTCCTCGCCGCCCGCCAGGGCGAAGTGGTCGCCGCAGGCGGCGCTATCGTCACCATCATGGACCTGAGCCAGACCTGGGTCTACGCGCCACTCCCCGAGACTCAAGCCGACGCGGTTCAGCTTGGCGACTCGCTGCGCGTCGTCATGCCCTCAGGCGCGACCCTTCAGGGGAAGGTCATCAACAAGGCGGCTCAGGCCGACTTTGCCACCCAGCGTGATGTCGGCGCCCGCAAGCGCGACATCAAAACCGTCCAGATCAAGCTGCTCATCGACAATCCCGGAGAGCGCTACGTTCCCGGCATGATCGCCGAAGTGTACATACCGAAGAGCAAGTTGGTGAAGGAATGACAGCAGCGATCCCAATCTCCGCCGGCACGCTGCGGCCAGCCATTGCCGTCGAGCATATCGTCAAGCGCTACGGCGACTTTGAAGCCGTCAAGGACGTCAGCTTCTCGGTCGCCGAGGGCGAAATCTTCGGACTTCTCGGTCCCAACGGAGCTGGGAAGAGCACCCTGATCCGGATGATGACCACGCTCATTCCTCTCACTGGCGGCAAGGCCATCGTCGCCGACCACGATGTCGCCAGGGAGCCCGATGCGGTTCGCCGCATGATCGGCGTCATTCCCCAGGCGCTCACCAGCGATCCCGACCTCACCGTCGAAGAGAACCTCAGTATCTACGCCAAGCTCTACAGCGTCCCCAAAGCCCAGCGCACAATCAACATCCAGGAGGTGCTCGAAGCTGTGGACCTGGTCAAATGGCGCGGCGCGCAGGTGAAGACGCTTTCCGGCGGAATGAGACGGCGGGTCGAGATCGCGCGCGGGCTGGTACACAATCCGCGCATCTTCTTTCTCGACGAACCGACCACCGGTCTTGATCCCGTCTCTCGCATCGCGGTCTGGGAGATGCTCAGCAACCTGCGCGCCTCCCGCAATCTCACAATCCTGATCACCACGCATTACATGGATGAAGCCGACAAGCTCTGCGACCGTTTGGCCATCGTCGATTACGGCAAGCTTGTCGCGCTCGGCACTCCACTGGAACTAAAGCACAGCGTTCCCGGCGCCAACGTCGTCGAGGTGCACTTTGACCGCGAGACTCGCGAGTGGCAGGCTCGCCTGGAAGCTCTCGAAGGCGTTACCAGCGTCCAGGCTGAAAGCGCTGGTTATTATCGCATCCTGACTTCTTCAGGATCAGAAACCACCATGCAGTTGGTTCAACTAGCCGCCTCCCTTGGCGAGACGCTTACCTCACTCAGCGTACAGAACACCACTCTTGATGACGTATTTATCCACTACACCGGCCGCCAGCTCCGCGACGAGCAGGTCAAACCTCCCGTCTTCACTCTGCCGCCCCGGCCCGGAGCTCAGCCATGAACAGAATGTTCGCCATTATCGAGCGCGAGATGCGCAAGTTCTTCCGCTCGCCCACCCTGATGATCATGTCGCTGATGATGCCGCTTCTGCAGTTGCTCATTATGGGCAACGCCTTCGGCGGCAAGATCGTCGGCACCCGCATTGCCGTTGTCGACTACGACCACGGCCCGCAGGCCGTTAAAATCCGCGAGGCCTTCGACGCCATCGCCGTCAACATCAAGACATTCACCACGGTCGAGTACACCAACGAGGTGCAGGCCCGCGAAGACGTGCGCACCGGCAAGATCGACGGCGCCGTCATCATCCCCGCGCAATACTCGCGCCGCGTCTATTCGCAGGATGCGCCGGTCATCGGCCTGGTCGTCGATAATACAGACCCATTCACCTCCGGCAGCATCGAGGCCGAGATGCAGCTCGTGGTGAATGCGCTGACCGCGCCCGTCATCCAGCCCCGCCTGGCCACCCAAATCGCCCTGGAAATCGTCGAGTTATATCCCTACGTCAACTACCTGAAGTTTCTGCTACCCGCCACCATCGCCATGGCCATGTATATCTCGGTCATGATCGGCGGCGGAATGTTATACATCGACGACAAGGCCCGCGGGGTCCACGAGGGCTATCTTGTAACTCCCATCACCAAGCTCGAGTTAGTCTTCGGCATGAACATCGCCGGCTCGATGAAGGCCGTTCTCAGCGGCATCGTGCTCATGGTGGTCGGCTCGCTGATGGCCGGCCTGGACACCATCTTTCACCCCCTGGAGTTGCTGCAACTGCTTTGTTTGATTCTGGTCACATCGATTGCGTTCAACGGCATGATGTTCCTCTTTATGGTTCGCATCGACGACCCGCTGGTTCCGCGCGCCATGTTCGGGGTGCTGAATGTGCTCCTGTTTTATCCCTCGGGCGCGATGTATCCCATCGCGGCATTTCCCAAATGGCTGCGCGCCATGGCCGTTGTCGATCCTTTCACTTATTGCATTCACGGCTTCAAAGCCATTCTGCTGAAAGACGGCGGATTCGCGGCCATCCGGTTCGACCTGTTCTTCCTCTTCGTCTTCGGAATCGGCACGCTGCTTGTGGCCACGCCGCTCTTCAAACGCACGCTGTAACGCAAAGGGATGAAGGGTTGTACACTGAGGCTGTGATCAGTCGCTTGCTTGCTTCCTCCCTGCTCGCTCTTCTTGTACTGGCCGGCTGCCACTCCGGCCAGAAGCCACCCTCGCCATCCAGCGCCAACCAAAACTACAAGGTCTACCATCTGCGCGGCAAGGTCGTCTCAACCGACCCCGCAAGGGGCGAGGTCACGCTCGACCATGAGGCAATTCCGGGCTTCATGGAGGCGATGACCATGCCCTATAAGCTGAAGGACCCGGGCATCCTCAGCGAACTGCATCCGGGCGATGTGATCACCGCCGACGTGCTGGTCTCGCCGGATCCGGACGCGGATTATCTTCTCGACCATATTGTCGTGGTGGCGCAGGCCAGGCCCGATTACAAGCCCGCGGTCTCCTACCACGTGCCCGCGCCGGGCGACCAGGTTCCGGACTTCAAGCTGCGCAACCAGGATGGGCGGGCGATTCATTTCGGCCAGTTTCGCGGCAAGACGCTGCTGATCACCTTCATCTATACGCGCTGTCCCTCACCGGACTTCTGCCCGAGGGTAACGAGGAACTTTGCCGCGCTGGAAAAGCAGTTGGCCGCCAACCCCGCGCTTTATGCCAGGACGCATCTGCTCTCCGTGAGCTTTGATCCGGAGCACGACACGCCGGAGCGACTTAAGGCCTATGGAATCAGCTATATTGGCAATTATTCGAAGAGTGCCTTTGCCCATTGGGACTTTGCCGCGCCGGAGAAGCTCGTGCTCCCTGAGATGGCCAGGTTCTTTGATCTGGGAATGACCGAGAATGCGGATTCAACGATTACCCACACGCTCTCGACAACGCTGGTCGGCCCGGATGGTAAGGTTGCCCGTTTTTATCCCGGCAACGAATGGACGGTGGAACAGGTATTCGGCGATGTGAAGCAGTTGGCCGCAAGCGCCGGCTGAAAAGGTCAATCCAGCACGGTTTTTTAATTCAACTTGTGATATACTAACCTATTGGGAATGGGTCCAGGGTGCGAGCTCCCGGGGTTTTGATAAGAACCGGCATTGGAACGATCTGTCTGGCGGTCTCCGCAGGGGCCCATGCCGGCCCTGTGACAATCGTCCTGGATCCCAATTTTGGCGCACCGGACTATGCCTTCTACACTTATACGGATATTTATGGGGATACGCGTAGTGGTCTTCCCGTTGGTCCGTACATTGCGACCCTGAACGGCGGCGGCTATAACGATGTATCGGTTCTGGTGTTCTGTTATGACCTGAAAGCGGATACCAATGTCGGAACGCCTTATACGGGTTCTGTCGATCCGATCGAAGATTTGACGCCACCCACCTCCACGGAAGTATTGGAATCGACCTTTCTGATTAACGAGTTGATGGAGGATGGCGGGATCAACGCAACTCTGGCCACCAGAGGCGCCATATCGATGGCGATCTGGGAGATTATGAACCCGACTTCCACTAGCGCGAGTACGCCGTTCCCGACGGATCCGGCAGCGATACCGTATGAAGATCAGGCGGCCGCCGTGGCAGCCAGCGGCGCGTGGACTACCCAGGATGCCGATCTTTACCCCACATGGGAGCCCGACGAAATTGCGTCGATCCAGCGATTTGGCATTGTTCCCCCGCCTCCAACTCCGGAACCCCCCACCGTGACTTTGACGAGTTTGGGCGTTCTCGCTCTGGCCCTTGCGAAGCGCAGGCTGAAGATTCCAGCGCTGAAAGCCGCCTTCCGGTCCCTGCGTTCCTCCTGAAGATCAGAAAATAACACAGAGCTTGGCGAAGGAATCGAGTTCAATCAACTGCTGTTCTTCGGGCGCAGAGTTGAGCGTGGCGTGTTCCAGCACCCAGGTGTCCTTGTGGAAGAGGAAGACGGCATTGAGGCCGGCGGCGAGGGCCGGGTTGATGTCGCTCTTCGGGCTGTTGCCAACCATCCAACTTGTGGCTCGTGGCAGATCATGGCGCTGAAGGACTTCGCGGTACGTGGCGGGATCCTTTTCGGCCACAATCTCAACATTTGAAAAGTAGCCGGCGAGGCCGGAGCGGCCCAGCTTATCGGCTTGCTCAGCGTGATTTCCCTTGGTCATGAGAATGAGCCGGTGGCGCGTGGCCAGATCGGCCAACGTTTCGGCCACGCCGGGAAGCAGCTCGATCTCCTGCTCGGCGATGGAGCGGGCGAAGCCTAGAATGCGCTCGGTCTTCTCTTCCGTGATTGGGGCGGGGCTGAGCCGCTCGAAGCATGTGACCAGCGAGCGAGTGAAGCTTGGGAGGCCATAGCCGTGGGTGAGAATCGTTTCGCGCTCGACCTCATTGAGAGTCCTGCGCACCTCGGCGGGCGAATACTCGTGGTGGTCGAGGTAGCTGATGAAGGCGGCGATGGAGCGCTCGAAGTAGACGTTGTTCTCCCACAGCGTATCGTCGGCATCGATCAGCAGGGTCTGGCCTGGAGGGAATTGGGGCATGAGTCTTATGGTAGCGAATCGGAGCGGCTACAGTGGTTCAGGCGAGAAGGCGGGCTCGCTTGCCTTGTGACTGGAGCAAGGAGACAGCCTGCTTGTCAAAGCTGACGAAATCCTCGGCCCCAAGCCAATACCCCTCATAGGCGATGGCCCCGTCGGCAAAGTCGCCGCCCTTATCGAGTAGTTCCAGTCCAGCCTCAACGGCGGGGTGGTCCATCTCGACATTGTCGCCGCTCATTAGAAGACGAATGGAGAGGGCAATCTCCGCAGATGATCTCTTGTAGAGCCGCCGCATCACCCATACGAATTCGCAGAGCGCAGGAGTGGGCACGACAACTAGTTCAGCGCGCTGTAAGGTTTTTGAGGCTATCGGCGATTGGCGCGGGTCATCCTGTAACGCGTCGCGGAGCAGCACGTTCGTGTCAACCGCAATCTTCACCGAATTCCTGCCCAGCCGTCCGCGATAGCTTCATTGATCTCTTCGATTGTCAGCCGGGGCGTTCCCTCCTTGGCAAGCGAACCGCTGAAGGCAGCAATCGAGCCCCTTTTTTGGGCAGGCCGCACTGTCAGCCGTCCATCCGGCAGCTTATCCACCTCGACCTTTTGACCGGGAGCGACGTTCAGGTGCCGGAGCAGTTCCTGCTTCAGGGTGATCTGGCCCTTGGCGGTAACCGTAAGCGTGGCCATAAATATGCCTCCTTATTGATAGTAAGGCAAATATTCCTTACCGTCTAGGGTGTGTTATTCCAGCCCAGGGAATCCAGGCTTGGGCATTCGTCTTAAAGCCCGTATCGCCTCCGACCTTCTCTGAGAATGTCTTCGGATACAAATCCCTTGCCGCATCTGTCGCAGTAGAATCCATCGATGAACTGCTCCAGTGGGCTCTTGCGCAGAGCCTGAGCCTGAACGTCGTCCACTCGGAGCGATGCCCAGTAGGCAAGACGTGGATCCTTGCCCGGTGCAGGCACCCAGGCCTCGTCGATGAGCAAGAGTTTCGGACGAAGCGCCGACGCACCACCACATGCGGGACAGACTTCAGTGTGTGTCGCCATGATAGCCATTATCTCGCAATCTGACGTCGCGCAAAGGACGATCTATTCCCGCATCATAAAGTAAAGGCCCGTGGCTGAAGCCACTCGAATTACGCGCCTCGTTTCAGGGTCCTGAAAGCCCCTGCTCCCTCCGGCTGGAACCGCCCTTGCAACCGTAGGCGGAACCTAGTTCATTATGTTTGCAAGCTGCCGCTGAGCCAATGGCCGAGCCGCTCGACCGGTAGCCTGACCCCAATAAAAAACTGCCCAAAGAGCGCATACACCGCGCTGACCTCATCGAAGCGCATCTCGTAGATCAGCTTCTTGAAGACCACGGGATCGTCTGCGAAGAGATCCACACCCCACTCCCAGTCGTCCATGCCGATGGAGCCCGAGATGATTTGCTTGACCACGTCGCCGTAGCGGCGGCCGATGAGGCCGTGCTCGTGCATCATGCGCTGGCGCTCGGAGAAGGGAACTGTGTACCAGTTGACCTGTTCGCCGCGCTTGCGGTCCATGGGATAGAAGGTGAGGTACTTTGCGTCGGGGATGGCAGGGTAGAGGCGCGGCGCCATGGCGGCGGATTGCCGGGCGAGCGTGGCGGCGATCTCGGCCTTCCACTCCGGCGAATGCTGCTCCAGATTGCCGGCGGCTTCGTAGCTCTTGCGGCTGGATTCGTAGAGGCCGAGTTCGACAACCGAGACGTAGGAGTGGCGCAGATCCAGAAATTCGTAAAGCTCGGTCTGCGCCAGATCGAGCTCAACCTGGTTGAGGGCTTCGAGCGAGTCGCGGAAGTGAATCAGGATCAGGTCGCCCTTGTGGCCGAGCTGGGAGAAGAGCGCCGTCTGGATGGGCGCGCCGGGGGCTTTGCGCTCCAGCCGGTTGAGCGCCTCGACTGCCTGGGTGGCGATGCGTTCGCGCTCGGCGGCGGGCAGTTTGCGCCATGCCTTCCAGTCGAAGCGGAAGAACTGGTGCAGCAGACTAAAACCTTCAAGAGTCAGCGGGACGGGGGGAAAATCGGCCAACGAAACCACCTCAAATCTTCTTTCAAACCTCTTTCATCCTAACAAAATGGGCGCGGCGCAGACTTTTGGGAATGGCCCGCGCGGCAGTGAGGCAAGAGCCGGAGCCCGGCATGGCCCTATATACTGGAAGTGCGCATGAATGAAAAGATTATTGCCCTTCTAGTTCATTTTGTAACCCACGTGATCGATATGGGCGGCTACGCCGGCATTGTTGGGCTGATGTCCATCAATTCGGCGTGCATTCCGCTGCCCTCGGAGATCATCATGACGTTTTCCGGGTACCTGGTGTATCTGGGGCACTTCAATCTGTTTCTGGCGGTGGTGGCGGGGGTGGTGGGCTGCAATCTTGGCTCGGCGCTCGCGTATTGGATCGGCGCCAAGGGCGGACGTCCGCTGGTGGAACGGTACGGCAAGTGGGTTTTGATGAGCAGTCATGATCTGGACCGGATGACATGGTTCTTTGAAAAGTACGGCTCCATCACGGTTTTGCTGGCGCGATGCATGCCCATGGTGCAGACGTTCATTGCCTTCCCGGCGGGAATCGCAAGGATGCCCAGACTGCGCTTTCACATCTATATTTCCTTGGGTTCCGGGGTGTGGTGCTCCTTCCTGGCTTACGCAGGCATGAAGCTGGGTGAGAAATGGCATACGGACCCGCGTTTTTATCAGGCTTTCCACCGCTTTCATCCGGTGGTAGAGATCGCATTGCTGGTGGGAATCGTCTGGTTTGTCTGGTCGCACCTGAAGCGCGGCAGGCAGGCGGAGGCCGCGTAGACCAGCAGATGAGACGGAGTTGGGACGAGGGCGCCCGCAAAGGCGTACACTGTTTCGGTTGCCAAAAGAGAGTTTGAAGCGGACGGAAGGCAAGAAGAAATCAAAATGAGGTTAGGAGAAACAATGGGAACTGAAGAGCAAGGCGGCGAGAAGACAGCCGGAGCATCGAAGGTTGCACCCGCCACGGGCAAGCTTGGAGTGATGGTGGTCGGCTTGGGCGCCGTGGCCACTACGTTTATCGCTGGAGTCGAGGCGGTGCGCCGCGGGTTGGCCAAGCCTATCGGATCCCTGACCCAGATGGGCACCATTCGCCTGGGCAAGCGCACCGACAATAACGCTCCCCGGATCAAGGACTTTGTGCCGCTGGCCGACCTGAACGACCTGGTCTTTACCGGCTGGGACATCTTCGAGGACAACGTATACGAGTCCGCCGCGCACGCAAAGGTGCTGGACAAGGAGATGCTGGCTCAGTTGAAGCCATACCTGGAGACGATCAAGCCGCTGCCGGCGGTCTTCGACCAGTATTACGTGAAGCGCCTGCATGGCACGCACGTGAAAACAGGCAAGAACAAGCGCGATCTGGCCGAGCAGTTGAAGGCCGACATTCGGACCTTCAAGAAGACCGTCGATCGGGTGGTGATGATCTGGTGTGCTTCGACGGAAATCTTCATTAAGCCGGCGGCCGTTCATCAGAGCCTTGAGGCCTTCGAGAAAGGCCTCGAGAACGATGACATCGCCATTGCGCCTTCGCAGATTTATGCCTACGCGGCGCTGAGCGAGGGCGTGCCATTCGCCAACGGAGCGCCCAACCTGACGGTGGATTTCCCAGCCATGGTCGAGCTGTCGAAGCGCAATGCGGCACCCATCTGCGGCAAGGACTTCAAGACCGGCCAGACCATGATGAAGACGGTTCTGGCGCCAGCCTTCAAGGCGCGCATGCTGGGCGTCTCCGGCTGGTTCTCGACCAATATTCTGGGCAACCGCGACGGCGAGGTGCTGGACGATCCGCAATCGTTCAAGACCAAGGAAGAGTCCAAGCTGGGTTCGCTCGACTACATCTTTCAGCCGGAGCTGTATCCGGATCTCTACAAGAATCTTTACCACAAGATTCGCATCAACTACTATCCTCCTCGCGGCGACGAAAAAGAAGCCTGGGACAACATCGACATCTTCGGCTGGCTGGGCTATCCGATGCAGATCAAGGTGAACTTCCTCTGCCGCGATTCAATTCTGGCCGCGCCCATCGCGCTCGACCTGGTGCTTTTTCTGGACCTGGCCAAGCGCGCTCAGGAGCTGCGCTCGATTGGCATTCAGGAGTGGCTGAGCTTCTATCTGAAGTCGCCGCAGAGCGCGCCGGGCCTGTATCCGGAGCACGACCTGTTCATTCAGTCGATGAAGCTCAAGAACACGCTGCGCCACATCATGGGTGCGGACCTTATCACCCATTTGGGCCTGGAATACTATGACTGACCAACTGCGGCGGGCGGATGCATTCCGCCGACAGTGAAATGAAAAAGCCCCATCCGCAAGGATGGGGCTTTTTATCAAGGCGCTGAATTGACTTACTGAACAGAGAAGGCTGGACGGCTGTTTCAGGAATGAGTCGAAGCGGGCGAGATTAGCTCGATGCTTTAAGGGAGCACGGCGCCTGAAAGCTCCGCATAAAGGCTCAGATGCTTTTCGGCTGAGGCGCGCCAGGGAAACTCCCTCACACGCCTTCTGCCCCTGGCAATCAGCTCGTCCCGAATCTCTTCGCCGAAGCACACCTTCTTAATGGCTTGCGCGTACTCTCTTGCATCCTGCGCATAAACAATAAGGGCAGCGTCGCCGCAAATCTCAGGCAGAGATCCCGCGTCTGAGCAGATCACCGGAGTGTCAGCCATCATCGCCTCCAGGACAGTGAAGCCGAATCCTTCCATCTCCGATGCGGTGACATAGGCTCTTGCTCCCGCATAAAGCGGCGGCATATCCTCCGAGTTCACAAAGCCCAGGTAGCGCACGGCCTCGGGAGCATTTGCGGGTATCACGCCTGAGTCGGGCAGACCCGTAACAACAAGCTGCAACCCAGACAGCTCCCGCAGGGAATTCTCGATCAGATCCACGCGCTTATGCTTTCCGCAGCCAACAGTCAGAATATAGCTGCCGCGAATTCCATAACGCTGCCTGACCGCCGCTATCTGTTCCGCGGTCGCCGTCTCCACCGGGTTAATGCCCGATGGAATACTGACGACCTTCTCCGGGGCTGCCCGCAGAAACTTTATAACATCCTGCCGGGTGGTCTCGGAAACAGCCACGACTTTCGTCGCCCGGCGCACCGACAGAGGGATGAAGACCTGCCAGAAGACACGCTTACCGGTTGGCAGATACTCCGGATGGCGCTTGTAAAGCATGTCGTGAATGGTGACGATGTGCAGACTGGACGCGAAAAGCGGGCAGACATACCCCATCGAGTGCAGAATATCGATGCCGTGCTTTCGAATCAGCCAGGGAAGAACTGCTTGTTCAATCGCATGGCGCTTGAGAGGGTTTCCCTTCTCTATCGGCACCAGGACCTTGCAGAATTGCTCCCCGGAGACCTGCAAGTCATCGTATGAGTCGCGATTCAAGAACAAGACAAACTTGAACGGGCTGGGAATCTGCGCGTACTGCTTAATCAGCTCTTTCGCGTAGGTTTCGGTTCCACCCAGCCTTCCCGGCTGCAGGTAGAGCAAATTCAGCCCGATTCTGGGGGCAATGGAGGCGGCCATTTCGTCACGCGACAATGCCCACCTCCAGCCCTGGGGCGGCGATTTCACGCTGCAATTCCTCTCTGCTATCGTCGATCGCTCTCATTGTGCTTCCGAGGACCAGCAGCACCGGAGGCAGCACGGTAAATCGTGGAAGCATGAACATCGCCAACAGCGACGCGATGTAAAACACACGCAGATCCCCCCGGAAGGAGCGCGCCATGCCCAGCAGAAGGAAAGCAAAGATCGTCAGGCCGATTACCCCATAGTCCCCCAGTAACTCTGTGAGGAGGTAAGTTGGACTGAGTGCGCCGCCCTTTTCCAGCTTGTTTGTCTTGATCCACCTCATAAGAAACAGGTCAATGCCTCCAGCTCCCGCGCCGGTAAAGAGAATGGCAGGTTCATTCTTCGCGACATCCAGCAGTGCCGCATCCTTGTATTCATAGCTCGTCGGATCGGCAAAGCGCGTTACAATCCTGGTTTCGACGATGAATGCCACAGAGGTATTCACCTGCGTGGCCAAAACGATCAAGAGAACAAAGGCGGCGGCGAGTGAAAGCTGCACGAACTTGCGCCGGTAGAACATGAAGACCCCGTAAATCACTGCAAAGGCGAACCATCCGGAGGTGGAGAATGTGGCCACCAGCGCAATTCCCAGGACAATAGTCTTCCATTTCGTTCCGTTCACTTGAAGACACATGAGCAGCACAATAGCAAAGACAAAGCTGGCCGCCGCATGTTTTGGCTCGCCCGCCAGCCCTGAGAGCCGAAAGATATTGCTGTTCTGGACCTGGAACTGCCCGGCGTTTTCGCCGGATAGTTTGCTGAGCACATCGGCTGGCAGCCAGGGAAGGCCTCTAACCGCGGCCAACACCTGGTAGAAGCCGATCAACGCATTGCAGACGGCGCCCCAGATGAAGCCGTTGACGACCTGCGCCTGCCTCCCCATTGAGTAGCCAATCACAAGAATAATCCACACCGTGATCTGGCTGACAAGCTGCACTGGGAGACGCAGGAAGGATTGCCCCGTACCCCATCCCATGCTATGGACATAGGTCATCTGGCTGCTCAACGCGCCGGTGGCCTGCATGAACACGGTGAGCAATGTCATGTAGCCCATCATCCACGCGAAGGCGAGGAACCAGCTTCGGCGCGGCAAGGTCAACCCCGTCATGAGAAGAACAAATGCCCCGATCCATGCAAATACTTTGTCAAGAGTCAGGTACACTCCCATATCAACGCCGACCGCATGAAAATTAAAAATAAACGCGCCCAGAAACAGAAACCTGCCGAAGTCCTTCACGGCCAGCACGCACATGGCAAGGACAACGAAAGCCGCGACCGCATAAAGTACATATATCATTGAGCAATCCTTGCGAAGTTGCTGAGCATCGTTTCATTGGCCATCTGGACATTCCCGGCGATGCTGGCATCTTTTCCGTCACCCATCAGGTGCACCGCCGCCTTGCTCCCGTCAGAACTCTTGCCGCTAATTCGGCCGCCGAGCACGGTAACGTGGGCTGCCTTGATGCGAATGCCGTCGGTTTCTACAGAACTGCCTTCGATCCATGGGTTTTCAATCAGCACGGCCGAGTATGTATCCACGATCTCTATTTGGGTTGAGCCATTCTGTTCGGCGTTGGCCCCCACCAGCGTCATGCCACCGGAGAAGTTCATTCCGTTCGTGACCGACTTTCGCAGCACAATTCCCCGCCCGCCATTCCATTGCGCGGAGATGCCTAGCGCAAGCGACGCATTGCATCCGGCAAAGACAATGCCGTCCCGGCCGTTGCGTGAAGAGGAGACGCCATCAAAGGTGCACAATTGGCACGCTTCGATAACAATGCCGTCCGAGACAGCGTTTTGCGCAAGCACGCCTTCGAGGACCTTTGTGTCAGGATGCGTTGGCATGACCGCGTGGATACCCACGTCCGCCATATGATTCGCGTTGACGACGATATCCCGGATGCTGATGATCCGCGAGGTTGAGTTGATCAGGGCGGGCATGGCGGCATCGGCCACAATGGTTGTGGTTCGCGCACCGGCTCCGGCGAGGACAATATTGTTTGCGGTGATCGAGATCGGAACCGAAGTGTGATAGATGCCTGGGCCCAGCAGAAAGACCGTGTTGGGCTTTGCGGCATTGACAATATCGGCCCATTCGCGAACCGGCTTTGGAATCGACACGACTTGCTGTGCGGGAGCCGAAGCCGTGGCGAATGCAATCGCTGCGGCCAAGGCCAGCCATCGAGGCGTAAACCTGGTCATTTGATTCTCCTCGCATTGAGATTTGAAAGCGCAATGATCGCGCTTCCAGATTGGAGTTGCAGGGCTATCGCAACGGAGAAACGGCTTAACTCCGCTCGACGGCAGACGCATCCGATGTGACTTGCACCCGAAACGGAGGCACAAAAACCCCATCCTTCATCCAGGCCTGCTCGGCCCCGCGCTTCTCAATCCTCGCGAAGAAGGTATTTCCATAGCGCGAAAGAAACAAGTTGAAGAGGAACACGGAAGCCCGACAAATCCCCGTCAAGAGCCAGAAAGGCAGCCAGCGCAGCATAGTGCGTTGAAGTCTTCGGCGGACCCGCTCGTAGGTGAAATCCCACCCCACGATGAAACTGAGAAACGGCACATGCGCCGGATCGAGTGAGCGGATCAGCTTTTCGACCTCCCTGCGCGTCCACCTGTAAACATAGTTGGGTATGGGAAGATCGTCGACGCCTCCGCGCCGCAGGCCATGGTCCAGTATGGCGTTCCATTCGTAATCGACTGTGAGCTTGAGTTTCACCGCAAGACGCATTATCCAGGAGTCCTGGGCCTCGAAAAACATCACGGACTTGCCTGCAACCCGATACATCTCGCAGACCGCCTGATGAGGCCGGGAACAATGGTGAATGCCCGCGTGGGCCAGCACATGATCGAAGCTGCTATCCGGGTAGGGAATCTCTCTCACATCGAAGTGATGATCGCCAACGGCACTGGACTTGTTGGAGAGTACAATGTTGGCAAACCCGAGACGGCTGGTGACCGCCCGGTCGAACTCGCCGCCAAAGACCGTCAGCAGAGAATCGTCGCGGCACAGCCGGCCGCTCTTCAGCAGTTTTTCGAGAATGCGGTACATGGCTGAATCCTCGATCCCCTCCAGAGACGGCTGCTCGGGTGTCCACGTCCGATCCTTTCGCATCATCAAGTAAGCCTCCTAGTGCCTAGACCACATGAACTGGTAATAAACCATGGACACAACTTGCTGTGCGGGAGCCGAAATCGCGGTGAATGCTGTTACTGCGAGCACCGAAAGGGTGAGGCGCGCAATCCTTGTCATTTCATCTCCTCGCTTTGAGATCTGAAAGCGCACTGATAGGCTCATGGGTTAACTTGCTGAACCATCACAACACAGAGAGGTACGTCGAGGTTGGGAGATGCCCGACGCCCTTGGCCTTCCACAGTCCTTGATCCGTCAGTGCGGGCTGGTAGTTGGGAAGCAACAATTGCATTTCCTGAGGACAGCCGTAGTGCAGCATGCTCAGCGAAACGCTGATTGAATATCGTCGGTTATTGACCAGGAACGCATGAAGCAGCGTACTTTCGCCGGAGAAGAAAAGGCTGGTCATGAGCGATGGCTGATAGTCGTAAGGGAAGTAGATGTCGTGGAAATGTACTGAGGATCCAGACGGCAGACGCGGAAGAGCCTCCAGGATGATGCGGTTTACTTCGCTGCCCGGCCGGACGGCGTGAGTGGAGTCAACAAAGAACAGGTCGCCCGCCTGAATCCCCGTCAAAACCGCCAGGTCCACGTCTTGAGCAAAAACTGAATGCAGTTCGATAAGCTTATCCTCTGCCGCCCGCATCAGGAACCTGCTTGGATACGGCTCGATGCAAACCACTTCAGGTTTGTAGCCAGCCTCCTGGGCTGCCAGCAGAATCACCGCAGTCGAGACTCCGCAGCCCACCTGCACGATTTTACGCGGACGCTTGGTCGCGATAAAGCAATAGAGAAAGTCAGCCTCAGTTGGACCAAAGCCTCCCAGTTCGGCATTTTCGCGGCAGGCATTTTCGTGGATGCTGCCTTGCCTGAGCCGCTTCTGAAGCAGCGGTGTGCAACACAAACG
>Ga0302189_10001999_pt1 | contig 16569 bp, 15 predicted proteins | sample II_Bog_E2_2_FD_194551 | JGI IMG/M metagenome (GOLD analysis project Ga0302189, IMG submission 194551) | Peat permafrost microbial communities from Stordalen Mire near Abisko, Sweden - II_Bog_E2_2 | ecosystem: Environmental > Terrestrial > Soil > Wetlands > Peat | place: Sweden: Abisko...
ACTGCGAAGATGGGAAAGTTGAGTTTTGCAAAGCAGACTGACTGGGACGTAGATGATGAGAATCCAGCCGCAACGGCAACCATTACCACAAACCTTCAGTTCGAGCGAGGGACGGAGACATTTCAGTTTTTCTTGAGGCGAGAGGATGGGATATGGCGTGTTGTGTCCTATAAAGGGCCTAATGCGAAGGTGATCGGCGGTCAGTGATTCGTCAGTGTGCTTGCCTATTGGGCGTTCGCGGCCTGAACGAAAGATGTGAATGCGGACATTTAAAGCTACACAACTGTGCCGATAGCTCTACGCCACAGCCAGTCGTTTAAGCTGAATGCGCCCAGCGGGAATCTGGGCGAGGTCGTAGTGCGCCTGCTGCGTAATCCAGCTCTGGGCGCTGCCGCCAAAGACCTGGGAGAGGCGGATGGCCATCTCCGGCGAGATGCCGCGCCTGCCGTTGACCAGCTCAGAGAGAGTGGTGCGCGTAACGCCGAGCGCTCGCGCTGCTTCAGTGATCGTTAGGCCGAGCGGCTCGATGCACTCGCTGAGTACAACGCTGCCCGGATGAGGCGGATTCTTCATCGGCATAGTAAAACCTCCTTAGTGGTAATGCAGATAATCGACATCGGACGCATGGCCATCGGCAAATCGAAAGATGACTCGCCAATTGGCTCGAACCGTGACCGCCATGAAGCCCTGCAATCGACCTTTCAGCGGGTGCAGATTGAATCCTGGAAGATTCATATCCTCCACGGTCCCGGCTGCATCCAGGCGTGCGAGTATGTGGCGCAGTTTCGTCAAATGTTCCGCCATAACGCCTCGGGAGTCGTCATCTTCATAAAGGCGTTTCAGCCCCTTGTGGCGGAACGATTGAATCATAAGCCAGTGTAATGCGTAACGTAACGAAGGTCAATCTCGTTTTCTTACAAGACGTACTCTACGGCCACTCCTCCCAATCTCTACAATATTTGCAGCCGCCGTTCGTCTACAGAAGTGGATGAATGAGCCATGGGCGTGACCGCGATGACCGAGCAAGACCGTCAAATCTCCGAAGTCATTGTGGGAGAAAGCTCCCGGCTGCGCAGTTTCATCCGTAGGCGAGTACCCAACGAAGCCGATGTGGAAGATCTTGTTCAGGAGGTCTTCTACGAGCTGGTGCAGGCCAATCGCCTGCTCATGCCGATTGACTATGTGACGGGCTGGCTTTTCCGCGTCGCGCGCAATCGCATTACGGACCTTTTTCGCAAGAAGAAGCCCGAGAACTTTACGGATGCATCGGCCGTGGACGAAGAAGGCGAGTTGCTGCGGATCGAGGACTTGCTGCCCTCGGCCGATGCCGGGCCCGAGACGCTCTACATCCGCAAGGCGCTTCTCGATGAGCTGGAATCCGCGCTCGCCGAGTTGCCCGGCGAACAACGGGAAGTCTTTGTCGCCCACGAACTGGACGGGCGCAGCTTCAAAGAGTTGTCGGCAGAAAGCGGCGTAAGTGTCAATACGCTGCTCTCGCGCAAGCGCTATGCGGTGCTTCATCTCCGCCGCCGGTTGCAGAGCATTCACGACGAGTTAACGAGGAAGTAAGGAGTACAACATGGGAAACGATTGGATCAAGAGAAACAAGTGGATCTTTTTTGTTGGTCCGCTGGCGCTTGCGGTTTTCGTTACGCTTGGCGGCGAAGTGGTGATGCATCTGTGGAATTGGCTCGTGCCGGCGCTGTTCGGATGGCGGCAGATTACCTTCTGGCAGGCCCTCGGACTGCTGGTTCTCTCCCGGATTCTCTTCGGAAATCTGGGTGGCGGCGGAGGCGGTAACGATCGCTCCAAATGCGAGCGGCGAAAGTCCGATCGCTGGGAACGGATGACGCCCGAAGAGCGCGAGAAGTTCCGCCAGAATATGCGTGAACGGTGGTGCGGGGTCGGAGCGCCCATCAGCGAAAGCAAAGATCCGGCCTGATGATGGATAGCCGGCGGATGGGGACGCGGGATCGCGTCCCCCATCCGGCTCGCTGGACGAACTGGGCCAAACGGTCGCAGGGAAAGGAACGAGGATGTGCGCGGATGAGATAAAGGACCGAGTTGCGATAGCATCGCCGAAACTCAAAGCCAGAATTGCCGGGGTCATCTATTTGTTCTGCGGATGGGCGTACTCATTCGCGGATGGTTCCGTTCGCGGCAAGCTCGTTGTGGACGGCGACGCCGCCGCGACGGCGCACAATATCCTGGCGCACATGCCGCTGTATCAGCTGGGTTTCGCTGCCGATCTCTTCTCCGTCGTCTGCTACATCACCGTGACTCTGCTCCTCTATGACCTGTTCAAGCCGGTCAATGGGAGCATCTCGTTGCTTGCTGCGTTCTTCAGCTTCGGGGGATGCATCGTGCAGGCTGTCAGCAGCCTCTTTCATCTTGCACCTCTGGTCGTCCTGGGGGGCGCGCCGTACTTGAGCGCCTTCAGGCCGGAACAGTTGCAATCGCTGGCGCTTCTCTTTCTCAACTTGCGTGCGCAATCGACCAATGTCTACATGGTGTTTTTCGGATGCTATTGCATCCTGATCGGCTACCTGATTCTCCGGTCAACATTCATGCCCCGGATCATCGGCGCGTTCATGGCGATTGCCGGCGCGGGTTACCTCACCTTTCTCTCGCCGCCGCTTGCGCACGACCTCTTCCCCCATGTGCTGATGCCTGCTGGTGCCCTTGGAGAAGGATCGTTGATCCTGTGGCTCCTCATCTTCGGCGTAAACACTCAACGATGGAAGCAGCAGGCCAGCGCGGCGTGGACCGGCGAATAGCCTGAGGATCGCCATTTCAACGTCGCCGGGGCGCCCCAGGTGTCACCCCTGGGGGTAGGGGGGATTAATTTTCTGGTTATTGGCGTTTTCATTAACGCCAGGTCAGGGTGTGCGGCCGGCTTCCGATCGGCCTCCCGGCGCGCCTCGAACTATTTCATTGTGCGCCGGCAGGAGATTATTCTCTGCAAGAGAGCCGGAGACGGTCATCCGTGTTGACCTCCATCGTAAGGGTAGCCCAGGTCTCACGGCTGACACCTTATCGTGTGCCACGCATTATAAAAGGGCGCCCCTTTCCTGTAAGCTGCGGTTGCTGTGCTGAAGCAGTCAACCAAAGCCAACAGGGAGGAACACCCAGAAGAATAGTGTGCGATATATCGGGCTTGATGTCCACCGGGACACGATTTCAGCGGCTGTGCTGAACGAGAGCGGCCGCTTGATCCAGCAGTCGATTCTGGCCACGCGAGCGGCGGCCATTCTGGATTTTATCGGCGGGATGCGCGGCACCTTGCATGTGACCTTCGAGGAGGGAACGCATTCGTCCTGGCTCTACGATCTTCTGTCTCGGCGCGTGACCAGGCTGGTGGTATGCAACCCGCGCAAGAACGCGCTGATGAAGTCGGGCAACAAGAGCGACGCCATCGACGCGCGCAAGCTGGCTGAGCTATTGCGGGCCGATATGTTATCGCCTGTCTATCACGGCGAAAAGAGCGCGATGGAGGTGCAGCATCTGGCTCGGAGCTATGCCTTGTTGACCGAAGATACGACGCGCGTGATGGCCCGGATCAAGGCGGTGTTTCGCGGCCAGGCGATCGCCTGCGCAGGCAAGAAGTTATACGGGAAGAAGCATCGCGACGAGTATCTTGCGGAGTTAGGAACGGGCGCTCTGCGGCGGCGCGCCGAGTTTCTCTATCAGGAGTTGGAGGCTGTGCAGCAGCTGCGCCGCCAGGCCAAGCGCGACATGATTGTGGAGTGCCGCAAGTATCCGGAGACCAAGCTTCTGTGTTCGGTTCCATTCCTGGGCCCGGTGCGCGCGGCGGTGCTGATCGGCCGGGTGCAGACGCCGCACCGCTTCCGCACCAAGCGTCAGTTCTGGGCTTATTGCGGGCTGGCGCTGGAGATGCGCGACAGCGGCGAATATCGCATGGTTGACGGACAGGTGGAACGCAGAAAGAGGCCGGCGCAGATTCGCGGCCTGAACTGGAACCACAACCATGAATTGAAGAACCTGTTCAAGGCTGCGGCCACTTCGGCCAGCGCTTGCGAGGGGGTGTTTCGAGAGTTTTACCTTGGGCTGCTCAAGAAAAACATGCAGCCGGAGATGGCGCGGCTGACCTTGGCGCGCAAGATCGCCGCCATCGCGCTGAATATCTGGAAGAAAGGAGAAGCGTTCGACGCGGAACATTTGAAGTTACAAGCAGCTTGAGCGCATGGTTACTGGCTGGGGAGCGGAGTGATCGCGAACCTCAAACGGCAACTGAGCGCTCGGGTTCGAGGGTGAGTATCCTGGGCGGGTTTAGGCATTCAGTCTCAAGGGCCACCGTATGCCCCCTCGGACAACCCAACAAAGCCATAGGCCACGAGTCTCAGATAGAACCATGGTTGGCACCTGCCAACCCGCTGCTTGCAGGCGCAAAAGAAGCCGCACAGAGGAACGCAAAAGGATATGACGCCAAGAACCTCCCAAAAAGGTGAAAAACAAAACCATGCCCGGGCAAAGTGTGTTGCGGCTGCCAACAGGGGCTGGATGTCAGAAAAATATCTTCCCCAGGCGGATCAGGTGAAGTGTTTTTTCTTGACATCCCCTTTTATAGAACCCGCCCGGAGCCGAACCCTTGCGTGGTTAGTCAACCAGCCTCCAGAGTTGACTGGTTGAGCTGCTGCAAGTGATCTCCTCCGTCAGCGCTCCATCTGTTGTGGACGCGGGCTCAAGGCACAGGCCGCTGTACACGTTCTTAATGGTGTAATAGCCGCTGCCGTTGCTGGTGAAGGTCCACTGCTGGTTGGCGCCGCCATTCGCGTCCCACTGAATGATCTGGCCGCCGCTGGATTTTGAATTGCCCGAATCGTCCGCCACCTGGCCGTCGGATAGCGAGGTCACATAGTAGCCGCTGCCTTCGGTGGACGTGGTCCACTCCTGGTTCGTGCCGCCATTGCAGGTCCACACGTCCAGATCCGCTCCTTCAGTTGTACTCGCGCCTTTGACATCCAGACAATATCCGGTCGCATCGTTGATGATCTGCATCGGTTCGCCGGTTTCAAAGGAGGTGTCTGTCGCCGCCCACGTGCCGGCGGAGACATTCAACGTCCAGCGTTGATACCAGTTGTCCATTTTGACCGATGTGCCCGAGATAGTCAGCGGCAGCCAGATGTAGGTTGAATCCGTGATATTGCTGGAATTCCAGCGGTCGCCCAGGTACATATACGTGGTCCCGCTGGAACCGGTCACCGGCAGCACAAAAGTCGATTGCGAGTTAAACGTGTTTGTACCCGCGATGGCAAGATCGGCCAGTGCAGACCAGGGCCCGCTTATGGACGTCGCATAGGAATACTGATCGTCATTCGAACTCCAACCGGTTTCATGTGAGCATATGAGAAAGTAGGTTCCGTTAATCTTGAACATCACCGGAGCCTCTCTGTCGCCCCATGTCGACACTCCATCAACGATGCTTTCGGGAGACAAATAGTCGGATGCCATCTTATAGACGATGATCCCGTTGTCGTAGTTCGCGCTAAGCAGGTACGCTGTTCCATCCGTATCCTGGAAGCTCCCGATATCAAAGCTTTCGTTGCCCAGCGGCTGCGAAGAACCCTGATAGGTGTAGGTTCCGCAAACACTGGAACTTGTGGCGTAGCCGACTGCATCGCCATTCCAGATGTGCATCCACATGACATATTTGCTGGTTGAGGAGTTATACAAAACCTTTGGCCGCTCCACCAAGTCGCTCGTCACCAAATCGCCCGAGGATTGCGGAGGCAGAATATCGGCGACAAAGGTCCAGGTGGCTAGATCGGTGGACGAGTAACAATTGATACCCTGAAATCCGCCACCGCTGCTATCGACTTCGCCAATCATATAATAGGTGCTGCCGACCTTGATCATTCCGGCGCCGTGGGCCGTAATCATGCTTCCATTGGTGGCGTCCCAGGTAGCGCCTGGCTTAATGATGCTCTGCGCGTTGGCCGCAAAGGAACCGAATGCGAGGGTAAGAAGCGCCAACAGGAAAACGCTTACTGATTGAAGCCGGCAGTACCGGCTAACTGCGGTGAAAATCCTTTGCATAACTTCTCCTTTTCAGTGTGGCTCGTGTTGGCATGGCCCGCTGCAACCCCCGCTGGTAAAGACCAATGCAGGTCCAGCCGGGCAATGTGACCGTTTAGTTCTCATGACAAGTCGATCTGCTCGACTGTCGCATCCATTTGCTTCTGCATTCGGGGTTTCAAATCAATCAGTCACACACTGCGCCCCACGGCTCTGTTCTTCGCGATCTTCTTCATCTCCAAATGGGATTCCTCGGTGAAAAAGTCATGCCGGAGAAGGGAAGGTCGTCATGAAGCATGGTTGCATTCCACGCACAAGCATCTGCCTCCGCCCCTAAACAGGTCAAGGTGCAGCCTCGCATCGCTCCTCGCAGACACCGAGAAGCAAACTGAAGCGGATTGTCGAAATCCAAGGAAGGCCGGACAAGTTAATTTACCGGAAGATAACCGCTAAATTTACCGTACGATATCTTGTAAGTCTACCTATTGATTACGTTTAACTCCGCGTATGTTACAGATGAAATCCAGCAGGGGTTTGCTTTTCGCAGTACTCAGCCGTTCATCGCTCCGCGGGTGGCCCGTGTCTCGCGTTTGAGACAGGGGCTAGCAGGAAGCCATTCTTCGAATTCCCAGACCTGAAAATCCAGCCCTGGTCCACCTGCGGAATAGCCTTTGTCTGGTGGGGATTTCCAGGTAAGCGCGGGTGGGGCGGGGGCTGGCTGAAGTGATTTAATTCCTGGCTGGGGTCGCCGCAGTTGGCACGCCCATATCGCGGACTTGCATGGCATCGAAGATCACGTAGCCGGTGTGTGAAGTCAGGGAGATCGATGCGCTCTCGGAATCGGCGACGAAGGTTCCAGTGACATACTGCGGCGTGCCGCTGGCGGCCGAACCGGTGGCCGCCGCGCCAGACAGATTGAGCGCGCTGGAGCTGTTCTGTCCGCTGACGAATACGGTCGCGAAGTTCGTGTTCCAAAAACACTCGAAAATTTGCACGGCATATTTATGTCCGACGGTGAGGCCAGTAATTTGAATCTTCATTGCGCTCGTAGGATATTGGGAGTAAGCTCCCCCGGAAACGAGCAGCCGATAACCCGCATCCCATTTCGCCGGCGGGCCGCCATACTGACCGAAGGAATCTTGCACAGCTTCTACCGTGATGGGCGCGGCGCCAAATAGGATCAGGCCGGGGGTTTTGGACGGAGTTTGCCCCGCGAATTTCACGCCGTTCACAGTCGCAGTTCGACCCGCGGTGACCGCGGCCAGCAGAGTGCCGCCTGTCAGAACATCCGATGGGCGGCCGGTTTCGTCCACACTTTTTGTCCAAACGATATCCGCTGTGGTCGCCGCGAACGCCGTACCGTTGGAAATTGCCGCAGCTGCGGCTATTGTGAGCAAGACGCTCACAGTCCTTGCGCAGTTTCTAAGCTCGTAGAGTTTCACCGAGCGAGTATAGCAGGGCTTGCAGGGGTGAAGGCAGATGACAGTGGGCAGGGGGATTGGGTGGCCCATTTCTCGCGTTTGAGAAGGGATAGCAGGAAGCCATCCTTAGGATTCCCAAGTCTGAAAATCCAGACCTGGACCACCCGCCGGCATATCCCCGGGGGTAGGGGGGATTATTTTTCTGGTTATTGACGTTTTCGTTAATGCCTAGTCCGGGCACGTGGCCGGCTTCCGATCGGCCGCGTGGAGCACCTCGACCTCATTCTATTGTGCGCCGGCGGAAGGTAATCTTCCGCAATGTGCGGCGGAGGAGGGCAGTGGTACCCAGGTCCCGAAAGCGGGATCCGGGGCACCCGGCCCCCTGATAAAGAAAGCGAACTTACGGGCCTCTGCCCGCTTTCTTCCAAATCTACAATCAAATACAACTGGATCGTCCAGCCAGCGATTGACTTCCCTGACAAATTAGTCTAATGTTGAAGTTAGGCTTGAGTGATATATCTCCCCTTTCAGGTTCTCTGAACTAAGGCAGTTACTCTGAAGTATCTTATCTCTTAGTCCTTGATATCCATGAGGGTACCAATGATAGTTTCCAAAGTTCAAAAACAGCCAAAAATAAAAACCTCGCCTGCCAGCAAGTCGGCAGCTCCAGAACTCTCCGCTACAAACGACAGGATCAGGGAGCGGGCATTTCAAATCTATGAAAGCCGCGGCGGCGCACCCGGCCACGATATACAGGATTGGCTCCACGCCGAACATCTACTGGAGCGCTAAAAAGACCCTATCTCAGCTATCGCAGGTCTGGCCGAAGGCCGGAGGGGGAAGCTATGGGTTGCCCAGTCTGTAAGCGTCTCGAACGAACTTTTGAGGGTTGGAACACCGAGTGCCTCAGAGCTCGTTCTTCTTTGTATTGCCAGGTCAGCAGCAGGTTTGCTGCCTATGACAATGTCGAGATGGAGCGTGCCAGAAGCGAACTGCAAATGCACCGCTCGGGATGCCTCCTCGCCGCCGCAAAGGCTGCCAGGCTGCCGTTCGCTTCCAAGACCCGGGATTGCGCTATCTCCCCGATCCGGCCCGCCGTTCGGCCTCCAGCAGGCCAGCGGGTGGCTCAGGTCTGAGTAGACAAGATTGGGTGGCCCGTGTCTCGCGTTGGACATGCGACAGCAGGAAGCCATCCTTAGAATTTCCAGGCCTGAAAATCCAGACATGGACCACCCGTCAATCAGTCGGCAGGTCGCTGCTGGCCATGGATCGCCGTCTTGCGTTACAGAAGCATCATTGGCGCCCGCACGAAATTTGCAACGCGCTTCATGCGGTCCGCATCTTCTCAGCAGGAGGGGTCCGCATTATGCCAAAAGCCATCCGTTTCGACCAGCTCGGTGGTCCTGAAGTCCTTCACATCGAAGATCTGCCCCAACGCCAGCCCGGCCCCGGTGAAGTTCGGCTCAAGGTGGAAGCAACGGGCCTTAACCGCGCTGAAAGCATGTACTACCACGGCATGTACTTGGAAAAGGTGACCCCGCCCTCCGGCCTCGGATACGAGGCGGTCGGAAAGGTCATCGCTGTTGGTCCCGAGGTCGATTCCACGCTCATCGGCAAGCGCTTCGGCACCATTCCGGGTTATTCCATGTACCAGTACCCGGTGCTTGCGGAAGAGGCCATCGTTCCCGCCAGCGTTCTCGCAGCCGCTCCAAACTCCCTCTCCGTGGTCGAGGGCGCCGCTATCTGGATGCAATACTGCACCGCCTATGGCGCGCTCGTGCCCTTTGGCAAAGTGGCTGCCGGCGACTTCGTCATCGTCACCGCTGCCAGCTCGTCCGTTGGGCTCGCGGCCATCCAGATCGTCAAGGCACAGGGAGGCGTCTCCATCGCGACCACCCGTACCTCCGCCAAAAAGCATCAGCTCATCGCCCTTGGCGCCGACCATGTCATCGTCACGGAAGAAGAGGACTTGGTGGCAAGGGTGCAGTCCATCACCGGCGGCAAGGGCGCGCGCGTCGTCTTCGATCCGGTGGGCGGCGATTCCATCAATGCGCTCGCGGCGGCCACGGCCAACGGTGGCACCATCTTCCTGTATGGCATGCTCTCTGGCAAGCCCACGCCCTTCCCCATGGCTACCTTTGGCCGAAGCATCGGCATGTTCGGCTACACCTTCGGCGAACTCCGTGGCACTCCGGAGTGGGAAACCATGAAGAAGTACATCTACGATCATCTGGCGGACGGATCCTTCAAGCCGAAGATCGCCCGGACCTTCCCATTCGATCAAACCGTCGAAGCCTACAGGTACCTCGAAAGCAACGAGCAGATCGGCAAAATCGTCATCACCCTGTAGACCTTGGCCGGGCGGCCCGTGTCTCGCGTTTGAGAAATGGGATAGCAGGAAGCCATCCTTAGAATCCCCAGGTCTGAAAAGCCAGACCTGGGGCACCTGTCCAAAAGGCCATGATTTGCCCCATTTCGAAGAGATTTCTCAGACACCCCTCCCTCAATTCCCCTCCGTCGTCCAGATTGGTTTTGCCTTCCTGCCGTGCCTACACGGCTCGCAGCGGCAAAGCCTGTATCTGCCGCAGTATGCTTCCAAACAGTCGGTGCGTCAGGTGGCTCGCCACTCCGGTACGCAAAAGCCGGCGTGCGGGGGCCCCCGACCTTGGGCCACTTTCGCACCTTCCCTATGGGAGAGTCGCGATGCAAGGAGGGACCTGGGTAAGCGGCCCTCTGAGCTATGCGCGCTGTCTTGCGAATGCAATCACGTTTGTACGTTCAGGAAGGGTGCGGGTAACTGCAACCCCGGTGATCTCAGTAAATACTTTCTCCGAAATATAAAGATCTTTGCATAGCTCAGGAAGCGTCTTCTTGAGGGTCGAACCGAGTGCTCTGAGGCCATTCAGAAGAAGCTCTGGTTCCTGAAACACGGGCTCAAACGGTTCGCCCGTCCGGAGCCATTTCTTGTAAGACATATACTGAAAGGCTCTCGTATATGAAGACTCATCGAGCAAGTTGAGATCGCGAGCGCGACGTACCAGCGCTGCAAGGCTCACCTGCCATCGCCGCTTGAGCTCAAAGAGATGCTGCCAACTGAATTGTTTCGTTCGAAACTCTCTACCGAACGCATTTGCAGGAAGTAAGAACGCACTAGCGAACTGATCTGCGGCTTCTTCGCTCGCTAAGGAACCTGTGGGCACATCCCCATGAAGCACAAGATGGCCGCATTCATGTGCAAGATCGAAATTCCACCGCGATGGTCGAGTTTTCGCCCCTCGATTCAGAAAGATCAATGGATTCTTTCCATGACGTGAGAACGCGTCGATCTTTGCAGTATCCACGGAGCTTGGAATAACGACTACCCCTGCCCTTTCGAGTACACGACCTACTTGCAAAATCGGCGCGTGGATATCTAGTTTCCAATGGATACGGCAGCTCTCAGCAGCCTTTTCAATCTCTGCGGAACTCGAAGCTTGGATTTGAGGGACATCAAACGATGGAAATCGTAGGAGTGCCTTTAGTGAGGAGACTACCATGCCCAAGAGCGTTGCTTGCGCGCGAACCTGAGTCTTCAGCCGACCGGCCGTGCTGCGCCTATGGCGGAAACTGCATTCGGAGTCTAAAAATGGATCCTCAATTCTGCGCAAGTAAAACTCAGGCAGAAACCCCGTCGTCGCGCTCAAAGTTTCGAGAACGTTGGGGGCAGGAAATCTCTTCCCCTTCTCATAGTCGGAAATCACTGCGTGGGAAATGTGCAGCAACCCGCCCATTTCCTTTTGAGTTAGTCCTCGGAATTCCCTTACAAGCTGAAGGCGTTCGCCCCAAAATCGGGCACTAAGACTTTGTACCTGTTGATCCGAATCTATCTTCAGCTCCGCCACTTTCCTTCTCCTCGGTAGATTCGTCAATGGGCTCCAAGCTTGGAGGCGCCAGGTTGATGGGTTTCGGTGTCATCTCAATCACGTTAGCCGAGTCCAGAGGAATTTGAAAAACGCGAAGCGGACTCCCCGACTCCTCTACTTCTACCAGAGCCACTGTGCTGGTTCTTCCAAGGGCGTCAGGTTCAATAGCAATCCGCAGGAGACTGGTAGACTCAATACCGTCCGATTCAAAAGCAAGTTCAGTTTGGGTCAACTCAGCGTAGCTGCGCACAAGGCATTTCCGCGGCACCTCGTCCGCCTCCCCCCTGTAAAACTTTAGGGGAATCGATCCCACGACAAATGTGAAGCGTAATGTTTGGCTCTCCGCCAGCACCCGAAGCCAAGGGGTTTCCACTGAGGCCTGCTCAATCTGGGCCATGATCCGCGAATAGACTCGGCTTCCCAAACTCCAACTGGAATCTCCGGCTTCAACATCGTGGAGCAACGCGGCGCTATCACGGGCATCGCGCATGAGGGCTGCCACGAAGGCAAGACGTTCCAAGGTCAGTGACGGGTAGTACAGCCACGGTTCGAAAGGTATCGGCATGAACTGACTATACCACAGTTCGCGAAATTGTAGTAAGAAATTTAACACAACAATATGTAGTGGTCGATTTTCGTTTTCAAACGGCGCGTGGCCGGGTGCCCCTTGTCCCGCTTTTGGGACCAGGGAAACTACAACACTTCCCCTGTCCCTTGCACAAAATTACGCCCCGTCGGCGCACAATGGGGATAGTGAAACCCACGATAGAAATCGCCACAGGGTGGAAGTTGCGTCCATGTTCCCCCGGATCAATCTCTCAGGAACCTGCCCGATCCGGCGGATGGCCCTCGACCTTATCGAGTATCACCCTTCGCTCTTCACGCCCACGATTGAAAGTCCGCAAGCGGGCAACTTCGATTCGCGAATCGAACATCTCAACGGAAGTGGTTGAAGCACTCAAAATCAAGAAAGGGGAACTCATGCCGAAATACGTGACCATAGGATATGGCGACCGCGCCGGATACGATAAGACACCGGAGGACATCCGCAACGCGGCTCACAAACACGACAGGCAACTGCTGGATGAGGGCGCATTGTTGGGGATCGCTGGTACGCCCGTGCAGGTAAGAAATACGTTAGACGCCAAGGTCGAGACGACGAGTGGCGCGTTCATGTCTTCTTCTCTGCCCGTTGCGGGCTTTGCCATCATTGAAGCTGAAGACCTCTCGGCTGCGATCCGGAGCGCGTCGAAAGCACCCTGTGCCGTGGCATATGGCGTCGTCGAAGTATGGCCGCTTGAGCAGAGCCGCTGAGAGCCTCTTAATCGTTACTCAAATGCCTCGACGCCGGGTGCGGCAGAGCCTGCACTGAGCGCAGTCGAAGTGTTCCGCTTTCGGGACCTGGGAAACCACAATTCTTTCCCTGCCCTTTGCACAAAATTACGCCCCGCTGGCGCACAATGGGGGAATAGAGAAACCCATGAAAGAAACCGCCGCAGAGGTGGATGTTGCGTCCGCCTCCCCGGATCAATCTCTCAGGAACCTGCCCGACCCGCACCTTCCCCTGTTGACGATTTAATTAATACCCCCACCCCCTCTATTTATTTTCAAATTCTTGCATATAATTTCCGATCTGCTCTACTTCACCCGCACCTTGGGCTCGACGGACAGACCTGGCCTGAGCAGATGATTCGGGTCTTCGTCTTTGAGGTCGGTGAAGTCGATGCGGACGGGGACGCGCTGGACGACTTTGACGTAGTTGCCAGTGGCATTCTCTGGCGGAAACAGGCTCAGCACCGAGCCGGTTGCGCCGCCGATCTGCGTGACCTTGCCGCTATAGGTTTTCCCGGTGGCGTCCACAGCGATTTCGACCGCCTGATTGGCGGACATGTGGCGGAGCTGGGTCTCCTTGAAGTTGGCGGTGATCCAGAGATCCTCAAGCGAGACTAGTGTGAGCAGGTTCTGGCCGGTGGAGACGTTCTGGTCGACTTCGACGCTCTTGCGGGTGATGATGCCCGCCGCCGGAGCTACGATCTTGGTGTAGCTGAGGTTGAGTTTGGCCTGGTCGAGTTGAGCTTGCGCCTGCTGGACCTGGGCCTGGGCCTGGCGGGCGCGTGCGTTCTGCACTGCTACCTGCTGGGGGCCGGTCTGGGCGGACTTCAACTGGGCCTGAGACTGGGCCTTGCGATCGGTGGCGACCTTGACGCCGTCCGCGGCAGCTCGCTCGGTGGCGCGTGCGTCGGCGAGCGCGGCCTTGGTGGCGTCGGCAGCGGCCACGGCGGCGTCAAACTGCTGCTTGCTGATGACGTCTTTCTCGACCAGAGGCTTGTAGCGCTCCAGATCGGCCTGCGCCTTGACGTTGTTGGCCTTGGCCTGGCCCACACGGTCGTGGGCTGCCTGCAACTGGTTTTGCGCCTGCTCCACGCCGGCCTCAGTGCCGCTGACATCCGCCCCGGCGGAACTCAGGCTGCTGCCGGTATTGATGGTGGTGATGGGCACAGCGACTTTGGCGGCGGCGGCGTTGGCCTGCGCGCTGGCCAGCATGGCCTCAGCGTTCTCGACCGCAACCTGGTAGTCCGCAGGGTCGAGCTCGGCGATGGTGTCGCCCGCCTTGACCACCTGGTTCTCTGCTACGTCTACCTTGAGAACCTGGCCGTTGATCCGCGAGCTGACCTGGATCAGGTGCCCGTTGACCTGCGCATCGTCGGTATCTTCGCTGAAGGTTCCGTGCCACCATAGAGCGACCGCAACCACAGCGAGAACCACAACCACGACCACGATGATGGCTCTGCGGCGGGACGGCGGCTGGGGCAGCTCGTTGTTTTCGTCCGCCTCCGGTGGGGCTGGTATGCGAGTTGAATCCGCCACGTTTACTTTCCTCCCAGATAATTCTTGTAGTTCCCGGCCGCGCCCAGGGCACGCGCCAGGCTGAGCTTGGCGACATTGTGCCGGTAGAGGCTGGTCACGTATTGATTGTTGGCCTGTGCCACAGACTGCTCGGCCTGGCTCACGGCCAGATTGTCGCTGACGCCATTGGCATAGCGCTGCTGGGCCTCGCTGAGCGCCTCGCTGGCCAGCTCGACACTGGATTTGGCAACCTCGACCTGCTTTTGCGCCGAGGCAATGTCGAGCAAGGCGTCGCGAATATCCGCATCGACCTGGGCGTTCTTGTCGCTCAACTGGGCCCGCGCGGTATCCAGTTGCGCCTGGGCGATCTGCGCCTCGCCGCGCAGTTCAAATTCCTTAAAGAGGGGCACGCTCAACGTGCCTGTGGCGTCGCCGGTGCCGTGCGAGTGACCCAGGGTTGTGCCGATATCGCCGTAGTCGCCATCGAACTTGAAGGTCGGCAGCCGGTCAGCGCTGGCCGCTTTGCGCTGCTCTTTGGCCGCCTGGGTCTGCTCCACCATGGCCGCCAGGTCTTTGCGATTCAAGTGGGCCTGGTGGATGGCTGCATCTACATCCAGTTCGTCGAAGGCGGCGTAGGGCGCCTTGTCAGTGAGCGTAAAGCTCTGCGCCAGCGGCAGCCCGATCGCCCGCGCCAGAGCCAGCTTGTCTTTTTCCAAAGCGTTACTGGCCACAATCAACTGCTGATCGAGCGATTGCGAATCGACGCGGGCGCGCAGCTCGTCGAGCAGCGGGGCCGTGCCGGCCTGGTGGTTGGCGGCGGCCTGATTGAGCGAAATCTTTGACGTAGCCCCTTGCGCTTCCACGCTGGCAACCTGCGTTTCATCGGCCAGCACGAGCAGATAGGCATTCCCCACGGTGAGCACCACAAGCTCGCGCGCGTCCTGCGCGGAGAGCTGAGCGGCGGCAAAGTTGTGGCGCGCGGCCAGGTAATTGTGCAGCGAGGCCAGGTCTACCAGCGACCAACTGAGCGAAGCCCGCACATCCGTGAAGCCGAAGGGGCCAATGATGGTAGGAAAACCGGGAATGCGCAACCCCTCCGCGGGCAGGTCAACCTGCATCAGGGTTTCCTTGCCGCTGGCGTCCACCGAGGGCAGCAGCGATTGCAACTGGCTGAGCCGCTGCCCGCGCGCCGAAGCCGTTTGTGTGCCGCTGAGGATGATGCCGAGGTTTGCCTTCAGTCCCCGCTGGATGGCATCGTCAAGGGAGAGGCCGATGGGCTGCGGCGAGGCTTCTCCCGTGGCTACGCTGCCCTGGAAACTGGACGCGGTGGGCGCGGAAGATGGCCCGCCAGGAAGGCCGGGCAACGACTGTGCGGCCAACGAGCCGCAGGACCAAATCGCCAGCCCCAGCACCAGGGCGCAGGCGCAAGGCCTAATCGAGTTCTTTCTTGAAGAATCGGACGAAATCAAGGTTTTTCAACTCACAGCGAAGCGCTACAGCCCAAAAATGGCTCTCCTAATGGATGCGAGGCAAGGGCGGCAGGGTTCTTAAAACAAGTGTATCGGACCAGGGGGGAGGCTGGTTAGCGCTGCTGTCACATAGGACACGGAGGAATTACAGGTTTCCGCCCCAGCGCTAAAAAAACGGAGTAAGGATGGGATACCTCACTCATTGCTCAAGGTGCGCTCCAAAACCGGCCTTGGCGAGAGCGGCAATCGCATGATCGACGGGCGCTGGGGCAAGGTCGGCAGTGAATCGCGCCGCGCCTACGCGCACCTCGTTGACCACCACGCCTTCAACACCGGCAAGGGTCTGGCTGACGCGCCGCACGCAGGAGCCGCAGTGCATGTTGTCGATTCGCAACGTGAATTCTGGCATTCTGTTCTCCGTATCCTCTTCGATGATACCGGGAAGCAAAAGATGCAGGGGCTGGGAGCTCGGATTTACAGTGGAGGCTATGCGGAGAGAGTTTCCATCGGCGCCGCTGATCGGCGTCGGCGCGGTGGTGGTGGACCAAGGTCGTGTGCTGCTGGTGCGGCGCGGAACCGAGCCAATGAAGGGCCAATGGTCGCTTCCCGGTGGGCTCGTCGAACTCGGCGAGCCGCTCCTGGCCGCCGTGGTACGCGAGGTGAGGGAAGAGACCGGCCTGATGGTCGAACCTGTGGAGCTGGTCGAGTTGCTGGACCGCATTCATCGCCAGGGTGAGCGGGTTCGCTACCATTATGTGATCGCCGATTATCTGTGCCGCGTAGTGGGCGGTTCATTGCTGGCGGCCTCGGATGCGGAGGAGGTGCGATGGGTGGAGCGGGCGGAATGGAACAGCCACAGCGCCCTCCGGCTTGAACCGATCACCGTGCGCGTCA
>Ga0302189_10002008_pt1 | contig 16527 bp, 13 predicted proteins | sample II_Bog_E2_2_FD_194551 | JGI IMG/M metagenome (GOLD analysis project Ga0302189, IMG submission 194551) | Peat permafrost microbial communities from Stordalen Mire near Abisko, Sweden - II_Bog_E2_2 | ecosystem: Environmental > Terrestrial > Soil > Wetlands > Peat | place: Sweden: Abisko...
CCGCACGGAGGTCAACCGCTCAATCAAGGACTGGCGCGCCCCCCAGGATTCCGGCAAGTACGACGGTCCACCAATCGACGAGGTACGGGCTACGCTCAACCAGCGGCAGAACGAGCGCACATCTGTAGCGGTCGAGAAGAACGAACTCGCCAACGCCATCGCCACCGCCGAGCACAAGAAGACCAACTTTCTGCAGAAGGCGAATGAGGCGCAGGCGAAGATCGTCAACGAGCAGAAGGAGCGCGAGACGGTCGCCGCGGCTGCTTTGTCCAAGGCTGCCATCAAGAAGTTGGAGAGCGAGGCCGCGGGCGCAGAGAGGGCTGCTCAGTTGGAGTCCGACATCCTCACCCGGTCAACCGCTATCGCCGCGTATAAGCGCCAACTGGGGGCCGTGCAGACGCTGGGCAAGACTCCCAAATGCCCAACATGCTTTCAGGCCATAACGCCTGATGTGATCGACGAGATTGGCGTTCCTATCCTTGAGACCATTGCCAAGCTCACTGAGCAGCAGCGCGCCGACCAAGATGCGCGTAAGGAACTCGGCGACCCCGCCGGCGCGCAGAAGAAGCTCGATGCGGCCAAGACGGTTGAGCAGGATCTGCAGCGCATCGACAAGCGCATCGCGGATCTGGAGCGCCAGGTCAAGAGCGCAACCGAGGAGGCCGAGAAGATCAACCCGGAGGCTTTGCCAAAACCTGACTCTCTCAACGAGAAACTGGCCGACCTCGACGGGCGCATCCAGCGCGGCACCGGATTTCTCGAAGCAGCCAACCGGGCCGATGCTCTCAAGGTGGACGCAGACAGGGCCAACCAGGCCAAAGCACTGCTGGACGCGGAACTCGCGCGCTTGGAGCGGCTCGTCACCTACTTCGGACCCAAGGGCATCAAGGCGGAACTCATCTCGCAGCACATTGGGAGCTTCGAGCAGCGGATCAACGTGGCACTGGCGAAGTGGGGATACTCTTGCTCCCTGTCGATCGAGCCATGGAGTTTTGTTGTCAAGCGCGTGGGCAGCCGGTACGCGGCGCAGCTCCATCAACTCTCTCGCTCGGAGAAGATGCGGTTTGCCAATGCGTTCTCCGTGGCACTGGCCGTGGTGTCCGGATGGAACTTCGTGATCCTCGACGACTCCGAGACCATCATCGGCGATGATTCCGTGGCGCTGCTGAGGCTGGTCTACGAATCGGAGCTGGACCAGGCAATCATCCTCATGGCGACCGTGGACGAGCGCGTGTCGCATAAGCCGGGGACGTGCTTCGTGGCGCTAGACGAGTCCATGGAAGAGGAAATCTCCACCACGCACGTAAGACAGTTAGCCAGTACGCCGGAGTAGCTCATGCCAGCCTTTAGCTTCAAGAAGCAATTCGTTGCGCCGATTCAGGCAGGGACCAAGAAGCACACGATCCGTGGCGAGCGGAAGGATGGGCGGGTTCCTGCCAAGGTCGGCGACGACCTCTCTCTTTTTTGCGGAATGCGGACGAAGGGATGTTTCCGCATTCTGCCCGGGACCGTGCCCTGTACGAAGGTTGAGCGGATTACAATCGAAGACCTTAACTACCACTGCGACGAAATGTACACCCGCCGAGTCTGTATCGACGGAAATCTGCTGGACCGTAGCGAATGTCAGCGGCTCGCACAATCAGACGGCTTTCCAGACTTCGGCAGAATGATGATGTTCTGGGAAGGCCGTCTTCCGTTCAAGGGTCATATCATCCACTGGAGGTAGCCATGCCAATCCGCCCTGAAAACCGCGCGCTCTACCCGAAGGACTGGCCTGCAATCAGCAAGCGTATCCGATTTGAGCGGGCGCAAAGTCAGTGCGAATGGGTAGACGCATGGGATCAGGAAGACGACTCTCCAGACATTGAGCGGCGCTGCCAAGCCAAACACGGGGAGCGGCATCCAATCACGGGTTCTAAGGTGATTCTCACGGTAATGCACCTCGACCATGATCCAACCAACTGCGCAGACGGCAACCTGAAAGCCGCCTGCCAGTGGCATCACAACATGTACGACCGCGAGCACCGCAACGGCACCAGGCAGAAGACGATGCGGGCCCGGAAGAATACGCTGGAGATGTTTGAAGCATGAAAAGCTCAATCAAGGCCGGAACCCTCTTCCCCAAGGAAGCGCACAAGTCGTGGATGGAAATCACCGGCAGCCGCTACCGGAGTATGTGCGAGCGGTTGAAGAAGAAGGGACTGCCGGCGCCAACATTCAACCTGTACGAGTTCAGGCAAGACATTCTCTCGGTCCAAGGCGGCAACGACGACGGGCCGATACAGTGCCGGTACTGCAATCGCTGGTTCACGCTGGCGGAGTGCGACGTTGACCATGGGACACCACTCGGCCGCGGCGGGTCTTCGGGGCTCGATAATCTCGATTACCCGTGCGCCCAGGACAACGACCGCAAGGGAGGACTCACGGTCGCCGAGTACACGGCTCTGCTGGCTTACCTGAACACGGTTCACCCTCTGGCCCGTCAGGATGTGTTGTCGCGGCTGGAGAAGGCCAACAAGCTGGCTGCGGCAGCCAACCGGACGCGGATGCTGATGGCCGGATTAGCGGCGGTTGAGGGCAAGAGCAAGCCCGAGCAGCGCGTCGTCGAGGAAGAAGAAGATCCTTTGGGGAAGTTTTAGGCGTGTCCGCTTGCGAGACGGCGGGCGCGGGTGAGGGGGAGCGGTGAGCATTTACTACGATCATGGCGGGATTCGCATTTACCACGGCGATTGCAGGGAGATTCTGCCCACGCTGCCCAAGTGCGACCTGCTGTTGACTGACCCTCCGTATGGCTTGGGCGCAGCTCGTAAAGATGTCATGGGGTTCGGCTATAAGCGGGGAAAAAACGGCATGGGCGGCAAAAACCCTTCAAAGCGAGACTACGGAGACTCTGCATGGGACGACGTCGCTTGCGATCAAGAGTTGATCGATTTGTGCCGCGATTGTTGCAGTGAGCATGTTATCTGGGGGGGCAACTATTTTGCGCTTCCGCCGACCAAATGCTTGTTTGTTTGGGACAAGTTGCGCGGAGATACCGACTTTGCGGATGGAGAGGTTGCCTGGACGAGCCGCGACCGGGCGATGCGGATATTTCGCTATCGATGGAACGGATTCCTAGTTGACCCTACATCCACCGACGACCGCGTCCATCCTACTCAGAAGCCGCTTGCATTGATGAAGTGGTGCCTAACCTTCTTTCCCTTGGCTAAGAGCGTTCTAGACCCGTTTATGGGCAGCGGAACAACGCTGGTAGCGGCTAAGAATCTAGGGCGGAAGGCTATCGGTATCGAGATCGAGGAACACTACTGTGAAATTGCAGCCAAGCGGTTGAGTCAAGAGGTATTCGACTTCGCGGGTAAGGCATAACGGCCGGCAGACGGCAAGGAGGCAGTGATGGCAGAGAAGGACGGAGCGGAGTTGAAGACGTGCCCGATGTGCGACGGGAAGGCATACGCTAACACTGTCAATCGGGATCGATGGCAGGGGAGGTCCGGAGTTTATGTCTCCTGCCAGCGGAAGTCCTGCAGCGTCCATGGGCGCGTCTATGCCACGCGAGCAAAGGCCATCGCCGCATGGAACACCCGCGCATCGGACGCATTGCTGACCGAGCGTGATGCGGAGCTCGCCGCGCAGACGGCCCTGGTGGAGAGGCTGAGGACGGCGCTGGAGAAGATGTGCTCGGACGTGAACCGCAGCGACTACCACGCACGCAGAACAGCTTTTGAACAAGCACGCGCCGCCCTGGTCGCCACCCGCGCACAGGAGCCACAGAAGGAGAGCGCGAGTTGAGCTACCCCGACCTGACTCTCGATTCCGGATTGCCTGCAAATGTCGACGCCGAGCGGATCGTTATCGCCGCGGTCCTGATCGACAACGCCTACTTTACCGAGGCCTCCGAGAAGTTAGACTCTGATGACTTCTGCCTCGATTCCAACCGGCGTATCTGGCTGCGGATCTCAGAGTTGATGGCGAAGCAAAAGGCCGTCGATGAGATTACCCTCGCCGCAGAACTTCGTCGCCATAGAGAACTTGATGCTGTCGGCGGTGTATCCTACATCGCCGGGCTGTCTGAGGGAATGCCGCGGCGACCAGCCATCGGCGATTACGTTGCCGAACTTAAAGACAAGGCCCTGCTGCGCAAACTCATCCACATCGCGAATCTAAGCAGCCAGCGGGCCCAGGACCAATCCGAATCAGCTCAGGATGTTCTCGGCTTCGCCATGGAGCAGATGCAGGCTGCGGCCGAGCAGGGCATATCTTCACCGCTCCAGAGCTTCGGCGCGTTCGTCGAGAAGTCGTATCCATCGGTAGATGCGGTGTTCAAGCACTCGGCACGGTCCCAGGGGCTGCCCAGCGGCTTAAAGGAACTCGACGAGTTGACCTGTGGCTTCCAGCGGAAGGAGTTGATTGTGGTTGCGGCCAGGCCCGCCATGGGGAAGACAGCTGCCGGCCTGTGCTTCTCCGTTCATGCTTCAATCAACCTCGACCAGACGGTTGCGCTGTTCTCGATGGAGATGCGCAAGGAAGCAATTCTTCACCGACTGGTATCCATGCGGAGCACGGTGAGCCTCCAAGACATCCGTGAAGGCCGCTGGACCGATACGAACAAGCGGTACGCACTCGACGCCATGAGCGAGATTGTGAGTGCCCCGCTCTACATCGACGACCAGGCAGGGCAGTCCGTCCAGAAGATCAAGGCTAAGGCCGCAAGGTTGAAGTCTCAGACCGGGCATCTTGACCTGATCGTGATCGACCAGTTGAACTACATCGCGCTCCCGATGGACTCGAAGAAGTACGGCAACCGGAGCCAGGATCTAGGTTTCATCACGCGCGGGCTGAAAGGCATGGCCGTGGAGTTGGATGTGCCGGTGGTGGTGCTGCATCAACTGAGCCGGGCAAATGAGAAGCGGGATGATCGGGAGCCGCGCTTGAGCGACTTGAGGGACTCGGGCGAGATTGAGCAGGATAGCGACGTGGTGATCTTCCCGCACCGTCCGAGTTACTATGACACCAAGGCCGACGACAAAGAGAAGTTGAAGGCGGTCATGCTACTCAGTAAGCAGCGCCAGGGGCCCACTGGCCGGGCTGAGTGTGAGTATGTGGCCGAGAATACTTTATTTCGCAACACCGAGGTAAAAGCTTCACTGTGGTAGCATGGGGTTGTCGGGCGTTGGAAGCGCCGGGCAACTTCAAGGCCGGAGGAGGCCAATCAGTGACAACCCCACCTACACCATCCTACCGTGAAATCCCGCTGACCAGAAATCAAGTTACTCTTGTCGATGAAAGAGACTTTGAGAGCCTGAACGCCTATAAGTGGCATGCCGCATGGTACGCGCACACTCAGAGTTTTTACGCACAAAGGAACGAGCGGGGTACGTGCGGGCGCAGGAGACGAGTTGCAATGCAGCGGTCAGTCCTTGGGCTTGATTTTGGCGATAGGCGACTGGCTGACCATATTGATGGAAACACTCTCGATAACCGCAGATCAAACCTCAGAATCGTCACGCCGTCTCAAAACGCAATAAATAGCCGCGAGCGCAAGAACAACACGACCGGATTTCGCGGCGTGTATCGTGACCGAAACCTCTTCCAAGCCAAGATTCGATCTAAAGGTAAATTATTGTTCCTTGGTATGCGCAGTACGGCTAAGGCCGCATATGAGGAACTATACCTGCCTGCCATCGAAAAGCATTATGGTGAATTTGCGAGGAAGCCATGAACAAGTGGAAGCGCAGAATAGCAACGGCGTGGAAGGTACTGACGGGCAAGCAGTGCCTGCTGGGCGACGCCAAGTCAAACATCGTCTACGTGCAGGCATCAGGGCCGGACGGGAAGATCGTGCAACTCGTCCCATGGCGCGATCAGATTCTGGCGCTGGATAGCAACGGGAGCATCCTGCTGATCAAGTGCGACTATGATCCGTCGATGCCGACAATTCAGTTGTGGATGCAGGAACCGAGGTTAAGGGGATGAGACAGCGATGGAATTGCTGGTTCGGAACGACGTACAGCCGTACTCGCTGGTGGAGCATCAACCTCTGGCCTGCGGTCCAATTCGACTGGATTTGCGGCAATGAGTCGTTCCACATCGAAGCCAAGTGGCTGCTGTGGGAGTTCAAACTTAACACTTTTTGGAAGAGGGAGCCATGAGCATCTTCGATCAGAGTGTAGACCGCGACTACTACCTCCAGCACATGAAAGACACGATGGACTGGGTTGAGCGCAAGCTGCGCGAGGCCGAGGAAGCCGCCGCTCAAGACCCGACACTGCGTAAGACCGGCTACGATGTCGGCATCTACGTCGAGGCGCGCTGGCTGAAGCAGTTGATTGCTGAGTGCGTGGCCAAGCACCAGATGCTTGAAGGGATGCAGCGCAGGATGATCGATACGGCCTGCGCCGGGCTGAACATGATGCCTCAGCCATTCGTCTATCAGGAAGTCAAAAACGACGGCAAGTCTTGAAGCGCACCCGAGTCCGCCAATACGTCGAGCGCCTGACCGGCTGGCGCCGGGCATGGGAAGGCTTGAGGAATCAGGCATTCATCATGCTCGACTACGAGATTTCCATCGAGGATGCACGGAGGATGTTCCCGACTGCCGAGCGGCTGTGGTACAACCGGGGCAAGACGGCAGTTGAAGTGTACGCACCGCTCGAAGTGGAGGTTGACCCGTGGCCGATGAAGTGAAGAAAGCAAACTGGTTCAATCCGTCGCTAAACTGGCGTGAGCGCGGCCTGCCAAAACCGGGGCGGAAGGCGGACTATGCGCGGCTCGTCATCAAGAATCGCTTTGGCTTGACTGAGCGCCAGGGAGTGTTATCGGCCCATGCCTGCGCGACAAGATCGTGCAGTGCGAAGACAACGGCGTTATCCGGCTGATGTTGGGGGTTTCTCGATGAACTACTCTTTCGGCATCCGCTCGGTCCCACCCTGCTCCGACTGCTGGGAAGATGGGCAGTGCTCGATGAACTGCGGACCCGCTGTGTCGCCGACGCAAGTGGCCAACACGCCGAAGGTATCGACCGCTACCTGCGCGAACTGCGACAAGGCAATCCGCAAGGTTGAGGGATTCGGGTGGCGACACGTTGCCAGTCACCGCTACGAGTGTGAGCCAGTGAAGAGAGTGGCGACGCCGCGCTAAGGCTACATGCGCCTGCCGACCCGCCCATGCCCCAGCCTCGCCGGCTCCTCCGAAGTCCGAACCTCTTGGCTGAGCTGGATGCGGTAGATGTTCAGCGAGTGGCCGTCGAGTCCCGACTCCTGCATCGCCCGTAACTTCTCCTCATTCTCGACCGCCTTGGGCTTCTTGCCGGGCTCTAGTTTGCTCTTGAGGCCATAGCGGCAGTTATGGACCAGTATCCCGTTGGCGAAGAACTCGTGTGCGTCTTCAACTTCCAGGTCGTACACGTCCGCGAATCCCGCCGTTTCTAATCCGCAGAGCCGCACGGCATTGGAGGCTGCACGTTCGCACCTTGTCGTAGAGATTCCTGAGAACAACATCGCCACAAATGACGCAAGCGACCTCGACATAATCAACTTGATTGTCTCGGCGCCACTTTGACTTGCAGGCGTTGGAGCAGAATCGCTGATTTTCGCTTCCTTGGAAGTCTCCATTGCAGCAATGACAGACTTTTGGAACCAACTTCTTTTCACCGAATTTACATACCTTGGCGTGTCCTCTGTGCCACTCTTTTCCAGCAGGGGAGTTGTGCCAATCTTTTGCTGCGAGGGAGGCTTTAGCCATATTGATCTTGGCTTGGGCGAGGCGCTCAGGGCCATGCTTGGCCGCATGTTGCTTCGGAGTGAGGCACTCCAGATCGTCAACATTCGTAGTGCTCTTTGGACAGCGTTCCTTATGGTGGATGTGCATCCGACTTGGGATACGACCGAAGGTTTGAATCCATACCTGCCGATGCAAGAAACCTTTTCCACAAGCGTAGTACCCATCCTTGCGGATTTTGTAGACATCGCCGTTAAATTCAATGAACTCCACGACATAAGTTCATCACCGTAACGGACAGTATTCAATGGCAAAAACCCCCTGTCTGTCCAGAATTCATGGTCGGGAGTGCAATGTATTTCTCTTCCATCCGAGAACAGTGCGCGAACTATTGGCGCGCCCGCGCGGTTCTTCCAGGCATTGACCACGCGCCTCCACCCTGAGCGCGTCATCACGTAATCGTTCCACCGCACCTGCTCGATCGGAACCTGCCCGCGCGCGGTCCAAATCAGCGTCCCGGCGACAAAGCAGGAGTCAAGACAATCCATTTCGATCTTCGCCGCGCCGATATCGGTTTTCAGAATTACTTCCAGGCGTTTTGGATCGCGCATAGCGAGCGGGATAGCCGACACCAGCTCAACACAGTTGGCCGAGATCAGCCAAACCTCTTCGCCGCGCTGCCCTTTTCGCTTGGTCGCCAGCATCAACTTCGACATCAAACCCCAGCCGCCCTCAAGGTCGTTGTCAGCCGCTCGCGGATAAGGCATCTCGGACGCCATAAGAATCTCGCCCTCGGTCTGGGCGATGGTGTTCTTGCTGTTCTTCTTGCCGAACGCATCAGGCGAAAGAAAGAAGTCAGACAATTGCTTCCGCTCGGTTTCAGGAGTCAACTCTACGATCTTCCGAGCGATATCTTCCTCGTCCAACTCTCTGCCTCCACCAGAGTCCGGAGCCGCCTCGCCACCCGCCACGTACTCCCGGTAGGTGATGATGACCTTGAGAGCGTAGCGCACGTCCCAGCCGAGAAACTTCTTAATCTCCATTGGAGACATCTCGCCCATGGCATGCCAGTAGGTGATGCAGTAGTGGCCGCGGGCCCAGTCCTGCGACAGCCACCGCTCCCACCACGGCTTAATCATCTCCCGAATGTCTTCCGGCGGCCGCACGCTGGCGTTACGGTCAAATGATCTGGTAAAGTAAGCGCCTTCGAGTGAATCCCACGAGCCGTCGAAGTCGCGCGCGACCAGAGCCTCATCTTGGCTAACCAGGGCTTTACCGTAGTCCGAACGGGTTGCGCAGTATTCGCGCCGCTTCGAGATGGGCCAGGAATAGTAATCCTCGACTGTCAGACCATCGGCCTGGAGCGCCGGCCGGACCCACTCGCAGTTGTCGTAGGGGAAGAAGTGGACGAAAGCAAAAGACTTGGGATCTTCGCGCTCATTGAACTCATCGTCGTGGAACTTCTTGCGTAGGAAGCCGATGCCCACGCCGCCCATGTTGAAAGCAAGGATGAGCTTGCATGTGCCTTCGGGAACGTCGGGCCAACGGACGGCTTGCTTGATTTCGCGGAGTTCCTCTTCCGTGAATTGCTCGGCCTGGTCAACGGCAATATCGAAATAGTTGGCGGACCGGAACCGGCGGATCACATCATCGAGAGTTTCGGCGTAGTTGAACTCAATCTGAGATGGTGCGCCATTCGCAAAGGGTAGAGTGATCTTGCGGTCGCCTTTGTGGTAGCAATCTCGCAACTGGGGCCACGCGCGCAGCATGGCGTCCTCGTGGTACTTGCGCACCTGGTCTGAGTTGCGCATGACGATAGTGCCGAGAGTGCCTGGGTTGGCTAGCCGCCGGGCCAACATGACGGACTGAACGCAGCGGGACTTTGCGCCGCCGCGGCCGCCACCTCCCCCGATCCACGTCGCATCATTGCCTTCGGCTAGGTCGAGAACATCGCCCTGTTTGGGCTGGAAAACTAGAAGTGGATTATAGAGAGGGGTCGGGGTCTGCGCCATCGCTCTCCTTCTTGCCGCTCAACCGGATCAACTGAAACGCCATCGGCGCACCATTCGCCCCGGTGTTCTCTACCTTCTCCTTGAGCATGCCGAACCGCTTGTAGGCTGTGCCGAGTAGCGTAGCCTTCACCGCCGCCGGCGTCTTCTTGCTGTCCAGCAGCGCAACCGTGTGGGAGTCGAGCAAGTCCTCGGTGAGCCCGCGAGCTCGTGCTCTGATTTCCGCCTTGGCTTGCTCGATCTGCTCGAGCTTCGCATCGATGATTTCGCGCACGGACGGCTTGCGCCAGTAGCCACGGAGTATCTCGGCGTCAAGTCCAACCATCTCCGCCACCTTGGTCACCGTCTTCGTATGGTCGCGGGCCGGGAGGTCAAGCCAGCACTCGATGGCGAGCTGAACCTTGGAGGGCAGGTGGATGACGTTCTTTACTTCCATGTTCGCTACAACCGTAGGGGTTCGCATGCCAGCAGCCGCCTCGGCCGCCTCGCCCCTGACTCTCTCCTCGGTCGCAGCGTCGTCCAGCCGCTTCTGCTCTTTGGCTGCCTGTCTCTCTGCCCGCGTCGTGCGGGGCTTTCCTGTGCTGGTGAATCCGCGCGGTGCTGCCTCTCCCGGTTTACGTCCATTCGGCATTTCGGTCCTCCAGTCTTTCTATGCTACGGGCTTTCCTTTGAACTTCGGTTTAGGGTTTAGAGCGTCCTGGTAGGCCTTCTTGAGCTTCGCCCGTTCCTCGGGGTCGTTGGTGAAGCTGTCGATTTCCCCTTGCTTGCGCTCAATCTCGGGGCGAATCTCCTTCTTCTCTTCCGGCGTCGCCGCGATGTAGACGTTGATGGCCTGATCGACGTGTAGGGGATTCACCGCAGCCAGCAATGGCGACCGGCGCGCATAGAACCGAGCTTTGGTAAGGTCGTCCTCGGACAGTACACCAGCCGTCTTGTAGGCTTGCTCGACGCTCTTGTCTGTCTTCCCTGCGCGGATCAGGTCTTCGACAACGTGCATGGCTCGGGACCGCTCAGTTTGCTCTTTCGTCCTGGTCCCCGCCGGCCGGTTCGTCTGGCTGTACTCCCGCGCTTTGTTGAGTGCGTCGGAGTTCTGGATGAAGGCCGGAGCTTGATTGAAGCCGAAGAAACTCTCGGCAACTAGAGCCGGATTATGGATAGCGGTTTGGATCATGGACCATGCATTGTCCTGTGCGCCTCTTTCTTCGAGGAGATGGGCTGCGCCTGTGGCCGAGAAGGGCAACTCCTGCTTTGCTGCCCACCCTGCGAACTCTTCGGCCTGCTTGGGCGCTGAGTCGTCCGTGTGCCGAATCTCGGTGCGGTAAAAGTCTTGGTTGTTGATCGCTTGCCCGATGACATTCCAGAGCGGCGCAATCTTGTTGATGGCCGTCTGTTCCGGGTGCTTGACGAAACTCACGATCTGGTCCGCGTATCCAGCGATGGAGTGCATGATGCCGTGTGAGTCCTCAATGTAGAGGTAGTCCAGTGGTTTTTTGGGAAGGTGCCCAGTGCACATAAATGTGCCCGACGCCCCAAGTATCGCCGTGCACAGGAACGAACTGAGAGCGAATGACATCTTGGGAGTGATCCTCGCCTCTTTCCCATGGCCGGTAGCGACAAGCCCAGCAGCCTTCGCGGTATCCACGATGGCGCCACCATAGATTCTCACGTCGCCATTGGTGTATCCAACAGCTCTGAACGTCAACTGCAGCGCGTCTTTCAGCCCGCGAGGCCAGAAGCGATTCTCGTAAACGATCTGTCCAAACCTGTCGTCCACGGCGTCCCATGCCTCCTGCATGCGCTCGCGGAGCTTTTCGGGCGTCCAGTTCTTTTTCTGCGCCTCTTCTAAAAGGTTGTGAGCCATCAGGTAGAAGGCTCCAATCTTCATCTTCGGCACCCAGAATCCAAGGACGGGCCATACGCCCGCCTGGAGTAAAGCGCTTGGCAGGGACTTCGCCTTGTCCCAATTGGTGCCGCTGTTCCACGCATTGATTGCCTTCCGAATCGGACTCAGCTCCAGAGTCGATGGGGCGAGCCTTCCTCCAGATCGCGCAATCCAATCGGCCTCCTTCTCCATCTCCGGATAGGTGCCGGGCTTCATGTACTCGCGGGTGGCCTTCCATCCGTTCTTGATGGTCCGGACCAGAGACGGCAGGAGAGCGATTCCGGCCAGAGCATTGCCGGCGGCCTTGACGGGCTTGCCTTGGAAGAGTTGCTCGACACCCAGAGCAACATCAGAAGCCGCCGCGTTGACGGTCGTAACCGTCGCGTGGAAGGCGGAGATGCCCAACTGGAGGGCGTTGAGGTTGTTGTTAGCCCAGCGCAGCGCGTCGAAGATGGCAGACCGGCCCGCGAGTCCCTTGGAGACGAAGTTGTTGAATACCTTGGCTGCATCAGCCGGTGCCCAGTAGTGGCCGGTGATGACCAGAGCTTTGCCGCTGGCATCCTCTAAGTCTTCGATGGCAATGCTGGGGATGGGACGCTTGCCGCCCATGTAAGTCTTGTCGTAAGTCGCGTCCTCAACCTTCTGGTCGTCGATTGTCGTGGCCCGGCGCCATACTGTGCCGATCTTGTCGTCGAGCTTCGTCCATCCTTCAGGGGCATCCGCCCCAGCCCTTACAAACTTCGCCGTGCCTGAATCCTTCATCACCTTCAACACCTGGTGCGCCATGATGAATTGGTCCATCTCGTAAATCTTCATCAGCGCGCCGCTGACAGGGTTCCATGTTGCCGGGGTGAGCCCGATGTCGATGCCATCGCGCGTGGTGGGTATCTTCCGCTGCTTCCTGAAAGATGCCTTGCCTTCGAGTGGGCGCTTGCCGACGCCCATGAACTTCTTAATCTTCTTGCGGGCCAGGCTTGGGCGCTCCCACCAGTGGGCGAAGTAGTTATCGATCCAGTCATTGATTGGACCAAAACCCATGGCGTCGATGTAGTCCTTGCGCTCCTGATACGCCTTCTCAAGTATCCCGGCCAACTGCTGATCCTTCACACTGAGGTCGGCCACTGTCTTGCCGCCAACATGCTCCACAGCATCGGCAAAGGCTAGAAAGTCAGCCCTGGGGCGCTTGTCCCATGCGTTCGACTCCTGCTCCAGCGCAGCCAGCGCGCGGGCCATACGGCGGTCCATCTGGCCACGCTCCTCGCGCATGATAGCTTGCTGAGTCTTTCCGGGTGTGGGACCATCGCCAGCCCATTGGTAGATGCCGCCAGCCATGCCGGGGAATAGCTGGCTGACTGTGGCAGGATTGAGGAAGCCGAATGCGGAGAGGGTGCCGGAGTCGGGGAGGTTGGGTTTTACTTTTGGGCTGTCGCCAGTTCCCGGCCTTGGGCTGCTATTTCCTTCGGGGCTGGGTGATAGAAGTCCACTCCTGGTTTCTTGGGGTCCATTGGGTTTGCTCGAATCGATCCGTCCGCTAGACCGTCCTGCATCGTCTTCGCTAGATCGTCCCATGCCTGCTGTTCCTGCTTGCTTCGCATTTGAAACCGCCTCTTCTCCAAGCTTTTCAGTGTTTTCTAAGTCCTCAAGTTGCGCCTGCCTTAGTTGTTCCTCTGCGTTGGCTAGATTCTCCTTCGCCGCGTCGAGAGTCTCTTGCAGGAACTGTCGGTCCTCGGAGCGAGCTCGCCGCAAGTCCTGTTCGGTCTCTTCAATCTGACCTTTGAAGTGAGCCACAAGCCTTTGAGCGGTTTCGATCTCCTCCTGCTTAGGTGCGCGTGGGATGCTGCGCTTACTCGTACCAGGCGCGGTCTCGGTCGGCTTGGCGAACGCCTTTGGCGCAGACTTCAGCAGTTTGTCTATTGCTGCCGGAGAGTTCTTGACAAGGAACTTTCCGTCGCCGGGAACTTCGATGCGAATGAAGTCGTCCGGGAATGCCTCGGGGCGATGCTTCGCGCTTCCCGTCCCATTGTAAGTATCGTTCTTCTTGAGGAAATCCCAGTTCTCTTGCGTGTCCCGGTTCGATGCGGGATGGGCAGCCAGCCACGCCTGCTTCACCGGCTCCAGCGCCTTGATGAAATACTGTGACTGGTATTTCCATTTGTCCGCGTGAGGGCTGGGGAGAGAGTTATCATCAGGCTTTGTGAGCGGGATGCCCGATACCCTGACAGCGTGCTCCGCGTCGGCAATGCGACCGCGCAGGACAGATGCCTGAGAGCCAAGTTGCTGGCGACGGTTGCCGGGGACATCGCGCCCATTCAACTGAGATTCGATCTTGCTCAGTTCTTTCTTCCATCCCTCCAGTTCAGATGGCGGAGCGGTGTCGGGAGCGACGGCATCGCCCTCGGCCTTTGGAGCTTCTTTGGTTTTCGGAAGCAGATCGGGGTAATCCTTCAGAACCTCATCAGGGACCTTCAATCCCATCCGCAAGGCTGTCTTGACTGAATCCTCGTGGTAACTCTCATAGTCGCTGTTCGGTGCGTAGCGAGTGCCTGAGTCCTGCGATTGCCCAAGGGCCGCACGGTGGGCACGCTGGAAGGCTACCCACTCCTTCTGCGTTACCTCGTAGGGCGCTCCACCGTCCTTTTCAAACTTGTCGAGCGGCGTCTCGATCTTAGCCGGTCTCGTCTCACTTACGGCTGCTTTCGTTCCGCCGCCGGCCAGCACTGAGGCGGCATAGTCGTGCTCCGTTTTGGAGATGATGTACTCGTTGCCGTCTTTATCGGTGATCCGGTGAGACGGAACCTTGATACCGGCCTTTTGCTGGGCCAGCATCTCCCGATACTTGATCGTCTTCGGGTGCATCTCGTTTCCGGTGGGAACCCCGGCCTTGCGCATCGCGCCAATCTCGCGGTCTAACTTCCGCTCTGCGGCGTCGTCCTGCACCTGCTTAATCGCCGTGGCACCTCCGCCAGCCATGCGCTCATTGATGATCTCGCGGCGCGTGAGAACCTGCCCGGACTCGCGGCGAACCTGGGTGTCGAGGAACTTGTCCGCCTTGGCTTGGACTGCGCGCTTGAACGCCTCGCCCGGTCCCGCCTTCGGCTTCACTCCCATCGGGCTCGTCCCGGCCATCGGCGCTACCTGGGGCGTCGGAGGCTTGTAGAAAGAGGGCTTAGGTTTGCCCTTGAGTTGAACCTCCGTCTTCGAGCCATCCTTATTCGAGATAGACACAGAACTGACGGTGAACTTCTTCCCTTCCATCCCACCCATGCCGACGTACTTCTTGGCTGCATCTGGCTTCACATAGCCCAGGGTCGCATGAGGCTTGTAGTCAGGAAACGTGCGATCGATGAACTTGCCGTGCTGGTCCAACTCCTTCTCCAGCCGCCGCAGGTCCGCTGACTCAATCGCCACCACGATAGGCGCGGCTCCGTCCGAGTGCTCACTTGGCGGGAAGGATGTCACCTTGCCGAGCGTGGCCTCAAAGGGTGCTTGCTTCTCAAGGAACGCGCGCAGGCCGGTCGTATCGTCGCTGTCGATACCGTAGCGGATGGTGATGTGCGAGTCCTCTTCGAGTCCGCTACCGTCCGTGGTGTTGGTGGACGGCATGAGGTCGGCAGGATCGATCTTGGCGCGAAGTCTAGCCAGCGCCTTGCCTGCGTCCGAGTCCGGCGGGATGTCGGCCTGCGTATTGCCAAACTTGTACTTTGTGGGTTCGTTTTTGTCAGAAACTTGTGCGCTTGTTTCTGACGGCTTAGGCCTCGATTCGAGGGCTGCAAGCTCCTTTTCCAGTCTCTCAATCTCATCCTCGGCCATGTCGAGTTCGCGGTACTTGTACTCCTGATCGATGTCGGCCTCGTCGTTTTCGAGGATCATCAGCCGATTGCGAGCCTCTTGGAGTTTCCGCTTTACTTCTTCTTTGCCTTTGTCTTCCCCACCGCCTTGCTGACCCAGTGGCTTTTCTTCGCCGGCGGCATCGACATCTGGCTTTGGCTGGCCGGAGGCTGCTGCTGGTTTTCCGCTGGCGGCATTGGCCCCATCGGCTTCTTCTTGCGGAACATTCCCGCCACCTTTTGCTTCATCATCGGCTGCTGGTTTGCTGCTGCTCCCAGGTTTTGCATTGCCATTGGTATCTTCCTTTCCGTAGAAGAGCGTGTCGTCGAAATCAACGTAGAGTGACTTGCCGGGAGCCACATACGGAATATCCATCCGCTCGTTCTCGTCCGGCGTGACATTCACATCGTTGTCGAGGATGGCGCCGAAGTCCGGCCCTTTGATATTGGTCACTGGCAGGCTTCCCAGTCCGGCGGAGGCGAGGGCCTCATGCACAGCCGGGTTGTCAGCCTCGGCGGAGAAGATGACCACCTTCTGCCCTTTGGCGACGAGTTCCTTGATCTGGGCCACACGCTTGGGGATTGGTGCTCCTACCGGATGGGACTCGCCGGGAGCTGGCTGGCCTTGCTGGACGGGTTCGGGCTGCTGGCCTGATTCGCCGGTTCCTGTGCCACCTTGGGCCACTTCATGTTTTCCCCCTTGATTTGAGGGGCTTTGGGACTGGGATAAAACCTTGGCCTTCTCTGCCGCGTAGGCCGTTCCCCATGCCTCAGTGTCAGCCGGATTCACTCCACGAGCCAAGAGGTCGGCCTTGATCTTCTTGTATTCCTCGGGAGTCACTTCCCTCTTGGCAGGCGTCGCCTGTTCCGGCCTGAGCCTTTCCAGTGGAACCGCTGGCCATGCTCTCCCGTCGTCCGTCTTGACTCCCGCTTTCCGGTTCTTGGGATCAACGTGCGTCACAGTGCCCGACTTGGGGTTTCCCGGTACGCTGCCAGACATCTGAACCCTGTCGCCCTTCTTCGGGGTGTATGGCCCCTGCTGCGCCGCCTCATGCACCTTCTGGATCTTCGCTTCGAGTGCCTTGGCCTCCTC
>Ga0302189_10002020_pt1 | contig 16473 bp, 18 predicted proteins | sample II_Bog_E2_2_FD_194551 | JGI IMG/M metagenome (GOLD analysis project Ga0302189, IMG submission 194551) | Peat permafrost microbial communities from Stordalen Mire near Abisko, Sweden - II_Bog_E2_2 | ecosystem: Environmental > Terrestrial > Soil > Wetlands > Peat | place: Sweden: Abisko...
TCATGGAATGCCATAAACACTGTCTCGTCAACATGTTTGTAGCACAGGAGGCTTTCGCTGACTCAGCCTTCGCGAATAATGCAGGCTAAAGCGGATGAAGTTTGAGGGCAAGCCGCACTCCCAGAGTGGCCTCATAAAAACAGCAGACGCGATTATCAAAAGCCATCCGAACTATCAGCTTTCTGGATGTCGGCAATCCGAGAGCAGCACGAATCTCCGCTGCGCTTTGCGTTACTGCGTTTTGCCGATACGGCAATTCTGCAAAGATCTTCACGCAGTTCATCTTGTCCTCCTGCGAATCGCCGGAAGCCATCATCCCGCCGCCCGGGGCCAAGTAGATGGTTCCATCGTCCATCGTCGTGAAGAAGTTCGCATTGAGGCCACGAAGTGTAGCAGATTTATCGGCCGGATGGTTTTCCCGCGAAAAGCAGTTCATTTTGCCCTTGGAAATCTGCTCAGGCCAATTGCCGTGCATGATTTGAAGCAGCTGCCTGTCGACCCAGAGGTGCTTTTCATTGTGCGGCAAGGTCTGGATCATGAACACGTCCGTATCGGTAATCATGCAGAACAACAGCTGAGTTGTTCCCCCCATGCGGAAGTGCAGATGCTGTATTCCCCAAGCGTTGAGCAGCCCATCCCTCCTGTCGGGGCGTCCTTTCTTGAGGATGTCGCGGCTGAGATACGGCTTTAGGTCGCCGCCATTCCGGATGAGTTCCAGCAACAATTCATAATCCCGCCGGTGGTCGACTGGGATCACAAGCTCGCGGGACTCGTGAATCGCCCGGGACTTTTGTGACGGAATGCGCCGGTTATTAGCGTTCAGAAAGCGCATCGTGTTCTCGTGCGGCGTGCGCGCAACATCGTACGTGAGGCCGCAGCCAGGTAGACCGGTGTTGCGAAGGTACAGCACCCAATCATTTATGAAATCCGCTGCAATCGGATCTTCCGCGGTGTGGGCACTGACTTCGACTGTGGCCAATCCTTCCACCTTCGGAATGAAAGTCTCCGACAGCTGGAAATAGGGGCCCGCCTCCTGGCATTGACCGAGGGTGACCGCCATCGCCGCTACCGCGGCGTATGGGTTTGCATTGGAGTGGACCACGTATGTGGTGCTGTAGCCATTTAGCTTGCGAAGAAGCTCATGCTCACTCATCTTCGTCTACCTCGCCTATTCGCTAAGCATTGCCTGAAGGAGCCGCGCCTGATAGACGGCGTCATGCAAAGCATTGTGATCCCCTTGTTCGGGAACATGAAGCACTGCCGCGATCTTGCTCGATTTTGTGTCTCTCCACTGTGTGCCGTACTTGCCCATGTAAAAAGCTTTGATATCGAGTCCTGCAAATCCGAATGGATTGCTCCCTAAAAAACGGTGAAAGTAGTAATTGACGAAAGACCAGTCGAAGGGCGCATTGAATCCTACAAAAACAGGCGTGCCCTGGCTCCCGACCGTCTCCTCGATCCATGCCCGGAATTGCTCCATGGCGATGGCCGGCGGAACGCCGCGGAGTTGCAATTCCTCGAGCGAAATCCCGGCAACTTTCAACGCATTCGGGTCGGAATTGAGATTGATGGGTTGGAGCTCAACCAGGAATGATTGGCCGGTGTCGTCCACAGAACAGGCTCCGAGAGAGAGCATGCTGTACTCCCCTGGAATTGGACCGGCTGCTTCGATATCGACGGAAATGAAATGCTCCGGATTCATGGTTACCACACAAGCGGATCGTCAGACACAATGGCGGGGCGGTCCTTGATCGCCCTCCAGTGTTTGCGAAACGCTTCCTTCCTCTCATCTATGGTACCGATCGTCTTCCAATGCAGGGCGGCGAGGGAGGCGACGTCAAATGGATGTGCCTCGCCTTCTTTGACTGTCAGCATCGTCGGAATGGCGCGCCCTAAGGCGTAACCAAGCTCAATGAAGCAATTCGGCCGCGCTCCGGAGAAGTCCGCGAGGACGATGGAGCTCCGATGCAGTTTCTCGAAGATCTCCTGATCCATTCGTGCCTTTTCAAAGGGCTGGGCTCCGTCTACTACGAGCATTTTGTAACCGAGCTCAGACTCCACGATTGGCTGAACGATCTCGGTGAAGAAGGCCTCGACGTCAGCAAAGACGGGATGGTCCGGATTGAGCAGTCGCACGACAAAAGCGTGCGGCGGTTCGAGTGCTTCGAGCAGTTCAAGCAGAGACTGAGCACGCGTCTCGGCTGGCTTTGACTTCGGCCAGTTGATCCGGTTCACCCAGGTATGGGGACTCGAGCTTGTAACGCGGAAGAAGCGGCCCGATTGTGCGCTCGCAAGAGCCAGGTTAAAAAGGCGCAGGGAGCCCTCGTTTTCTTCGGTCAGCGCAAAATTGAGCGGGATAACGGGCTTCCCTACCTCATGGTAGAGATTGGCAAGATAGAGCACGCCTTCCGAGCCTCCCAACGTGATCAGGATGTCTCCTTCTCTGGCCTGCGCCTCCATGCGCTTGCTGTTCATGTTCCAGTGGGATACGTTCTCGATCGAAATGGCATCGGAATCGCGCATCTCTTCCCACAAGGCAGAAAACTCCGTCGTGATTTGCTGCTCGGTCTTGTGATGAAGCACGGCCACTGCCAGGGGAAACACAGCATTCGCTGGCCGGCTCGCAAGATTGTCCCGTAATGTTTGCCAGATCAGCCAGTCGAAGCATATCGGCTTGGCGTCCCCATTGCGAAGCTTTTCTGCGTCCACCGGAATTACAAAGTTGGCGCCCTTGCGAACAAGCTCTTCGACGAGCAGCGAAACAAAACTGCGCGCGAGATCCACTTCCTCTGGAGAAGCGATCTTCGGATCGGGTGAGATGCTTCCGGCAATGTGAATCCGGCGGCCGGCAAGAATAGATTTTGCCATGTTATCGATCCTTCATCTCGGGAGAGGGCGTGATCGTCTTCGCTGCGTCCAGCAAGTCATCGAACTTCAGCGCTCTTGCGGGAAAGACCTTCGAAAGGGCAGCAGGGTACAAACGGGTCCGAATATCGGAGTACGTCCAGGTCGGAAGCCTACCATGCGAACCGGTGAGGTGAACGAGCTCCGTGATTTGTGCGCTCGATGGGCTCAAGCCAGTGAAGTCCATCTGGAAAAGGGCTCTCCGCTGTTCCTCGTTAGGTCGAAGAAACTCTTCAACCAGGGCTGCTCGGCGGTAAAGAGCCGGATCGATGGCAGAAAGTCTGTTGGTGCAGATGAAGGTAACGATCCGGCCGCCTTGCCGGCGCAGATGATCGATTCCCTGAATCAATGTATTGACGGCCACCTTATCCTCGTGATGGCTGTGCTCCTGGGATCGGGCGGCGCCGAGCGAGTCTCCCTCGTCGATGATGAGCACGGCCCTGCGATTTTTGCCGGCGGCGGATGAAATCTTCTGAAAGCCCTCCGCGATCAGGGAGCTCATCTCGCCGACTTTTCCTGAACCCCGAACCCGATTGCTCAGCTTAAAGAGCATGGAGTCCTCGACTCCCGACTCCTTTACGAGCCGGTTCGCGATGCATTCTGCTGTTTCGGACTTGCCGGTGCCGACATCCCCGTAAAAGATCACCAGAGGATACTGCTCGCGGATCAGGTTTGCGAGCTGTAGGTGACCTGAGTGGAATTTCTTATTCCAGACAGTGATTTCGGATTCGTTCAGCAGAAGACGTATCCGGTCGCGGACTTTGACATAGCGCTCGTCGAAGCCGAGCAATGTCTTTTCCCTGGTCGTGATCCCCTGGTCCGGGAGCGGCAATTCGAGCTCAAAGATATTCGATGTGGTCATGCACCATAATCCTTTCTTTGCATGGCCCATGCATTGCTCGCGTAATCGCGCGCGCCGTCCTGGGTGAGTGAAGAGTGACTGATATCCGCGTTGGTCGGAGTCCAGGAGATGTTCAACTTCGCCTGCATAGCGGCTTTCGCAGCAGCATCGTAGGAGAGCGTGTATGAAAGAACGATTCGCAGATATGGATTTGTGACGCGCGGCCAAAGAGTCCCACCGGGGCGGCTGGAAGTCAGATCGCCCGCACTTGTGTTTACCGTGTATCTCACGGCCTTCTCTTCAACGCCGAACTGGCCGCCGCGCAGTAGCGTCACATCTACCGAGTAGAGGTAGCCTCTCTTGGCTAGGCGCTCGATGTCCTCGCCGTACGCCTTAGCGTCGGCCTCTGTAATCGCGCCGGAGCTCTGGGCGATCATTTTAAGATCTGCTGTCAAGCGGCGAACTACGTTTTCGATGTCGGCCGCCGTGTAGGTGTTGGTCAGGGTAATGCTCGAAGTCCCCATCAGTTCTCATCCTCTGTCTTGAATCCGGGCCCAAAGATTTCCTTCCAGATCGACTCGTCATCCTCCGTGGATGCGAAGTGCGCAGTTTGCCTCGGCTTCATCCTCTCGGGCGGCATGGTCCATCCTTTGCTGGGAGCAAGGGGGAGCGGAACCTCGTCTCATCAACAGCAGTGAGGGCACGCAGGGCCTTCCGTTAAGTGCGGAGTCGATTGATTATCTGCGCCGGGTCTGCTTTCTCGACCGGATCATGGCGCTACTCCAAGAAGAGCAGCGGACCGAGGTTCAGGATGCCATTGTCCGCGCGTTGTATTGGTTCGGCGACGCCCATGGCGACCGCAATCCCGTCATGCGGTTCATCAAGCTGTGGACCTGCGTCGAATGTTTTTTCGCCATCGAGGAGACCGAGATCACCGAGGCGAACGCCCGCGGAATCGCCACGCTCTTGACCTTCGCCGGCTACGGCATCGTTGAGCCCAAGGATTACCTCAACTTCAAGCGGCGGCTCAAATTCCTCTACAAACTGCGGTCGAAAGCCATTCATCGTGCGGAATTCGAACTGGTTGAGAACGCGGACCTCGAAGAGTTCTCCAACTGGGTCGCCTGGATGATCGTTTCGATGGTTGCTCTTGCCGAGAGAGGGTACGGAACCCTCGCTACTGTGAAAGACCAGGCCCTCCGGCTTGATCGAATCAGCGCGAGCACGGTCGCAGCGAAATGAAAAGGCGGTCCTCAACCGGCCACCATCCCTGCCCGCACGTCCTGCGCCCTCCTGCACAATCGATACTCCGTCGCCACCCCCTCCGCCCACCTCCCGCGATAAGCATGCCACCACACACGCACGAGGCAATCGCCGCCATTTCCGAAAACTGGAATGCGGCACACGCGTGGCACACGTGGCCGCTGCTTAGGATTGGTTTTACGGGTAGGTCTGGAAACATAGACTGACTCAGGTTCAGCAACCCGTCATTGCTGAAGTCCAGCCTTACCCTCCTGCCTCGGGTTTCAGTCGCTAATCACTTCCTTCCGGCCACAAGCCCCCTCCATTCCAAACCCAGGACCTCCTCTTGGCCGCGTTGCCGCAGCCGGAAGAATCTCGTTATTTGTGCAAGACATGTCTACGCGCCCGGCCAAATGCAAATAGCCGGAAGATCGGCCAGAGAATGAGGTCTCCGCCAACTGAACATAACAGCAGAAAGGAACGAAATGCGTCGTGCAGTAGCTAATATTATCGCGGCTGTTGAGAGAAGCGACCGAGGCTTCGCGGACGTCCCGCCTGGCTCAATCAATGACGAACTCGAGAGCGAGTTGGCGACGTTAGGATATGCGGTCGCAATCAGTGAACGCCTATGGATTGGGGGGTACCGAATCCATAGTCCAGAATCGATAAAATTTGGGAACTATAGGCCATACGTGCCGCCTTCAGTTTTCGCCAGTGCTACGTCTGCGTCTGCGCATGTTCCGGATGCGGGTGACTTCGACGTGGACGCCATCCTCGAAGCGCGCGGAGATATCCCTTCGAATTGACAATCGTTGCGATCCTAATTTCGCTCCAATCACAAACGAGCGGCCGGCGCACTAGGACCGTAGCTCATTCTGAGCAATAGCTCGGCAGTCGGAGCCAGTTGCCGCTCATCTCCTCATGCCAAATACGCTAGCCGATGTTCCCCTTCGTTCCCGAACTTCACTGCCAACTGCTCAAAGGAAAGCCATGTCTACTCAATTTCTCCCCTCCATTCGTGACACCGAAACCTTTACGTGTCTGCGTTGTAACCGCCCCCAATTCCCGCGAGACGGCGATTGCATAGCGTGCCATTACCCTCTTCCTCTGCGGTACCTGAAGTTTGAAATCGATAGCCTGCAACGTTCTTGTACCGAAAAACAGCGTGACCAGATTGCTCACAGTCTGGGCGCGGTCCTTCGTCTTTTGCGCAAGCAACGTCGCATGTCTCAGTCGCAGCTTGCAAACCTCGCCGCAAATATGAACCGGAGTTACTTATCAAAACTCGAATGCGGCAATGTACTCCTTCCCGTCAGCAAGCTTCTGCCGCTGGCTCAGGCCCTGGGCCTGACCGCGGTGATCCTGCGCTTCGAGGATCCCGATTCCCGAAAGGCTTCGAAAACTTCGGGCAGCGGTTGAACAGCGCGGCCTCTTAATCGAACAGATGTGCTTGAGAGGAACAACCCGAAAGTACTGTTTCGAATTCTGCACGCGTGTTTTCTCCGACAATCAAGATGCAGGGTGGGTCTGGTCAGAAGTCTGCCCGCAGAAGGAGACATCGGATGACAATGACTAACGACAACTCACTCTCAAAGAAACCGAGAGAGGAGGAAGAAGCGGCTTCTGATTTCAGGAGCGATGAAAATGCTCAGCACTTCGACGAATCGTTCAATGAGGGAGGCGCCTATGCCCGCGCCAACGGTCTCGCCTTCGAAGATCCCGAGGATTGCCTTGATGATCAGGAATGCGAATATCGCGATCCGGAACTCTACGACCCAGACGAGGAGACTCTACCACCCGGGGAGATGGAACTCATCTTTGAGAACAGTTACATCATGTAGCTCGGCTTCGGCCGCCTGACGCACCAACTGCCTTCGACATGAGCACCAGGCACTCGGCGTAGCGCCGGGACTTCTCTTCTCTAATCCAACAAACATTCCTCGGGCACGCGCCAACGTGCCCGGAAAGGAGTAACGATGATCGATTCGCCAATGGACTTCATGGATACACCCATTTGGCGGGATTTGGCTATCGCAATCCAATACGCGTTCTTTGTGCTGATCGTTTACCTGATTATTCAGTGGGTATGCTCGCTCTCGGCGGCCGGACGCTGGAAGCTGGTCAAAGTCGCGCTCACGATTCTGTTCTTGCCGTTCGTCATCCTATGGCGATTCACGACAGCCGGAAGCGATTGCGGTTGCTGCTGCGACGAGGACGACTGACGGCGGCAAGATATTTCAAATCGCGTCTTCGAACCGTGGCGGCTCGGGCCGCCATTTTTGTTTGACCGGGAAGTCATGATGGTCAAAACACGCCAAATCTGCATTGCCGATCAGGACCCGACCATGACCCAGGCGTTCCTCTGTTCGCGCTTGTCTGGGGGATCGTGGTCTCTGCTGGCCAGGAGATACTACCCAATTGGGTTTCTCGGGGTTCGGACCTTCCGGAGCCGCAATCTCCCCAGCATTTTTGCTCTCATCGGAACCTGGACTTCGGCCAACTCCCTGGAGACCGAAAGACGATCGCCGGCGTCTCGCGTTTTCGAGTGCCTCCAATGCAACTTAACCTCTTCAACGATCAACTGTGGAGTCTCAAGTAACGCTGCGATCACCGACAAATGAGTAGTCCTGCCGGAGTTCGCATAAGCCGGAGCCGCGGCTCTGGTCACAACATCGTGTACGCTTCGCCGAAGTCACATTCGACCGTGTGCTGAGATTTCTCACGTCACACGCGCACTTGTGCGCGATTCCAACAAATGGAGGTTCTTATGAAGTCAGCGATCATTCGCTTCATCGCAATCTCACTCTTCATCGCCGTGTTCTTTTGCGGCTGTAAATCCACTGGGTCGGAATTCCTCGGCAAGTGGGTGAACAAGGCAAACCCAACCGACAGTTTTCAGGTCGTTCGCAACAATGACGAGTTCCTCATCATCAGCCAGGGTGGAAAAACCGGAGCCATCTATAAGGATGGTGCTCTTGAGGTCAAGGGACTGCTCATGTCGGCGGATTTAACTTACGTAAAGCAAACCGACACCCTCATCGGGCCCGGCTTCTTCGGCAACGTCGAGTACAAGCGGCTTAAATAATCAGGCCGCTCCCAACTCAGACCTTATCGCGAAACTCCTCTGGCCGCCGATTCTCTCGCAGATCCTCTCAACACGCGGCGCACGCGCAGCAGGCAAGCGCGGTGCCGCGCAAGGTCCTTCCCAAAAGCCATCTTTCCAAAACTCAAGCTCAACTCACTCGCTTACACGAGGCAAAAGGAGCCCTCATGTCTCCGTCTCTGTGCAGGACGTCGCTAACGAGTCCTGATTTATTGACCGCGCTGCGCAGGATGCTGTCGAACGCAGTCGTTTCCCGGCACACCCAGCGTGCTTATCTTAGAGCTTTTGATGATTTGTTCGAGTTGGCGGCAGGCCGGCCGATCTCGCGCATGATCCTCATGGAGTACCGCGCATCGATGGTCGCCGAAGGCCTCAGCGCCGCAACCATCAACCAACGACTCTGTGCCATTCGAAAGCTCGTAAACGAGGCCCGTGAGAATGGCTTCATCGATCCGGCCGAAGCGGTTCGCCTCACTTCTGTGCCGGGCGTACCGCAGAGCGGTGTTCGACTTGGAACCTGGCTCACGAAGGAACAAACTCAGGTGCTGCTTGCAACTGTCGACCGCGCCGACCTCATCGGCAAGCGTAACTTCGCGATTCTGTCCACCTTGTGCCACTGCGGTCTGCGCCGGGAGGAGCTCGCGAATCTCAACACCAGTCTGATTCAGCAGCGCGAGGGCCGGTGGGTCTTCGCGGACCTCATCGGAAAACGCGGGCGGATTCGCACCGTACCGATCCCGCAGGCCGCAAAAGATGCCCTGGACGATTGGACTCACGCCGCGGGCATCAAGTCAGGCTCAATCTTTCGTCGCATGCGCAAGGGCGGCGCAGTCACGGAATTAGCGCTCAGCGCGTGGGCGGTCTGGGACGTCGTGGTCACGGCCGCTAAAGCCGCAGGCGTCGATCATCTCGGGCCTCATGACTTGCGCCGCACGTGCGCCAAACTCTGCCGCAAAGCCGGCGGCGAGTTGGAGCAGGTTCAGGCACTTCTAGGGCACGAGGATTTGTCCACCACCGCTCGCTACCTCAACAGCATGCAGGAAATTCAAAACGCTGTGAACGACCGCATCGCCCTTTGATGCGCCGATCCCGGCACATCCATCGCCTGCTCGATCAGAAGCCCACGCCCTCACCATCACCGCCGAGCTTCGGGGCAGGCGCGTACTCATGCGCTGCCCCAGGCTCACCTGCGGGAAACAAGGAGGCAAATGTCGAACGACCGAAAAGATCAACGACGTACCAACCCGCGCCCAGCCCGAGAGCCAGTTCACTACGAACCGCCGGGCTGGCTCTCTACGGAAGATCTGGAGCACGAACTTCTCTGCGCTGCGGTGGCCTACTCAAGAAGTCTTCAGCCGGTAGACCGGTTTGAGCGGCTTGACGCCTACTTCGCAGCGGACATCGATGAGACCGAACTTCAATATCGACGCTCTCTCTTGAGTCTTCTTGCCGACTTCCGGCCACAACTCGCTGAGTTGCTCGGCGGTCCGCGTGAATTCTGAATCCTGAGCGACCCTGTACCAGATGACGACCGAACCTGAGGCCGGCGGGCTCAGCAACCTGCCGGCCTTGGAGGTGAGAGATGAATCCCAACGAATACCTGCTCAAGTTCTTTGCTGAGCTCCAGCGCCTCGTCGACGATCACGGCACGAAACACGCAATCTCCACTGCGCAAACCGGCGCACTCGAGATCCGGCTCGGAGCCGGTGACTGGTATCGCGCCACTCAGATCGTGCTGGACGAGGACCCGATCAAGGCGGCCCAGGATGTTGCCAAGGCGGAGACTTACTGGCCCGACGTGATCTGATCCCGGTCTCTCATCACGGAGCCGCGAGCGCGGCGAATGCCCGCGCTGAGCTTTGGATCTCGCCGAAAATAGTGGCCTGGGCAGCGTCGACGCGGCGCAGGCGTCGGAGCTGCCCAGACTGTTTCTCAACGGGACAGAATAGCCAACGCTAACGGACATTATCTTGGCCCAAGTCGTCACCGCGAGGGAGCAAGAGGAACCCAACGTGAAATTACTTTATCGTGGGGAATCTTCCAAATGCTCCCGAACTCAGTTGGCACCCTGTGTGGGACTCACACTTACACCCCCTCGGTTAACAGCCAAGCGGGCAGTGTCCTAGCGAGCTGCTACCTATTGAGATAAGTCACTACGGATTAGCAGCTTACAACCATCTTCCCTCCCCTCCATCTGTGCCGGATTGCGACCAATTGCTACTGATTTTGAACTAGCTGCGGCACAAAATCCACCACACTCTCAGTAAACTCTGCGGCGTAATGCTGTCCCTAGAGTAGAGCAGCCTTACAATCAAGTATATCGCTCGATATTTCTGGAAGTACGAAGCGCGCGACCAGGAGGGGTTCCCTCGAATTGACAGCGATATGCCGGCCCAGAGTGGCGGTCCAACACCACTGCCAAAACGAGATTGCCGCCGCCGCAGCTTGGCCCATTGAGAGGAATATAACATCGAAACGAGTGACGAATTTAGCCTGCATTTCTGTTTTGGGAGGCGGCTGGAGTCGAACCCGTCATCGGCACTGAAGACGCTCAAGTTACTGATACGGAGAATGCCTGAAAATTGCAGAATTCCACGATTGCCATGTTTGCGCACAAATCGCGTAGAAAACATTTCAGGAACTGCCAGAACCCCCAGCAGTTGTTTCTTCCGATCCATTCCGCGGACGATCTGAAGTATTCTCTGACATTTAAACATCAGTCCTGTCTGCAATGGCCTGGGCGGAGGGATTCGAGGACTAGCCCCCGAGTCTCTCCATGTTTCTTTATTTATGACACTTGGTAAATAAGTATATTACAATGAGCGGCTTACCTCGCATCTATCACTTCCCTTGTGTATTTGAATTCTATCCTGGGGAACCGATTTCCACAGAATTAGGCATCCGTAGTATCCCTTCTCTTGCGTCAGGTCGATTGTCCGATGCAAATTTGGCGAAGACGAAGAGAGAGGTGAGCGACCAGCATGTACCCAATTGTCCATTCAGGGTACCGGATCGGGGACGAGAATCGCTAAGGCTGGCAATTGCAGGGATGGGGCCGCCCAGGAGAGTCACAATGCCCAGGGAAGCTGCTGAAGCGAACTCGCACGCTACGGTGAAGGACCAGGTAGTTGAGCTGTACGAGGATTTTGAACACGAGGTTGAGCGTGAGGTGCATAGTCCTCATGATTCCTCGCAGAGTGATGTGCTGGTACGCAAACATATCAATGGGCTTGTGATCTTTTTCTTTATTCTGATTGCGCTATCTGTGTTGGCTGCGATCGGGGCGTTTGCGATCTATTCTCGCCATTAACGCTATCTGAATCCAAGCTTTTACATATTCGAAAGAGACGGGATAGTCCTCGCTTTTCTGGTTGCTGCAAACTCCGGCCGGGAGAGGGCGAGAAGCCTGAGGTTAACTGCAGTTTTGGCGCTGACGCCGAATCGGTCGGCAGCCTACTGCGGGGCTGGGCCGCGGACAACCTGGACAAAATCGCCGATGCGTAGCTGCCTGGAAAACGCGCCTTTCACGTCGTCGGCATTCAGTTCAATGTACCTCTGCGCCGCCTTTATCGGTTCGTCGAGAGGAAGGCCAATCTGAGCGCGTCCGAGTAGTCCGCCGGCAACTGCATTTTCACTCGACTCGCTCAAAGGAATCTGCCGCAGGAGCATTGCCTTGGCCTGCTGCAGTTCGGCTGCGGACACATCGTCGGTCCGCATCTGGTCGAGATCGCGCAGAATCAAAGCCCTTGCTTTAGAGACATTCTCGGGATTGCAGCCATAGTCGACGGAATAGCTGGCCCTGGTCTTCGAGGCACTCAAACCTACATTGACCGTATAGACATAGCCTGCCACCTGGCGGAGGTCGTGATAGAGACGCGTGGCGTAGAAGCCTCCGCCCAAAACATGATTGCCTAATTGCAGCGGATAGTAGTCCGGGTCAAAGCGGTTCAGCTTCAGCTGCTCGGCAAGAACCACGGAGTCCTGCACCGCTTCAGAATCGGCTACATTGACAGCCGAGGGCTTGTTGATCGGGATGGGAGGCAGCATAGTATCGGGCTTCGGGCCAGCCGCCTTCCATTCTCCAAACCATTTTTCAATCACTTGCCGGGCTTCTTCCGAAGAGACGTCGCCAATGACCACGATCGTAGTGAGGTCTGGACGAAACGTGGAGGCATAATATTGCTTCACTTCGTCTAGTGTGATTCTGCCGACGGTAGCCGGAGTCACCTCCCGCAGGGCCGGGTCGTTCGCGGGCAGCAACGCCAGATCAAGCGCGCGCGATGTCCGGTATCCGGGGCTCTGCATGTTGCCGGCAACAAACTGCGTCGTTTGCTTCTGCACGACTGCAAATGCTTGCACCGGCAACGCGGGATGAAGCTCGTTGTCAGCCAGCAACTCGACGCCGCGAGAGAAGTGCTCTTTCAACACATCCACTGAAAAGCCGAAGCCCGCACTCTCATTCGCGGCAATGTCATCAAGCGCCTTCTGGAAGGCCAGCCGATCCAGCGTCCGGGTTCCGTAGGAGAAAAGCCCGCCAAGAAGGCCGGAGACACCTTCCTGCCCGGCCGGTGTCTCCAGGTCGGACTCGTGCTTCACTGAACCAGCAACTGAGACGGTCGGGCTCGTCCGATCCGTCTTAACGATCAAACGAAGTCCGTTTGGCAGCGTCGTATCTGAGACGTTGATGAAGTTTTCGGGAACCTTGAGCTCGGCCAGCGCACCAGCTGCCCACGCGGGAAGCTCGACCGGCTTGGTGGGAGCCGAAGTGACCTCCTCCGCGCCGCCAAATCCCTTTCCGGAGACGGGTTGTCCCGTTGGCACCGGCTTCAAAGTTGCGGTAATCGAGTTCTCGTCTACAAGGTATTCTTTTGCAACCCGATTTACGTCCGCGAGCGTGACCCGCTTGATTGCTTCAATGTCTTCATCGGGAGACGTACGGCCCTCGGCGGCCAGCGCACTCGACCAGACGTTCGCCAAGCCGGGAATCGAGTTCCGTTGAAACTCCGCGGAAGCGACCTCGCTGCGAATTGCCGCCGCAACCAGATCCTCCGGGACGCCCTTTTGCGCGTAGCCTGCCAGTATCGAGCGAAGTTCCTTGATCGCGCCCGTGGCGTCTGCTGCGGAGGGCAAGGCAACCAATCCGTAGCCGACGCTGGCCTTGGGATAAGTCTCCGCAATTCCAAATTGTGCTCCCAGCGCTTTGCCTGCCGGGACCATTGCGTAGATATCGGCGCGTTGGCTGGCCAGTACATCGGCCAGAATTTGGCTGGCCGCGTAATCCGGAGAATTCGTTCCCGGAAACCGATAGGCAATGAAGCCGAGAATGTAGGGGAAATTGCTATCCAGCGTAAATGTCTCTGACTTGACCGGCTTCAATTCGACAGATGGGCGCTCGGGCAAAGGATGGCTGGCAACATCGCCAAACCACCGCCGAATCTTGGTCAATGTCGAGATGGGATCCACATCGCCCACAATCACCATGATGGCGTTGCCCGGCGTGTACCACTTTTTGTAGAAGTCCTTGAGCATGTCGCCGTTGGTGTCGTCAAAGGAGGCTTTTGTGCCGAGGGGATCGTGCGCATAAGGAGTGCCGGCGAACATATCCTGGTTGAGGCGGTCGATGAATTTGTAGGTGGGATTGGACAGGTCGCGCGCCACTTCCTGTTCGATGGCTCCCCGTTCCTGCGACCACTCCTGCTGCGAGTCGTCAATCCCATGCATGCAAGCGGCCTCGACCTCGAGAGCAACGTCAAGATCTGCTGCCGGAACAGTCGCAAAATACTGGGTGATGTTCTGCTGCGTATCGGCGTTGTTCTGGCCTCCGAGTTGCGCATAAATGGCAGACGTCTGGTCTGCCGTCAACCCTGCGCATCCGCGAAACGCCATATGCTCCTGCGCATGGGCCATGCCTGGAAAACCGGGGGGCGTCTCATCGCCACCGACCAGGAAATTCGTTTCCACTGTGACCACCGGGGCCAAGGTGTTGCGGAGAATGACGACACGCATGCCGTTGGACAGTGTGGCGCGCACAGCTTTCGTCTCATCTTGAGTGGAGGCCGATTGTCCACTTACCCCGAACCAAGCGAACAAGAGCAACAGAGATATAACGTACTTGGGATTCACTTCGATATTCTCCAGACCCGTCTGCGATAGCAGACAAAATGCTTGAGTACCTGGCCGAGTTCCCCTCTTGACCTCAGGGTGGTGTCATCTCTTGAAGTGTCCACTTCTTTTTGACGAGCGCCCGTTGAGAGTGTTTAACCAGAATTTGATCGTTGCAACTGGATTGTCAGGATTGCGATCAGGATGAGTCGCAGGGCCAAGCGTCTGTAGCCACTTGACCTGTTCTCGTGTTGCGTAAAGGGAGAGGCCAAGGCCTGCATGGAACTCTCGATTTGGAATTACTTTGCACTCCTTGGTGTTCGTTAGAGCATTCAGGCTAGCTCTTGCCCATAGTGCTCTTGAGGTGTTCAGCCAGCCTCAGGTGCTCGGCGATGACCGGCTCTCCGTGCGTGGCGGCACTCTTGACGGCGGCATCCTGAGCGTCGGTCTCCTCCGCCTTGTAGAGTTGGACAGCCTTGCGATGACCTTCAACCATAGCGTGAACATACGTCTCGTCGAATTCGGCGCCGGACTCTCCCTTGAGCTTCGTGAGCAGCGCTTGATCGTCCGGGGCAAGTTCCGTGGGCGGGGTGATTCCGATCTTCGCTGCAATTGGCGTGATCTCATTTTCCAGGCGGGTATGGTCAGTGATCATTCTCTGGCCGAATTTCCTGACGTCTTCGCTAGCTCCTTGCTTCAAGACGAGATGCCCGATTTGAATCTCTGCGATATTGATCTCCATCGCCGTTTTGACGAAGTTCTGGTCTTGCTGGTTTTGTGCGAATGTCGTGGCGCCGAGAAACAGCGCCACCGCCGATACACCTAGGATGTGCGTGTAGATTTGCCGATAAAGCATAGTTGTACCCTCCTTTAGGGCGGAATTCCATCGACCGTCTGACGTAGCACAGACCCGCACTGCGAAAGCGGTCTTGTTGCATAAGCCAGACTTTCCATCTTGCATCACGAGTTGCTAACCACTCCACGTCGAATTGCCGTCACTGGGTCTGTTTGTTGCATCCGTTCGCAGAAACTGGACTCTCTCGTTTCCTGCATACCACTCTTCGCCAGATCGTTTCTTTGTACGAGTGCGATGACCGGCGCGCGATGCTCCCGGAAAACTGAACGGCGAACATCAAGCGGTTGAGGCTATCGCTGCCCCTGAGTCTTCCCGCGTTGGATTGCAGCCACGGTCGGCTTTGGGTCCTATGCGGGCGAGAGTGGAAAGAACGCGATAAGGCTCTCCCAAGTCACTCCACCCAAGACCGGAACCGCGCATGACAGCGAGGGTATTTGGGCATACGGAGAGAACATCATCGGAGAAACTGGAAGTGGGGATGACGGCATACAGTGTAGACAAGACGTCGGCTTCTTTTGCCGTCAAGAATGAATGCCGAATGGATTCGAAGGATTTGTGCAAGCGTGGAATTGCATGCCGGGTCAGTTCCAGGAAGCTGGTAAGTCGCCCAACCATGACAAAGCTATTCCAAAGACAGCCGCTTCGCATCAAGTCAGAAGCAATTGTCTCCGAAGGCTTTTCCCAGAATCGCATTACGCGCGATATAGAGTCGGAGTAGGGGCCTTGGAGGCGCGGCACAGGCTCATTCCAGCCATAAGAAACCTCCGGCGTCTCGGGTTCAACCCCGAGCAGGGTTATCCTCTCCGGGTTGGTCTCGGCCAGTGAAAACGCCGAACCAATCTGGTCTACGAATGCTTCCTCGTTTATGAAATGATGGTCGGACGGGAAAAATGCGACCAGCCCCTGCGAATCGAGTTCACGCACTCGCATCAGGCTGTATAGGATAGCGCCAGCCGTCTCCCGGCTTTCGGACTGGACCAGCAGGCGTGACCGAGGCACGTCCTCGACCTCATCCCGGTAGAAGCACTCATGAACCTTGTTCATAACCAGAAGAGTCTGCTCGGGATCGACTGCTTTGGAAATTCTACTGCGGGTTTGTTGCAGGAGTGTCGCGTCTCCAACCACTGCGCAGAACTGCTTGGGCCTGTCATCCCCTGAAATCCTTCGCGTCAATGGGAGCAACCGCTTCCCATCTCCGCCAGCGAGAATCACTCCCCATTGATGGTTGCACGGGCGTCCGCCCATTCGATTTGAATCTGCACGCATTTCCTCTTCTGACCTCTCTATCAGTGGTGGCGCTCCAAACTGAGGGCAAGCTCTCAAAATCTATGCTTCAGACCGGCGCAGACACAGACAGTCCCAGACCCCATGAAGTTTGTACCGCATGCGCGATTGGCTAAAATGTTCAAATTTGAACAGTCACAC
>Ga0302189_10002021_pt1 | contig 16471 bp, 19 predicted proteins | sample II_Bog_E2_2_FD_194551 | JGI IMG/M metagenome (GOLD analysis project Ga0302189, IMG submission 194551) | Peat permafrost microbial communities from Stordalen Mire near Abisko, Sweden - II_Bog_E2_2 | ecosystem: Environmental > Terrestrial > Soil > Wetlands > Peat | place: Sweden: Abisko...
TGAGCGGGCTGAATCTGGAGCAGACCGTGGCCCTGGCCAGCCGGGTCGCGACGCCGGTGATCGCTTCCGGCGGGGTCGGCAGCCTGGACGACCTCGCCGCCCTGAAGCGCGTCGCGACGGGGACGCAAATCGAGGGTGTGATCGTCGGCCGCGCATTGTATGACGGGCGGGTCGAAGCGGCTGCGGCCTTGGCCCTGCTGGGCGATTGAACGTCCGCCTCGCCTGGGTAACAACCTGGCTCGCGCATCGGGACGACGATCAGCTCGTGCGGGCTCGGCAACTGATCTCTGGATAACAGCCGGTGATTATCTATTCTCAGCGTGGACGCTGTGTTGACAATTGCGTTCCGTGCTTGCACCGGCAACGCGCCAGGATGCTAAAGGCATAGAATGCTTAAGCTGCGTGTCATTCCCTGTCTGGACGTGAAGGACGGTCGCGTCGTCAAAGGCGTGAATTTCGTCTCGCTGCGCGATGCCGGCGATCCGGTGGAGCAGGCTGCGGTGTACGATGCCGCCGGCGCGGATGAGCTATGCTTCCTGGACATCACCGCGAGCCATGAAAACCGCGACACGATCCTGGACGTGGTGTCGCGCACCGCGGCGCGGGTGTTTCTGCCACTGACTGTGGGGGGCGGAATCCGCTCGATCGACGACATGCGGCGCCTGCTGCTGGCCGGCACGGACAAATGCAGCATCAACTCCGCGGCGGTGGCGCGGCCGGAGCTGGTGCGCGAGGCGGCGCAGAAATTCGGCAGCCAGTGCGTCGTGGTGGCGGTGGATGCCAAGCGCAGCGGACCAGACCAGTGGGAGGTGTTCACACATGGCGGCCGGCGGGGCACCGGGAACGACGCTGTGGATTGGTGCCGCCAGGTGGTGGAGCTGGGCGCGGGCGAGATTTTGCTGACCAGCATGGACCGCGACGGGACGGGGATCGGCTTCGACCTGGAGTTGCTGCGCGCGGTGTGCGGTGCGGTGCGGGTCCCGGTGATCGCCTCGGGTGGCGTCGGCACGCTGCAGCATTTCGTTGAGGGCGCCCAGGCCAGGGCGACCGGACTGCTGGCAGCCAGCGTGTTCCATTTCGGTACCTTCACCATCGCCGAGGTGAAGGCGGCATTGGCGGCCGCGCGGCTGCCGGTGCGTCTGCCCCGCGCGGCGGCCTGAGGGGGCGCCGTGGCCAAATCCGCCAAGACCAGGGACGCTGCCAAGATCAACGGCAAGCCCAAGAAAACCGACAAGCTGGATACCGGGTCGCACGTTGCCGGCGGTCTGCACATGCAGGCTGCCCGTGTGGCGTCGCAGCATCCGATCGGGCTTGGAGCCGCCGTGCTGGACCGGCTGTGGGAGGTCGTCATGAGCCGGCGCGGTGCCGACCCGGGGGTCAGTCACTCGGCACGCTTGCTGTCGCGCGGTATCACCAAGGTGGCGCAGAAATTCGGCGAGGAGTCGGTCGAGTGCCTGATCGAGGCGGTCGCCGGCAACCGCGACGCCGCCGTGGCCGAGAGCGCCGATGTTCTCTACCACCTGATCGTGCTGTGGGTTGCCGCGGGGATCCGCCCGGAGGAGGTCTGGGCGGAGTTGAAGCGGCGCGAGGGGATCAGCGGCGTCGCCGAGAAGGCGTCACGGGCGAGGCAGCTTTCGGTTGCTTTGGGACTGGATACGACGAAAATCCCCTGAGGGAGACTCTGCTGGGGGAACCGCGGGCGTGTCCCGTGACAGGTGATGGGAAGGAGTCTGCGATGCCGGTGAGCGGCCTGCCGCCCTACGACGACGGCAACATCTTCGCTAGAATCTTGCGCGGCGAGATCCCGGCGAAGAAGGTCTATGAGGATGAATTCGCGCTGGCATTCCACGACATCGCGCCACAAGCCCCGGTCCACGTTCTGGTGTTGCCGAAAGGGCGCTGGTGCTCGTCCGCCGACTTCAGCGCCGGGGCAAGCGACGCGGAGATCGCTGGTTTCACGCGCGCCGTCGGCAAAGTCGCGCAAGAGCTGGGCCTGGAGGCGCCGGGATACCGGCTGCTCACCAACGTGGGCGCCGATTCGGGGCAGGAAGTGGCGCATTTCCACGTACACCTGTTCGGCGGCCGGCCGCTTGGGCGGATGGTGCCACAAGCCTGAGACCCCCTGCTTATTTGAGCGGGCTGGGTCGGGAATTATTTCCTGTAGGACCAAGGCCCTGTAGCGGTTGGTCAGACTCGCAGACCATGGGTGCGGTCTACAACCGTTCGGCGACGTGGCGCTGCCGCATCAGGGCGGAAGCAATGGTCCATGCCGGAACGTGGATGACCCGGCGTCGATCGGCCGTCCGACACATGGCCGCAAACAACTTGCGCAAAAGGACCAGCCTTTTCGCACGCGTACGCTGATATGCCTTCCGCCGCTTTTCTTCATCCTTGAGGCTCCTCAACGGGCCTTTGGCCCGCACCGTCCAGCACAAATATGACGTTCCGCCGATGACCCAGTTGCCAACACACGCCATGACCGGGCAGCCGATCGCCTTGGTCGGCGAGTTGCGGCCGCGCCGGACGGCACGCCCTGGCCGGTTTCGGCGCTCGGCGGTGGTCTCGGCGCTGGTCCATGGGCTGCTGCTGGCGCTGCTGATCGTGGGGCCGCTGCTGCTGGGACCTTGGCGGAAGCCGCCCGAAGAGGTTCTGCCCGCGCCCATCGCCATGGTCTTCGAGCCGCCGAAGGACAGCGCGCGCTCGGCCCCGGAGCCGAGTCCGATGGCAACTCTCCCGGTCCCTCCTTCGCCCGTGACCCCGCCGGCCCCGGCGCCGCGTCCCACGCCAGCGGCGCCTGCGGCACGTCCCGCGCCTTCGCCGCCAGCGCAGCCGCCGCGCACTGCGCCCGCGGCGACGTCCCAGCCGCAGCCGCCCGCTCCGCCGCCAACAAAGATGGCGGCGCTTCCTATGCCGCTGCGGCCACAGACGACGCCGCTTGACCCGGTACCGCGCCCGCCGGAACGTCCACGGCCCTTGCCGCGGCCTCGGCCGCAATCCGACTTCCCGGTGCCCACGAATTTTTCCTTCGGCGCGCCCAGGGCGCAGCCCCGCACAGCGGAACAGCCGGCCGCGGCGACCTATGGTCCGGCCGCGCGCGGGGCGTTGTCATTTGGCCAGTTTGCGCGGGTGACCAGCGGCAAGGTCGATCCCAGTTGGCTCAGCCGGCTGCATGAGTGGTGGCTAAGGCACGGCTATTACCCGGATCAGGCGGCGCAGAAGGGCGAGGACGGCCGCGTCGCGATCCAGATCGTGGTCGATCGCTACGGCCGGGTGAACCAGGTCGAGTTGGAGGGCCGCTCGGGTTCGGTTTGGCTCGACATGGCGGCGCAGGGGGTGTTTCGCGGCGCAAATCTGCCGCCGTTGCCACCCGATACCACGGACCCACAGATCACGGTGGATCTGACGATCGACTACATCCTGATCCGTCGATGAGCCGCAGTGATTTAACGCCCGTCATATTCGGCCCAGCACAGGGGCGTCTCATAAACGGTCACCGCCGCGAGCTGCGGCAGCGCCGCCTTCGTTCGCTCCCATACCCAGATGGCGATATTTTCAGCCGTCGGGTTCGCCAGCCCCTCGATGTCGTTCAGATATTGGTGGTCCAGCCTTGCGAGCAGCGGACCGAACGCCGTTTCGATGTCGAAAAAATCCGCGACAAAGCCGCTATGCGAATCGACCGGCCCTTCAAGGCGCAATTCGACCCGATAGGAATGCCCATGCAGCCGGTGGCACCGATGTGTCGCAGGGACGTTTGGCAGCCGGTGCGCGGCCTCGAAGGTGACGGCTTGCGTGATCTTCATTCTGGAAACTCTTGGTGCCCATTCGCGGTCAGCCCTGCATAGCGAGACACCGTGTCCGGTGCGAGAGCCAGCGAAGCGCTCGGCTTCGGCGTGTCCCCGGTGGCTCGTGACGATGACACGCAAGCCTGAACCGTACCTGGTTGGCTAGGTCGGTGCCAGATTGCGATGGCGCGCAGCCGCGACGCCGAAGCCAGCATGGTCGCGGTCCCTCAGCCATTTGGCCTGTGCGTGGCGCGATGCTGGACTTCCTGGCGGCTATCAACCAGAAACGGGTCGGATGGAACATCCCGTTGGGGGAACAGCAAAGGGCGAGAACTCGCCATGCCGGAAAGATCGATCGGTAGGCCCCGCGCCGATTGGCTGGCGATCATCAGGGACATACGCCTGGTATTGCGCGGTCGCGGTGGCGCGGGCCAGGCGGTACCGCCCGAGGACATCGCGGTGATCGCAGCTTCTCTCCACGCGATTATGGGCGCCCATCGCATAGTTCGTCTTGAATCGGTTGCCCCGGACCCGGACCGGCGCCGAACGCGCTGGACGAAATAGGCAAAGCTCGTATGGCCGCCGCAAAGACGGCGTTCCGGGGAACGGACAGATGCCCAGGCACTTTCGGATTACTGTCGATGGCCGCAGCTACAACGTTGCCGTCGAAGACCTCGACCAAGGCACTGGCCCAGCCGACGCCCCGGCGGCCAAGCCTGCCGCTGCCATAGCCCCTGTCGCGCCTGCAACCGCGACCGCGGCTTCCCCAGCCGGTGCCCCATTGCTGGCGCGCATCAAGGTCTCGCTCCATCCGGAAGGGAGCCTGGCCGCCGTGTCAGGCGGTAGCCGGGGCGCCCCCCCCAGCCAGGCCCGGCGCCGAACGTTTGGCCTGCCCGCGAAACTGATCATGCTGGCCGGCGGATTTGGCGTTGTGGCGCTGCTCGTCGCCGGCGTCTATTGGAAGCGCGGGGGCGAAGGTCAAGCCGTGCCGGCCACGGCCCAGTCGGATCTGGCGGCGCCTGAACGGACGGAAGCGAGTGCGGGCCAGGGAGCACCTGCCGCGACCGGCGAAATAGGCCCGTCGTCCGCCACGGCGCCCGAATCGCGGCCGGCACCGCCTGCTGGCAGTCCGCCCACCACGCTACCGGCTACAGACCAGGCTGTCCCCGCACGTTCCGCCCCGGCGCGCGCCGATGCCAGCCTGCCATCCGTCCCCTCCGACTCGCCGGCGACGCCGGGCGTGGCTCCGCGCGATTCTATCCCGCCGGCGGCCCCGCCAGCGCCGCACCCCGCGGGTCCCGCGGCCGGTGTCGCCGCGGAATCGGTCAGCCCACCAGCGCCCGCCACTGCTCACGGTCCCAGCGACGCCGCGGGCCAGCCGGAGATGGCCAGTTCCGCTGCTCAGGTCACGGTCCAACTTGCCACCGTCTACTCCGCAGCGAAGGCAACGTATGAGTGGGACCGACTGCAGACGCTCCTGCCGGACATGCTGGCCCATCGCGAACTGGTCGTCGGCAGAACCGAGCATGGCGGCCGGAGGGTCTGGCTTGTGCTGACCCGTGGCTTTGAGGACAACAACCAAGCTGCCGCCTTCTGCCGGCGCTTGCACGCCAAGGGATTCCACTGCGTCGTGATCACCGCCGAATAGGACAGCGGTCGCCTGGCTACGCCGCTCCTGATGGAGCTAGGCAGAGATTCGCTGCTCGGACGGAGTCTGCTTAGGCGGCTGCCGACTGCTCGATAGCAGCGACATCCAGCCTCACCACAATCGGCCGATGGTCCGATGCCTCGCGCAGGAGAGCCTTGGCTTCCGAACACGCCAGCCCGCGTACCAGGCACCGGTCAATCCGCACCGGCACCATATCTCCGGCGACGTGGGTAGGCTCCCGCGGGCCGACATCGCGAAATCCGGGCAGAAAGGCCGGACCTATCAGATTGTAGTCTCCCAACACCGCGGCACGGCGGGGCAGCGCCTTGGCGACGCGCCGAAGCTGCCGGCGGTTCAGAAACTGACCATGCGAGAGATGCACATTCGCGACCGAAAACGCGCCAAGTTCAATGATTTGGCAAACCCTCTCGACCATCGCCCCGGACGGCAGCGGCAGCACCACCGGGGAACCGGCAAACGGCACCAGGCTCCAAACAGCAAGACCGTGGACCCGACCCGGCATCGGGTTGCGCAGGTAGTGACCGCCCACTTTCTTTGGCAGGCCATCCATCTCCCGGGTGACCTCCTGCATCACCAGCAGATCGGGGCGCTCACGATGAATCAGGCGGACGATGTCATCGAGCGAGGCCCCAGTCAGGCGCAGAAGGTTCCAGCTTATGATCTTGGTCATTACCAAACCTAGATGGGTGGCGAATGGGCCGCGCGCAACCTCGTGATCGTGACCGGGGGCCGGTTCTTGAGGTTAAGCGGCGGGCGTGCCGCGTTCACTTCGGGTGTCATACCGGTGCCGGTAGCAGTATGCGCAGCGATGTTGCCAGGGTGTCAGCTCAACGGTCGCGCCCCGGCCCGGTCAGTGGCGATCTCGATGGTCGCGTTGCAACCGAACGAGCGCCGGTTTCGACGAACGCCGCGACAAGGGCCGTGGGGCGAGGCTATAGGGTACCAGCAGTCCGTGGGACTACCTGGCCGGAACCGGTGTCTTAGCCATCGGCATCGACGAACGGTTGACTGGGCGTAGTGTAAATCGTCTCGGCGAACAGCGGGCAGGTTCGCCGAGACAGAAACACATGGATGGCGTCGTCTTCGGCCAGCGTGAGCATGGCCGACACCATGCTGCATAAGGGCCAGGGACAGCGCGATGGACGAACTCAGGGCTTGCCGGCGCCGAATCGATGCCATCGACGACCAGATCGTCGATCTGTTGGTCCAGCGTTTCGGCATTTGCCAGAAAGTTGCCGCCATCAAGCACCGCCACGCCATCGCCGTCCGGCTTCCGGGCCGAATCGAGGAAGTGCGCGCACGATGTGCCGCGCGCGCCGACGCGTGCGGCGTATCAGGCGATTTCGTCGCTCGCTTCTACGACCTTCTCATTGAAGAGACCTGCCTTACCGAGGAAAGGCTGATCGACCGCTGGAACGGCGTCGCGCACGGCACGGCCGGCGATAAGGAACCGCCCGAATCCGACATATAGCTCGACAAACCGCGGAGACCGGACGACGCGGCCACGTTCCCACGCGGCTCAACGCGCATCTTCAATGAGCCAGCCCGACAGCCAACTGGACTGCCTCCCTCCGCTCAGTCACTCCATCCCCCGCTCGATCGCCTCGATATCCGCGTCGCTAAACCCGAAATGATGCGCGATCTCGTGCACCAGCACGCTGCGCACCAAGCGGGGGAGGTCCTCCGCCGTCTCGATCCACTCCAGCAGTATCGGCTGGCGATAAAGAAAGATCAGGTCGGGCTGCCGGGCGATGTCGTCCACGCTGCGCGCGATCAGCGGGGTGCCGCGATACAGGCCGGTTAGGTCCCAGGCCGACTCGATCCCCAGCTCGGACAGGGTCTCGTCGTCTGGCAGTTCTTCGACCGCGATGCCGACATCCGCGACGTGCCGCGCCAGCCTGGCGGGGATGGCCGCCAGCGCCTGCTCGGCGAGCTCCCCGATGTCGTCGGCGCTCGGCGGCGTCCCGAAGCGGGGGGCGGTGTTCCGTGTGTCGCTCATGCTGTATTCCGTGCAGCCTGGCGCGGCGCGGTCAAGCCGCGACGCGTAAGGAGAGGCGATCCATGGCGACCCGACTGACCGAGGAAGAGCGCGCGGCGCTTCCCACCACACTGCCCCACTGGTCCCTGGCGGAGGGGCGCGACGCCCTGCGCCGCGACTTCCAGTTCCGTGACTTCACCGAGGCCTGGGGCTTCATGACCAGCGTCGCGCTGCTGGCGGAAAAGCAGGACCACCACCCGGAGTGGTCGAACATCTGGAACAGCGTGCTGATCGAGCTGTCGACCCACGACGCGGGTGGGCTGTCGCAGAAGGATGTGACGCTGGCGGCCGCGATCGACAAGCTGCTGGCTTGACCCCACTCGGCTTTCCGGAACGATCGCTGGCGATCCGCCGTGCGGCTGCGCGGCTGTGCGGCCGGCTCGGCTGGATGCCGCTGCACGAGGTGCCGCTGCCGAACGGCCGCCGCGCCGACATTCTGGCGCTGTGCGCGGACGGCTGCTTTGCCTGCATCGAGGTGAAGTCCGGTCCGCAGGATTTCCTGACGGACGGCAAGTGGCCGGATTATCGCGACTACGCCGACGCGCTGTATTTCGCGGTGGACGCCGACTTTCCCCAGGACCTGCTGCCGGCCGAACCGGGGCTGATCGTCGCCGCCGGCTTGGAGGCCGATCTGCTGCGCGAGGCGCAGCGGCATCCTCTGGCTCCGGCCCGGCGCCGCGCGCTGCTGCACCGCTTCGCCGTCCTGGCCGCGGGGCGACTGGCCGCGCTGGAGGACCCGGCCGGAACCGCCGAACTGCGCGCGGCGCTGCTGTCGGACTGACCCGGGCCGCCCCGGGGAGCAGGAGCTTTCGTCGTTGTAACGGACCTCGGTGGCTGGCAGCATCGGGGGGTGCTGCGCGCCTTGGTTACGTGGCGGCCCGGCCCGACCGCATACCAACAAACCGAGGACGTGCCATTGCCAAGCCAGTCGCCTCCCCGAACCTGCCTGCTATTGGCCGCCGCGTTGCCCCTGCTGATTTTGCCGGGTGGCTGCGTCATTCCACTCGCCGCCAACGTTGCCATGCAAGCGGTCAACACGATCGCCGACGCCGCGAGCGAGGCCGCACATGAAGGCCCGGATAGCCCGGCCCCGCCTGGCGTGGCGGGGTCCAAGGCGTCGGTGGTGGCGGCCAACAACACCGTCGAGCACGCGAAATCGGCCGATGATCAATCCGCGGACAAGGGGTATTTAGCCACCCCATATCCGGCATTGCATCGCCCGCCGACGAGGCAGTACAGTTCTGCTCAGCGCGCCAGCCTGTCGGAGCCGTCAAAATAGCGCCCCGCGCGGCGCCCGAAGGGGCGGTCCCAAAGGCGGCGCGATTGTGGTTCGAACGTGTCCTCCGGGACTGAACTGTGAGGTTCACGCAAGGCGCCGGCGCTGGCCGCGGTGACTACGCCAATATGTTGCCCAGCGCCTGCGCATAGGCCTCCTGAACGCAATCGGCGCGAATCCGTTCGGCGGCGGCGGCTCGCACGCTCGTCCACAGTGCCTCCGACCGGTATAGCGCCAGGACGTGACGGGCGAAGGCCTCGGGGTCGGACGGGTCGGCGCACAGCAGATCCCGTTGATTCTCCCAGCCAAGTTGCTCGCCCAGCAGTGTCGTGGCGACAACCGGAACGCCGTAGGACGCCGCCTCGTGCACCTTGTAGGGAACCCCGGCCGCGAACCTGGTCGGCGCAACGAACACCCGATGCGCGTCGTACAGCGGAATCGTGTCGGCCACCTCGCCGCGCAGCGTGATCCGGGCGTGGTCGCGAAACCGATCCAGGTTCACCCCATCGCCCATGAACCCCACGACGGTCAGCCGCGTCTCGTAGCCGAGTTCCTGCTCGATCAGCGGCAGCACCTCGTCCACGAACCAGCACAGCCCGTCGAAGTTGGGCGAGTCCGGGGCGGCGAAGGCGCCGACGAACAGCATCCCGGCGCGGTCGTACCATCCCCGCGGCGTCAGGGCGAGCTCCCGCTGGTGGCCTAGCACGTGGATGTCCGACAGGCCCAGGCCGCGCAGCGTTTCTGCCTCCAGCTCGTTCACCGCCACGATGCTTTGGCAGAAATAGGCGTTCGCCAGCTCCTGCCGGATTGCCGCGCGCTCGTCGAACGGGGCCTCCCCATCCAGCCATGCGTGGCGGCGGGCGTCGCGAGTCGCAGCGATCGCCTCCGTATCAAGCACCACGCGCACGCCGCCGAGCACGTCCACGCCGCCGCGCTCCAGGATCGGCTTCACCCGGTCCAGGTTGTGGGTGCGCGCGATCCAGATCGTGTCGAAGCAGCCGCGGCGGCTGGCGAGGAACGGTTCCAGCGCCGCCAGGCTGCGGTCGTGCATCACCTCCACCGTGTCGGGCAGGTCCGCGTAGACCGCGGCCAGGTCGAACGCCTTGCGGATCACCGGGAAGATTGTGACCCGATAGCCTTGCTCAGCCATAGTCCGGACGATGTCGTTGGAGCGGACGAAGCCGGAGCCGAGGCGCCGCAGCGGCACCTGGTCCTCGATGAACAGGATGCGGCCGCGTGGCTTGTCCACCGACCGGGCGAAGAGCTGGGCGCGGCTGTCGGCCGCGTAACGGAAGCGCAGCGTGTTGAGATGTTTGCGGAAAAAGATGTCGTGCGCTTGCTCAATCCGTGTGTGCGCGTCTGTGGACACATCTGTGGAGCCGTACTCCAAATGATGCACAACAACGGACGGATCGTAGACGATCCGGTAACCGGCATTGCGTAGTCTGAGGCACAGGTCGGCGTCTTCGTAATAGGCGGGGGCGAACGCCTCGTCGAAGCCGTTTCCGTCGCGCACCGCCTCCGTGCGGGCCAACAGGAACGCCGCGGAGCAGAAATCGACGTCGCGGACGAAGTTCGCCTCTGGGCACAGGGGGGACTGGTCGCGCAGGTACCCCGCCGTCCAGCCGTCGCGCCAGACGATGCAGCCGGCCTCCTGCAGCACGCCATGGGTGCGTATGATCTTGCCGCCCACGGCGCCGATGCGGGGATCGGAGCGCAGCCGGGCCAGCGCGGCGGCAACCGTGCCGGCGGCCAGCTCCACGTCGTTGTTCAGGTACAGGACCGCATCGGCCGAGACCAGCGTCAGCCCGGCGTTGCAGCCGAGCAGGAAGCCTATATTGTCATCGAAGCGGAGCAGCCTTGCGCCGGTAACATAGCGGAGGATGTGGCGGGTTTCGTCGGTGGAGCCGGAATCCACCAATACCAGCTCGATCGCGCCGGCGTGGGTCTGGCGGAGCGAGGCCAGCGCCTGCAGCGTGAGGGCGAAATTGTTGTGCAGGACCATCAGCACGCTGAGCTCGGGCGGGCCGTCGAGGTCGAAGCGCAGCGCATGGCGGCCATACGCCGGGAGCAGGGAGGTGGCCTTGGCGCGGAACAGGGACTTGGCCTCTGCCTCCAGCGCCTGGTCCGCGGTGGGCAGGGGCTTGCCGTCGTTCAGCGCGCGGTTCGACAGCGCGAAGTGCCGCAGCGCGGAGCGGATGTCGAACGTCCTGGCGGCATCGAGCCGGTAGGAGGCGATCGGGTCCAGCGACGGGTGCGGGCGGAGGCCGGCGAGCAGCCCGGTCTGCACGAAGTGGCGCAGCAGGCCGCCGCTGATATCGGCGGTGTCGTCGAGCTGGGAGCGGTAATACTCCAGCGAAAACAAGCGGCTGGGATCGACCAGGTCGCGACACAGCAGGTCATGCAGAGCCTCGATCGTGGGGTTCTCCGGCAGCAGCGTGGGGTCGGTTGCGCGGATGTGGCGGAGGTCGATCAGCGGGTGGGGCGAGCGCTGCTCCGCCACGCCCCAGCGCATGAAATGGATCAGCGGATCGACGCCGGCCGCCTGGATGTCCGGGTATTTCTGCAGGTGGTAGGCCCGGTCGAAGAACCAGGACACGTCCGGGCGGGCGGCGACCGGCAGGCTGAAATAGAGGCGGATGGCCTCCGGATCCTGCTTGCCGCCGCCTAGATTGACCGAGAACAGATCGTCGTCGACGAACGCAAACGCGAAACTTTCTAGGGCCAGATTCTCGATTTGGTCCACTTGGCTAGCTCACGATTCCGAGTCTGCCACGGTCTATCCCGCGTGCTCCGGATGGTCCGACAACCACGCCAGTGCTTCCGGATTGCCCGCGGAACGCTCTAGGACCGTAAGCCATGCAGCACGCGCCGATCTATTGGCATTCTTGCTCGCAAAGTGTCTCGCGTACAGAACATCTACGCAAGGGTCATGTGCCAGCAACAGGGGCCGCAGCTTGTCCGCAAACTCCCGTGCCGCGTCGTTGTCACCTAGTGCCAAGCTGATGCGTAGCATGTCCTTGAAATAGATCGGGTGGCCAAATTGATCTAGAAGTTCCGGACGGTCCCGAAACCTACTCTCGCAAAATGCGCGTGCTTCCTCGTAATGACCCGCGACGCACAGGCTGCGCATCTCGTCAACAATGGGTTGAACTTCTACCTGCGACAATGCCTGGGTATCAGCGTCGACGTCGTCCCTAGCGAGCAACTTCTCCTGATCGGAGTCAGCGTCTGGACTTCCCATTTTTGGCTCCTCGTGCGTGGAGTTTGGATGCGCTGCGTCGGCGCCGAGAGTAGGGTCTACTTTGAAAGCGGGCACGTCACCTGCTGGGGGTTGCGCCAGCGAGGCGGAGTGCGTACCCAGAGTCGTCTCAGTCGGCCTGGGCGGGTCGCCAAGCAGCGGACTAAGGATCTCCCTGATTCTGCTCCAAGGGCTGGAGGACTGAGCCATAAAATCTTTCCTCTTTGTTCGGCCGAGCCGATAGGATTATCGGGACCGTCCGGGTTATGCCGCAGCACGGCCCTCAGCCGATAGCCCCAGGCCGCCAACCGGTTTATTGGGCCGTATACAGCATTTACTCCGGACTAAACAAGTGAGCGGCCAGGATCGCACTTATGCGGTCCCTGTCCTGATCCTGCTTTCGTTGGAACACAGACAAATCGTCCGCTCGCGCAATCTCCCTCGCTACTTCGCTTATAACATGATAAAACTCTCGTGATGAGAAGTCGTGAATTGCAATTACCGGATTGCACTTGCTATGCAAGAGTATTTGCATAAAACAAGCCACCCGGAACCGGCCGTCGACCAAATACATATCCGCCTCAGAGCTCCTATCATCGTCCCAGACACGTTGATGATAGTTTGGCCATGAGTCACGGGTTGCAGGGTCAACTGGATAACCCCAGTCTCCTGTCGGGCCGATATCGATGTAGATCATACTGGGCTGAACCTTACTCCCGGTGTTTCGGCAGTGATCGCTGACCTTTTCAAGCCATTCCGACGACGAATCGATAGTTATCACTGATCCACTGACCAATGATGCCGCTAAGCAGGTGCTTCCGCCACAGCCGAATTCCAGATACTTGGTAGAGCATCGCATAAAACTCCGAAACAGCTTGGCCTCATAATCTTGCATGGCTAAGTGCATCAAGCTACTCCCTCCATTAGCAAGTTCACCTTCATGCGCGCGGGCAACCGTCCGGGGTTAGTACACTGCATGCGCGCCATTTCTGGAACCCCCCTCAGTGCGGAATGTGTGTGAACTATACAAAAATCCGTGAAGCCGGTCCAGTGACCGTTTGGTCGACTGAGCCTCCCACTTGAGGTGAGGCGGCTGGCGCCCTGTTCGTGATCAATGGCCCTCGAACGTCAGATCCGGGTACTGCAACGCCAGTTCCTCGAATATCCGCCTGGCGCCGTCCGGCCCGCCAATCGGCCGCAGTAGGTCATCAAATCGCTTCAGGATTTCGCGGTGTAGAACCCGAACGCCGGTTAACTCAAAAAGCTTTTCGCGGGTCGAACTAACCATGCTAATCACGCTCTGTGGGCACGGATCATAATACTGTGGCCTTGCAGGCACATTCCATGCAAAAAACTGATCGAATACACGCTTATATTCATTATTACGTCCTTCGCTCATCTCCAGGGAGTCACCTCGAAGTTTCTTTGCAGCAAACTCTTCGAATGACTTGTTCCAGTAATGATTTATTTTTCCTCCCTCATATGTCAATTGACGCTTGTTCAGCTCAGCCGCGGAAACCGGCGCCAACGCCGAATCAACGAAAACGACCGGCCTCTTGCAAATCGGGAAATGTAACGGTCTCATTGTCAGAACGTCGGCTAGGCAGACTAAGCTCTTGACCGGAATGCTTCTCCGACTGTATTCGAATTTGGCCAGCTGCAATCCTTCCTCTCGACGAAAGCTTTGGCCGCCGAACCATTTCCAGGAATAGCATATGGCCGACGGCCTCTCCGCCGGGAAGGATTCATTAACGGCCTCGATAATGCGTGCTATATTGAAATCATATTTTGGCGCAGGGAGCAGAAATTCGTCCGAATCAGCGTAAAAAACCCACTCATAATCCCGCAATTGCGGAAGAAAATGAATACTATACTCAAATGCCTTTCGCTGCGGCGAGATGTCTATTGAAACTTCATTCTCGATAAACGTAATAACGCCGAGCTCTGACAATAGCTCTAGCATCTCCGTCGTGCCATCGGAATTATCATTGGAAAAAATGAATATGTGATCGAATCCGAGCGTAATATAATGCGCTATGAATTCCAGCATGGAGACGCCATCATCCCGCATAGTGGCGACTACTGCTGCGAGGCGGGTTGGTTTGATCCGACTGATGACCAAAAAATTTAACAATTTTGTAATTGACCATGCGGCTTCACAGTCACTGTCGAGGAAATCGAATTTTGCGTCTGCCGTCTGGACCGGCGGAAAGCGCATGCCGGTGCGCAGTCGGCCATTAGAGTCCACTATCCGCGCAAGCGCCCCGATCTGCCGGATAAAGAGGTTGTCGCGCGGACTGCTCTCCGGTAGCGGTTTCAGCGGAGCACCCCGCACGAATTCCAGCAAGGAGTCGAGCCGCGGGACCAGGCGGTCATCCGACCAATTGGTTGCCAACTCGACCTTAATCCTTTCGTCTTCTCCTCCTTCAAGCCACTGTTCAAAATTGGGCACATACACGTCTTAGTTCCTCTCCGAAGCTTGGTGCCGTTTGCGCCGCGCTATTCTTATCAACGGCTAGCGCGTTGAAACACGGCGACAGCCTGGGCGAACCTTGAAGGATCGCTAATGAAAGTCTTGATTTGTATTTCCGATGGGTATGCGCGCTCCATGTACTCTTTCGGAACTAGCGCCTCTCCATAGAATGTCGCTGGACGGTGATCTCCGCCTCCGCTTGCTGCGTAAACGAACTCGCCTCTATCGTAAGCAGCTATGCTCGCGTCGGGGTCCCTGAAGACAGCGGCGAGCGACCGCTCCCAAGGACCCAATTCCTCCTTAGGCTTTCCGATCAGCGCCTTAACCTGCTGAATGAAGTGGCGGGCCTGTGTGGTGATAACGAGAATGCCACCTGGGCGAAGGATGCGGCTAAACTCGTGGATCCAGGCAAGATGAGCTGGCTCTGCCAAGTGTGAGAACACGGAATAGGAGTAGATGAGGTCGAATGAGGCTGGTGCAAAAGTCGTTGGACCATAAGGGGGGACGGTCATAAGCTGGGCCGGCAGGCCACTGACCTTGCAGAATCCAATCACATCGGGGTCCACGTCGATCCCGAAGAGGTTCTCGGCGGCCACGTCCTTCATGAAGAATAGTAGATAGCGCCCCCAGCCGCTGCCAAAATCTAGAACCCGATTCGTGGCGCTTACCGAGTGTTCCGACAGGCGTTGGTACTCGGCTTTGACGAACTGGTAGAATACGAAAGCGTCCTCCAATGCGGTTGCGCCCGACATCCCAACGAAGTTAGATTGCCATCTTGGCTCCGGCGGCGAGGGAAAGCGGACGCCGCGAACCACCGGGCCGATAGATGCCTCCTTAAGGGCATCCAACCAAGCCGCGTCGTCGCATTGCGCGCCCAATTCAGCTAGAGACGTCGGCACTACGGCTGAGGCCACGGCGGTTATTCCTTCTCGGTCGGTCGCTTTGCATGCGATGGATAAATGAACAATCTCATCTGATTGTAGGCGCGATCGCAGACAAATACGACCCAGCCGGATCGCCAAGGGTCGGGATCAACCCGCCGCCCTCGTCGCATTCGTCCCAGGAGTAGATCAGGAGCACCCTGGATGGACACGCCCCCGGATTGCTTTGAATGAAATGAACTGCGGCACTAATATGCGTCGCCAACTCGGACGGACTCGGCAAGGCGTAGTAGCGTTCCGGATTCTGAATCGTACTGAATGGCCCTGGGTGTTCCTGTCGAGGTCTCGTGTCCCATCCCACCATAGCGATTGGAACTATTGGCTTCCCTGTTGACTGCAGAGTGGTCCAGTAGGCCCTTGTCTGCTCGTCCAGGTCCTTGTAAGTACCGGCCGGTTTTGGGGTCAGCCTGGGGATATAGCTGCTAATCGCTTGGGCGCCTATCGCTGAGGCAGCTTGTGCCCCTTCGGCGCCGTGAAGAATGACAATATACGGGGGGCCCAGGCCGGCAGCTAACACCCGTTCGCGCAGGAAACTCGCAGCCATTCCCATGTTTGCGAGGTCACCAAAAAAATTCTTAACCTGATTCACATCCCACAATAAGAAGAGGAGCGGTCTCTTCGTTGAGCCTTCTGCGCTGACTTTCTGATAGTTCGGGGCGGCCATATAATCAGCCCACTGTTGAATATTCTCTCGCCATTTTCCGTTTTCAAATGGAATGGAGCCCATTGAGGATGGAGACACAATGCCGCACCAATTTACATTATTCCGGAGACTACTGCTTTGATAGAGGTTCCAAGCCGCATGAAGGCTTGACTCCGGCCCGTACCAGACGAAAGCCCAAAACTTAATGCCGGCTCTTGCTGCTAGTTCGATCTCCCTGTCCATGACCTCCTGCGAACCAACGCATGTCAACGCCTCTTCAGAAAGGACCTTGCAGTGGGCTGGGGCGCGATATTGAAATTTCTTGTATGCAATATCATCTTGCGCGGCGATAGAAGAACCCGACCTTGAGTACCAGGCGTCCCAGCGAATCGCCCCCGCGATAACGCC
>Ga0302189_10002027_pt1 | contig 16452 bp, 14 predicted proteins | sample II_Bog_E2_2_FD_194551 | JGI IMG/M metagenome (GOLD analysis project Ga0302189, IMG submission 194551) | Peat permafrost microbial communities from Stordalen Mire near Abisko, Sweden - II_Bog_E2_2 | ecosystem: Environmental > Terrestrial > Soil > Wetlands > Peat | place: Sweden: Abisko...
AGCGTTGGTGGCTTACGCGGTCGGGGTCCCTGGACGTCGGCGAAGACTTCCAACGCGATACGAGCAGGCTCATTCGGCGGTTTGTCGTCAGGTATAAAGCCTATATCTCTACAGGCTTCGTCGGCGATTGCCATTAGCTGAAGCGCTGCCGGCTTCCACATCTTTCCTTGGTCCACACCGCTGCAGACCTTATCGGTTTGGGCTGCCAACAACTTGGCCCAAAGTGCGTTGATGACTGCCGGCCGAGTGCCGGTCTCCCGCCACTCCCGGCCGGCTTCGCGCGCGCGCTCCGCCAGGTCGCGCTTTGCCGCGCGCTCGGAGTCATCTCGGCTAAAGAGCAACCCGGGCTCGATATAACAACCAGACTGTTCCACGAGCGTAGCGGCAACGCAAAACAGATCGGGAGGCCAGTCCGGGGGAGAAGTCCATCCTTCCTCGCTCTGCGCACCGCTCCGATTCGGGCCATCTGGTAGGAGCCAGCGGATCAGTTGCCCAACGGAAACGCTCAAGCCCCGAAGCCTCCGAGCATGCGGTACTGGGCTCATGAGCGGGCTAAGCAATCGCAGGCGGCCATCGCAAGCGCTTTCCTTCGGCGGCAGGATGTCCTTCGGAACCTGGAACGGCGCGTCGGAGATGGCAACCCCAACGGGGACGATTCGGGCCAAGGACCGGCCTGCCGATTTCCGTCCTGGCAGGTCGTCCGACTCCGGAATGGCCGAGAAAGCTTCGAGCCGACGCGCTCGCCGAATATGTTTCAATGCAGGAAGGTAGCGCGAGACCCGGGGGCACACGCCCCCACTGCCCCTCCCCGCCGCCCCCGCCTACACTTCCAATCATGACGCCGGAACAGTTCATTGCCAAGTGGCAGGCCAACGCACGCAACGAGCGTGCCGCCTGCCAGGAGCACTTCATCGACCTCTGCCAGTTGCTGGACGAGCCGACGCCGAACACCGACCCGGACGGCTCGACCTACGCGTTCGAGAAGGGTGCCACCAAGGCGACCGGCGGCGACGGCTGGGCCGATGTCTGGCGCCGGGGCTGCTTCGCCTGGGAGTATAAAGGCAAGCACAAGGACCTCGACGCGGCACAGCGACAGTTGCTGCAATATGCCGGCGCGCTCGGCAACCCGCCGCTCCTGGTCGTCTCCGACATCACCCGGATCGTGGTCCGCACCAACTGGACCAACTCGATCTCGGAGCGGCACGACGTTCTGCTGCCGGAGCTGACCGACCCGGCGCGGCGCCAGTTGCTGAAGTCGGTGCTGGCGGACCCGGAACCGCTCCGCCCCGGCAAGACGCGCGAGGCACTCACCGCCCAGGCCGCCGCCGAATTCGCCGAGCTGGCCAGGCGGCTGCGCGCCCGCGGCCACCCCGCGGAGACCGTGGCGCATTTCGTGAACAGGCTGGTGTTCTGCCTGTTTGCCGACGACACCGGCCTGCTGCCCTCCGGCCTGTTCGAACAGATGCTGGCCGTCGCACGCAAAACGCCCGCGGACTTCGCGGACCACGCCAAGACGCTGTTCCACGCGATGGCGGTCAAAGGCGGCCGCGTCGGCTTCACGCAGGTCGCCTGGTTCAACGGCGGGCTGTTCGACGATGACACGGCCTTGCCGCTGGATGCCGACGATGTCGGGGTGCTTGCCCGCACCGCGGCGCTGGATTGGGCCGATATTGACCCGTCGATCCTCGGCACGCTGTTCGAGCGGGCGCTCGATCCGGACAAGCGCAGCCAGTTGGGCGCTCATTACACCGACCGCGACAAGATCGAAAAACTGATCGACCCGGTGATCCGGCGCCCGCTGCTGGCCGAGTGGGACGCGGCCAAGGCGCGGATCGCCGCCGCATTGGACAAGGCGGCCGAGGCCCGCGCGGGGACGCCGGCCGCCCGCCGCGCCCGCGCCGCGGCCGAGACCGAGTTGCGCGGCTTTCTCGATCGGTTGCGCGCGTTCCGCGTGCTCGATCCGGCGTGCGGGTCCGGGAATTTTCTGTATTTGTCGCTGCTCGCGCTAAAGGACATCGAGCACCAGGCGATGGTCGAAGCCGAGGCGCTGGACTGCAACGCGAGTTCCCGCAGGTCGGCCCGGAGGCAGTGCTCGGCATCGAGATCAACCCGTTCGCGGCGGAATTGGCGCGCGTGTCGGTGTGGATCGGGCATATCCAGTGGGCACGCCGCCACGGCCTGCCGCCGCCGGCCGATCCGGTGTTGCGTCCCCTCGACACGATCGAGTGCCGCGACGCGGTACTGGCCCCGGACGGGTCGGCGGCGGCGTGGCCGAAGGTGGACGCGATTGTGGGGAACCCGCCGTTTCTGGGCGCCAAGTGGATGATGGAAACCCTCGGCGAAGACTACACTCAGGCGCTACGAGCCGCTTATACTGACAGCGTTGCTGCAACAGCGGACTTGGTCGCCTACTGGATCGAAAAGGCGCGTTGTCTTGTCGTCGAGGACGCGAAGCGAAAGGTCGGCTTGGTCGCCACGAACATGATTCGTGGCGTTGCGAACCGGCTTGTAATGGACAGCCTGGTCAGCACTTGCACGATCTTCGATGCCTGGGCTGATGAGCCGTGGGTCCTGGATGGAGCCGAAATACGCGTATCGCTGATATGTTTCGACCGGACGGAGCACGCGCTCACCCGACTGGACGGACTGCCGGTTGTCAGCATCCACACGGACTTATCCGCCGGCACCAGTGACCTTACGCGGACGACAGTTCTGGCGAGCAACGTCGGTATTGCGATCCGTGGTGTAGAAGTCGGTGGCCCGTTCGATGTCTATGGAGACTTGGCCCGCCGCTGGCTGCGGTTTCCACTGAACCCTAACGGGATGCCGAATTCGGCGGTCTTGAAGCCTGCGATCTCTGGTCGCGACGTAGCAGGAAGGCGCCGTGACCGCTGGCTGATAGACTTCAGCAATTGCTCGGAGGCCGAGGCTGCGTGCTACCCCGAGATATTCGCGCACGTAAGCCAACATGTCCGTCCAGGGAAAGCGACGAACCGCGAAAGCAGGACCGCATCAAACTGGTGGCTCCACCGACGGTCCGGCGCGGACCTACGTGCCGCGATTACCAGCCTTGACAGGTTTATCGCGACCATACTGGTGTCCAAGCACCGGTTTTTTGTATGGATCGCACGGGGACTGCTGCCCGAAACCCGCTTGGTCGTTATCGCCCGGGACGACGACACCGCGTTTGGCATTCTGTCCTCGTCGATTCATACGTTGTGGACACTCAGGATTTGCCAATACCACGGCGTCGGGAATGATCCGGTATATACTCCCGGCACCACCTTCGAAACCTTCCCCTTCCCCAACGGCCTGACCCCGAACCTTCCCGCCGCCAGCTACGCCGACAACCCGGCCGCGCAGCGCATCGCCGCCGCCGCGCGCGACCTCGTGGAGAAACGCGACCGCTGGCTGAACCCGCCCGAGCTGATCGACATCGTCCCCGAGGTGGTCCCCGGCTTCCCCGACCGCATTGTGCCAAAGAACGAGAAAGCCGCCGCCATCCTCAATGGCCGCACCCTGACCAACCTCTACAACACGCGCGGCACACCGGCCGGAACCTGGCTCGACAACCTGCATCGCACGCTGGACGAGGCCGTCGCCGCCGCCTACGGCTGGCCCGCCGACCTGCCCGACGACGAAGTGCTCGGCCGCCTGCTGGCGTTGAACCACGCCCGAGCACCGCAGGCGGCATGAGTCGAGCGCGCGTAGCCCCGAAGGCGACGCTTGGCCGCTCGTTCCGACGCCCAAGACCGCTTGTTGCGAACCGCCGCCAACGCCTAGACTCGACCTATGGATGCGCCCGCGCCAGGCATGATCGCGCCGATCTACCCGCTGGCCTATGCGGCGACGCTGGCTGGCCTGGACGCGAACACCGCGCGCCGCTGGGTTCGGGGTTATGTCTACCCCTACAAGGGCGAGCGCCGCACATCGGCGCCTGTCGTTCGTCTGGGGGCGCCAGCTTCGGCGGCCAAAGCGGGCCTGAGCTTCGAAGAGCTACTGACCTTGCGTCTGGTCCGCGCCTTCCGCGAGAAGGGCCTCGGACTGCCGACCATCAAGAAGGCCGCCCAAATTGCGACCGAGCGCTACGGCCTGGCCAGCCCGTTCGTGACCAAGGCATTCCGGTCCGATGGCCGGTCGGTCTTCCTCGAACTCAAGCAACGCGGCGACGTGAAGGGCGATGACGGGCTGCTCGTGAATGCACTGACGGGCCAACAGCAGTTCCGCAATATCGTGGAGCCGTCTCTGTTCCGCGACGTGGTGTTCGCGGGCGACCTGCCCGGCCAGTGGTTCCCGCGGGGCAAGGACCATGCGGTGGTGATTCGCCCGGACCGCGTGTTCGGCGCTCCGCATATCGCGGACACTGGCGTTCGGACGGACGTGCTGGCGGACGCGGTCGCGGCGGAAGGTGGCGGCGTTCAAGCCGTTGCAGCCGTCGCGGCGTGGTTCAAGGTGACGGAACAGCAAGTGCGCGAAGCAATGGCCGCGGAAGCCGAATGGCGAATGCCGAAAGCCGCCTGACCTTCGTTCTCGACGAAAACTCAGGAAGCCTGCCGGGATTGCTGCGAGCCTCGCGCGCGCTGCCCCACGATCGCGTCACAACCCTGCACGAGCTTGGCGTTCCGATCGGCACATTGGACCCGGCCATGCTGCGCAAACTCGGCGAGCAGGGCGGCTGCGCCCTGGTGACGCGCGATGGCCGCATGCTGGACCCGATCGTGCAGCGTGAGGCATGGCGCGCGGCGGGCGTGACGCTGTTTTTGCTCGGCGGACGGTGGGGCACATTTCCGCTGGGCGAACTGGCCCGCCGCCTTCTGTTCCTCTGGCCCGCTATCGTCGCACAGGCGGAGGCCAGCGCGTTCGGCGCCGCTTGGCGTGTCGCGCCTGCGGTGCCGAACACGCCTGCCAACACATTCCGGCTGGTAACGGGGCGGCATACCAACCCCGGCGACGACTGAAGCGGCATCGGCGGTCAACGCTCTCAGGCTCCGGCCACGCTTAAGACGCCGCGCACGGCCTGCGCCAGCAGCTCGGTAACGCCCAGTGCGCGGGGACCAGATCGCCAAAGTCGCAGGAGGCGAACGTGCTGACCACGGTTGAGCGAAGATGCCCAATCGAGATTGTGGGGCCATTCCCGGAATCCGCGCCCGTAGACCTGGACGGTATGACCCCCCGAGCTCGACGACTCGACGTAAGCCCTTGAAGACGGCTGCTGGGCAACCCCCATGTCTGGCGCCGTGGCTACCGGCGGCATCGCCGCGTTCACCGAACTTGCGAGGCCGGCGCGCCCGCAGCTCCGTCGTCTTGTCCACGGATCCTTGACAGCCGCGACTAGTCGAATCGCACGGACGGCAGTTTGAACTTTACACCTGAAATGGTGTTCCCGTCCGGCACAGGACGGGCAACGCGGTTCTTCGACCAACAGTGGGCCGCCGGCCCTTGCACGCCCGGTCGGACATACGTCCAGGACGCGCATATCTCATCTTCGGCACAAGCTGCCTCACATGTGTTCCATCTGTCCGTGACGAAGTTTTTGAAATCCGAACCAGGGCGATTGATGTTGTTCTCTGCCACCAGATCACGTTTTGAGATGAACCCGCGCGGTCCCGAATCACAGCATGCGTCTTTCACAATGTCCGGCAGGGTGTCCTTGAGCCAGCAGTGCCCGCTTGGCCCCTGAATCCCGGACTTGACCCAGGTATACGCCTGGCAACGGGACTCGCCTCCACAGGTTGTTCTGCACACGGGCAGGCATTGGCGCAACATAAATGACAGTTTGATGACGCGGAGCGTTTCACGTTGACGCGAACCCGAAACACACTCGTCTGTCGCGACAGAGTGGACCTGGGTCGCCCGCAGGGCTGTGCCGGACTGAGACGGCCCAACGCCCTCCATGCTGGAACAAGCGGCTTTTTCCGCGGGGCTACCGGCGGTGTAATCTTCCACGCCGCCAAGCCGGGCCGGCGCACCAAGCCAGGTCAACGGCGAAGATGGTCGGGCGCCCGCCGCTCCGAATTTAAGCGACAGCGCTAAGCGGCGCGACCCTCGCCTTCGGTCCGGCGCAACTCGCAGATTGCTGCGTGGATCTGCTCCCAGCGGTCGAAACCCTCGATATCGCCACGCTGACGCTGCTCCGACGCGCGCTCCTGCGCCACCGCCTGGGCGCGCAGCCCATGCAGGCGGATCATATTGCTTGCAACTTCCTTGGCGTTGGCCTGGGTCACGAGGCGCTCCTGTCGGCAAGAGGTACTCGCCACCGGCGGCGCCGGTGGCACCCCACCATATGGGTCGGTGACGGGAACGGGCGAAAGCGCCTCACCACCCTGTGACGTCACCCCCGTTGGGGACGTCCTCCTGTCGAACCCTTCGCCCGCCTCTGCCGGCCGGCTAAGGCTGCGACCGTCCTGCGTCGAAGCCAAGGAACCCGGCCGCGGGAATGGGGGTCCCGCCATCGCCGGCGAACAGCCGCGGCGTGCGCGGCGCCGCCACTGCCACCGGAGCCTGCTTCGCCCCTGGTCCGTGCTTCGCCGTCTTGCCCGCGGCCGGTTTGGCGCCAGCCGCGGCGGTTGCGGGGGACTGGCTCTGGCCGGCACCGTCTCCACCCCGATAGGACAGCAGCAGGAACGAGATGTCGTTTCGGCCGAGATCGACGGACAGCTCCATCGGCGTCATCCCGAGCAAATTGTGCGCGCCGAGATCGGCACCGCGGCTGATCGAGTCGCGCGCGGCATCGATGTCGCCACGGTTGATCGCATCGAACAAGGCGTCGTTCGGCGACATGTCGGTGGGCAGCTTGGTCGCGGGCGCGGCGCCGCCGGCGCTGGCCGCGCCAGGCAAAGCGGGCGGCTGGCGCTCCGGGGCCGCCTTGCGCGCCTCGCTGTTGCTGGTCCCCAGCGCACCGCCAGGCGAATCGAAGGAGGGCGTCGAGGTCGCCCCATGGCCAGCAATCTGCGCTGCGGCAAGACCCGGACACAACAGCGCAGCGGCCACAGCGGCGCAAGCAAGCGCACCACCGGACCAGCGGGGAGACCGGGGGCCAGAAACCATCGGGGGAAATGGAACGAAGCTTGTCATCGATCCAGTCTAGCTCACGCCGGATTCAGCCACCAGAAGCCGATGCTGAGATAGGCCGCGAAACAGACCCAGACGGCATAGGGAGTCATCAGCCAGCCCGCCGTCCGGTTCACGCGGGTGAACGCACGCGTGGTGCCGGCCACCAGCGCGGCCAGCACAAGCGACTCGATGGCTGCCAGCCACAGAATGTGGAGCGTGAAGAACAGCGGGCTCCACACGGCATTGGCGGCGAGCTGCCAGCCCCAGAGCCGAAGCTGCGGACCAGGCCCCACGCGCCGCCAGACCAGCCATGCCGCGACCGCCATCAGCGTGTACATCACCACCCAGGCCGGCGGGAACAGCCAGTCGGGTGGCGTCAGGGGCGGCCGGTTCAGCGAATGGTACCAAAGCTGGACGTTGGGCGTCGTCGCAACGCCGGCAGTGACACCGACCAGCAGGCAAAGCCCCACGAAGCCGACCAACACGAGCCACGGGGACAGGCGAAAGGAAGACCCGGGCTGGGACCCCCATTCGTTGGGATCGGAGTTTTGGAAGACACGCACCCCTTCTGCTGGCGGAGCTGCCCCGGACGGCACAAATTCATGTAGGTTTGGTCATCCGGAAGCGAAAGAGCGATGACCGGCCTTTGATTCGGAAGACGGAAGACGGAGCAGCTTTGTTCCCGGGCGCCTGCGGGCAGCAGTTTGCCGGACGGCGTCGACCAGCGGGCTCGTCGGCTCCACGGCGAGCGGCCCGGAGGCTCCGACAGCCGCTGGTATCAGTCCAGCAGGCGCCGCAACGCAGCCTCGGGATCGCGGATGAACCGCCGCATGTCCTGCCAGTGCGGGATCTCCTCCAAGGACCGCCGGGTGATGCCCTCCGCGTCGATCCAGAGACGGTCGCTGCCGGGATGGCTCATCAGGATGGGCGAGTGCGTCGCCACCAGCGCCTGGGAGCGTCCATCGCGGGCAAGCTCGTCGAGCAGGCAGAGCAGCGCCATTTGCCGCTGGGGGGAAAGCCCGGTCTCCGGCTCGTCCAGCAGGTAGAGCAAGCCCTCGCTGGCGTCCACGCGCGCGGTCAGCAACGACAGCACGCCTTCGCCGCGGCTTTGCTCGTCCGCCAGCCGCCATTCGCCGGTGCCGGGCATGGGGATTCGGCCGGCCCGCGCCATGGTCTCGGCGAACCGGTCGGCGCGCAGGAACAGGCCCTTTGGCCGGCGCCCCGCAAAAGTCACTTCGACGGCATCGGACAGCGCCGTCGGCTCGCGCTCGTCCTCCGTCTCGGCATAGCTGCGGCCGCCGCCGGGGCGGATGGCGCAGCGCGCCGCGATTGCCTCCAGCAACGTAGTCTTGCCGGAGCCGTTCTCCCCAATCAGGAATGTCAGCGGGCTGCGGAGCCGCACCTCGACCGGTCCGCCAGACAGGAACGGCAGCCGCTCGATCCGCTCGCCGCCCCGCGACGGATCGACCCGAAAGCTGCTCAGCAGCATCCCCCGCTTCATTGCCGCCATCCCCGGGGCGATGCACGGGACCGCCGATCGTGCCGTATTGGCGAAGTCAGTTTGCCGCCGCCGAGCTCCGTAGCCGGTACGCTTGCAAAAATCCCGGCCGTCGCGGCGGAGGCGCGAATACCTTTGATGAAGCTCAGGCCGCTGGCGACTCGGTGCGGCACCGCCACGTGCACAGCCCGTTTCGCGATTCGATGGCCAAACACCACAAAGCCCCCCGCCCAGCCTATCGGCCGTTGGCAGCTCGGTTCACGGCGATTGCCGGAGCGGACGGCAGCCCAGCAGTGGCTCGCAATAGGACGGCCAAGGCGATCCTGCGCCGCGCCGTTGGCGGAACAAAGCTCGCGAATGCCAAGCCTACTGATTGGAGCAATCGATGATCGCGGCGAATCCCCGCTCCGTGCCGAATCCCAGGTAGCTGCCATCCGAGCTCCACCCGAGCGCCGTGACCGGACCTTGGTCCGGTGCCGCCATCGGGACGATGCGGGCGGTGAGAATGTCGGCCAACACCACCAGCCCGTCGGCGAAGCCGCCCGCCACCACGTCCTGCTGCGGATGGCAGGCGACCTGCGTGCACAGGACGCCCCCGCCGCCGGCCAACTCCGTCGGCGACTTTCCCATCGGGCCGCCGCCGAAGAACGGCCACATCACCATCGCGTCGGCGCCGCTGGTCGCCAGCCACTTGCCGCCGCGCGTGAACGACAGGCTCTCGGTCTTGGCCGGATAGCCGCTCATGCGCATATGCTGGCCGTCGGACAGCCGCCAGCCGTGCAGGGCGTTCTCCTGCATCGCCGTCACCACCGCGTCGCCGTCGGGGTTGAGCGCGATCGCGGTGTGGCTGCCCTTCCATTCCAGCTTACGCGGCGAATCGGTCCTGGCGGCGACGAACCACAGCGTCGCACCGTTGTAGTGGGAGGCGCCGACGCGCTTGCCCTTGGCGTCGAACGCCAGGCCGGTAACGCTGGACGGGTGCGGCCAGGTCTTCAACTGTTCCCCCTCCTGGCCGAACAGGTGCACAGTCTTGCCAACCGCGCAGGCGAGCAGCCCCTTGCCTTTGTCGCCCGGATGGCTCGCGACGTGCTCCACCCATTTCATCTTGAAGTCACCGATCGTGGTCACGATACCGTCCGATCCGATGCGACGAAACACGCCGTCATCGCCGCCGGATACGAATCCGGCCGGCCCGGCGTCGGGCGCAAGATCAAGCACGGCGCCATCGTGCACCGCGGCCGTCTGCCAGGTCTCCCTGTCCGCAAGCGGCACCAGCCGCACCGTCCCGTCCCCGAGCGCGAACGCCGCGGTCCGTCCGGCACGATCGAAGCGCACCGCAACCACGAACGCATCGAGATTGCGCTGAACCCCGCGCCTCTCAAGCATGAGGTTGGGCGAGAGGGCGGAGCTCATGGCGTGCGCCCTTGGCGCGTGGGGCCGTTATGGATGCTTTCTTGACTGGTGGGGTCTGGATAGATGCGCGCTTGATGGATGTGCTGCTCTGGATGGACGTGCTGCTTTTGATGGATGTGCTGTTTTTGACCGGTGTAGGGCGGATAAGCGCAGCGCCATCCGCCATTGCCGCACGCGGCACCGCGCTGGTGGACGGCGCTTCGCTGGTCCACCCTACGCTTTCGATCGGCCACCAGGCGACGTGCGTTGCGATCGGTCAGCCGACGCATGCGCGTGCCCGTATTGCGGCCGGACACCGGGCGTTGGGCCGTGCACTCCCGGGTCACGCCGCCTGGCACCCTTCGAAGCCGCGGCGGAGCTGGGGCCGGTTCAGGTTGCGGCCGATAAAGACGATGCGGCTGGTGCGCGGATCGCCGTCTTTCCAGGGACCGATGAAATCGCCATCGGCGATCATGTGCACCGCCTGGAAGGCGAAACGCCGGTTGTCGCCCGCGTAGCTCAGGATACCCTTGGTGCGCAGCAGATCGGCGCCCTTGTCCTGCAGCAGCACGCCAATCCAGGCGTTGAACCTGTCCGGGTCGATCGGGTTGGCGACCTCGAAGCTCACTGACGTCACGTCGTCGTTGTGTTCATGCTCGTCGCCGGCCAGGAAGTCGGGGTTCGTCTCCAGCGCGCGCGCAAGGTCGAAGGCACCCTGGTTCAGCACCTGCTCGATCGGCAGGGCGGCGCGTTCGGTGCGATGGATATGGGCGAAACGGTTGATGGCACGAAGGCGGTCCTCGACCTCCGCCAGCTCCGCCGGGGAGACAAGGTCGGTCTTGTTCAGCACGATCACGTCGGCAAAGGCGATCTGGTCGGCCGCCTCGTGGCTGTCGGCGAGCCGCGGCAGCACATGCTTCGCGTCCACCACCGTCACGATCGCGTCCAGCCGCGTTTTCGACCGCACTGTCTCATCGACGAAGAACGTCTGCGCCACCGGCGCGGGGTTAGCGAGGCCAGTGGTCTCGATGATGATCCCGTCGAACCGGTCGCGCCGCTTCATCAGCCCGCCGAGGATGCGGATCAGGTCGCCGCGCACCGTGCAGCAGACGCAGCCGTTGTTCATCTCGAACACCTCCTCGTCGGTGTCCACGACCAGGTCGTTATCGACCCCCAGTTCGCCAAACTCATTGATGATGACAGCGTATTTGCGGCCATGCTGCTCGGTGAGGATGCGGTTCAGCAGCGTGGTCTTGCCGGCGCCGAGATAGCCGGTGAGCACCGTCACCGGCACCTGTGCCTCGGTCTTGCCGGGGTTGGAGCCAGGGGATGTCTGAACGATTGCCATCAGGTACTCCGACGCGGTCTGTTGCGCGCAATATAGGGGTGCGGCGAACGGTCAGCCACCGGCGCCCGCCAGCAGCTCGGCGCGCAGCGCGGCGAGGCGCTGCCGCGTGGGGCCGATGTCGAAACACCGGGCGCGCTGGCGCCCCGCTGCGGCCAGCGCCTCGCGCCGGGTCGCGTCCGTGGCCAGGGCAAGCATCGCCGCTGCAATTGCCAGCGGATCGTCCGGATCGGCATACAGCGCGGCATCGCCTGCCACCTCCGGCAATCCGCCGCGGGCCGAGGCGATCAGTGCGGCGCCGCTCGCCATCGCCTCCAGCGCGGTCAGCCCGAACGGCTCCTGCCAGCGGCTGGGCACCACCACGATCGCGGCACGCGCCAGGGCGGCGAGCACCTCCGGGTGGTCTTGGTAGCCCAGCATCCGTACTCCCGCGGCCTCCGCCTCGGCCTTCACCCGGCGGACGAACGCCGTGTCGGGGCTGTCCGCCCGGAACCGGTCGGCGCCGATGATCGAGGCGCGCCAGCCGGGCAGCTTCGGCAGCGCCGCGGCGCAGGCGGCGACGAAGGCGTCGGGCGCCTTCTCCGGCACCACACGGCCGACGAACAGGATCTCCTCTGCGCGCGGCCCGGTGGAAGCCCCCACGGCATGCCCCCCGGCATGCCCCCCGGCATGCAGCGCCGCGAGATCAATGCCGTTGGGCAGCACGGCGGGCGGGGGGGCCGGCGCGGAGACGCCCTCCATCAGCCGGCCACGCAGATAGTCGGACACCGTGACCACGCGCGCCATGCGGCGCAGCAGCATGGCGCGCTCGGCGGAGCTGCCGGCCTGGCGCATGGTCTGCGGGTCGTTGTGCAGGAACAGCACGACGCGCGCCTCCGGCAGCAAGCGGGCGAGCGCCAGCGCGGTTTCCGTCCGGTTATGCACCTCGACCAGCGCGGGGCGGAGTTCGCGCAGCAGCCGTGCCACCCCGGCGGCATGGCGGACATTGGTGTTGCCGGGCCGCCAGAACGGTGGCCGCGCCTCGCAGAACGCAATGTCGGCGAAGGTCGCCCCAGCTTGCGGCCCGCCGACAACCACGGTGCGATATCCCGGCGCGGCGGCGAGCCTTTGCACGATCAGTCCAACCGCGCCGGTGCGCCCGGGCCCGAAACCTTCGCGCGGCGGCAAGACGATGGCGACCAGGGGAGCGGTGTCTGACGGCATGGCGGAGCCGCTATAGGCCGCAGCCCATGACAAAGCCAAACGACGGCTGACCGTCGATACAGCAGACTGCCGACAAAAATGTCGCTGCAAAAAAACGGGGCGGCGTGGCCGAGGCCACACCGCCCCTAGGTGGTCGTGCTTTTAAGCGCGACATCGGGGGGAGGCTACGTAGCGAGGAATCGATACGTTGACCTCGAAGAGGATGGTAACCGGAAAGACGACGGTAGTCAACATCTTTTTTGCGCTGCACCTTGCCGCTGGCACCGCGTATCGTCTTGGTCGGGTCGCGGGAGCCGGTCAGCCTGGCCTGGCAGGGCGGGCGCGTAATGCGAAGCTCCGTTCTGTCAACCACGTCACATAACAGTGCCCTTTTTGTTGACCTCGGCTGACATCGGTGGGACACTGGGCGTGCGCTCGGTCCGCAGACCGCACTGGAGCCGGTGATGGATGCCATCAATGGTTGCCTTGAATACGAGGATACGGCCGGATTATCGTTCGTCATAACGTCGGCGGACGACCGGCCGGTCGTCCAGCGCCGCGGTCGCAGCGGCACGGAGCAGCGCCTGCGGATCCTGGCTGCCGCAAACCGCTGGTTGGTTCGTGCTGAAGACGAGTTAACGCTGATGCAAGCGATCTGCACGTTGATCGCCGGGAAAGGTGGCTACCCCGTCGCTTGGGTCACGCTGTGCGATCCCCAGAATCCTCGGTTGGGCCGGCCGGTTGCGTGGTCCAGCGAAGGGGCGGCAAGCTTTTGGCCGGCTCGGGACGCCCGGCCCGGTGCCTGGCAGGGCAGCGGACTGGTCGATGGGTTGTCGCTGTCCGGCCGGCACTGTGCCTTTCCGCTGGCGGTCGCGCACCCGGCTCTGGAGCCATGGCGCGACGAGGCGCTCCGGTGCGGCTACGGCACAGTCGCCGCGCTGCCGCTGACGGTTCACGGACGACTGGTTGGCAGCCTTGTTGTACTTGGTATCGGCCCGTCCGGCCTCGGCAACGGCGACATCGGGCTGCTGCGCGACATAGCTGAACTGTTGTCCTATGGTACCGCTGCCTTGCAGGACCGCGCCGACCTCGATGCCAGCCTGAACAAATTGCATGGCAGTCTCGAATCAACGGTCGCCGGGATCGCCAGGATGGCGGAAGCGTTCGACCCCTACACCGCCGACCACCAGCGGCGCACGGCGAGCCTGGCGGTTGAGATTGCACGGCAAATGGGACTGCCGGAGCAGCAATTGGAAGGCGTTCGGCTGGCCGGCCTGATCCACGATGTCGGCAAGGCCGGGATACCGGCCGAAAATCTGCTCTGGCCGGGCAGGCTGTCGCCGGCGCAGTTCGAAGTTATCAAGGCGCACTGCAAAATCGGCTATGATATCGTCGAGGGAATCGATCTGCCGTGGCCAATCGCCCAGACGATCCTGCAACATCATGAAAGACTGGACGGCTCGGGCTACCCGGCCGGCCTGTCGGGCGAGCGGGTCCTGCTGGAAGCCAGGATCGTAGCGGTCGCCGACGTGGTGGAGGCAATGACCGCCTGCCGGCCTTACCGCCCCGCGCTCGGCATCAAGGTCGCAATGAACGAGGTCGCTTCCGGACGAGGGCGGCTCTATGACCCGGCCGTCGTGGACGCCTGTGCGGCGGTGCTGCTTAGCGGGGCGTTCGGAGACCCGGCATCCCATCTTCCGTGCGCCAAAGGGGCGATCAAGCACCGGCCGGCGTGACAAGACCGGGGTGACAGGACCAGCAGGACAAGGACCCCGGCGGCGCGGGTCCGTGCGGTCCGTCAATCCGTGCCAGGACCGTCGGAATACTGCTCGCCGAAGGTATCCTGAAAATCCTGGGCGACCGCGTAGGGCAGTGTTGCCAGTGCACCGCGAAGAATGAAATCGGTCGAAACCTGCAGCTTCACCGCGATCGTGGTTGCTTCCACGATTGTCATTTCCTCGCGCCCGGCCTCGATGTCGATCAGGCGGCCGGCCCCGATGCAAAAGCGGGCCGCGGCGGTATCCAGCGACAGCCCGCGATAGGTTCGTGCCCACTGGGCTCGCTGTCCGATCGCAGCCAGCACCTCGGTGAACCGTGGCCGTCCGTCCGGCGGAGCGCCTGGCGACGCGCGCTCCCACCCGATGACCTCCGGCCAATCGACGCCAAGGTGCGGCGCAAATCGCTCGGCCCATTCACGGGTCAGCTTTCCGTTGCCGCGACGCAGCTTATGCACCTGCTGCTTGGAGGTGCCGGCCAGATCAGCCAAACGCTGCCCGCTGATGCCCGAACGGAGCATCAGTTCGTTCAGTCGGTTCGGATGAGCCATTTGAACCGGTCCAGTCATATCGTCTCCTACTCGAAGCGGGCGCACTCTCTCCAACCGAGCGTTGACAAATGGCAACGGAGTGTTACCTTACAAGGATATGGTTCGGTGACCGGATCAGGCGGCGTTGGTTATGTGTACCTCACCCGGCTCCCGCGCCGCAAGATGCGGCCTTGCCCGGGGGCGAGGCGCAGTTGGCCAAGGTGCCGCTGCTGCGTCCATCGGGGCGAGCACGGACACGATGGACGGTGCCAGCCTCATCCCTTGGGAGGCCAGGCTCGGACGTAAAATGCGCCTCCGTCTCACTGGCAGCATAATGGCGTGGCCGAGAGTCGACACCTGCAGTCGGGCGGAATGGCGACCGGCATGAAGCCGGGCCATGGTAAAATCACCGTATCGTTGACAGACACCACATTCTGGTTTGACGAGCGGGCACATTTTTTAGTAGAAAGCCAGGATGTCAACAACGAACCAGTGTCCCTACCCGAACCGCCTGGATGAACTGATGCTCCGAATCGGCATCAGCGGACCACGGCTGGCCGAACTGGCCGGCACCTCCAAGCAGCAGGTGCATAAGCTGCGCCATGGCAACAGGAAGATGACCCGCGAGTGGGCCGAGCGAATCGCTCCGCATCTCGGCGTCGACTGGCCGGAGGTCATCGGATGGGAGGGCGCGGCACCAGGCGCTCCGCCGGACGGCAGGCCACGCCTGACGGACATTCTGGCCGCGATCGGACAGCGGGCCCAGTGGGCGCGAACCTATCGCGGGCTGTCGCTCGAAATCGCTGCGACCCGTTTTTGCATCGGAGCCGGCCGCCTGATCGACATCGAGGCCGGCCGCCAGGAAATGACGATCGTGGAAGTCATCACGATCGCGGGGAAGCTGCAGATTTCGACCGACTTCATCCTCCGTGGTGCAATAGGCACATTGCCTTATGCGGTCGCCCAGGATTTTCAGGATACATTCGGCGAGCAATATGCCGACCTGATTGGCACGGACTGACGCACGGGCACGGACTCGGTTTCTCACATAGCGTAACTTGAGCCGTCCCCAGCCGCGTTGGTTCGAGTCCCAGCGGCGGGGAAGCTTTGCTATGCAGGTAACCTGTACGTTGACCTTCCTCGTTGGTTAGGCCATAATGGTAGTTGTTAATACGGAGGCCCTGATAGCTCATAGCCTGACCCTATCTACGGTGGGAAGCTCACGACGCGGTGAGATTCAGCGCCGTCCTCACAATAATGTCAACGCAATGCGATGGTATAAATCTGTTAACCAGACCGCGTAGTAAACGGATTCGTATCTAATTTGGCAGACTGAAAACTTTAACGGCTATTCAGTGGCCTTATGACAGCCGGACGCAGGACAATTCGCTCTCAGGTCATGCCGCCGGCATGGGGCCGCCATAGCGAATCAGGCTGTCTGAACGTGAAGCTGCCCGTCGCACGCGACCTGGGCGCGATGAAGCAATCAGGCGTCTGACCTTGGCGGCAGACGCGGAGCTGTCGAAAACCCCACGCATGGCCGGCTGCATGGCAACCAGTGGTGGACGGTTTACCAATGAAGTATTTATACTAGTGGGACGAACAGCAAAATCAACGGCACGCAAGAAAGGCAACCGGAGCATGCTCCATCCGTCATCGTTGCGGCACGCCGCTGTC
>Ga0302189_10002030_pt1 | contig 16443 bp, 19 predicted proteins | sample II_Bog_E2_2_FD_194551 | JGI IMG/M metagenome (GOLD analysis project Ga0302189, IMG submission 194551) | Peat permafrost microbial communities from Stordalen Mire near Abisko, Sweden - II_Bog_E2_2 | ecosystem: Environmental > Terrestrial > Soil > Wetlands > Peat | place: Sweden: Abisko...
CGCGTAGACGGGCGACCGGATTGCCACAACGATCCATAGAACCAGGAACGCGCAACCGCCGGCGAGGTAGGAATAGGTCTCGATCACCGTCTGCCGGCGGCGGTTCCGCAGCATCCGCTCGATCGCACAATCACTGGTCGCGAAGCCATAAGCGATCGCCGGGAGGTCGAGCCTGTTTTCGTCCTCGGTCACGATGCGCGGGTCTCGCTGCGGGCCTTCCTTGACGGCGTTCGCGAGCCTGACGACCGTTCGTGCGCCCTGCGCCACGTCCTTCGCGCCGAACGCAGCGGCAGGCGCCTTCACCAGAGAGCCAAGCGCTCCCCACAGGCCGCGCCGGCGCGGCGGATTGGGATCAACGGGCTGATCCATGGCCTCAGCCTCCCATCGAGACAATGATGGTCTCCAGATTGTCCGGCAACCCGTCAGACCGGCCCTCGGAACCGTCGGCGCGACGCCAGACAAAGGTGGGCGTGCCCCGCAGGCCGATCGCCTCGGCGACCGTCATGTTTGACGCCAGCCGCTTTTCGGCGGCCTGGTCGGCAGGCCCGGTCAGCTTGCTGGCTTCCCACGCGGCGACCATCTGATCCGGCGGCAGGCTCAGCATCGCCTTGGCCGCCGCCGTGCTGCGGCCTTGGTCCTCGTGATCCAGCACCGACAGCGGGATGACGGCGATCTGCACGCGGCCGTTCGCGACGTAGGGCCGGAGCTGATCCATTGCCCTGACGGAGAAGCTGCACAGCGGATCGATGAACACCCATAGCCTCGGCGCTTTCGCATTGCCGGCAACACCGAACGTCGTGGTCTCAGTCGCCTTCAATGCCGAGGCCGGTGCGGGGATGCTCGCCGGCACAAGCCGGGCTACCGGGGGAGAAGACGCCGGCGTGCCGACAACCACGGTCGGGATCACGCCGTCGATCGGCGCCACCCGGGCACGCGTCAGGTTCTTTCCGGCAGCGGACCACATGATGCCGCCAACGGCGGCCTGGCCGTCCGCGGTGATGTAGAACACCTGGAAGACATCGCCGCGCCGCGCGAAGACGCCGCGCAGGCCGTGCTCCGTGCCCAGGTCGAGGAGCTCGGCCCCGTTCGACGAAATTCGCTGCAACGCCGGAACGCGCGCGATCTCTTCGGCCGAAATCAGCGGCGGCAGACCGGGCGAATTCTGCTCTGCCTCCCGAAGCGGCGCGGCCTCTTGCACAGGCAACGAAACCGCCGTGGCGGGGGCGGAAGGCAGGGCACATTGCGGCGGATCAGCGAGCGCGAGCCCGGGAACCGCAAGCAGGGTCGAGACCAGCAACAACGATCGCATAAAAACCTCCTGTTGGCAGGAGCGATCGTCGCCCGGTGCACTGCGAGCCAGAGCGGGATTTTTTTCGAATCGCCCTACGAATGTCTGGCATCACTCGTAGCGCGGCACGGAATCCTGGCTTCCCGGGTAACGAAGCAGGAGGCACGCCTTGCGAGAAGAGTCCCCGCCAGGGTCGTTGAGGTCGGTTGCGCGATTACCGATCGCGCTTGGATTCCGTGTCGCTATAGTCATCGCCGTCGTGCAGCCGTACGCCGTCTGGGCCGATGTCTGGCCCCAGGCATCCAGCGGCGTGCCGCAGCAGGTTATTCCCCAGTACCAAGAGGTCGGTGCGCCGACCTTCGTTATGCCGCAGGGCAGTCAGACGGCGACTCCGCAGGCAACTCCCGGCGGTCAGAACCCAGGCACCACCCCGGTCAGTTCGCCAGGCTTCGTCGCATCCAACTTCTCTCAGTACCTGGGCCAATCGGTCGGCAGCGGCCAGTGTGTCGCGCTCGTGCAGGCGGCCGACCCGAGCGTCGGCTTGACCGCGACGTGGACGCAGGGCGCTGCCGTGCAGGGCAATACGTCGCTGCAACCCGGCACCGCCATCGCGACATTCAACGCCAACGGTCAGTATGCGAATGCGACGAATGGCAGCAGCCATGCGGCCATCTATCTCGGCCAGAATGCCCAAGGCATTCAGGTGGAGGACCAATGGTCGAATCAACCGGCCAGCATCCGAACGATACCTTGGAACAATCCCACTGGCACCGCTGCAAACACAGGGAGTTCGTTTTATGTTATCAATCACGCGTAGTAGTCTTTTTGCCGGCGCCATGGTGCTGGCTGGAGTCTCGAATTGCTTGGCCGATCCAGTAACCGGGACGAGGTGCCCATCAGATCTGCACGGACGCCCGCCGCTGTCGTCCAATATGGTACAGTTGTTCTATAACGATCCACGCGACAACATGCTGCTCGCCCCATCGGAGTCTCACGGCCAGGCTAACACCTGGTGGCAGAACGTTTGGACGTTCAAACCCGGCTCAGCTTCGACCGTCACCGTTTTCTGTCGGTATGCGGGCACCAGGGAACAAGTCGTATTCAAACTGCCGGCGTCAGTCAGGATATGCCGCCAGGACCCGGCTTCCTTCGCCTGCGAGTGAGATAAGCTGGGCCAGCGTGCGGCAGCGCTTGTCCAGGCTCCATGCCCCTACGACGCATAGCGCGGGAGGAATTTTTGTACCGAGTCGCGTCCGATCGGTCAGCAGATCGGACGAAATCCGATTGAGATGGCAGGCTTGAGCTTATATTTTTCAAGGGGATAGGGTTTGCTGTGGACATGGCGTCATAACCGTGCGTCAGTCTCTAGTGAGACAGGAGGCCGAATGACACCGCATACCGAATGCGTCCGTCGCTATCGCGCGCGCCTGCAACGGCAAGGGGCTCGGGAAGTCCTGATCAAGTTGCCCGTTGAGACGATCGCTACCATCGATCGTCTGCGTGATGAGCGTGGTGAGCGCAGCCGCAGCGATGTTCTGGCCTCTTTGATTCACCGAGCGCTGGAGGGTGAGAGCGAGCTGAAGAACCCCTAGAACACCAGAAAGCCCGCCTTGCAGGGCGGGCTTTTGCTGGCAACTCGTGATGGGCCTGACGACCAGACCAAGGGGCTCGTTCCTACCCCCAATCTGGTCAACAGACGCCTTGAAGTCAAGCGGAAACGCCCGTTTCCGCTGACGGGAGAGGCTTGCCCGTCGCGATCCAACCGAGAGAGAGGATCGAGATGGAGACGGAAAGCGCCCGAGAGGTGCACGGGAGAGCCGTGCCCAAAGGGCCAAGTGGATTACGCCGCCTATCGCCTGCCATGCTGGAGACCGACAAGCTGGCCCGTGGGTTCACCGGCAAGCCGGAAGGGGACGGTTTACAGAAGCCCGGCCAGGTGCTGGCCGCCTTCAAGGCGGCGGCCCCGTATATGGACTTCGGCCCACGGATCGTGCACGCGATCGACTGGCTGTTCACCTTCACCCAGCCGCAGGACTGGATGGAGGGCAGCCATCCGATTGTCTGGCCGTCGGCGGCGCTGCAGCGTCAGGCGCTCGACCTTGGCGTCACCCAGGCGAAGGCGCTGAACCGGCTGCTGGTCGAGTTGGGCCTTGTCGTGATGAAGGACAGCCCGAACGGCAAGCGCTTCGGACGGCGCGATGCGAAGCGGCGAATCATCGAGGCGTATGGCTTCGACCTTGCCCCGCTCGCCGCCCGCCAGGCGGAGTTCGAAGCCGCCGCCGTGGCCGGCCGGGCGGAACGCGAGTGCATCCGGCGGCTTCGCCGACGGGCCACGATCGCGCGCAACGGCCTGACCCAGATCCTGGAGACCGCCGGCGAAATCGGCTTCACGGACCCCGACTGGCAGCGCCTGGCGCAGGAGGCGGGGGAGCTTGGCCGATCACTGCTGAAGATGGAGGGAAGCGACGAACTGGAGTTCGGCGTCGCCTTGCTGGAGCGACGGCAGCTTGAGGCGCGGGAATGGCTGGAAAGCCTGCTGCCGCAGGCCGTGCCGGAGACGCCTGAAAGTGTGGATTCCGACCCCTTGGGGTCGGAAAACCGGCCCCACCAATATACCTACAAACCAGCCCTTAATCCTGAACAGGATACCGTAGTGGCTTCTGAAGAGGGTAGCGCGCCGGCCGGTGGCGACGTGCCCGCTCAGGTTCCGCCGGTGACGCAGCCAGCACCGCAGGAAGCGGCACATGCGCAGCCGGCGCGGACGGACAACGGCACGGTCCTGCGGATCAGCACCGACGAACTGATCACACTGGCGCCGCGGCTGCGGCCTTACCTGCGGACCTCAGCCCCGAGCTGGCCCGACATCGTCGATGCCGCCGACTTCCTGCGGCACGATCTGGGCGTCTCCCGGCCGCTGTGGGGCGAAGCCTGCCTCGCCATGGGCCGTGAGCAGGCCGCAATCGCCCTCGCCATCGTGTCGGCAAAGCCCGCCGGGCACTTCACGTCCTCACCAGGCGGCTACTTCCACGGCATGGTCGCCAAGGCCCGGGCGGGCACCCTCAATCTGGACCGCACCGTCTGGGGGATGCGCGCTCGCGCAGGCACCGTCGTAGTCCGGCGGAGCTGCCCACAGTGAGCAGAACCTCGCCGGAAGATCGACTTGCCATTGCCCCCGCCCGCGACCTATCCTGCAACGTCACTAGTGACGGTTGCGCACGATGAAAGAAGGCAGGCAACGGCAGGCAGAGCACACCCAGCGACTGAAGCAGCTTGGCTTGCGCCAGGTCGCGGTCTGGGTGTCGGACACCGAGGGCTGGATGATCACGCAGGCCAGCCGCGGCGCCAAGGCAGACCGACTGGACACGGCAGCCGACTACATCGCCGGTCTGGTGAATCGCTCCCGTCAGGCACTGGTGGACAGCTTTATGGCCGGTCCCGGCAAGATGGCGCTGTTCGAGATCGAAAAAGACGACCAGCGTAAGGCCCTCGGCGTTAAGCTGGCCGTGTTCCGCTCAATGCCGGTGCTGATCACACAGATCATGACGGCGGACACCACGTTCCGTGACTTTATCGACGCTCACCCGCTGCTGGAGCAGGCGACCACCCTCAGCCACTACCATTGGGACACGCCCGGCTTTCGGGAGACGTGCGCAGCGCTGGACCTCGACCCCGACAGCGGGCGGCCCCGCTTCCGGCCGCCATACGAGGACCTGGCCGAGGAGCTGCTGCGGGGCGTCGCCGCCCGCTTCGAACACCCGCTCGGGTTAACCACGGAAATCATGCTCGATGCGCTGGACCTTATGCGGGCCGACCTGCGGCCCAACCCATCGTTGCTCAACCGCGCGCGAAAGCACTTGCCGGAGATAGAACCGGCGCGCCTGCCGCACGCCGAGGAACTGACGCGCCTGATCGGCACGGACGAACTGCTGCATATCAGCACCGAGCAGCACCTGGCCAACGACGGTATCGGCATGCAGCACGCGGTCATCGACTTCCTGCCGTCCCGCCACGGCGCAGGCTACTCGGCCACCATCGCCGGCTTCTTCGGCGAATATGCAAGCGACGGCTGGGTCGCGGAGGCCTATGCCGGCCTGCATGGCATCGCGGTGGAGCCCGACACTGGAGATCTGGCGGACTCGGCATGGCTTCGCGTCGTGCGGCGGCGGCTGGCCGACCAGGGTGTGATCTTCATGCCGAAGACGAAGGTGGGCGACTACCTGGAGACCGAGGGCGTGTACTGGATCTACAAACAGGGCGGGACCGGCAAATGGCGCGATGCACGTACCCCCTCCTGGGGTGAGCGCATGATTTGGCGTCTCAAGCCGCCGCCGTTGCTTGTCGATCGCGAGCTGTCGTTGCGGGAGCTGGCGCGCCGCGGTGATGCGGGAGGCGGCGCATGAGCGATGCGGCTGAAACCGCGATGTTCGAGTAACGGGCGCGCGCCAACCCACGGCGACCTGTTCGCAATTACACCGAGAAGTGGCCTCACGAACCGCAACCAATGAAGCCCGAGGTCGAAATGCCCAGCAAGCCAGCCGTCGGCCGCCACCGCGGCCTCACAGCCGAGGCTGCAGGCCAACGCGACCGCGTTGACCCAGCCGACCCTACGCGCCCCTCCCGGAACCCCGTTATTGCTCCGGACAAAACGAATGTCCTGCGTCTTAGAGTCCGTCCGGAAACAAGTCTCTGATATGACTCGCGTTCTCCGACCGCCGGTGCCGAAGGCTCGGCAACTTCGCTGTGTAAGTCTTGCCGGGGACCGCCCCTGGCTGGCCGGTCATTGAAATGACTCCATATCTTTCCGGACGGACACTTATGGTGGCCAAAAACGTGAGGCTTTCTCGCGAACGGGCCGGACTCAGCCAGCGCGGGCTTTGCTCAACTACTGGATTGAGTCAGGCATATTTGTCTCAGATCGAGAACGGTCGATGGAATATGGGACTGGATAATATAGCCAAGATTGCTCTGGCAGTTGGGGTCGCACCCCACGACTTGCTCGATCCCGGTTTTAGCAAGGAGGTCCGCGAGTCGCCAGGCTGAGCGCCGCGACCGGCTCGGCCGGACCGCTGATCACCAGCTCGTGGCGTAGGCCGCTTGATGCTCGGCCTCGCCGTCCTCGCACTTTTGCTGGCTGTCGCGGATCGGCGACCAGAAAGTGTGGCCTCTTATGAGGCAGCTAACGTAATAGTTACGCGATTTGAAACCGGAGATTGTGATACCGAATTAGTCGATCAACCGGTCAGCGCCGTTCGCCAATAAGGAGGCGGAACTATGATCACCCCCGACGCAAGTGATGGCCTTGTCAACGTCTTGCGCGCCACAATCGTCGCGCTTGTCCGCCTTGACGGATCGGATCTGACGGCGCGTCAGCTTGGTGTGTTTCTGACCTGTTATTTGGAAAGTGAAGCGCAGACCGTCCGGGGCTTGGCCACGAAACTTGACGTTTCCAAACCGGCGATCAGCCGGGCATTGGACCGCCTGTCGGAGTTTGATTTGACCCGGCGCAAGAAAGACCCGCTGGACCGGCGCAGTGTGCTGGTTCAGCGTACCGCGACCGGCATGGCCTTTCTGCGCGAATTGCGAACCATCCTGCGCGATGCTGCACCGGAGATGCGGATTGCCGCCGAAACCGACTCCGGCCGGCAGCGCGCGCCAGCGCCGTCGCGTGCTGCCCATTGACGGCGAGGTCCGGTTTCGTCGATCGGAACCGCGCCGACTTTCTCAGTCGGCTGCCGCCGCTTCGGGGCTGGGGTCGATGCCGAGTTCCTGCCTGATGTGGGCAAATTTCTTCGGATCGGCGAGGCGGGCGTCCGCCATCATCGTGCGCAGCGCGTCCAGCCCCGCGTCGGTGAAGAACAGCATCGGCAGCCGGCCGGTCAGGTCGAGGCGCATCAGCCCGCGGTCCAGCAGCCCTTGGGCGGCCTGCGGGATCTTTGGCTTGCCGGCCTGCGGACCGCCGCGCCAGGTCCGGAGCTGGAATCCCTCCGCCACGCTCGGCAGCGTCGAGAAGAACATGTCGAGTTCGCTGCGGATGTAGTCCCGCTCCGCCGCGGTGAACCCGGCGATCATCGCTTTCTGCGTTGTGCTCATGGCCGCGATTGTAGCCGCTTGAGACCGTTGGTTGCCATGGCCTCGCCAGCCAAACCAGACCGGAAGCTGCCTCGTATGATTTCGTGGCAACCGGCTGAAAGTGGTTGCGCGTGATTTATTGCATCGCGGCCGGCGCGGTTGAAATGGCCCAGCCGTCGCTCATCAGGACCATCGGTAGTGTGAGTGGCGCGGGTGCCGTATGGCTCAACTCGTTGCGGAAGGCTTCCTGTACGTCGGGAGCCTGCGTCCAGGCGTCATAAACAGTGTGCGCACGGAAGCTCACCGTCGAGACCTTCATGCCGCCCTGAACCACGGGGTCCGTGAAGGAGTCCACGTCATCGACCTGCATGTGGCCGGCGCAGAACCCGGCCGGTGAACCCTGCCCCATGGCGTTGGACGGCTTCCATAGGGCTTTCCCCTTATCGGTCAGGGTGTATGGCTTTGAGACTTCGACCTGTCGGAACATATTGACGGTTGTCTGCTCCGCGCCCTGGTGGAGCAGCCCCGAGGCCGCCAGCGCAACGAGGCGTGGTGTGTCGGGATTCGCCATGGGCGCCGTCTGCACGCTGATCGGGAACGTCGTTGGTGATTGCCCGAGCAGGTTTACGGTCAGCCGTGTCGGCGTCAACAAAGCGCAGTTTTTGTCGAAAAAAGCATTCAGACCTTGTTTGAAATTGGCCTTCGTCGCCTCCTTCGGATCACCGCAGCCAGCAAGCGCCACGGCGGTCATAAGTGCCAGAGTGGCTGCGAGAATGCGCCGCTGCACATTTACGTGTGGCCTACACTCATCGGCGGCCTGGCGCGTAAGCACATTTTGCGTCCTGTTCGTTGGAGTCGGATTCTCGCTCTCGCTGGTTTCGTCCGTCAAGCTGGGCGGCTCCAAGCTATTTCGTCGGCCAGGCCGCGCCAACCGTCTCCTGAAGATCGAGAGCCTCAGCTGCTCGGCGCAGCGCGTCGATAACGCGTAGCCTATCTTCGGTCGTGTCGGCCACATCCTGAACGCTTATCGCTATACGTCCGTCGTCCCATTGTTTGGGTTCCTCGGGGGAATCTGTGGGCGCATGAGCGAGGCCGCCCACGGGGCATAGCGCAGATCGGCGAGCGCTGAGACCGAACGGCGAAAGCGGTGGGGGCTCTGCCCCCAAGCCCCCCGCCAGGCCCAAAATGCTAGGAATGCCGTCCGCGTTCCCGTTTCTTACCGTGCGATTTTACGTCGCCGGGCCTTCCGACCCAAGTCAGCGGTTCCCCCCGCGGGGATGGCCCCACGGTGATCGCGTAGCCGAGCGTCGCGGTTCCCCCGCCCGCGCGGGGATGGCTCCCATTGGCCGGCACACCGCCGGTCCCCGAGGGATCGGCGGTCGTGAATGGTATGGCCACGCAACGATGAGAGCTACAAGTTTGTTCTAAATCGCTTTGCCCCTATTATCATGCGACCTGACAGCCGGATGGGCAAACCGTTGTATTTCAGTGAGTTAGATAACGAATCCCGGCAGAGACTGATCGACGTTCAACAGCGCGGCGAAGCGCTGCGCGCGACCAAGGCCGAACTTCGCCGGCGCTTCGCCGGTTCAATGGCATGGAAAACGCGCTCTGAGCGAGACTATCTGTACCGTCGAAAGGGTGGGGTGGACAAAGCGCTCGGCCCACGCTCGCCGGAGACGGAGGCCGTGTATGAGGCCTTCGTACAAGGAAAAGCCGCCGCCGGGGAGCGCGAGAAAGGCTTGCGGCACAGGCTGAGCGGAATGGCACGGGTTAACAAGGCGATGGGTCTCGGGCGCGTCCCGACGCTGGTTGCCCGCATCCTCCGTCGGCTGGACGACGCGGGTGTGCTGGGCGAGCAGGTCTGTGTCGTCGGAACCAATGCTATCTTCGCCTTTGAGGCGCATGCCGGAATCCGCTTCGATAGCGACCTTCTTGCGACGGGTGACATTGATGTTGCACTTGATGCCCGGCGGAACCTTGCCTTGGCGGCCAAATCGATGCCTGACGGCTTGCTTGGTCTGCTGCGAAAGATCGATCCGACCTTCGGCGCAATTGCGGGATCGTTCCGGGCAATCAACGCCAGCGGCTTGATGGTAGACCTGATCACGCCCGAACCGCGCCATCGCATGACAACAGCATCGCGGCAGAAGCGGCGACTGGGCGCCGTTGCCAGGGACGATGTCGAGGCTGCCGAGGTGCCACGACTGGAGATGATTGTGGACGCGCCGCGTTTTGCCGCCACGACGGTTGGGGAGGATGGTCTGCCGGTTTGGTTGGCGGTTACCGATCCACGCTGGTGGGCGGCGCACAAGCTTTGGCTTGCGTCCGAGCCAACCCGCGAACCGATCAAGCGGCAACGCGACCAAACTCAGGGAGAGGCTGTGGCGGCGATGCTGGCCCGACATTGGGGCACAGTCGATCTATCGGATAGTGCACTCGCCGCTATACCCGCCCCAATTCGAGAAATGCTGCGGACCAGCTTCGCTCGTGCAGTTGAAGAACATGGTGAGAGTCCGGAGTGGTGACGAGCCGGCCGTCTCGGCGGCGATCGAGGCACCCACCGCCGGCCAAGATTCCGCCGTTTTCCCCGACCAAGGCACCCACCCCTCACGCGCGGTAAGCACTTTCCGGCCACTGTATGCCTGATAATTACCATTGTCGGGCGTAGGGGATTCGGGCTAGTCTGCCGCACGAAATTCCGGTCAACGCCGCTCTGGAGCCGCTCAAACCGCCATTGACACCGCGGCCGACGCCTACGCCCGTCGAGCCGACAACACCCGGCGCGCCTACCGCGCCGGCGTGCGCGCCTGGTGCGCATCCTGCGCCAGGCATGGTCTGCCCTGTCTCTACCCTACCCGCCCGCGTCGTCGATGTCATCGCCTTCCTCGCCCCGAGCGCGGCCGTGGCCTCTTGGTCAACACCGTCGAGCTGTGCCGCGCCAGCCGCTCAACATCATCCGCCCGTGTCGCCTGGCGGCCATGAGTGCCGGGGGTGCGGGGTCAATCCGCGGCCTGCCCGACGGCGGGCTCGACCGTGGCGGCGATCTGCCCCAGTACGCCGATCTGCTTGTCGCTCGGCCGGCGGATCATCCCAGTTTCGAGTAGGGAACAGATGAAACCCTCCTCCCAAGCGGTCAGCCGTGGATCGCCGAGGGCTCCCACCGCGAACGCCACGAGCAGGCCGGCACAGTCCGCCATCAGATCCCGCACGGCGTCCGGCAGCGCGACGCCGGCCTTGACGGCGATCCCGGCCAGCACCCGCGAGCGGTTGTCCGACAGCAGGGCCTCGCTCCCGACTATGCCGAGAGCAGTGCGGCCTCCGAGGGCTGTTGTGGCACTGCCACAACGCGCTGAATCGGACGGCTGATGCTTGCTCGGTTGCCAAGAGCAAGGCTGCACGACGATCAATTTGCCGTAAGTCGCTTGAGGTGCGCTTCGTGTAAAGCCTGAGATTCTTCAAGCAAAACGAGAATATCCTCCGCCAACACCGTTGAACGGTTCTTGGCCCGGAGGTCGGCTATGATCTGGTGCTGTCTTGCTATGCGGCGATCTGACTCGCAGACGTGGCGCGAGACCATTTCTAGCTCTGTTTCCAGGCTGATCTTGCTTGGCTTGGCCGGCGAGGTGGGCAGGACGACGCCAAGGGAGGTGACGCCGAACAGAGCGGCAAGCTCAATGCTTCCACACTTCCTGGCTGGCTTGGCCATTTTGCCTTCCACGATCGGAACCAACCACCATAGTCACAAAACGGTTCGGCTTGTCGCTGGGATTCTGTCCTGGTGTTCCCCGCTCTACCGGGGCGGATAGCCCACTGCCCCGACAGCCGGCAGCAAGCCGGGCGATCTTCTGGCGGACGTGAGGGAGCTTCTTCATCGCATGCGGAAGGGGTGGGCGTGTCGGGCAATCAAACGACCCCTGCCCTCCGCATCAGTTCTTCGATCCCTTCCCAGTAGCTATAGCGATTCTCGGCGCAAAACTGTTGGAATGGCGTCGCTACCCGCAGCGGTGCCCGTGTGTGCAGCGTGACGACAGGCTCAACCGGAGGACGCCTGAACGGCCGCATAGGTTCACGACTGACGAACCCATGCTTGTCAGCCACGTCGTCAGTTGCCGCGTCTCCGGGTATCTGCGCGATTTTATCAGCCAACTTCTTGCGGCCGGAGAAACCAAAATCGTCTGACATCACGCGGCCTCGGCTGGTGTGAGCACGTCGGTGAGTTCTTCAGCCAATTTTTCAGCGTTGGCGATGGCCTCCGGGACACCGCTGACGCTTTGCTGATCGAGTTCATTCAGAGCAAGCCGGCGCGCGAACACCGCTTTATACGCTTGACGCTCATGGAGATGGTTTTTGAACATCGGCAGATCTGCCTTAGTCAGTACGCCGACAATCTCCTTTTCGAGACGTGTTTTTATCAGTGGCGAGGTTCGTGTAATTAGAACACGAAAGTTAATCGTCCGGTTCAGAGTCTCTTCCTCTTCCTGCACCAGCCCCACGGCACGGCTGGCTTGGCGGGCGTCCACGGCAGACGCTTGTAGAGGTATGACAACGACGTCTGCACGGGAGATTGCCCGAGACACCATCCGGCTGGCGGAGCCTTCCAGGTCAACGAACACAAATTGCTGCGTGTGGTTGTCGGCTATCGTCCGGATGATCGTCTGTTCAGTGACATCACCGATGACCCGGACCGATGATTTCGACTGCCCCGTGCGCCAATCAACAAGCGGGCGGTTTGGATCAGCGTCGATGACGGTCACCGAAGCGCCGGCGCTTGCGAGAGTTTGCGCCAATATCAATGCGCTAGTCGATTTTGAGGACCCCCCTTTGGGATTTGCGAACACAACGACGGGCATGCCTGCTCCTACATGTTGCAACATGGTCCACGTGGTGCTGGATGTTGCACCATGTGTCTGATGATAGCATCAGGTAGGACCATGGTGCAAGGGGGTGCAGTCGGATGGCTCATGGTTCATGGTGGTGCAACATGTTGCACCATGCCGGGCCGACATCGGTCTCGGCGCTGACCAAAGGAGGATGCGGCCGACATCAGCCGCGTCCGCCTCGCCATCGGGGGTCACCACACGATTTGTACAAAACTGCACGCTAAGCCGAAAGCCAAACGATATCAGAGGCTTTCACAAACGTTCGTTTATGCACGGGTCAGACCCGGCACGGCGGATCCAGGGGATTTCGCTTTCAAAACCCTGTTTCAAAATCGCGCCGAAAGGCAATGCCCATCGGCAAGGCCCGTTAGCGTGCAGTTTTGCACAAATCGTGTGGTGACCCCAGAATCGCCTTGGTCTTGGCAGAGTGCGCCGCCGCGGTCGAAAGCGACGTCCGGGGACGCTCGGTAGCCGCCGTTCCGGCTATCGGCGATGGGCCGGCGACATCGTGGCCGCTCATGTTGCCACGCTCGGTGCGCTGCTCGACCCGCCGCAGCCGGTCGAAGCCATCGCGTTGCTGCCCGATCAGCCGCCGGTCGCCTTCACCTGGCGCCGCAAGCGCCACCGCATCCGCCGCGCCGACGGCCCCGAGCGCGTCCATGGCGAATGGTGGCGCCGCGCTGCCGAGGTGGCCGCGGTGCGCGACTACTTCGCGGTCGAGGACGAGGAGGGCTGCCGGTTCTGGCTGTTCCGCCGCGGCGACGGCGGCGATCCCGCCACCGGCGACCTGCGCTGGTTCCTGCATGGCCTGTTCTGACTTCCCCGAGGATACAATGAGCGACGAGCCCAACCTGCGACCCGCCACGCCAGCCGAGATTGCCGACAGCCTGTCGTTCGCGCTACGGCCGCCGGCGCGTGCACCATGCCGACGACGCCATGGCGCGCATCACCGCCGACCGGCTGGTCGAGCATCTCCAGCGCAGCGGTTTCGTCGTGCTGAAGCGACCTGACTCAGTCGCCACATCAGCGAGCGAGCCATCACGGCCAGGGGCAGGGGGAGCCCATGACGGCTCGGGCGATCGCTGGAGCCGCACTCTGAACGACGGCGGACGATGACCGGCTACGCCGAGTTGCAGGTCACCACGAACTTCTCGTTCCTGCGCGGGGCCTCGCATGTCGAGGAACGGTTCGCCATGGCCAAGCTGCTTGGGCTGTCCGCACTCGGCATCGCCGTTCGGAATTCGCTGGCCGGCATCGTGCGCGCGCACCAGCAGGCCGGGGAGAGCGGGGTGCGGCTGGTCGTGGGCTGCCGCCTCGACCTGCGCGACGGCACGGCTTTGTTGATCTACCCGACCAATCGCGCTGCCTATGCGCAACTGTGCCGGTTTGCTGACGCTCGGCAAAGGGCGAGCGGGCAAGAGGAAGTGCGACCTCGGCTGGCAGGACGTGGCGACCCATGGTCAGGGGCTGCTGGCGATCCTGGTTCCCGATGCTGCCGACGCCTTGGCCGCCGACCTGACCGGGGAACAGGGCGAGATTGCAGCGATGGAAGCCTTTTGCCGGCGAAGTTCCTGACCTTGGCCGGCGCCAGCGTGGCCGCGTCGCCGATAGGCGCTCGATAGGTGCTCGCGGCGCGCCACGTCCGCATCCACGGGCGACAGCTTATGGCAAGGATGGGCCGTAAGCGGTCCGGCAGCTTTTGCGCTCGATCGAGGAGAAACTGCCGCGGCAGCAGCTTTCTCATTGCAATCCTCCAGACCGGCGGGCCCAATCGCAAAGGGAGGCAGCGTTGAAGGATCCCGCGCCGCCCGGTATGCTGCATGGGAGAAAGAACGTTCAACCCCGGCCAGCAACTTGCCCGTATATGTCGCCGGTGGGGGCGGAACCCACCTCGAACCGAGAATCACTAGCCACTATCTTGCGGCTATGCTGGCCGAGGCCGGTGCGCGCGGGGTCCTCGGCAGGGTCGTCGGTGTCAAGACTCAGCAGGCTGAGATCGACTCGCCGCTGGATGACCTCGTCGTAGACGGCGCGCTCGCGGACGGCACAGCCACCCGACTCGATCTGCAGATTACCACCACTTTGTCGTTCACTGAGAGTGACGCCAAGTGGTGCGATGTCCTCCCGCGCGCTTGGGCAACCTATCGCCAGACCGGATTCGACGCCGCGACCCGTCGGATCGGCATCGCGGTTAGCCAGACGACCACCAAGCTCGAGCGCAGCATCCAGCCGCTGCTCGCTCGCGCAAGACACGCGGCCGACACCAAGCAATACCGCAAACGGCTGGCCGTCGCGAATGGCGCCAACGACGATCAGCGCGAGTTCCAGCGCGTGTTGGACAAGCTCGTCAGGAACGCCGACCCCAAGGCAACCGACGACGAGATCGTCGATTTCCTGCGCTGCGTTACCATCATCGCGTTCGACCTCGACCAGGGGGGCGCCTCACGCGACGTGCTTGCGTCGATCGACCAACTAGCCCCAATCGCCGGCGGCGCGGCCGAGGCCCGGACCGTCTGGAACACCCTCAACACGCTGGCCAGCCAGATCATCCCCAGCGGCGGGGGCGCCGACCGGGCCGCCGTGGCGGCGGCGTTGCTGATCGAAGGACACAGCGTCGGAGCCGACCGGCGACACGCCGATCTCATCGTCGCAATTGATTCGGAATCCCGCGCCGCCGCGGCCAGCATTCGTGACACGATCGGCGGCGCCAGTGTTCCCCGTGACGCGTTGCAATCGGCGATCGTTGACGCCGTCGCCGAAGCACGATTGGTTCGGATCGTCGGTGAGCACGGCACTGGCAAGTCGGCAATGCTGAAGCGCATCGCGCTTGAAGAGCCTGCGGGTGCCCCCATCCTGCTGCTGCGCGACCTGCGGATCGGTGGCGGCGGCTGGACCGCGCATGCTGCGAGATTCGGCGCACTGACGCCGCTGCCCACGCTGCTGCGGGAGTTTCGCCTCGCTGGGTCGCGGACGCTTTATATTGACGGCATAGACAAGATCCTCGACCCCGCCGTCCATGTCACCATCAATGATCTGCTGACCACAATAGCCGGGACACCCGGACTGGAGGACTGGCGGATCGTAATGACTATACGGAAGGAGAACACCCAGCGCGTCGATGGCTGGCTCGATCCCAACGCACTCTCAAGGCTGCCCAGCAAATCGGTGCGGGTGGAGGCGTTCGACGAAGACGAGTCGGCCGAGGCTGCGACGGTCCTGCCCCTCCTGCGCCCGCTGCTTTCCGACCCGCAGAACTATGACAAGGTCCTGCGCCGGCCATTCTTCCTGGACGCTCTGTCGCGATTGCCGCTTCCCGCCGAGAGCGAGGTCCGGTCCGAGGTCGACCTCGTTCAGCTATGGTGGCAGCACGGTGGTGCCGATGCTGCAGAGTTCGCTCCCGCGCAGGGACGCCGTAATTTGCTGCTGCGGCTTGGCGAACGACTACTTGCGAATCCCGGCATGCCGCTGCCGATACACGAACTCGATCCTGTTCCTTTGGATGAACTGCGCCGTGCCGGCGTCCTGCGCGACGTGGCTTTCGGTTCCACTGTCGCCTTTGCCCATGACATTTACGAGGAGTGGAGCCTGCACCGTGTCCTGTCGCTGAGACAGGCGGACATGGCGCAGGCCCTCCGCGAAGGCGGTCAGGACCTCCAGCTGGCCCGCCCGCTCCAGCTGCTTGCGACAGACATTCTCGAGCGCCCCAGTGGTGCGCCGGAATGGATTGCGCTGCTTGCCGCGCTCGACGCGGAGGACCTGCGCGCGACCTGGAGCCGTGTCGTGCTCGCCGCTCCAGTTCGATCGGTCCGCAGCGATGCGATGCTCAGTCGGATCGAGCAGGAACTTATGCGGGATGGAGGGCGGTTGCTCGGCCGTCTGATGCTGGCCGTGCGCACGACTGAGGTGGTCCGCGACCTTCGCTTCCTGGATGATACGGTGGTACCTGACCTTACGCGCGAGCAGCGCGAGCAGTTCGCGTCTGAGGCAGCCTCGCCTCAGCTCCTCACATGGCTGCACCTAGTGAGTTGGCTTGTCCCGCGGCTAGATAAAGTGCCCGAGGAGCAGCTCGGCGAACTCTACCCCCTCCTGGATGCATCTAGGGTATGCTCACATCTCGTGTCGTATGCGGATTGGTCTCGGAAAACCTTTGCGCGCATACGACGCGGTACGATTCGGTGCTCTCCGGCAACCGGAGAACACCAA
>Ga0302189_10002032_pt1 | contig 16439 bp, 25 predicted proteins | sample II_Bog_E2_2_FD_194551 | JGI IMG/M metagenome (GOLD analysis project Ga0302189, IMG submission 194551) | Peat permafrost microbial communities from Stordalen Mire near Abisko, Sweden - II_Bog_E2_2 | ecosystem: Environmental > Terrestrial > Soil > Wetlands > Peat | place: Sweden: Abisko...
CGCCGACCTGTTCGATACCCTCTATGATTCCGATGGAGTGGGCTTGGCCGCCCCGCAGATCGGTGTCCTCAAGAACGTCTTCGTCATCGACGTTCGCCGCGGGAAGAGCATTCACAACCCCATCGCCTTTATCAATCCCCGAATCGTTCACTCCACCTCGACCTTTGAAACGGAAGAAGAGGGTTGTCTTTCAATCCCTGGAGTCTTCCTTCCCGTGGCGCGGCCGGCCCGCGTAGGCTACGAGAGCCGCGGGTTGAGGGGTGAGTACCTCTCCGGCGATCTGAGGGGATTGGAGAGCCGCTGCTTCTACCATGAATTCGATCACACGCTCGGGGTATTGTTTACTTCTAAAGCTGTGGCCGAAGCCGCCGCGGTGAAGTAGACTGTCCGCATGAGAAAACTGCAAGTTCGGAGGTATCCCTTGAGACAGATCCGCTCCTACCGCCGGCCGCTCCCAAACCCCTATGCCGGATTGCCTATAACGCACAGCACTCGGCCTGAGTTCAACTACGAGGACGTGTTCATCGTCTCCGAGAATCCCCTACTCGAACTCACACACGCGGATCTCTGCTTCCTACGGGAGAGAGGAATCAATCCGTTCGCTGATGATGGGAAGTAAGTCCAAACTTTGGACCCTACCTGATCGGCCCAGACAGCGGGTGCATCCCAAAACCGCCGCCGGCTAACGGAAGCAAGGCGGAAACAAGCCAAATTAAAAGTATGACCGCAACGATTATCTGGAGAATAATCCGGGCGCTCGCCAGAGGCGGGGGAAACGGGATGACTGAAATAATCCACCAAGCCACGGACGCTATCAAGCAGACGATGAGAAGCGTAATCAAGAAACCGATCATGGGAACACCTCAAGTAGAGTAGGCTCCCTTTAGAGAACTGGACGCTGTACTGAATTGACCGCTACTGCATCTCTTGAGCTTCGATCACGTCGAGGATAACCTTCGCTACCTTCACGCCGGCCTCGTACTTGTCCCCAAACAGCTTTGCCATTGCAGGACTTTTTTGCTCACCGTCCTTACTGTAGGCCGTGCTCAACACCCGCGCCTTGATCGTCGGAATGAAGGGGTCCGGCAGCAAGAAGCCGTCGCCGAGGTGCAAGAACTGCGGACTGCGCTGCTGGTAGACGATCTCAAGATTTGTCTGATTATTCTGGACCGGCCACACCCCCACCTGCTGCAAGCCGATCTTGTCCCGGTAGTAGACCTGCGGCGGGTTCCCGGTCTGCTGCTGCCACCTGAAGTCAGTCCCATCGAGGTTCGATTGACTGGTCTCCCGCAAACCTACCCCGAAAGCCGCTACCCGTACCGGAAGCATACAATCCGCCGGCAGCGCCGTGAACTTCATCGTCGGCGGCATGGTGATGGAATCCGTCACCGCGTAGACCAGCGGAACCCGCAAGAGGAAATCGTTCAAAGCCTCGGAGACGTAGCCCAGCATCTCGGCCTGCTCAAAGAATGGATCTCCGGCCGTATTCTGGACCGGGAAGGTACTCCCAACAATCGGGTCACCTGCTACGTGAGCATTCAGGAAGGTCGCCGTGAAGGATGTGCCGGGGTTCGTCGCCGTCACGAGAACCACCTCTGCGTTCCCTCCAATGACCCCCACGATCACGTAGGCGCCCACGTAGAGGCTTGCATCCCACACAAGGACCGTCCGTGCGCCTGCGGCGAAGCCTGGGGCCGGGACCGCGGCGTTTACGACAGGCTCGAAGAGTTGGTAGCTCACATCGGTCAACAGGTCGTTGACGATCAGACTTCCGACGTCGGCCGTGGGAGCGGGAATGGGCATGAATCCATTTTCAACTCATTCTGGGAGAACGTCTACCGATTTCACTTCGCTTGTGCAAGGAACTGCTCGGCGAGGAACCTGCTATATGCTGGTGGAATCGACTCTGCAAGCTCGTCTCCAACCATCCAATCTATCCCCATCGCCGTCTTCCACTCTCCTACTCCGCCATTCTTCCAACCGTCCCGCTTGCTCGACCCTCCCGCATGGCCGACGACCGTGCAATACTTCCCGTCTCCAATCTTTCCTTTATGCGGCCAATGGGGGGGGGCAAGAACGCCAAAAGAACACTCGAATAACCGATGCCTGAATACTCCAAGATCGAACATTGTTCCGCAAAGCATGATGGGGTTATGAAGAAACTCGGCCGCCGGGACGATGTTCTCAATCACGTATGGCTTTCCTGTGGCCTGTAGTCTCTCTCGAATGGTTGGAATCATGTGAGGATGGTTCTCGCTGGTTCCCCACTTGGCGGCGCCGGCAGAATACCGCTGGCACGGCGGGCTGGCCCAATAGAAGTCGTATCCGTCGAGGTCTACAGTCAGTGCATCGCCTTGGATGAACTTGAAGGGATACCGAGGCTGTGGAGACAGGTCTACACCCGTCACATCGAAGCCGGCGAGGTGGAGTCCCATAGACACTCCACCAGCGCAGCAGCATAAATCCAATGCTTTGATTTTCCCCATGTCCAAATTTTGGACTGGATAGGCGAGTAAGTCAAGGGGGCTACACGATCTCGCGCTTCTGCACGCCTGCCTTGGCGCCGTAGGCCGCCGTCCATACTTGGGCATCCAAACGCGACTGATACAGGCTCAAGGCCCGAAGCTGCCCCACGAAGTCCTGCATGACTTGAGCCGCTTCCTCCGCTTCGCCACCCAGTTCTTTACTCCGCAGAGTCACCGCCGCTCCCATCGGGAGCAGGTCCGTGAACTCCGTCTGAAGGGGAACCGCTATCGCCGTCGTGTACGGCCGAGGCACGTTCACCGGGCTCACAATAAAGTCCATGATAGCCGTCACCGGAGAACTCAACTGCGGGTAGATCCCGAACATCGAAACGCCCAGCGGGAACCACGCTTGTAGACTCGCCGCCGGCGCCGCGTTCTCCCATCCCGGAGTAATGTCCCCCAGCGCCTTCAACGTCGTCTTCCTGACCGGGAACGGCTGCCGCAACCGCAAGGCCGCTATCACGCCGGCCGGAATGCCGATGGCCGTATTGTTTTGGAGGGAGATGTACGTGGTGTTTGCAGGCAGACTCACCGGGATATTCACCGCCTGAACGGTCCCTGTGACCAGAGCGGCCTCGAACATTGCATCGACCAGTGCCGGAAGAAACTCATACGTCAGCGACCAAAACACGGGAGAGTTGGGGTTTTCCTCCTCAACCCTTCCCGCGAGGTCCGTGAGCAAATCCGCCAGCGTGATCGCCATGCTTGTCCACCTTAGACGATCTCAGCCGTTGCGATGAAGGTATCGTTCGCCGTTCCGATGATCCAAGCATCGTCCGTCCGAATCATGTTGTACGACACGCTGTTTGTGAATCGGAAAGGGTTCGTCGCTGTACCAGAGGCCGTCTTTAAGAGTTTCGCAATCACATTCCCTCCCGGCACGGTCGTCACGGAACTGTCGGACCCAAGGAATGCGTTCGCCGAGCTTCCATCCATCAACTGCACGATGATCTCAGCCGCGGGGATTGAAAGTGAAATGAGCGCGTTGACTGCATGAGCGTGCTGCGCTGCCCCTCCCTGTGACGTGACCTGCATGGTCGTCGCGGTGAGGATGGTCGTCACCAACAGCGTGTCCTGAGCCGCCAGGCCGGGGTCTATGTTGATCCTGTCGCCCGCTTGATAGATCGCCGTGTTCGCCACCGTTGCAATTGCGTCTACGCCCGCCAGGGGGATCGGCATGGCCGCCGTCAGTTTGTCGCCAAACAAAGGCTGAGCGTTCGTCCCGGTAATCGTTTGAAGTCCGAAGGTTCTGAACATTACTCGCTCCTCTTGAACCGCGTCGGGTTCTTGGCAGGCTTGAGAGACTCTTCCCGCCCGGCTACGACCCTTGAAAAATTGCTGTCTCTGTCTCCGGTCCCAAGGCAATACTCGCTCTGCCGGCCGCCGCTCATATCCACATCATAAGCGTCATTGAACGGGATGGCGTTGGTAGTTCCCAGATCCGTCCCCGGCATGGGGAACTGCCTTGACGAGAGGTTGTGCGTCTCGATCGCGCTTTGGCTTGTCTTTCGCTTCACGATTCCTTCTCCTTCGGCCCGTAGGCCACTTCCCTACCGTTCCCATCCACCCGATACCTCAGAGCGGCCACCGCCGCCCATCTCCCGCGCCTTCCCAAGCATCCGCTCAAGCTCGGGGTTCATTGGCTGCGGCCGTACCGAGGGGGGCGTGTCCCAATTTGAACGATCGTTTTCTCTGGCATGATTACTGACTCCGAACTGCTTGCAAAGAAGGTCAAGGTGATTCCGGTCTTTTACGTGAATCCTCTCGCCGTTGAAGTGAGTCGTGTCGAACTCCCACCTGTTAATGCAATCCGAAGGCAGGGGGATGTGAAGGCAGTCGTAGCAAACAAACCCGCGATACCTATCCGAATAGTTGAATGTCCCGCCCTTCACTTCCTTGTGCCAGCGGCAGTCCGGGTTCGCACAAAGCACCCCGCGGCGCCGGCCGCCCTCACGGTACTTGTCCAACCAGTTCTCTTCAACCGCCGCCTTCACCTCTTCCCCAAACGAGGTCAGCGGCCCGCCTTCTACGATCTCTTCTGTCTCGGTCATAAAACCTCCTGCAATCATTATGGGGAATCTAAGCCGTTGTCGCTAGTGGATTCTGTTAGCAGTCATGATTTTGACAAAAAGTTGAACCGGGACCGAATCCGACGCGCCCATTTTCTTGCCCATAGTCCCAGGTGCAGTCCTGCTGGTCAAGCATATTTGATGCGTTCTGCATCTGCTCAAGAGTGGTCCTGAACTCTCCCATTTTCTGAGCCGATACCGTGGGATCGTAGTATTTGCTGGTGCGGCCGCCAAAGATCTTCGCATCGGCGATGGCTCTCCGCACAAGCACGTCGGCCCGGATGAACGATGGAGGAGAGTCGGTGTCAAGAACCATGTCGGGCGGCTGAATGTATGCCTCAAAAGGAAACACCTGGGCAGAGTATGGTGTAGGCCACATCTCGATCTGAAACTGCCCATCCGGTGTCGGGGGAAGCGTTGCAAAGTAGGTCGTCCAACCGAGAGATGTCCTCCACGTATCCCATGCGTCGATCGTCTCCTGGTTGCCGTTGACTTCGATCGGCCATCCCATGTTCTGATTCTTCGAGTGGAGAAGATACTTGATGTTGGCGCCGAGCGTTGCGTACACCGCCTGACATTGGTATCCGCCCGTCCGAGTGGCTCCTCCGTATGGAGTATCAATCGTGAGGGTTTGAGCAAGGGCGTTGACGTTGTTTATTGTGCGCCACGGCCCCTGAAAACCTCCACGGAATTGCAGCCCGATGAGCGCGTTTGTCCACGCCGTCCCGATTCCCTGTACAGTGTTACTGCCGTTCGTGAGTGTGCAAGTGCCGCTGGTCGTTACCTTGGGGATGTTGATGTTCCCGCGCACCTTGAGAGCGTACCACTGATAGCTGTCCACCACTTCCCGCAGAGCGTTGTTGATGAACCGGCCGGCAATCATCGGGTCAAGATCAGGATTCCAGAGGCAGACCTCGTTGATACATTGCCTATAATTGAGGGATTGGACATACGCCTGCGTTCCGTTCGGGCCGACTTGCATCGGGAAATTCGGATTCTGCGTGATTACGACAGGCATGACTTACTCCAAAATTTGGACTTAGTGTTCCACGTTTGTTTCAGTGGTACACTTGTTCTATGAAAACGACTTGCTCTCTTTGCTCTAATCCGCCCCGTAAATCTGGCCGCTATTGCAAAGAGCATCATGCTGCTGCGATGCGCCAGCTTCGTAAAGTCACACCCCTCACCCCAGACCAACGAAAGAAAATGATTTGCAGGTCTTACGCAAATGTTTACGAGAGACGTGGACAGTTGAAGAAACAACCTTGCGTTGACTGCGGAAACCCAAAGGCTCAAAAACATCACGAGGATTACGATAAACCACTCGAAGTGATTTGGCTGTGCCGTGAGTGCCACTTGAAACGTCACGCAGTCTCCTGACCTACCGCTTGCTCGACTTCCGGCCGCCACGTTTCTTGCCCCTTGCCGCCGCCTTCTTCCCGCCGCGCTTCGCCGGCTTGAACGCCGGGTTGCCATCAAAGTGAGCGTCGTCGTGATCGTCCATCTGACGCTTTGACATCTTCCTGGTCGCCATGACTACCTTCCCTTCTTGCGGCCCTTAAACCGCTTGCTGTGCTTCGCCTGGGCCTTCCTCTTGTTGCTGAGGACGATCGCAATCCGCTGCTTGTCAGCCTTGCGCTTGCCGCCCTTCTTCTTCGTGCGGCTGTACGTCTTCCCGCGGCCTAGCTCCTCGAAGTTCTTCCGAGTCGCTTCCTTCGACGTGGATTCGATCAGCGGCATTACGACCTCCCGCCCGAGCGCCCCGCCTTCCGCTTCTTCCCGCGCTTCTTGTTGGTCAGCTTCATCCCGGCCTTCCGCATGACCTTCTCGGCCTTCTTGCGCTTGCTGGCAGGGATTACGCGCTCATTCTTGTGGACGATGGCTCGGCCCGTCTTGCGGACCTTGCCGCCCTTCCGGTACTGGACCGGGCGAATGCTTTCTGCCCTCTTTGCGGAATTCTCGTTCAACTGACTTCCCATAGACGACATCTGAGCCGCTATGGAACGCTCATCGTCCTTTTTCTTTTGACGACGCGCTGCCGCGTTGGTATCGGAGTTACTTCCACCACCATCGCCGTTATTGTCGAGCAACCGCATTGGAAGAAACCCGTATGCGTATCCGTACATGACATCCTCCTACAAACGAAAGGCCGCCCCATTGAAGAGCGGCCCCCCGGTGATTGCCCCGCAGGGCTTAGTACCCGATCAACAAGAGATAGAACACGAACCCCGAGAGGTCGGTTCCGTTGGTGACCTCCGTGTTGGCGCTGCTGTACATCTGGAGCTTCTGCGTGGTGGAATTCCAGACAGGCTGATACCCGTTCTGCCCGCTGACTGGAAGCACCGTCAGAATGCGCCACAGATCGCAGTTGATCGTCAGACTGGAGTTCGCGTTGTATGCCTCTCCGCCCGTGATTGCGTACCCGCCAGTGGCGTAGTCTGAGATGGAATCCGACAGCGACACAATCTCGCCGTTCAAATTCCCCAGGCTCACATCGCCGTCGGGCTGTTTTGTGATTACGTAAGCCATGATGCCCTCCGGTTAGAAATTGTCGCTGCCAACGAGAACGTCGCAGTAGTTGGTGCTTACCAGCGCGGTAAGCTGACGGCCCAAGGGCTGAGAGTAGGTAGAGGCTGTTCCCTCTGCAACGGTATCAGAACTGAAGATACCCGCCAGAGGAACCACTGTCGATCCGATACCGGGGTGGGACGTTCCCGAGCAGTAGGCGCCCTTGAGGTAGCCTGCCACCTGCACGAACACGTAGCCGCCAAGCAACTGCGCCAGTGTCAACTTCGGCGCCGATGCGTAGTTGACCATCAGATAGCCGGCGGGGAAGTTCAACCCGAGAGTCGTTCCGCCGATACCTTCAGTCGTGATACCCGTGACCGTAGTGAACGTGTTGTCGGTCCAGTAGACCGGAGCCGGCGCATTGGCCGTCTGCCAGTTCGCCAGAGTGGTCGCTGATGTCGAAAGGTACTTCGCCAACACGTAGATCGCCGGAGAGCCGGCCGGGTTGGCTGCCGTGGCGTTGGTGACACCCACGTACCTCTGCCCAAGAGTCTGAATCTCTCCGATGTTCGCATAAACCGAGATCGGCGAAGCCGATGGGTTCCAGCAGTACGTGAGCACACTCCCAGTGTCGATCTGGATGAGTTGATTCGATGGATTGAGAAATGCCATTGCCGTTTCCTCTTTTCAGCCCGATTACAGGGCGGAGAATGCCTCTTGGAACATCAAACGGGGCGCCGCAACCACCATGTTGCCGCCGAACATATACTGCCCAGCGACATCATCGGTATTCTGGGCCTCTTTCCAGCCCGTGAAACCGAACTGGTACTTCGGCACGTCGGAGACGTACAGGTAGATGTAGTTGGTGTTCAACCCAAACATCGTGTACGCTCCTCCATTGGTGGCGAGGTACTGGTCAATCACCACCTGAGCACCGTTCCAGTTGAACGACTTGAACCCCACATGCACATCGGAGGTCTCGTCATTGAACTTTTGCTGAGGTTGGAGCTTGTTCCAGAAAGCATCCCACACCGGCTGGGTCGTCGCCAGCATGTCCGGCTTCTCCTGCCCAAACCAACTTGCCCCGAAGGCCGTCTGGATGACTGACAGGTTGAAAGCCGCCGGCGCCGCATAGTAGGAGTTGATGCCAGCATTCGCCGAACTGGAGATGTCCGACCGGGTGATGCCGCCGTAGGTGGCATAGTTTGTCCCACTGTCAACTGCGGCCTTGAAGCCGTCAAGCTCCAGTGTGGACGTAACCGTACCCTGGCCGTCGCCAAAGACCGAAGTTCCGAGAATCTGAGCCATCGATCCCGAAGAGTTGACCATCTTCGAGGAGACGTAGCTCATGGCCGCTTCGGTGCCGCGGTTGAGAACTTGATCGACGCCGTACAGTGTGATGTTGACGTAGGCGTACTTCAGGTTGAGCTGAAGCGCCGTGTCTGTCTGCACCGCCGAGGTGTCGAAGGCTTGGCCGCGCTGGAAGAACCCGCCCTTCAGCGGCGCGTACATAATGTTGTGGCGAATGGTCAAGCCGCCGGGAAATGCGAATCTCCGCTTTTTGCGGAGGCGGGTGAATACCGGCGAAGACTTGAACACGTTGTCGGTGATGATTGGTACGATCAAGTCGTTCGTTTTGCCGCTTACGTCGTTCCAGGTTAGCATGGAAGACCTTTGCTTTCTTCGGAGTAGCTTTCGCTCTACCGAGTCGCCCTTTTGGGCCAGAGATGATTGAAAACCTCGGCTTGCGCCGTTGTCGCCCTAGCCGTCCGAGCTTCGCCCCGAGAGGCTTCTCTTCCGACTCACCCCTGCTATCCCTGAAGGCTCCGCATGGATTTCATGCTTCCTATGGAGATGCAGTGCGGAAACTCAAGGTGTCCCGCCTACCTCAATGCCTTAAAACTTTCCGGCCGCCCTCAACTCAGCCGCAGCCGTTCTTCCCGCCGCCGCTGCCAAGGATTCAACATCACCCTCGGCCGCCGCGCTATCTTCCAACATCTTTTGCAGACTGCCCCTGGCCCCGCCAGTCGGATAACTTCCTTCGCTGCCGCCGCCCGGCATCCCGCCGCGCTCGGCGATGATCTTTGCTGCCCTCTCTTCCGCCAGCCGCTCAATTTCAGCCGCCGTCTTCTTCTCGCGGACGATGGGCTCCATGTACTTCGTCACAGCCGACCGGGGATTGAAGTCCTTCTCCTTCGTCATCAGTTCAAAAACGGCCTTCTGGTCCTCGTCGGTGAATTCCTTGCCGGTTTCCTTCTCGTACTTGCCGGCCGCAATCGCCATAGAGGTTGCGAATCCGGTCGTGAAGGGGATCGTCTTCTCGTTGAAGTCCTTTTGGAACTCCGCATACTTTGCGTTGACCGTCTCCTCTACCAGCTTCTTGCCCTCGCTGGCATACAGGTTTCGGTATTGCTCGGCGTTCAGGGCTAAGCCCGAATCCGCCACGATTGCCTTCACGCGCTTGTCCAACTCTGCCGGGTCCATGTCGCCTCCAACTGCTGCTTTCTTGGCTGCTTCGAGTTCTTCTGCAAGCCGGGCCTTCTCTTCAGGCCATAACGGTTTCGATTCGTCATCGATCACCCCTGCTTCTACTAGGGATTCCCAGATCGGAACCTTCTCGTCTGCCCACGCCTTCATCCGCTTGTTGTAGTCAAGAGCTTCGGTGTACTCCTTCTCTTGACCCTTCAACTTCTGGATGTTTCGGCTGTAGTCGTCTTGGCGAAGAAAACCCTCTCTAAGAGCCGGGACTTTCTGCAATGTGTTGTCGAAGAGCTTGCGTTCCTCAGCACTAAGCTGCGCGGCTGCAATGATTTCATCAAACGTTTGGACTGCCATCTCGCATCCTTCCTCGCTTCCCTCTCGGGCTTCGCGGGGCTTCGGATAAGACTGCCGTTTCCGACTGCTTACCTGTTATTGTTGCCCTACGCCGGCATCTGCCCCGGCGTCGGTGGCGTCGGTATCTGCGGAGGACCGCCACCCGGAGGTGGGGCTCCCATACCGGCCGACTGTGGTTGCTTTTGCGCCGACTGCGCCAACCCTACCTTCAGAGTGGCGATTGCCTTTTGGATGAAGGGGCGCATCGCTTCATCCTGAATCCCGGAGAGGATCTTCTCCACGGTCATTACCGCGGTCTCGACCGGACTCTTCCCCGCTTGAGCCTGGGCCTGTCCAGCCAGAGCGCCAAATGCCGGCCCTGGTCCCATCTGAGCCTGTACGTCCGGCGCCATCGGCGGCTGTGTCATTGGAGGCATAAGCTAGAATCCGTTCTCGTTGTTCTGGAGCTTTCCGGTCTTCACGTTGACGCTCGTACCCTTCGGAGTCGTGGTCGTCATCTCGCCTTCGTCGATGAATGTTCCCACCTGATCGAAGGTTCCCTTGCCCAACTTGGGGGCGGAGGTATGAATATAGTGGCCTTGCTCAATCGTCTCGGCCATCCCTGTGCGCTTTACCATCGGGTTGCTCCCCTTGTGATGTTGTGGAGGGGCGGAGTGGTTACCGCCCCTCGTTCACTGCCTTCAGGTTGCCCTGATTACTTGCGGCCCGACTTGCGTCCGCCCTTGTGCTTCCGGCCCTTGCCACGCTTTGCCATTGGGTAGATCCTTTCCGGCCTTCAGCCTTGCGGCCTTCAGCCTGGGTTTTGACCCTCGATTGCTCGAAGGCGGTCCTCCAACCAGGGTTGCTCCACGGGAAGGATTCGTGGACCCTAGACGCAAAAAGCCGCACCCCTAAGGATGCGGCCGATTGGACCGGGCTGATTTCTCAGTGGTCCTTTCACTTGCCTCTACCGCAATCATTATCCGTTCAAAGAACTTCGTCAAGCGGAAAATGAATGGATGTTGATTTTTATTGTAGAGGGGGTATGATGGGGTTGTCGGGGTTGCTGCCCCGGCGAGGCCAAAACCGCTTAGAAGGAGCGATTCATGACAACCCCACCCCAAGTAGAATACCGCATTATCAAGCTAACAAAGGGTCAGATTTGCTACGTTAGTCCTCATCGGTACGATCGTGCAATTCATTTTAAGTGGTTTGCGCACTGGAATAGACTTTCTAGGAAATTTTACGCTGCACGAATGGACGTTCTCCCTAATGGAGATCGCTATATGATCTATATGCACCGCGATTTTCTTGGGTTAAATTACGGAAATCCGATTGAGGGAGATCACGTTGACCACAATCGAACTCTCGATAATACCGATAAAAACATCCGTCTGTCAGACAAGCACGATCAACAGCATAATCAAGGGAAAAGATTGGATAATTCTAGCGGATACAAAGGGGTATCTTATGTCCAATCATGCAAATTGTGGAGAGCGCAAATCAAAATAAATGGAAAGAATAAGTCTCTTGGCTACTACAAGACAAGCTATGAGGCTTACCTTGCATATTGCTACACGGCAGCGGCGTGTCATGGAGACTTTGTCTGTTTTGGGTAGCCCCTACTTGAACGACTTCTTCTGCGTAAGTTGAATGTCCAAGATTCCCCCGTTGTCGCTGCCCTCGACTACGAGTGTCCACTTCTTTTTCGCCTCGATCGCGGACTGGATCGCAGCTAGAATCTTCGGAATCTCCTGCTCGGCTACCTTCTTACTGATGTCAGAATCACTCACTTGTGCCCGCCCTTCGGTGGTGCGCCGGCCTGAGCTTGGGCCATCGCCGCGGCCTCTTCCTTCAACTCTTCATTGTTCTCCTGCTCGTTGATGTTCCACTTCAGAATCTTGAATACCTGCCTCCTCGACAGATCACGCCCCTTGCGAAGTTGGAAGGCGATGGGGAGACGTTCCTGCTGCTCAACATGGAGTAGCGTTCCACGTTCTGTTCTGAAGTGGAACCTTCTTACAAACGACTCCGACTGAATGCCGTCCGGGATCAACGACCCCGGCCTGTCGTCCATGTCTTCCTTTGTGAGCCCGGCCATTCCAAGCAACTCCATCCTGCGACCCGCATCATAGAACTGCAAAGCATCCGCGACCCACTGCTGGCCAATGTCGTCATTGAACCATTCGACGCTTCGGCCCATCACGCGGATTGGCGTGTTTTTTGCCATCTGGATCTTGTCGAGGGAGTCTCCTGAAGGAACCTGCTTCTTCCCAAGAGCATCTCCCACGGCCGAGGCGCCGGAACTCTGCTTCATCGACTGGAGGATCTGCGTGTAGATTTGCAAGACGTAGGTGGGTAGAACTGGGGGCGCCTGCCACGAAGGAGGATGTGGGGCGTTCTGGCTGTAGGTGATCTTCAGGTTCGGCTTGGAACTGTCGATCGCCTTCATTGCGGCCGGATTGATTGCGCTCTTGGCCGCCATCAGGGCTGGACTGATGGCCTTCTTCACCGTCTGAAGCATCCCCGACATCATCTGGTTGAGAATATCCTGCTGGCTCATCCACGGCTTCACTACGCTCAATGCGTACTGCTGCCACGGGACTCCATAGAGCCCGAGTGAGGCAAAAGGCTTCTTGCGGTGGTAGTAGGGGGAAGGATAATCGTACAGCGTCACTCGGTTAGAGCGAATGAAGATTCTGCCGCGGGGATACAGTTTCTTTCTCGGCTTGACCCAATATCCCCATGCAGCCCCCTTCGGCCCCATCCAAACTTCCTCGCGGCCTTCATTCGTGCTATCGTCCTTGCGCCAAAACTCCTGCACCTCGGCCTGGGGGAAGTTGCTTTCATAGGAGGTCTTGTCCCCGGCTCCCAAGAGTCTCTTCATACCCGGCGATAACGGGGGATACAACTGCGGGCTGACCCCGATGGGACTCTGAACATCAATCGTGTACCGGCTTTTCGTCTCTTCGGCTTGGACGTACTTTCCCATTGTCGGGTAGGCCCGCCGAATCCACGCCAGCGTCCGCATCCTCCGGTAGACAACACACTCATCTTCCTGAAGGTCGTCGCCCATCCCCAACCGCAGAATCGAGCTTGGCGGCAGGGCTTCAAGCGCCAAGTCTCCATCTTCGGGATCTCCGCTGTCTCCCCTAGCAAACGGATTCCAATAGAGTTTGGCCGGCGCCGAAGTGAACATCGCCCACATAATGCAGAACGCCATCCGGCGCTCGTACCCGGAGGTCGATACCCACCCTTTGTTGAGGTTGTTGAGAATCTTCTGAATGTCAGAGTATTTTCCGTCGTTGGCTATATCGACGATGTGAGAGGTGGGACGAATATCCGTGATGAGCCCAATCGTCTCCCAAAACATCGACAGGAACTCATTGGATACCGGCTTCGCCCGGTAGGAAGGCATGGCATCCTTCCACTGCATCCCTACCAGATAGTCGAGGGCGTTTTGAATGTCCTTGAGTTCGGGGACGTTCTCTTGAAGGGCTGTCCCTTCCTCTACGGCCGCATCACACCAGTCGTTGAGTTGGGTGTAATACTCCCGGCGCGAGGTGGTTCGTTTGTCGTCCTCGTCCGGCTTCGGCCTTATCTCCGGGAAGTCTTCTATCACCTTGGACCGTCCTTAAACCCAGTTCTCTCGAATGACCATCTGAATCCGATCCTCAACCCACACCTTGAGGGGCATGGGAGGCTCTGAGTTCTTCGCCTTGTCTTTAGCGGCCTCGTACTGGTCACCGAGGTCTACCACAACCCGCCCCGGTGAACGGCTCTCGTATGCCTTCAGGTCTTCCATGGCCGCCGTAGCCTCAGCCTTGGCCTCATCCACTTTACACATCTTAGCCCATACCACGCCAACAAGTTCACTGGAATTTGCAAACTTTTGGCCCAGCCGCTCGGAAAGCCGGTTCATGTCCGTCTCCCCGACAATCATTACGTCACCGTCTACCAACTGCAAAAGCACGTCCGAAACCTTGGCTGAAACCGCCTCGTCCGTCCCCCACCGAGCCGCCAGTTCCGTCTTGATCCGGAGAGGAATCTTCAGAGTGATTGGCGCCTGTCCCTCCACCGGGGGGAACTTGGCTGGTTCTACCTTGAACTCCATCTGCGGACCATCTGCGTAGAAAGCCACCGTGTCTTCCCATCTGTGGTTTGAATTAGCTGGGCAGACCAACCTGCCCTCGGCGGCTGAAATCTGGTTCGCTTTGCCCGTCTCACGCTTGCACTTGGGGCAACTAAATTCCGTCTTCAATACTGGCATCTTTCTCCTCCTCAGATCGTTAGATTTGCAAAACCATCTTTTCCTGTTATCCGATTCTTCTTAAACGAATCGGAACCACGATGCTCCTCAATATCTCCATGCACATGCCAGATAACCCCTCTATTCCAGCACTCACGGCATATTTCAGATACTTCAACTTCGGCGCATTCTGTTAGACCTATAAACCCTCCAGGCGTGTCCTTTGGTCGAACAGCGTACAACTTCTTTTCACCCATTTTTCTCCTCCTCGATAACTACGTCGTATGTTTCTCCTGCGTGTGATCCATTCCCAGTTGCCACAAACCGGATCAAATCGTCTGGTAGAGAATCATCGTCTTGTATCTCTACTCCGTTAAAAGTTTCGTATCCTGGGCTGAATCTGGTCCTCAACTGTCTCCTGAAATACTCACCGGCTTTCTTTCCGGCAAGTATCTTTGGCTTGTCGAGTCCCCACCATGTACTTCCGAACCCCATTTGCATCTCGCTCAGTTTCATCTTTTTCCTCCTCTAACTCCAAAATTGGGAATGGTTAGTAATTCGTCTGCATCTCTTTTCTAACGGCCTCATCTACTTCCAGATCAAGCACTGGCATAAATTGAGGTTTAAGTTCTCCGCAGACCAGATGTCTGTCAACAAACACAATAAGTTCGTCGCCAATTTGCATTGACAACTGACCCACCCGATATTGTGGATCGGGAAGTTTTCTCTTATGCGGGGGAAGTTTCCTGAAAATCTCGTCGAATTGGTGCTGCCAAATCCCAATCTCTTTCATCCTCTCCTCCTTGTTTTCTCCAAAATTTGGACTCACTTCGTTTCGAGAATTTGTTTCACCTTCTCGCGTACCGCTTGACTTACTGCGTCAAGAACAGATTCATCTCCAATCGCAGAAACAATCCGCTGATAGTTCTCCTTCACGTACTGGTTGGATATTTTCTCGACGATCTCTCTGCAAATCGATTCTGTCGTGTATTTTTCTGCAAATTCATCAAAAGTAGCCACAACGGTTCTTTTGAGGTTCATCGGGTTCTCTTGCATCCTAAGCATAACTGGCATATCCCCTCCTTTACTGATAAAGCCATGCGTTCTGATCGTCCGACTCCGCTTCTTCCATCTCGGCCTCGTACAGCGCGATCGCTTCCGGGGTTATCTCCTCCGGCGCTATTCCTTCTTCGTACATCTTGGACGCCGTACCCGTCCCGTCAAACACAGGACTATAGTCGCTGTTTTGGAAATCACTAGGAACGCGCCTCTTCCCGACCCCCTTCAGATTGACGATCGCTGTCGCTCCCGATTCCCTCACAATGCTGCTGCCGATGTTCTTCTTTGACACCCGCTCGGCTTCCTGTTGAGAATTCGTCGTCTGAACGATTGTACCGAACCTGTCCAACACCTTGAATTCGTTTTTCTGCTTCGTCGATTCTTGCTGGCTCGTCCCCTCCCGCATCTCGCGGTACTCGTTCTCATGGCCGCAGTAGAGAGCGATGTGAAGAGCCATCATGTAGTCATCGTGTCCATCCATTGCTCCAGCCTCAGTGAAATCATAAAACTCGTCCACCGTGAACTTGTCTGGAATGTCAATGGATTTATCAACAAGAGACTTCGACATCTTAGACATCAACGCTCTCTTCGTTTTATCGGTTGTCCAGAATCCAATGGTATCTGTCATCCACCGAGTCATCTTGTCGAGGTGCTTGTAGCGGTAAAGATTCTCGTACTCGTACCCTCTCACCAACCTATTGTTCGTGGATATTCCCATCGAATTAACTTCAATCGCCGCCAGAGCCTCGTTATACATCCAGCAAATCGCAAACACGACTTCTGCGAGTGATTCGGGATCGATGTACCCATGCCAACAAGCCACCTGTTTATCCTGTACAAGTTCGCTGAGTTTCAGAACTTGGCAGCAAGAGTAATCCCCTCCATTTCCGAGGCTGACATCCACGCCTACAACATAAGATGCTCCTACCTCTGGAAACTCCCATACATGGAACCTATCCTCCCTCTTGGGGTATCTTATTCTTTGGTTCTGTTCTACCTTCCTGAGTCTAGGTTTTGGTCTTCCGATACCGAAGTCGTATTCTATCTCCCCTATGTACAGTGGTGGTCTTGTAAGTTTTGAGAGTCGGTTGATGATTCCCAGTGGATATGCAGTTGGGGCAGAGGATTGAAATGAGTCCTCAGATTTGGCTGAGTATTCCTGATTGAATTTTTTATCATCTCCATGTGTGTCGATGAACGCTTTTATGCTTTTTC
>Ga0302189_10002036_pt1 | contig 16423 bp, 15 predicted proteins | sample II_Bog_E2_2_FD_194551 | JGI IMG/M metagenome (GOLD analysis project Ga0302189, IMG submission 194551) | Peat permafrost microbial communities from Stordalen Mire near Abisko, Sweden - II_Bog_E2_2 | ecosystem: Environmental > Terrestrial > Soil > Wetlands > Peat | place: Sweden: Abisko...
TGAAAGTGGTTTCACGCGAGATGGATGGGTTGCCCAAGCAGGAAGCCGCATACGACCTTCAGAGTCCGCTCAACAAGCTTGTGGCCGGAAGATCGCGGCGTGAATACCTGGCCGGAGAAGCTGTTTTTTCGCAAGGCGACCCAGCCAACGCAATCTTCTATATCCAGAGCGGTAAGGTCAAGCTGACGGTGGTATCGGCAAGCGGCAAGGAAGCCGTCATTGCCCATCTTCCAGCCGGCAGCTTCTTCGGCGAAGCCTCGCTGGCAGGTAACTCGGTTCGTGTTTCCTCGGCGAATGCGCTTCTAACAAGCCACATCGTGCGCATCGACAAAACCGTCATGCAGGACCTCCTCCATCGCGAGCCGAAGTTTGCAGAGCAGTTCCTCGCGCACATGGTCTCCCGCAACATTCGCATGGAAGCCGACTTAGTGGATCATCTGTTCAACTCCAGCGAAAAGCGCCTCGCGCGGCTGCTAATGCTCATGGCTAACTTCGGTCAGGAATCGAAGCCCATTCCGGTCATCGCCAAGATCAGCCAGGAGACCCTGGCAGAAATGATAGGAACCACCCGATCCCGCGTCAGCTTCTTTCTGAATAAGTTTCGCGACCTCGGTTACATCCACTACAACGGCGGTGGGATGCGCATAAACAGTTCGCTGGTCAACGTTGTGCTCCACGACTGAACGGATCGTTTTGGGCACCTGCGCCGGAACGGACAGCGGCTTCTGGGGTTTTGTGCATCCTCTGGGGCTACTGGCTGGCAAAGTCTCACCCAAAGAACTTTCGTCCCATTGCTTGACACGGTTCCTATCTCCCGGCAGACTGATATAGTAGCCACTTAGCGGAATAGAGGACCGGAATGCGAGACGCAACGCCACAAGGCACCTACAAAGTTCAAGCCCTGGACCGGGCCTTTGCCGTACTCGACCTGCTCGGAGAGAGCGAAACACCGCTGGGCCTGGCCCAGGTTGCTTCGTCGCTGCAACTCCACAAGAGCACGGCGCACCGCTTCCTGATGGTTCTTGAGCGGCACCGCATGGTGGAGCGGACGGCAAACGGGAAGTTTCGCCTTGGCTTGCGCCTGTTCGACCTGGGGAATCGGGCCATCGAGCAGTACGACCTGCGCGATCGCGCCCAGCCGCACCTGCGGCGCCTGGTCGCCGAGACCGAGGAAACCGCGCACCTGTGCATTCTTGAGGCGGCGCGGGTCATTTACCTGGACAAGATCGAGCCGGCCCGGTCGGTAAGGATGATTACGCGGATTGGGGCCAGCAATCCTGTGCACTGCACTTCCGTAGGGAAGGCGATTTTGGCGTTTCTGCCCGAGGAACGGGCTGCGGAGGTTGTGCGCCGCATCCGCTTCGAGCGTTTCACGCACCGCACCATCGCCAGCGCGGAGGCTTTGCGCACGGAGATGGAGAAGACCCGCCGCCGCGGCTACGCCGTGGACGATGAGGAATTGGAAGAGGGATTGCGGTGCATTGCCGTTCCGTTGCTGGATGCGCAGCGTCTTCCGGTGGCGGCCGTAAGCATCTCCGGGCCGTCGTTTCGCGTGACCGCGCAAAAGCTGCCAGCCATTGCCAACCAACTGCTGCAATGCGTGCGCGGCATCTCGATGGACATGGGGTACACTTCCGCAGGGCGCGGGAATCGGGTGACCTGGCCGGCGTAGTGGTCTTGGCGATTGGCATTTGAAGCTTGCCAACCGCCAAGAATTTGAAGGGGAACTGGATTATTCAAAGATCGGATCAGTCTTCTTCATCAACAGGAAGAGCCTGTCGATTTACGCCTGCGATGCTCCTCTGACTCATTGATGAATCTTTATTCATCTGATATTTCATTCGATTTTTTGTTCAGTTGGGGTTTTACTGGGTTACAGCGGTCGAAGCGCGCTTCATGCCAACCCACCCTTCGATAGAAAAAATCGAAGGATGGGGCACCCACTTTTGTTGGGAAGGTTAAGATTTCAATAACTTAGGGTGCGGCACCCGCCCCCTCCTCGATTCCTGGGTTGAGGTCGTGCCGCCGGCTAACGGGAAACCGAGCCGCCGCCCAGGAATGCACCCCTCAACAAACCTGCCCGCGCGGTGATAGCATCGGTCAAGTAACCTCGATGAGTACGCCCCTGGCACAGCTCGCGCAGCCTCTCAGCTTCAGCACACTGGAGCAGATTGGGGTGGTGAATGGCGCAATCGGCCGCCTGCTGCTGGCTTGCGCGCTGGGCGCGCTGGTCGGGCTGGAGCGGGAGTTCAACCGCAAGGCCGCGGGCGTGCGCACCAACCTGCTGATCTGCATGGGCAGCGCGTTTTTTACGCTCCTTTCAGCCGTGATGGCTGGAGACTCCAACCCCGACAAGGGCCGCGTGGCTTCGAATATCGTGCAGGGCATTGGCTTCCTGGGCGCGGGTCTCATCCTGCACAATCGCAGCCGCATCAGCGGACTCACCAGCGCGGCCAGCATCTGGGTGGTCGCCTCCATCGGCATGGCCTGCGGGGCTGGACTCTACGCGCCGGCGACCGTAGCGGCGATCATTGTCATCCTGGCGCTGGAGGTGGTCGGCTTTCTGGAGAGGCGCGCCAACCTGAAGATCTACCCGCTTGTCTATGAGGCCCGCGGGCGCGACCTGACCGGCATGATGGAGTCGATTCTAAAAGCAATGGATGTGGCGGGTGAGCGGCTGAGTGGCGTTGAGACCGACGCCATAGGGGATATCCAGCGGGTAAGCTTCTCGCTGACGGTTACAAAAAGGCAGCATGAGCGGCTGCACGGAAAGCTGGCCGCCGAGCCTGGTATCGATGCGCTTCTGACCTTCCGCGATCCGGAGGAAGATTGATTCCCTTTACCAAGGCCCACGCCTGCGGCAACGACTTTTTGATCGTCACCGAAGAAGCGGCGAAAGATATCGACTGGGCGAATCTCACGCGGCGCCTTTGCGCGCGCAATACCGGCATCGGCGCAGACGGCATCGAATTCTTTGCCTGGACCGGACCGAAATCCGGGCGCATTCGCCTACACAACGCCGATGGCTCCATCGCCGAGATCAGCGGCAACGGCACGCGCTGCGTGGCCGCGTGGATGGCGCGCGAACGCGACTTCACGGCCGGCGATGAACTGGGGATTGAGACGGATGCGGGGTTGCGCGTGTGCCGGATCAATGCGCTCAGGACGAGCGGCGAATTCACCGTGGAGGTGACCGCCGGGATGGGTGTTCCGGCTTTTGCGCCCCGGACCGTCGCGCTGGCTGAAAGCCGGCAGGTTGCCGGCGTCGAGGTTTCCACCGGCAATCCGCATTTCGTCATCCTGGTAGACAATCCGGAGTTCACCGTAGACGGTCAATCCTGGATTGCCATCGGCGCTGAGATTTGTGTCCATTCCGACTTTCCCAATCAGACGAACGTCGAGTTTGTCCGCGTCGCCAGTCCGACCGAGATCGAAATCCGCATCTTTGAGCGCGGCGTGGGACCAACGACATCTTCGGGCACAGGCAGTTCCGCTTGCGCCACGGCGGCTATCGCTGTCCATGGCTGTCAGTCGCCCCTCAGAGTTATTGCACCCGGAGGCGCACAAACCGTAACCTGGAACGGCCTCACCGCAGAACTTGAGCTCACAGGCCCGGCGGCTTTGATTGCCTGCGGAGAGGCATGGTAAATATGACGCCCCGCTACAATCCCAAATCAGTTCCGCTGCTGGCCCCGCGGCTGAAGCTCGCCCCCATCGCTCAAGGAGCCGGTGTGAGCGTCGTTGCTCCCGCGGCATCTGCCAAGCAAGACCTGGCAGAGCGCGGCATGAAGCGTTTGCGCTCTCTGGGACTTTTGCCGCAGCTTGGCCACCACGCTTTTCAGAAGGGGCCGCTCTATTTTGCTGGGACCACAGCTCAGCGGCTGGAGGACCTCCACGCCGCGTTCACAGACGATAGATCGAGCGCGATCATGTCTCTGCGCGGCGGATACGGTTCAAACTACCTGCTCGGCGGGCTGGACCTCGAACTGATTCGCAAGCATCCCAAGCCCTTCTTCGCTTACAGCGACCTGACCGGCGTTCAATTGCGGCTGCTCGACAGGTTGGGCCTGCCCGCTTTTCATGGACCGATGGTGGCGGCTGATTTCGCAAGTGAAAAGGGTGTCCATCTGTCCAGCTTTCAATTAGCGCTGGCCGGCGTGCCGTATGGCCTGGGACCGGCAGAGGGCATGCGTGTGCTGAAGCCGGGCCGGTTCTTCAACTCTACTCGCGGAGTTCTTTACGGCGGCTGCCTCAGCATCCTGGTTTCGCTGCTGGGCACGCCATTTGAACCGCAGACCGAGGGCAAGCTGCTCTTTCTTGAGGACACAGGCGCCAAGCCATACCAGATTGACCGCATGTTGTGGCAGATGCGCCATGCGGGGAAACTGGCCGGCGTACGCGGCATCATCTTCGGCGAGATGCTCGACTGCGTCTCGCCCGGGGCATCTCCCAATTTGCTCGAAGAGGTGCTCCTGCGCGTCTTCGACGACTTCGACGGACCGATCGCCATTGGCCTGCGCAGCGGTCACGTTTCGCATGGAAACGTAACCCTGACATTTGGCGTCGAAGCCGAGCTGATCCTCTCCGATCACGCTGAGCTTCACCTGCTGCAACCGGCGGTGACGCCATGAGAATGCATGAAACAGGGACCAGGGAGCGGGGAACATCGCTGCACGCGAATGAACCGGCGGTGGCGCGATGACATCAATCTTCCTGTCGCCCCGGCACATTCACCTCAGTGGCATCTGCGGCACCGCCATGGCGTCGCTGGCCGGGCTGCTCCAGTTGCGGGGACATCGCATCACCGGCTCCGACAAGGCTGCCTATCCGCCCATGAGCGACCTGCTGCGCGGGCTCGGCATCCCCATTCTGGAACCGTACGCCGAATCCAATCTCGAACCAGCCCCGGATCTCGTCGTCATCGGCAACGCGCTCTCCCGAGGCAATCCAGAAGTCGAGCGCGTACTCGATGAGCGGATTCCCTTCACCTCGATGGCCGCCCTGCTGCGCGAGGAGTTCCTGGTGGGCCGCGAATCGCTGGTCGTCGCGGGCACGCACGGCAAGACCACCACCACCAGCATGTTGGCGTGGATCTACCAATTCGCATCCGCGGAGAATCCGGCGCTGGAGCCGTCGTTCCTCATCGGCGGCGTGGCAGAGAACTTCGGCTCGAGTTTTCAACTGCGGCCCACGCGCACCTTCATCGTCGAGGGCGATGAGTACGACACCGCCTTCTTCGACAAAGGCCCCAAGTTCCTGCATTACTTTCCCGACGCGCTGATCCTGACCCACGTCGAGTTTGACCACGCCGACATTTACGTGGACCTGGCAGCGGTCAAGACGGCCTTCAATCGGCTGGTGAACCTGGTGCCGCGGCGCGGCGCGATTGTGGCCTACGACGGCAGCGCCAACGTGACGGAGTGCGTGGCCGGCGCACTGTGCCGTGTCGAGCGTTATGGCTTTACAGCGGAAGCCGATTGGCGCATCCAAAACCTGCGCCATCAAGACGGCAAGACCCGCTGGGAGGTCTGGCGCGGCGGCGCGCTGTGGGCTGAGCTTGAAATGCGCCTGGCCGGCGAGCACAACGCTCTGAATGCCACAGCCGCGGCTGCGCTGGCGGCGGGTCAGGGAATCAGCAAAGAGGCGATTCAAGAGTCGCTTGCGGCCTTCAAGAGCGTCAAGCGGCGATTGGAGGTGCGCGCGGAAATCGGCGGCATCACCATCGTCGACGATTTTGCCCACCACCCCACGGCCATTCGCGAGACGCTGCGGGCGCTGCGTTCTGTCTATCCGCAGTCGAGACTTTGGGCGGTGCTGGAGCCACGCTCGAATACCCTGCGCCGCAAGGTGCTTGAATCCGAACTGGTGGCAAGCCTGCGCCTGGCCGACCGAGTCGTCCTCGCTGGCGTCTATCAGCAGCAACGCATCTCCGATGCCGAACGGCTGCACCCGGAAGACGTGGTCGATGCGCTCAACGCGAGCGGAACCCAAGCCGAACTCTGCCGCGATGCGGACGCAATCATCGACACTATCGCGCCCAAACTCCATTCCGGCGACGTTGTCGCCATCCTTTCCAATGGCGGGTTTGACGGCATTTATGAGAAACTGCCAGCGCGACTCAGGGAACGTCAAGGCTAGAGCGCTCTCATTGTTGCTGAAATGCGGGCATCATGCCATCGCACCATAGCCGCAAAAACTAAGACGCGGCGAGGGTGGGGCCCGGCCCTAACGCTATTGGTGAAAATGCTCGGGTTGTAAACAGAAACACTGAGGCTGAGTGTGGAATTCGATTATGTTGTCATGCCAGGAATCATTCTGGCGATAGGCATTCTGGTGGTGTGGTTGAGCATTCGCCGGATGTGTTCACTCCCGACAAAGAATTTCCGCACATTGCGGAAAGTGGCCGAGTGCGTTGTTCTGTCGATAGTTGCTCTTGTGGCGGCTGCCGTGGCGGGGAGCAGCTCGTACAACGCGATTGCTGTTCACCAATTCTGGGCAGCGAATCCTCCTCCCGGAGTCTTTTACACCGTCAACGGCCACCGGATGCACATGAACTGTACGGGCAGCGGCTCGCCCACCATCATTCTGGATTCGGGGTTGGGAAACGACGCGCTGATTTGGGGCGGGGTTCAGCCAGTTCTTTCGGAGACCACACGCGTCTGCTCCTATGACCGAGCCGGATTCGGCTGGAGCGATGCACTGCCGGCGCCGCGCGATGCCGACCATATTGCCGCCGAATTGCACGGCCTGCTTCTCCAAGCCAAGGTCACCGGCCCTATCGTTCTAATGGGTCACTCCATCGCAGGCCTCTATATGCGCGAGTACGCATCGCGCTATCCGGAAGATATTGCCGGAATCGTCTTTGTGGATGTCTCCACGCCCTTACAGGACGAGGACCCCGCCATGAAAGCTGTGGATTCCAAGACGCCAACCCAATGGATCTCGATGCTGCTCTTGAGGGCTCGGTACATAGCGGGCCTTCCGCGACTCACGGGCCAGTGCTCAAACTTTCTTGGCTCTACAGGACAGGCGGGGATATTGCAGGCAGAAGACCTTTGTGAGCCGCACTTCGGTGCCATGGCCGCCGAGAAGGACAGCTTCAATAAGTCGGGGCACGAGACAGTTCATACCGGCCCCTACGGTGCACTTCCGATTTTGATCTTGTCGCAGGATGTGACAACGGTGCACCTGCCGGTCCCCGCTCAGCAGACGGCTGATTTGGCGAATAGCTGGAACCAAATGCAGGAGGACCTCAAGAAGCTTTCCACGCGCAGCCGCAGAATCATCGCCAAACGCAGCGGGCATTATGTTCAACTCTTCAGGCGTGACCTGATTTGGAAGGAGGTGCCCCTGTTCATTGAGCAGATTCGCGGCACAGCTCCGCAACCCACGAACTACGGTTCAACGGTCACGGAATAGGAGAGAGCTTTTGGGGCAAGACGGCCGTTATTTGCCACTTTTTAGGCAAACCTCCGCAAGAGCTAAACAGGCTGTGGAAAAGCTCGGGGTTTTCGATGATATTCGCGGAAAACGTCCCTCCGCGGCTAAAGCCGTCGCTGATTCTGTTGGCCTTATGCGGGGGTTGAAACCCCCGCCTCCCTCCGGATCGTGTTTTTCCGCAGCCTGTGAAGTATTGCCGTAAAAAGAAACTGCTTTCCGTGGAGCATGCAAGATGTTGATTCCCGGAGAAAACAATTTGAGAAGGATTTCGCCGCGTCCCTACGGGACGCGTGGTCTTTTGTTCAACGTCACCCAGGACTGCGCTGCGCTTGTCCTGGGCTATTTAGGCTTCTCCCTCCGGGAGAATGGACGCTGGCTGTTTCATCCCCCGTGGGTCGGCGAAGACGGTGGACGACCGACACTGACGGGAGGCAGAATCAAGTTGTTCAGCAGAGTGCATGGCCCCCATTCCTCAACGAGTCTATTCTTTGAACAGGTAAAGAAACTATGATTCCTGCGCTTCTGTTGCTCATCACGCTGGTCGTTCTGATTCCTCCGGTAGGTCTCATCTTCATTCCCTGGACTCTGATCACGGGCAACGTGCTGCCGCTCTACAAAGCCACGCACTGGCTGGTGCGCACCAGCTACCGGATAGCGGGAATCCGCATCGTCTCAGAGGGGCGGCAAAACGTGCCGGCCGGCAAGGCTTGCATCTTCATGGCCAACCACGTTTCGAATCTCGATCCCCAGGCATTGATCCCTGAGATTCCCGGCCGCACCGCCGCTTTCCTCAAGCGGTCGTTGATGAAGATTCCCATCGTGGGTCTTGGCTTCCGGCTGGGAGAGTTCATTCCCGTGGACCGCAGCGGCAATCCGGCGAGCGCACAGGAGAGCGTGGCCGCGGCCAAGCGCCTGCTGGATAAAGGCGTCCATATCACCACGTTTGTTGAGGGCACGCGCTCGAAGGACGGGCGGCTGTTGCCTTTCAAGAAGGGCCCGTTCTACCTGGCCATGCAGACCGGTGCTCCGTGCATCCCGGTGTCAATCTACGGCACTGAGACCATGATGGCCAAAGGCAGCATGCGCATCCGCCCAGGAACTGCGCACATTGTCTTTCACCCGCCTGTCTTCCCATGCGATTTTGCGACGCGCGAAGAACTGCTTGGTGCGGTGCGGACGGCAATTGCCTCGGGTCTGCCGGTATGGATGCGGGGATAAGGGATCAACTAGCCCAGGTTTGTGACCGCTTGAAGTTGAACCAATGTGGGTGCCACCTCCATTCCGCAGCTTTAACGCGGAATGGGTGGGAAGGCACAAAACAATACGGTCAAAGACTAAGGCTGCACAATCGCGTTATAGCCATCGTTCATCAGCTTGAGGCTCCACTTGTTGGCTTCGTCGCGGCTCTTGAACGGGCCGATCCGGACATGGATCATGTTGTCTGCATCGCGGCGCGTCCCAACCGCATAACCGCGTTTGCGCAACGCATTTACCAGCACATCCGCATCTTCCTGATGGGACACAGCGGCAATCTGGACCAGGATGGCGCCTGGCGGAGAGACGACCGGCGCCGCGTTAAGCCCCACGCCAGATCCCGCACCCGGCAGCAGGACGGAAGATGAGCCGTCTGCCCCAGGCAAGGCTGGCTTTACTTGCGCCTGCGCCTGCCCCGCGGTTCCACCCGCGCCGGCAGGTGACTCAGCACCTTGCGGAACCATTGATGCGTTGGGGCCAGCAGACGCCAGCGGCGACATACCGTCCCCTGGGGTATCGACATCCGGCGCGAGATCCATTTGCGAGCTTGCCGAAGGCTTTGCCTGCACACAACCCGCCTGCACAGACGCTGGGGCGTCAGGCGCGGGCTTTACGACAGCCGACCCATCGATCGAGCCACGGCTACCCACCAGATACCCCGCGCCAAAGAGAGTCGCCCCGATCAGCAGCAGAACAAAGAGAATGCCCATCAGCATGACCGGACCCAATGTCAAATCAGCATCCTGCTGCAGTTGAACCGGCTCAACCGCTTTGTTTTCAGACACTCCCCGCATAGCTCACCTTCAGACCTGTGGCCAATTGCTATCCGATCTTCCCATCTTCGCACGGCACAAGAACCACGCTCTGCAGACAGATGCGGGGGTTGGTTCGCGATTGGATGGACTCGAACCCGCCCAAGGGGGGGAACCCGGACAGGAAGCTAACTGCTCTATCTTACGGCTTCTCGGAGGATTCCTTTCCCAAGGTTCCTATTTTATTAAGCAACGTCAGCAGCTCCATGGGCAGCGGGAATACGATGGTCGTATTCTTCTCCACGCCAATCTCCGTAAGTGTCTGCAAATAGCGCAGTTGCAGGGTCATAGGTTGAGTGGCCAGCAGTGCAGCGGCATCCACCAGCTTTTGCGCGGCTTCGAACTCGCCCCCGGCATGGATAATCTTCGCGCGTTTTTCGCGCTCGGCCTCGGCCTGCTTGGCCATGGCGCGCTGCATCTGATCGGGCAGGTCCACCTGCTTCACTTCGACCGAGACGACCTTTACCCCAAACGGCTCGGTGCGCTGGTCCATGATGGACTGGATGCGCAGGTTGAGCTTGTCGCGATGGCTCAGCAGCTCGTCCAGCTCCACCTCGCCCAGCACCGTCCGCAGAGTAGTCTGCGCCAGTTGCGAGGTCTGGTAAACGTAGTTGGCTACTTTGATGGCGGCATCGTTGGGGTTCACCACGTAGAGCGTGACCACCGCGTTCACCTTGATGGTGACGTTGTCGCGGGTAATTACGTCCTGGGCGGGAACCTCGAGCACATCCTGGCGCAGCGAGATGCGTATCATCTGTTGAATTGGCTTGAAGACAAAGATGATGCCAGGGCCGTAGGCCTGCGGCGAGACGCGACCCAGGGTGAAGATGACTCCGCGCTCGTATTCGCGGAGAATCTTGATGCAGTTGAGTACGTAGAGAACAACGATAGCCAAGAAAATCAGAATCGGCAAACTAGCATCGGAAAATGACATTTGACTTCCCTCACTCAGCACGAATTGTACTCCCGGACGGCGATTGCCGCATTTTAGAATCCTCAGATTCCTCAGCGCCGCACAATTGGCAAAAGCGAGCTATACCGGGGAATCCGGCATTCCCTGCGGCTCGGCCGGCGTCACATGCAGCAGATACTGCTCGTGCCCGACCACGCAAAGCCGGCTGCCGGCTACCACCGGCTCACTTGCCACAGCCTGCCAAATCTCTCCTTCGACGAGCACGTGTCCCTCAGGCGTCAGCGGCTCCATAGCCGTGGCGCGACGACCTATCAGCGCATCCACTCCCAACCGGGTCTTCATGCGGCGCGCCCGCACCGCCAGCCTCACCAAATAGACCGTAATCAACCCGAATCCAGTGCTCACGCCGATGGCAACAGGCAGGCTGATCCCCAGCTCCGGCACCGGCGCGGCCACCAGCGTGAGTGTTCCAAAGGTCAGGCAGACGATTCCCGCCGCCGCCAGCACGCCGTGGCCGCCAAACTTGGCCTCGAGCAGCAGCAGCACCAGCGCGGCCACCAGCAGCAGGACCGCCGTATACCGTATGGGCAGCAGATTCAGCCCGAAGATGGCCAGCAGCACCATGAGCGTGCCCAAAGCGCCGGGAACGATCGTGCCTGGGGCATTGAATTCAAGATAGATGAGCAGAGCACCCCCCACCAGCAGCAGCATGGCGATATTGGGATTCACCAGCCAGCCCAGCATCTGTTCGCGAAGTGTGGGCTGCACAGTCTCAATGCGCGCCCCCTTGAGGTGCAGCACGAGTTTGCTGCCGTCCATGCGGGTGATCGTGCGCCCATCCAGAGCGGCCAGCAGTTGCCAGTCGTCGTTGGCGATCAGGTCAATCAGATGCTGGTCCAGCGCCTCCTGAGCTGTGTAGGAGTGCGACGTAGCGGCGGCCGCGGTAGCTGCCTCGGGGTTGCGGCCGCGTTGCTTGACATAGGAGCGCAGAAGAGCCTCTGTGTCGTTTTCGACCTTCTGGCTCATGGTCTCGTCCATTTTGCCAAACTCCGAGACAACGTGAGCTGCGCCGGCGTTGGTGGCGGGCGCCATGGCCGCCACATCCGCTGACTCCATCAAATAAAATCCTGCGGAGCCCGCCCGCGCGCCGCCAGGAGACACGTAGACGATTACCGGAATCTTCGATGCGAGGATCGCTTCAACCATCGAACGCATCGAGTCCAGCAGTCCGCCGGGGGTGTCCATCTCAATAAGCAGCGCTTGAGCGCCGTCTGCATTGGCCTTGGCAATGGCCCGATCCAACTGCCCGGCACTGATGGGCTGGATGGTGTCGGAGAGGACAAATTTCTCCACCAGAGGTTGCTGGGCATGGGCTGGAACGGAGAGCACGAAGATGGTAGCCAGAACAGTTGCTAACTCATAGATGCGATGGATCATGGCTTGCTCCCTTCGATCACTTGAACTCGCTAAAAAAGTTCGGGTCCAACTCGAATGTTGTAATCGGTTTCAATCCAAGTTCTAACCTTTCAAGCAAGTCAATTAACTTCTCTCCGTCAATAAGTTCGATTGGTGGTACCCCATCGCGTGACGCCTCACGGCGAGCTTCCGCAGAAAACGTACCTGTAGTAAGAATGATCCCTTTGTCTGCGCGTCCTGCCATTGCTCCTCGAAAATCCCGTGCCCTTTCAAAACATGCACTTAATCGAAGTTCGCTGACACATTGCTACCTCTTCAGCGCTTCCCTGGCCTCGATCTGCTTGCGAAGCTCCAGGGCCTTCCGGTTCGCCGGTTCCAGCGTAAGGGCGTCTCCGGCCTCTTTATCTGCTTCAGACAGGTGGCCACCCGCGAAGTCCAGTCGCGCCAGCACCAGATAAGCGCCGGTCGAAGGCTCAATCTTCAATGCTTCAAGTGCCTCTTTGCGGGCGGCATCCGCATCGCCCGTCCGTTCGCGAACCTCGGCCAGACCCGCGTGCGCCTCGGCAACACCGCCATCGGCAGCCAATGCAGTCTGATAGAGCCGCTCGGCTTCAAGCAGCAACCCGCGGTCAAGGTAAACTTTCGCCTGGCCGGCCATCTGCTGCGCACGCTTGTGCGGCGAAAGCATTGCCAGACGCGAGGCATCCACCTGGTCAAGCATCTGCGCCGCCTGGCGGAAGGCAACCTCGTCAAAGCTGCGCGCGATGCGCTCCAGCGGATCGGCTTTCAGCTCCGGCGCCCCACTCGCATCCGGGCTCGACGCCGCCACCGGCACAACCGTTCCACTCGGCTGCTTCCATGCCGTCAGCAATCCCTGAGCCTCGGCGTCGTTGGGCTTCAGCCGAAGGCACTGAGCCAATTCGGCCATCGCCTCGGCGGCCTTTCCCTGCCGCTTTAAACTCACCGCCATGTTAAAGTGGTAGTCCGCGGCGTTGGGATCGGCCGCCTCAGCCTGACTAAAGAACGGCAAGCCGTCGTGACCCTGGCGGCTCGCCGCGACTCCTTCGTCATTCACAACCTCAGCCAGAGGTAGAACACGCGCCAAGCCTCGAAACGCTTCCTCAGCCCTGCGGTAGTCGCCTGAAAACAAAAGCGAAAGCCCGCGATAAAAGGCAGCCTCCAGAGCATCGGGGTCGTTCGGCCCCACCTTGGCAAAGGACGCCGCGGCTTCCTCATATTGCTGGCCGTTGTAATCCTCACGTCCCAGCGCCATCCATGCCGGTCCAAAATCCGGGCTCAACTCGATCGCCTGCCCCAGGTGGCGCAGGCGCTCCGGCTGGTCGGGTTCCGTAATGCCACGAATGTATTGCTCGAATGCATCGACGCGCAACGTTGCGCCGGCAGCCAAAAACGTCTCCGCCGACCCGCCGAAACTGGGATCGAGCTGCCGGGTCAGCTTCCAGGCCAGCGAATCGAATACCGCAATCAGGTCGCGCATATCGCCGCGCGCGCTGACCGCTGCGCTCATGCGCAGATGCGGCACATCCACCACCTGTGCCTGCGCCACGATTGCTGTGCCGTCGGTAAGAAAGCTGCCCACTACGATCGAATCCGCGTCCAGCGTCTCGGCCAGCTTGAGCGAACTGGCCCGCGAAGGGTGAAATCCCTGCGGCAGCCCCAGATGATCCAGCGCATAGCGCCGGTCTTCGCGGCTCATGGGCGCAAAGCCCGCCGAAGCAAACCTGGCGCTCAAAATCTGCGGCGCCGCCTCGCGAATCCAATCCAGGCTCGGCTGCCCGCTGCGGTTGTCAAAGGGCAGCACCAGCAGAATCCGCCCGTGGCCGCCTACGGTGAGACCGCCGGCATCATTCGGACCGCTCGAAGCCGATACCTGGGCGCGGCACGGAGCCGTCACAACCATCATCAGGGAAAGGGCCAGCACAAGCCCCGCCTCGGCAGCTAGCCGCCCTGCCCTCCGTAAACTGCATGAATAAATGGTATGCACAACAGTGCGATTATAGGCGTTGAGGCAGCATCTGGGTTAACGCTTGGCCACGATGCAACGCGCTTACTTTGCATTCTTGAAGACGAACCAGGCCAGATTCATCCGCCCTTCGGTAACAATGTGCACGGTCAGAACGCTCGTTCCTTTGGGAAGCCGAACCTTCACGAGCCCACGCGCGAGGTTCCAGTGGTGCCACTGCCGCCAGGCAATGGGATCGGCCGCATTGAACGTGGAAACAATCGTCTGCGGCCCTGTCGATGGCTGTCCATTTACATCGAGTGAAATCTTCCCGCCGCGATTCGAGGTATAGAGCAGATCGGCCGTGTATTCGCCAGCGCGCGCCACCTTGACCGTCAAGTTGAACCACTCTCCCGGCTCGGTCCACCCAACATAAAGCTGATGCTCCGGCGGCTCAATCAGGTCATACGGGCTATTGTCGATGGCATCGTGAAATTTCGTGTAGGAGATATCGACGCCCTCGCCCATCCGGAACTCGTTCAGGTAGCTTCCGTCCGCGGGATTCAAGCCTCCGCTGCCATGATTCTGTGCGTCGGAATCGTGATAGGCCACGCCTTCCCCGCCCAGATCGTAATACGCGCAATCCACCTTGCCGGGAATCCTCTGCGCGCCGCCCCGATAGCGGCTGTCGCGATAGGGAGTTCCCTTATAATGGCTCAGGAAATCGGATTTCGATGCGCAAAGGTCGGTTGAAGTCAACAGAACTGCCAACGCCAACGCCTTCAGACAGGATTTTGACAAGCTTCTTTCCACCTACTCAGGACTCCAGCTCTGCGGGAGGTAACCGCCCTCGAGCCTCAGAGCAGACAAGCGCACGGCAACAACCCGAATCCTACTCCTGCTTCTGAAATCGGGCAATTTCCAGCGCCGTCGCCGCTCATAAACCACATTGGTCTTCCACCTGCGCTACGAGCTGCCGATTGAACCGGATCAGCGCAATCCACTGCCCCTGATCTTCCTGTTTCCACACCAGCGCTCCGCCTAACTCCCTGGCAATTTCCTCGGGCATCAGATCGTGGTGCAAACCAAAGAACTGCTCGTCCATTGCCTTGCTTTTCGGCCCCAGCGTGAACAGCGGTGAAGCCGGGTCGTACTTGGTGGAAAACACCAGAGCCGCAGTGTACTTCTCCGGTTCAGAGGCGGCGCGGGCAATTTGGGCGGCGGTGAAATCCTCAAGCCGGTAAACGTCGTAGGGCTTTTTGAGATAGCCCAGTTCGGGCCGGGTCAGCTCATCCGTCATCGGCCAGGCGGTGAGCACGGTTGCGCCGGGATACTGTCTGCTGAGCTCGGCAATCCCCGCTTCGTGAAGCCGGACAACATGCGCGTATGCCAAGTTGTCTTCAGGCGCGAAGCCATACGGGGGATTGATAAAGAGCCCCAGCACAAAGGCAGCAGCCGAAAACGCCGCCAGCGCTTGCCAGTACGAGACCCGCCGGTACAATGTCGCAACCGCCAGCAGCAGCACCAGCGGATACATGGGCAGCAGGTAGCGGGTCAGCAGCGCGCCGCCCAGCACGCTGAAGAGCAGCGCATTCACCAGCAACAGCAAAAGAATTCGCCGCAGGCTGGGAACGCTGACGGCTGCGCGCTCATGACCTTCTATGTCCTTCCGTGGATCGAGCAGCAGAGCCGCAATGGCCATCAGCACCGGCACAAACATATTCATGTGCGCGGTCAGGTGCAGCACGCGATGGCCAAATGCGGCCAGCATGCGCATGGGATCGAGATTGGCTTGCGCGTTATAGCGCAGAAACTCGGGATTGCCAAAGAGGAAGCCAGTCTTCGCATAATGCCAGCCATACCAGCCAGCCAGCGGCAACGCACAACTTGCCAGCCACACCGCTTCGCGCAAAAGACGAAGACGCAACGGCGGACGGCTTCGGAAACCTTCCACAAAGCTCACAGCGGCCAGCGTAAGCGGAATCACGATTGCCGTCTCTTTGCAGAGCGCGGCGGCGGCAAACCACAGCGCCGCGGCCCAGGGCTTGCGGTCTTCATCGGGAAGCGCGTACACCAGCCCCCACAGCGTGCAGGCGGCGGCAAAGATATCCGCATGAGCCAGCGTACTCTGCGCAAACCAGATGGGGTAGAGCCCGGTCAGGGCCACCGTCCAGAATGCGACCGAGCCCACGCCCACCAGGCGCATCGACAGCCGCCACACCGCCAGCAGTCCCAGGGCCGCCACCATCAGCACCGTCTCGCGCGTCACCTCGGGATAGAAGCCGGAGAGCTTCCACCACAGCGCCAGGTAGATGCTGGGCAGCGGCGGATGCGCGTTGGTCAGCGTGGTGATGGGAATCAGCGAGCCGGTGCGAAAGAAGTCCCACGCCGCTGGAATATAGTAGCCCGCCTCATCCCAGTAATAGGGCAGGCGCAAAAGCATGAAGTGGCTCAGATAGAGCGCCGCGAAGACCACGGGATAGATCATCCAGAGGGGCAGTGGCGCGTCAAGCCGCGGCTGCATGAGTCGTCTCAGGAGCAAGCGATGTTTCCTCAAACCGGATGAATGCCAACCAAGCTAGGTTACTGACCGTGTGGTTCTGTGCCTTCCCACCCACATTGGTT
>Ga0302189_10002037_pt1 | contig 16422 bp, 13 predicted proteins | sample II_Bog_E2_2_FD_194551 | JGI IMG/M metagenome (GOLD analysis project Ga0302189, IMG submission 194551) | Peat permafrost microbial communities from Stordalen Mire near Abisko, Sweden - II_Bog_E2_2 | ecosystem: Environmental > Terrestrial > Soil > Wetlands > Peat | place: Sweden: Abisko...
TCCTGAGATGACGGGGCAGGTGAGTGCCGTATGGGAGGGGGGCACTCTGGAGATACACGAGCAGATTGCAGCTTTCGGCAGTTCCACGAAACAGCGCCTGTTCCTATCCGAGGATGGATCACAGCTCATCGCGCTGGTGGAGGGGCATTCCACCTTCATGGATACCGAGCAGCGGCTGGTTTTCGAGAAGAAGAACTAGGTCTCTCACCGCTTGAAGTTGTACCAACTTGGGTGCCCCAGGTCCCGATTTTGGGACCTGGGAAAGCACGAACTCAAGGTACGGAATCATCCGGCCAGTGACCTAGGTCTCTGACCGCTTGAAGTTGTACCAACTTGGGTGCCCCAGGTCCCGATGTTGGGACCTGGGAAAGCACGAACTCAAGGTACGGAATCATCCGGCCAGTGACCTAGGTCTCTGACCGCTTGAAGTTGTACCAACTTGGGTGCCCCAGGTCCCGATTCTGGGACCTGGGAGAGGATGAATTCAAGGTACGAAATCATGCGGTCAAAGACCTAGGTCGCGCGTTTTCAGGCAAAAGGCGACAAGCCGATTCAAAACCAGAAAGGCAACTGCAATCATGATTCAATCAATGCCCACGATGCGCATCGCAGCGCCTAGATATTTGCAGCTCCTGGCGCTCGGTGTAGCGTTCGCGCTTTGTTTGGAGCCGTCGCCTACTGCGGGACAGACGTCTGTGCGGCCGAGTGATAAAGCCGTTCAGGTTCAGGCAAACAAACTACTAAAACAAATGACTTCAGACGAGAAGATCGGACAGCTCAGCCAAACCTTCGCGTTCGTTGCCAACCCCACATTGGAGAAGCGCATAAGTAATGGCGAACTAGGCTCTGTCCTCTTCCTTACCGATCCTGCGCAGATTAATAAGTTGCAACGCGCCGCCGTCGAGGGGTCGAGGCTTCACATCCCTCTCCTATTCGGGCTGGATGTCATCCACGGCTTCCGAACGATTTTCCCGGTGCCGATCGCCATGGCAGCGTCATGGGATCCTTCCATGGTTGAGAAGGCGCAGGCAGTTGCGGCGGAAGAGGCCAGGGCCGTCGGAATCCATTGGACCTTCGCGCCGATGGTCGATATTGCACGCGATCCGCGCTGGGGGAGAATCGTCGAAGGCGCGGGTGAAGACCCCTACCTCGGCTCAGCAATGGCTGCTGCGCAGGTGAGAGGCTTTCAAGGAGAGTATCTAGGATCTCCGAATCATATCATCGCTTGCGCCAAGCACTTCGCCGGATATGGAGCAGCCGAGGGCGGCCGCGATTACGAAGCTGCCGATATCTCTGACGAGCAGCTGTGGAACGTCTATTTTCCTCCGTTTCACAGTGCTGTGAACGCGGGTACAGGAACACTCATGAGCGCCTACATGGACCTGAACGGCGTTCCAGCTACAGGCAACAGGTGGCTATTGCACGACGTACTACGGGAACAGTGGCACTTCCAGGGATTTGTTGTCAGCGACGCCGATGCCGTGAAAGATCTGAAAACCCATGGCTTCGCCAAGGATCCGGCCGACGCTGCGGTCCGTGCCCTGCTTGCTGGCGTAAACATGGAAATGGCCGTCGGAAGCACTGACTATGGAGCGTATCTTCCTTCTGCACTTAAAGAGGGACACATCACAGCGGCACAACTCGATGATGCGGTCCGTCCGATTATCGAGACGAAGATTCGGCTCGGCCTGCTTCAACATCCGTATGTAGACGAAGCGGCCGCGAAGCAAACCATCGAGAGCCCGGGACATCGGACCGAGGCACGGAGGGCGGCGGAACGATCGGCCGTGTTGCTCCGAAACGAAGGCGGAATGCTACCGCTGAAACCGTCAGCTTGCAAGAAGATCGCGGTCATTGGCCCTCTTGCAGACTCCAAATGGGATGTTCAAGGCTCTTGGACGTTTGGCAACGACGCAAACGAGAATGTCACTGTGCTGAGAGGCGTCCGCGATCAGGCCGCACCCGGCACAGACGTTGAATATGACCAGGGCGTCCAGATCAGCCGCAAATTTCCTTCCCCATTCGCAGCTTTAATGCGGGATAAGCGGCAAGAAGCGTGGAGTGAGGAACAGGCGAACGCACAATTCGCAAAGGCGGTTCAGGCGGCGAGAGATTCTGACTTGGCTCTGATGGTTCTCGGCGAAACTCAGGATATGACCGGCGAGATGGCCTCTCGTTCGTCTCTTGATCTACCCGGCCGACAACAGCAACTGCTCGAGGCAGTTGTGGCAACCGGGAAACCGGTTGTACTTGTTCTGCTCAATGGTCGGCCCTTGAATATCACCTGGGCGGCGGAACACGTACCTGCGATCTTGGAGGCCTGGTATCCCGGCGCACAGGCCGGGAACGCAATTGCAGACCTCTTGTTTGGCACGGCTGTTCCAGGAGGCAAGCTTCCGTTCACTTGGCCGCGAGACGTGGGGCAGGTCCCTCTCTTCTACTCACATACGCTCAGCCACCATCCGGAATTGCAAGGCAGGCGTTACTTTAATGAGCAAAGCACCCCGTTGTTTCCCTTCGGATTCGGGTTGAGCTACGCGACATTCCAATTCTCAAACCTGAAAGTCAGTAAGTCTCAAATACATAAGGGTGAGAACGTGGCGGTCGCTGTCGATGTTGAGAACACTAGCGAAGTCCCTGGTGATGAAGTCGTTCAGCTTTACATTCACCAGCAATACGGAAGCAGCTCGAGGCCTGTCCGCGAACTGAAAGGCTTCCGCCGCGTTTCACTGCGGGCCCATGAGCAGGAAACCGTGAAACTGTTGCTGACCAGGGATGACCTGACGTACTGGAGCAGCGCGACGAAGACCTGGATACAGGATGCTTCGATATTTGACGTGTGGGCTGGCGGAGATTCCACAGCTGAATTGCACTCCACGTTTGCTGTGGTTCAGTAGAGCCTCAGAGGAAACCGCTTGCAACAGAAACTCTGTATCTTAGGGGCACGCGCCGGCAAGTCGTGCGGACATGACACTTAGCTCCAAACATGGAATTCCAGAGAGTGACATCCAAATTGCGCTACAGAAAGGACCTTCCTTGAAAACAATTCTTTTTATGATTTCCGCCGCGGCTCTGGTCGCAGCTCCTGCTCTGGTGGCAGCCGCTGATAACGTTTCGGTCGACGGCAAATGGCGTGTCCATGACAGCATCGCCGGCAATGAAAGCGATTCGGACTGCACTTTCGTACAGAAAGTTGCCGAGCTGACTGGAACGTGCAAGACTGACCAAGGATCTGTCACTATCGCCGGCAAGGTCGACGGAAAGAAAGTGAAATGGTCCTACAAGAGCGAATTCAACGGATCTCCATTGACAGTAGTTCATGAAGGTACGCTGAGCGCAGATAACAAGATCACAGGCACAGCGAGCGTTCCGGAGTACTCCGTAGACGGCGATTTCACGGCGACCCAAGCAAAGTAAAAATCGAGCATCCATCCAGAGGTATTCGTAATGAAAGTGGACAACAAGGTTCTCCTCGTGACTGGGGCGGGAAGTGGAATCGGACGCGAACTGGTTCTTCACTTGCTTTCCAAAGGCGCACGTGTCGCAGGTGTCGATCTGAATGCGAAAGCCCTGGACGAAACTGCGCGTCTCGCCGCTGCCCACGGCGCGCAGTTCGCAACGTTCGTCACGAACATCTCCGATCGGGCAGGCGTCGAAGCTCTTCCCGCACAGGTCTTGGCGCATTTTGGCTCAATTGACGGCATCATCAACTGCGCCGGTATTATTCAGCCCTTCGTGAAAGTGAACGATCTCGACTACGCTGCCATCGAGCGGGTGCTAAACGTCAACTTCTTTGGCACTTTATTCGTGATCAAATTCTTCTTGCCACATTTGCTGCAGCGGTCGCAAGCACACATTGTCAATATATCGAGCATGGGCGGGTTCGTTCCGGTGCCAGGGCAAACCATCTACGGAGCGTCAAAGGCCGCGGTCAAACTCTTGTCCGAAGGACTTGGCTCCGAACTCGTTGATACGAATGTTCGAGTGACAGTTGTATTCCCCGGTGCTGTTGCAACGAACATCCTCGCGAAGTTAGGCGTGAGCGCCCAGGATACGAGCGCCCACAAGGGAAAGACGAAAGCAATGCCTCCGAGCAAGGCTGCAGAGATTATCGTGCGCGGCATGGAGCGTGACGCATTCCACGTTTTTGTGGGCCGTGATGCGATGATCATGGACAAGCTATATCGGTTGAATCCTGCCTTCGCGGCACGCGCCATTGCAAAGAAAATGAGTGCGCTACTCAACCCGTAACTCGCCAGATAGAGGAGGCAAGCTTTGAAAAACGACGCCATCAAGAACATCTACATGAAAGATCGGCTGCGATTGATCATGTTCTGTGCAGCTCTGGTCGTCCTTCTCTGCTCGTCAGCAATCGCAAAGGGGCTGACTACCGCAGCTCGGGAGCAAATTACCGCTGATGTGGGTTGGAGATTCAGCCGCGGTGATCCGCCGGGAGCCGAGGCCCCAACCTTTGATGACAAATCCTGGCAGACGATCAATGTTCCGCACGATTGGAGCATCGAGGGAACGCCTGATCCGAAGAACCTGACTGGGTCGGGTGGCGGATATTTCCCGGCCGGCGTCGGATGGTATCGCAAGACGTTCGATGCCCCCAAGACCTGGAAGTCGAAGCGCGTCAGTGTTGAGTTTGACGGCGTGTATATGAATGCGACCGTGTATTTGAACGGCCATGCGCTTGGTACACACCCGAACGGGTACACGAGCTTTGCGTTTGAACTCTCACCATACCTCGCTCTGGGACACGGAAACGTCCTCGCGGTACGGGTGGATAACTCAGAGCAACCGAACAGCCGTTGGTACAGCGGTTCGGGGATTTATCGGCATGTTCGCATCGTCGTGACCGATCCGGTTCACATTGCACATTGGGGTGTGTTCGTCACGACTCCGGAAGCAACAGTTGCACATGCAGAGGCTGTTCTGCATATACGTATTGCGAACGAGTTGGCCAGGACAGCTGACGTCGCGCTTGAGACGACGATCGCTTCGGAGTCGGGAGTGAGCGTTGCAACCGCGCGCTCCTTGAATCATCTCGCGAACGCACAAAGCACCGACGTGGCTCAAGTCATCTCGGTTCCGAATCCCGAGTTGTGGTCTCCGGAAACACCACGTCTCTACCGCGCCGTTACGAGAGTCATTCAGCGCGGAAAGGTTGTGGACGAGGTCGCCACGATGTTTGGCATTCGCTCCCTCGCGTGGTCGACGGCTGGTGGTTTTGAATTGAATGGCAAGCCCATCAAGTTGCACGGTGGAAGCGTTCATGCTGACAATGGCCTTCTTGGCGCCGCGGCGTTTGACCGCGCCGAAGAGCGCAAAGTCGAATTGCTGAAAGGGGCCGGCAACAACGCCGTCCGAACCGCGCACAATCCACCGTCACCGGCTTTTCTCGACGCATGCGACCGCCTCGGACTGCTCGTGCTCGAAGACTCATTCGATGTTTGGAGGACACCAAAAGTCAAATACGACTACGCGCGGTTTTTCGACGAGTGGTGGCAACGCGATCTGGATTCCATGGTTCTGAGGGACCGCAATCATCCATCTGTGATCATGTGGGGGATCGGCAATGAAATTCCAGAGGCCTGGACGCCCGCGGGAGCACCCATCGCGAAGAAACTCTCAGATGAAATTCGGTCGCTCGACAGCACCAGGCCAATTACAGAAGCGTTTCCGGGTGCTACGTACACTTCGGATACCGACGCTGTCTTTGCAAAGTTGGATATCGGAGGCTACAACTATAATCTCGCGGCGAACCAGGCCAAGGATCACGCGCGTGTTCCCAGTCGCATCATGGTGACGACCGAGTCCTTTCCTACAGACGCATTCGAGCAATGGCAGCTCGTTCACGACAATTCATACATCATCGGGGAATTCGTCTGGACATCGATGGATTACCTGGGCGAATCCGGAATCGGTGCATGGGGGGAAGGCACCCCCAAACAGGCTTCCCAGGCCGAGCAGATGGACCGCTTCATGAGAGTCTTCACCACAAAAATGGGGGAAAACGGCAAGAGTCCGTTCAATGGTAACGCTCCCCCTGCCAACCCCATGTTTCCCGGTTATCCCTGGTTCGGCTCATATTGCGGTGACCTGGACATCACGGGTTTTCGCAAACCCCAATCCTACTATCGGGACATCTTGTGGAATGGCGGCGACCGCGTCTATGCCGCAGTCCGCCTCCCCGATCCGGCCGGTAAAAAGATTTTTGCAATAGGCTGGGGTGTCTATCCGAGCGTCGCGAGTTGGACATGGCCCGGCCACGAAGGCAAAGACCTTCAGGTGGAAGTGTACTCCAGAGCGGAAAAGGTGCGCCTCTATCTCAATAACAACCTGATTGGAGAGGCACCAACTGGCCGTGACCAGCAGTTCAGGGCACTTTTCGCTGTGCCCTATGCTTCGGGCACCTTGAAAGTTGAAGGTGTGCGCGGCGACCGGGTTGTTGCTGAGACGACTCTCACAACAGCAGGAGAAGCAACATCCTTGCGGTTGACTCCGGATCGAACGGCAATCCACGCAGATGGGGAGGACCTGTCGTTCGTCACCATCGAAGCGGTCGATCCCGCAGGACGCTACCAGCCAAACGACGAGAATGAAGTGGATTTGGCGATAACCGGACCTGGTGTCATAGCGGCCCTTGGCACCGGAGATACTAAATACGCAGAGCCATATCAGGCGGATCAGAGGCGCTTGTTCAATGGACGAGCCCTCGTCGTGATCAGGTCGACAGGCGATCAGGGTGTGATCACGCTGAAGGTCAGGAGTATTGGAATGGACGAGACGAGCGTCAACATCAACGCTCAAACGGACACTGGGCCAGGGGACAAAAGGTAATCGGCGGGCAATTATGTCGGTTCAGGAATACACGTATGCGTTCGCCGCCGGAGCGGCCACCTGGCGGGCAATCGCCAACAAGCCTGATCGGAAGTTTGCACGCAGCTTCGGCATGGCATATCGGAAGACGCGGTATCGCTTGATCGATTCGAAGAGATTCAGATCCAGTTGGCCACACAGATCGTTTCTTCGAGTTGAAGATATGATCGGGATCGGCAGACGCCCATCCGGCCGGGGAGCCCCCGGCCGACTAATGGAAACCCGGGCGCTGGGGAACTTGTCGGTACAGAACTGCAATGGAATTGGCTTCATGACCGCCTTCCACTGTTCGAGCGGCCATGAAGCACTCGGTGCCGCGCCAGTCTTCCGGGCTGACGCGTACAATGTCCCTGCGTTCGGGAGGGAATCTCCCTGGCTTGGGCAACGCTGAAGAGCTGCGGCGCTTGTCAGGAGCGGAGGCAGTGGGAATCCAGTTACAGGCAAGAGCCGGGCAGAACCCGGGGTTGATCTTCAACATCCAGCGGTTCTCCCTCCAGGATGGTCCGGGGCTGAGGAGCACTGTGTTCCTGAAAGGGTGCCCGCTCTGCTGTCTGTGGTGCCATAACCCGGAAGGCCTGATGCCCCAGGCACAGTTCCTGCGCATGGAAGGCCGCTGCATGGCCTGCGGCCTTTGCAGCGCAGAGGAGTTGGCGGGGCGCGCCTCCCGGGTCCTTACCGACGGGGACCTGGATGCCTGTCCGACGGGCGCTTTGCAGAAGGCCGGTCAGCCGATGGAGCCGGCCGCTCTGGTCAGACACCTGCTCCGGGACCGGATTTTCTTCGACGAGTCCGGCGGGGGCGTTACCTTTTCCGGCGGCGAGCCGTTGCTGCAGGCGCCGTTTCTCATGGAGACCCTGGAGCGCCTGCGCTCCGAAGGCGTGCACACGGCGCTGGACACCTGCGGGTACGCTCCATGGGAGGATCTGGAGGCCGCGGCGCAACGGTCGTCGCTTGCGCTCTATGACCTCAAGCTGATGGATCCGGCCCGCCACGAGGCAGCCACCGGCAGATCGAACCGGATCATCCTCGACAATCTGAAAGCCCTCTCCCGGATGCGCACCGAAATCTGGATCAGGGTGCCGATCATTCCCGGCATCAATGACGATGACGGCAACATGGAGGCAACGGCAGGCTTTCTCTCTTCGCTGGCGGCAGTGCGCCGGGTGGAACTGCTCCCCTATCACCGCATCGGAGAACCCAAGTACGTCCGCCTGGGCATCGCCTTTCCCCTGACTGGACTCGAAGCCCCCCAGCCCCAACGACTCGAAGCCCTGGCGGAAATTTTTCGCGCCAAGGGCCTTGCGACCCACATCGGAGACCGCCCATGAGCGAACGCACTGAACGGCTCCGCCTGGAAAGCCTGGCGGCAAAGCCCTCCATCGCCGGCGAGCGGGCGGAGATTGTTACCCGCTTCTACCGGCAGAACTACGGTAAGTACAGCACGCCCGTGCTGCGCGGAATGTGCTTCCGTGAGATTGTCGAACAAAAGGAACTCTGGCTGGGCGAAGGGGAACTGATTGTCGGCGAGCGCGGTCCCAGGCCCAAGGCCGTGCCGACCTTTCCCGAGCTGACCTGCCACAGCGCAGAGGACCTGCGAATCCTGGACTCCCGGCCGCTGACTCAGTACAGGGTAGAGCCGCCGGTGATTGAGCTCTACGACCGGGAGATCATTCCCTACTGGAAGGGCCGCTCCATGCGTGACCTGATCTTCGCCGCGCTGCCCCAGGAGTGGATCGACGCTTATGAGGCCGGCTGCTTCACCGAGTTCATGGAACAGCGCGCTCCGGGCCACACGGTGGCCGATGGGAAGCTCTACCGCAAAGGCATGCTGGACTTCAAAACGGAGATATCCACGGCGATCGCCGCGCTCGATTTCGAGCTGGACCCCGAGGCGCTGGACAAGCGCGAGGAATTGAAAGGCATGGCTCTCTCCTGCGACGCCGTCATTCGCTGGGCCGAGCGCTACGCCGAGCTGGCCGACGCGGAAGCCGAATCCGCCGGCCCGGTCCGCCGCCAGGAACTTAAGAAGATCGCCGAGGTCTGCCGCCGCGTCCCCGCCCACGCGCCACGCACTTTTCAGGAAGCACTGCAGTACTACTGGTTCTGCCATTTGGCCGTTATCACCGAGCTGAACGGCTGGGACGCCTTCAGCCCCGGCCATCTGGACCAGCACCTCTGGCCCTTCTATCAAAGGGAACTGGCCCAAGGCAGCCTGACTCGTGAAACAGCCAAAGAACTGCTGGAGTGCTCCTTCATCAAATTCAACAACCACACGGCGCCCGCCAAGCAGGGGGTGACCGCGGCAGAGAGCGGAACCCTGACGGATTTTGCGAATATCAACTTGGCTGGCCTGACCCGGGACGGCTCAGACGGCTCGAACGAGCTTACCCATCTCCTGCTGGAGATCATCGACGGGATGCACCTGCTCCAGCCCAGCAGCAACCTGCAGGTCTCGCGAAAAACCCCGGACAACGTCCTGAAACACGCACTGCGGGTCATTCGCAAGGGCTACGGTTTTCCGTCCCTCTTCAACGCCGACGCGGTCGTGGAAGAGCAGTTGCGCCAGGGCAAGACACTGGAAGACGCACGGGAGGGCGGTTGCTCCGGGTGCGTGGAGGTGGGCGCCTTCGGCAAGGAAGCTTACATCCTTACCGGGTACTTCAACCTGGTGAAGATGCTGGAACTGGCTCTGCACCAAGGGCTTGACCCGCGCACCGGCAAGCAGATCGGCGCCAAGACTCAGTCCCCCGCGGAGTTCACGAGCTATGACGAGCTGTTCGCCGCGTTTCAAGCTCAGGTGCGCCATGTCCTCAATATCAAGCTCCGCGGCAATCAACTGATCGAGCGCCTCTACGCTACCCGCATGCCTCACACCTTCCTGTCGGTCATCACTGATGACTGCATCGCCCGCGGGAAGGATTACAACGCTGGCGGAGCGCGCTATAACAACTCCTTCATTCAGGCCGTTGGCATCGGCAGTGTCACGGACAGCCTGTCCGCGCTCAAGGAACTGGTCTTCGACAAGAACGAGTTACCCCTCACCCGGTTCATCCAGATTCTGGACAGCGATTTCGATGGCATGGAAGCCCTGCGACGGCGGCTCGTGAACAAGACCCACAAGTACGGCAACGACGACGACTTTGCCGATGAGCAGATGACGCGCACCTTCCGGATGCTCTTCGAGGCCATCGACGGCCGCCCGAACACCAAGGGCGGCGTCTACCGCCTGGAGATGCTGCCCACAACCTGCCATGTCTATTTCGGCGAGGCCTGCCTCGCCTCCCCCGACGGCCGCCGCAGGGGACAGCCCCTTTCCGAGGGCATCAGTCCCGTCCAGGGCGCCGACAGGCAGGGCCCGACGGCCGTGCTCAAGTCGGCCGCCAAGATGGACCACGTCAAGACGGGCGGGACCCTTCTGAACATGAAGTTCTCACCGAGCCTGGTGGAGGGCGACGCAGGAATCGTGAATCTGCACAGCCTGGTGCGCTCGTATTTCAAGCTCGACGGCCACCATATGCAGTTCAACGTTGTGAATGCGGCCACGCTCAGGGAGGCCCAGTCCCAGCCAGATCTGTACCGCGACCTCATCGTCCGGGTCGCCGGCTACAGCGACTATTTCTGCGATCTCTCGCCGGCATTGCAAGAGGAGATCATCCAGCGCACCGAGCACACCTCGTTTTGAACTGGATGGCAACTACCGCAGGAATCGGCTAGCGCATCTGATTCGCCAAAGTCCAGGAGCTTTCCCTTGAGGAGCCGATCCTCAAGATTTATACACCGCGTCTGCTGCCGTGTTGACATGGCCGGCTAGTACACACCCTTGTTCGCATTTCGGCAAATTGAAAACCAGATGTAAACAGAGATCGCCGGACCGAAGCCGCCCGGAAGGGTTATGCCTTGGCGGAACTTTGGAGCGCCTTGCGGGGTATGTGACGGCGCGCGGTGGGGGACTCGCCAGGAGGAGGGAAATGCGTCATTAAGTGCGTAAATATTCAGCATCGCACACAGACGACTCACCCCTTGGTAACAGCGCGCTTCGGGGGAGTGAGAGGCTCTTTCGCTACGCTCAAGAGCCTCTCACTCCCCCGAAACAAACATCCGTCTTCCTATTCTGAACAGATTTGTTTACAAAACAATTGATGGTATACGTCAAAAAGGAATATCGTCGTCGGATATTTCGGTCTGTTGGGCCACGTCATCCTGACCGGCGGGCGGGCGCTGGTCAAAGCTGGCCGTCGAACCTGCGGAACTTCCAGCGCTGGCTTGCCGGTTGTAGCCGCCGCCGCCCGAGCCTTCTTCGCGGCCGGTCAGCAGAATCAACTCGTTGACGATAATCTCCGTCTTGTAGCGCTTCTGGCCAGACTGCTTGTCCTCCCAGTTGCTGGTCCGCAGCGTGCCCTCGACGTATATCTTGGAGCCCTTCTTCACGTAGTCGCGAATAATCTCCGCGGTGCGGGTAAAGGCCACCAGGTTGTGCCACTCCGTGTGATCCTGCCAGTTGCCCTGCGCGTCCTTCTGACGGTCGCTGGTGGCCAGTCCAAAGGTGGCCACCATGGTGCCGCCGGCAGTGGAACGAATCTCGGGGTCTTTCCCCACATTTCCTAGAAGAATGACTTTGTTGACGCTTCTTGCCATGTTCCTGCACTCCTGTCAGTTGCCAAAACCCGGTGTCAATGGACAAAACTTCGTGTCACCGAAACCAATCTGGTAAATAATCCCTGCAATCCCTGCTTGATCACGCTCCCGCACCGGCAACTATCGCCGCCAGGCAGTTGGCACAAATTCTTCCCGAACGGCGGGTAATCGGCGCTTTAAGCGTGCAACAAAAATCGTACTATACTCGCGCGATTCGAGAATTTCTAAAATCGGATTGGCCGTGGTCCGCGAGGCTGAATCCCCAGGAGAAGCCTCGCTCATGGTTTAAGCGCTCCTCTCCTCCTGCCATCAGCCGCGCCGGGCGATGGTGCGGTTGCGCAGCCACTTGGCCACGCCCAGCGCCAGCAGCAATCCGCCGAAAGGGATGCACATCAGAGTGACGATCAGCGCGAACCAGCCGGTGTTGGTGCTGGCTCCGGCGGGCGAAATACCGCCCAGCACCGTGACCAGCAGCACGCCGGCCAGCAGGCCTGTGCCCAGGATCCACGCGCCCCATTGCAACAGTTGGCGCGTGCCGTCGTCGGGCTGGGCCAGGGCGCGGCGGGCGCGATCGGGAGTCAAACGGCGTTCGGGCATTTGCCGCTCCTATCCCTGCGCCAGGCGCAGCATCACGTACGTTACTACGCCGGTCACTGAGACGTAGAGCCACAGCGGAAAGGTCCAGCGCGCCACCTTGCGATGCTGGGGAATTCGCCCACTGAGCGAGAAAAAGAAGGTGGCCAGGATCAGCGGCAGCGCGGCAATGGCCAGCAGAATGTGGCTGGCCAGCAGCGGCAGGTAGACCGATCGCAAGGCCGCGTGGACCGGGTAGCGCACATCGCCGTGCAGCGCGTGGTGCAGGATGTAGCTGACCAGAAACAGCGTGGAGAAGCCGAAAGCGGTGATCATGGCCGCGCGGTGAGCCGCAATGCGGCGCGCCCGGATGAAGATGTAGCCGATGAGCAGTGCGGTGGCGCTGAGGCCGTTCAGCAGGGCATTGAGCGCGGGCAAAAATGCGAACCTTGCGCTGGACGCATCCGTGGCCGGATGCACGTAGATGAGCCAGAAAAGAAACACCGTGGCCGCTGCGCTGATGGCCAGAATGGCGGCGATGGCGGGACGCGTGCTGGTTGCGGGGGCGACAGTCGTCATAGGCTCCTAATCTCTGACCGCTTGAAGTTGTACCAACCCTGGGTGCCCCAGGTCCCGATTTTGGGACCTGGGAAAGTACGATCCAAAGGCACGAAATCACGCGGTCAGAGACCTAGTGTCGTGGAACGGCGCAGAGCATGAGCGTGGTGAACAGCAGGGGCAGAAAAAGAACACTGACCTTGAGCAGATCGCGCGCCAGCATGCGGCTCTCGGTCTCCGTCTTGGCGCGCAGAATGCCGGCAAAGCGGATGGTATAAGCCAGGTAGAAGAGGCCCAGCAAGGTGGCCAGCACCGCATAGACAACGCCGGTCATGCCCAGCCACCACGGCGCCAGGCTGACGGGAATCATGACCACGGCAAAAAACAGCGCCTCGGCCACAGTGGACCAGCCGTCCGGCTGCACCACCGGCAACATGCGGATGCCGGCCTTGGCGTAGTCGTCGCGGTAAAGCCAGGCAATGGCCATGAAGTGGGGAAACTGCCAGACAAAGAGGATGGCGAACAGGGCCACGCCCGGCCACTCGATGCGTCCGCGGGCGGCGGTCCAGCCCAGCAGGGGGCCCATGGCGCCGGGAAACGCCCCGATGAAGGTGGCAATGCTGGTGACCCGCTTGAGCGGCGTGTAGATGGCCACGTAGGAAAAAGCGGTGAGCAGCGCCAGGGCCACGGTCAGCAGGTTGGTGTGCAGCAGCAGCCACCAGGCCCCCAGCGCCAGAGCGCCCAGGCCGGCCAGCACGCCCTGCGCCAGCGAAAAGCGCCCGGAAGCCAGTGGGCGGTCCGCGGTGCGCTTCATGCGCGCGTCGGTCTTGCGCTCCAGGGCCTCGTTCAGGGCGCCCGCTCCGGCTGAAACCAGTCCGATGCCGAGCAGCGTATCCAGCAGGCCTCGCTGCATGGTCGAAATGCCCGACTGCATCGATCCCAGGTAAAAGCCGCCCCAGCCGGTGACCAGCACCATGGTCACCACCTTGACCTTGAACAGCTCGCGCAGATCGTGCAGCAGCGTGGCCGTGGCGCCCGGCTCGGGCGCATGCACCGGCGCGTGCCCCGCCTTCTCAGCGGAGTGCACTGCGGGTTTTTCTGGAGTTGCGGCTTGCGAGGCGGAAGTCATCTGGGCGTGTGAGGACCTCGATCGAAGCCTTCGGAATGGGGCTTCCGGAGGCGTATGTCGATCATAGCAAGCCGGGAGACGCCCTTGTTGCCTTGCAGCGCGTTTCCTCAGGGCAATTGCAGGAACGGTCGTTGTTTCCGAAGTTGATTCTCTTTCCTTGTGAAACGGAGGTCTCTTGCCGCGCTCCCGGAGGGAGCCTCCGAAAATAGCCCACGGTGGAGCGCAGCGCAACCGTGGGAATCGATCCGATTGCAAATCCTCCGCCCCGTAGGGCCGGAACGAAACTCCTCAACCAACCATGAATCTGTTCATGCGTTTGCCCTGCGCGCTTCCTGACGCTTGGCGCGGGCCTTCCAGCAACTCGCGATGAATCAGCTCAATGGTGAGCACCTTGCGAATCTCCGCCAGGTTGTTCCGCCGGCCGCTCACGTGATCGTTCACCATCGTTGTCAGATGGCTGGCGTTCCAGTAGGGCCGCGAGAAGGTCCGGTCGTCGAGGATCATCGCTTTCATATACGGGGCGAGTTCCTCCCGAAACCAAAGATTGTAATGGTTGAAAAACTCCCTGCCGAGCAGCAGCTTGTTCAGATGGAGCGGATTCAGCGCCAGGGAATCCACTCTCGCTATCACATGATGGAGCGAGTGGGGCAGGGAATCCCTGGTCAAAGCCGCCTCCGCCAGCATGCGGGCCCGGTTCAGCATCTGGAATAGTTTGGAGAGCCCAGGCGGCACTCTGCCGCCCACTCCCTTGTTGGTCCGAATGTCGAGCAGGGCGTGCCTCTGCCGGGTAATGGCCGCCACTTCAAACTCCGAACCATTGAAGCCATTGCGCGGCGCGCGATAGAGCAGATCAACAAAGTCGTTATCCAGAAAAGGAAGCCGCAGCGTAAACTGCGAGAGCTCCGACACGATAAACCTGCTCCAATACCAGGAATTCTCCCTCTTCAGGAAGTAAGTCAGGTCAGGCTCACCCTGCCAGTGATTCAGCCCCTGCGAAGCTTCGGCCACGTGCGGCATGAAGTCGGTATGGAACAGATCGGGAGCGGGAGGCCGGTAACGCAGCGCCCGCCTGACCCTGCCCAGCATTTGGCTCCCAAACGCTCCTGAAAGCTTGATCGGAGCCAGGCTCCTCGCCATGCTGTTCAAGTAAAGGTTGTTCACGATTGCGACGTCGGCCAGGCCGTCCGTCAGATATACAGCTCGGGCGGCATGACTTGGGTAGTTGGCGAGAAATTCCCTGCCCAGATGCATGGTGTGGTGCGGAATGTTACATGCCTTGCTGACTTCTCGCGCAATGCGCACATCCGTGCTGTCGCGATACATGCCTCCGAAGGTGAAGGCAGTCACATTGCGGCAGTCGCGCGGCAGGCAAGCCGTGATGAAGCGGGTATCCAGGCCGCCCGTCAGGGCAAAGGCGATGTCGCCGCCTTCCACACGGCGAAGAACCGCCCGCTCGAATGTGGCTGCTACCCGCTCAAGAAACTCTTCACTCTCCAGCGGGGGCTGGTTCTCCATCTGGCTCGGATCGTAGAAGGACCTCTTGTCGATCCGCCCTCTTTCATGCACCCACAGTGCGCCTGGGGGAAGAACCTTGACGCCGCTGAAAAAACTCCGGTCGTCGAGCACGCAGTCGAAACAGACATAATCCGCCACGCCCTTCAGATCCATTTTCCTGAGGTGCGGGAACGCGGCCAGCAGGGCCTTGGCCTCCGACGCAAAGTAGAAGCCGCTGCCGTCCTGGTGGTAGTAGATTCTGCTCAAGCCGTAGCGGTCGTTGAACAGCACCGCCTTGCCGCTCCTGGCATCCAGGACGATGCCGCTCACCAGGCCATTTAGCCTCTTGACGAAGCCGGGGCCCTCCTTTTCGTACAAATCCACAATGTCGCCGGCATCGCACGGGCCGGATCGATGAGCGTGGTTGTTCAGCGCGGCTCTGGCCTGCGTATCGGTGAAGCACTCTCCCGCAAGAACCAGGGCCACGCTCCGGGCTTTGCTCAAGACCGGCGTGCCGCTGGCGAAGCTCCCTTCGATGGAGATATTCCCGGTATACCAGCCGTGTTCCCGGTCCACATACGATGCTTTGGTGTAGAACGGCTCGTGCATCATGCTTTGCAGCATGGTTTCGAGCAGTTGCGGCGCGCTGGGTAAACTCTGCGCGGTAAGGATGCCCACGATCCCCGGCATTGGTTTAGCCCCTTCAGCATTGGATTCTTGCTTGGATGCGGGATTTCCGTCAGCGTTATCCCACCCAAGACAATACGCTTGAGCCCCGCCAGCGGCGCGCAAATCCTGGGGGAGTTACCTGCGGCATAACGGGCATTTAGCCGATCGACTGAAAGCGCGGGCCGGCCTCGGCGGGTGGATCTCCGGATAGTTTCGAGCAGGTTGCTTGAATCAGGCTTGACCCGGCAAATCTCAGTCCACAAGGCGCGGGTTCCCCAGGTTTGCATTCTGAAACCTGGGAACCCATGAACCCATCCTGAAGAATAGCTTCTAGAGCTCTGACCGCTTGAAGTTGTACCAACTTGGGTGCCCCAGGTCCCGATTCTGGGAACTGGGAGAGGATGAATTCAAGGTACGAAATCATCCGGCCAGAGACCTAGAGCTCTGACCGCTTGAAGTTGTACCAACTTGGGTGCCCC
>Ga0302189_10002038_pt1 | contig 16415 bp, 20 predicted proteins | sample II_Bog_E2_2_FD_194551 | JGI IMG/M metagenome (GOLD analysis project Ga0302189, IMG submission 194551) | Peat permafrost microbial communities from Stordalen Mire near Abisko, Sweden - II_Bog_E2_2 | ecosystem: Environmental > Terrestrial > Soil > Wetlands > Peat | place: Sweden: Abisko...
CCCGCGGCGAGGAGAAAGCCGCGAGCGACATTGACCTGATGGTGATCGGTGCGATTACGCTCGACGAAGTATTGGACGTTGTGGGTCCCGTCGAGAAGCAGTTGCGGCGTCCCGTGAATCCAACCATCTACTCACTTGAAGACGTGAGAGCACGGCTTCACGAAGGCAACCACTTTTTGCAATCATTGAAGAAGAGTAAGAAGGTCTTCCTGATCGGCGACGAGGATGAGTTTAGAAAAGTTAGTACAACTCGGTTGGTATAAGGCTGAGCCCAGCAGTCCGAGGGAGATTGCCGACCTCGTCAGCATCGTGGACCGTTCGCAGGCGGACCTCAAAGTGGAGGGCATCTCCGACGACCTTCGATTTCAGGCGGCCTACAACGGCGTTCTCACGCTCGCCAACATTGCTCTGCGGGCCAGCGGCTTTCGCGTCTCTCTGAGCCAGGGGCATGACCAGCGGGTGATCGAAAGCCTCGAACGTACTCTGACTACACAGGATCGGGGATGTGGGTTCCGTTGTAGAAGAACTCGCGGTGCAGAGCTTTCACTGTTACGCTGCTCATGAATCGACATCTCCCGGGTAGATTTGAGTTGTACACGGAATGTGGAGCGTGCGGAGTGCAGGTGAGATGCAGCCCTGCGTTTGGCCCACGTTGCGGACCAATTGCGGAAGCGGTCTGAGCTTATTCTTGGCCACGTACCGAAGGGGCGCCGCGCCAGCCAAGATGGCCAATCATCTAATTGATAGTTAGCGTTTGGGTTGGCGACTTCACACGTATCAAGCGGGATGACGCGGATCACAGTACTTCTGAGGCACAGCAAGTCGTGAGAATCACGTACTCATTTCCTTTGAAGAGCCGCCGAGCGCTCCCCGAGCCCGCAGTATTTCAAATCATTTTCAACTATAGTTGACATGGAAACAGTTTCCATGTAAGCTACTTTCCATGAAGAACTCCACGGTGCCCGATCTATCCGTTAGCGACCTGAAGAAGCATGTGGGATTCTGGCTCCGCTTTGTCTCCAATCACGTCTCGCACGCCTTTGCCCGCAAGCTCCTCGCCAGCGGCGTGACGGTGGCCGAGTGGGTGGTGATTCGGGAGATGTTCGACGACGAGGAGATCTCGCCGAGCGTTCTGGCGGAGCGGATTGGGATGACGCGTGGCGGCGTTTCCAAACTCCTAGACCGGCTCGTGACGAAGAAGCTCGTCACGCGCCGGGACCGGAGCGACGATCGCCGCTTTCAGTCTATTGCGCTGACGGCGGCTGCGCGGCGGATGATTCCGCAACTGGCGGAGCTGGCCGACCAGAACGACGAGGAGTTCTTTCATCCGCTCTCATCGGGAGAGCGTGCTGCGCTGATTGCAACAATGAAGAAACTTGTGCAGGCACACGGCCTGCAGGCACTTCCAACTGAGTAAAGGAGAAGAGATGAGCAAACAGGCAATTCACGATCTGGCGATTGCAACACAACAAGGCAAGATGACCTTCCCTCAGGTCGTCCAAGGGCTGCTCGAAGTCGGGGTGGAATCCTACCTCGTGGACTTCGCGGCCAAGCAGAAGACCCACTACCTGGCGGATGGAACCACGCACACGGTGACAGCGCTTGATCTCGCCATCTGGCTTCCTGATGTCTGCCAGCTCGAACAAACGGCGATAGCTTCGCTGCCAGTTGGCGACCGCGCTTTTGGGATCGCCGTTGCCGCTCCAGAAGAAGTAGCGGGGATTGGGCTTGGGGCCAGGCGGAACATTGTCGAGGGCCTCGACCACGTAGGGAGGGAGCGGAACATAGACCGGAGTTCCCGTTTTCGCTTGGTAGAGGAGAAGACTGTCACCCTGGAGGCCGTGGCGTTCGAAAGTGATGGCGTCGCGAATGCGCAACCCGCTCCAGCGCATCAGCAGAGTCATGGTGCGGAGACGAGTCCTCAAGTCCTCGATGGGGATAAATCCGCCGCGGGGATCCCCATAGACATAAGTCGCGTCGAGTATCCTTTGGAATTCGTCTCGGGGGAAGTAATCGGTGGGGATTTGAACGACCTTGATCTTGCCCAGACCCATGCAGGGATTCTGCGCGATATAGCCGCGGCGGACGCAGGCCCAGAAGAATCCGATCAGGCGGCTCTGTTTCTTCTGCTTGGCCAGCTTTCCGTCCTTCCAGGTGTTGCGGAAATTTAGCAGCGTATCGAGATCGATCTGGTCGAGGTAGTCAATGCCCTCGATCCGGCTCCAGACGAGAACTGCTTGCGGAAGATGGTCTCGAGTTTTGAGAGCGTGGAGGATTCGAGTTCTCGGCTGCGGGCATCAGCCAGGTATGCCTTGACAGCGTTCTCGACCGTGACTCTTGGTTTCCGATGCTGGACCGGGGTGATCTCTTCGGCCGCCAGTGGAGGTGCGACACGCGGCTGCGCCGAGGTTGGCGCAGCTAAAGCGGGATTGGATGGCATCTCCGGCGTCGGCCGACTAGGCTGAGTCAACGCTTCGGTCAGCTGCCGGCGAAGTTCCTCTGCCGCTTCCCAGCTATGGGTCTTTGCGCTCTGGCGGATGAATTGACCGTTGTGCGATCCCCAGATCCACTTGGGGCAGTTGCAGCGGCGCCAGGTTTTGTCGCCGGCATTCTTACAACTGGGCTGGTGGCGGGTATAGACAGACAGCATGGGTACTCCCCGACTTCAGATCGAATTGTGCTCGATTTGCTGAAGTGGGGCAAAAATCCAGAGGGCGACTGTACAGTGACTGTACAGTTTTGGTCTGATTTTTGAGTCCGATCTGATAAGCCGTTTATATTAAACGACTTACTTATGGTGGAGGCGGCGGGAGTCGAACCTGCCATCGGCACTGAAAACACTCAAGTTACTGATACTAAGAATGCCTGAAAATTGCAGAATTCCACGATTGCCACATTTGCGTACAAATCGCGTACAAAGAATTCCAGGAACTCCTAGAATCCCAGCAGTTGCATCTTCCGATCTATTCAGCGGGCGATCTGAAGTATTCTCTGACCTTTATACATCAGTTCCGTCTGCAATGGCTGGGAACGGGCGATTCTTCACATGTTTCTCCAGGTGATTCGCCACATCTAATCGATAACCCCACGTTTGCTCTTGAGGAAAGCGCTCATCGCCCCAAATTGACGCGTAGACAACCAGACTGTCGTCACCGCCCACGGCGTTCGGGAAAAGTAGACCGGGTCAACCGCCGCCTCCAGGATGCCGCTCCATTCCGAACCGCACCTGCGAGCCTTTGAGTAGCGATTCCATCGCGCCTCTTCTAAGAGCATGTGATTTTTTGAGGTTCGCAAGGTCGAAAACAGGGCTTGCCTTGACTTCTATGGTTAACGCGGCCATGATAATTACCACGGCCATGATAATTGACGTGGCCAAGGTAAAGCCATGGCCTCCCTGCTTTCCAAGCCGAACTCTCCGGGCGCGCACAGTGGGCGCGAGTTCGAGGACCTCGTCGCCAACCTCTTTCGCCAGCACGGCTGGCGGGTGAAAAAGGAGCCTAAGCCCGCCGACAAGGATGCGGACATCGTCGTCGCCCGCGGTAACCAGCGCTACATCATCGAATGCAAAGTTGCCTCCGAAGGCCGGCCGGACCGCCTCGTGCCCTTGCTCTCGCAGGCCATCCTCCAAGCGAGGGCCTATGCCCAGGCATTTCCCGAACCGGCAGCGCCGCTCGCCGTAGTCGGCGCACCTGCAATCTCTCCGAGCGCCGCAAAGAGCTTGGTCAGTTTTCTCTCCCAGTTCGCGCCCGACGTCGCAGTCGGCATCCTCGACCGCGAAGGCTTCCGGCACTTCGTCGGGCCCGGTCTCGAAAAACTTAACGCCGCACCTCCCCGCCGGGCGCATCGACAGAAGCTCCCTCCGCCCGAGTCGGCGTACCTGTTCTCCGATCTCAACCAGTGGATGCTCAAGGTCCTGCTCGCACCCCTGCTTTCCGAAGATCTTCTTCGCGCGCCGCGGAGAGAATATCGCAACGCTTCGGAGCTTGCGGCCGCGGCTGAGGTCTCCGTGATGAGCGCCTTCCGTTTCGTACGCCAGTTGCGGCAGGAAGGTTTTCTTGACGAACGTGATGGGCCGTTGCGCCTGGTGCGCCGCAAAGAGCTGCTGCACCGATGGCAGGCGGCACACCTGCGCGGCTCACCCGAGTTGCCCCTGCGCTGGATCATTCCGGTCAAGAGTCAGCGCCAGCTGCCGGCGGCGCTTCACTCCTATCGTGTTCAGCCAAACGTAAAGAACGAGCCGGCGCCACGCGCCTGTCTCGGGCTCTCCGCGGCAGCCGAATCCCTCGGATTCGGTTTCGTGCACGGCGTTCCGCCTTACTTCTATCTCGAAAGCCTGGACCGGGAAGTCCTCAGCCGCATGGGGCTCTCACCGGAAGGCGCGGAACAAAGACCGGACGTTTATGTGCGCATTCCCGCTTTCCGGGAATCGGTCTTCCGCGCCGCGGTCGTCCGCGACGGCGTTCCAGTTGCTGACATCCTGCAGGTTTGGCTGGACGTGAGCTCCCATCCGGCCCGCGGCGAGGCACAGGCCGAAGATATCCGCCACCGCGCCCTTGCGCCGATCTTCGAGGAGAAACCGTAATGGCCGTCCAATCGGATGTCGAGTATTTCGCCCGCCTGGTCGACGCCCTCGAACCGTGGCTAGATCAGGTCGTCATCATCGGCGGCTGGGCACACCGCCTCTACCGCCAGCACCCTCTCGCGCAGCCGCTCGACTACGAGCCTCTCGGAACCTTTGACACTGACATCGCCGTCCCGCTCGATCTGCCCGCTACCGGCGAGCAGATTCGCGCGCGGCTGCTCGAAAGGAACTTCCGTGAAGAGCTGATGGGCGATATGCAGCCTCCGGCAGCGCACTACCGCGTTGAGATGGGAGACAACAGCTTTTACGCTGAGTTTCTGACGCCGCTTGGGGGCAGCGCAATCAAGCGCGGAGGCAGGCGCGACGTAACGGCCCGTGTCTCCGGAGTCTCAGTCCAGAAGCTCCGTTACCTCGAACTGTTGCTCCAAAATCCCTGGGACGTAATGATCGCACCGGCCGTTGGCTATCCGACGCCGGACGTGCGGCGCATTCTTATTCCCAACCCAGCGTCCTTCCTCGTACAGAAGATATTGATTCACGAGAAGCGTGACCGCGACAGGCGCGCCAAGGACATTCTTTATATCCACGACACGATCGAGACCTTTGGCGGCAATCTCGCCGCGATTCGCGAACACTGGCAAACAAACGTTCGGCCCGCGCTGCACGCGAAGGCTACCCGTGTGGTCGAGCGCACAGCGGAAGAGTATTTTCGCGAAGTCGATGACACGACCCGCGAGGCCGCGCGCATCGCCACCGGGCGGAACCTGACACCGGAAATGGTCCGGGAAGTGTGCGCGTTTGGATGGCAACAGATCTTCAGCGCCTGAAAAGGAGGCCCGATGTTCCTGGACACACTCAGGCTTAACAACTTCCGCTCGTTTGAAGACGAGCAAATCTGCTTTGGGAAGGATCTGACGATCCTGGTCGGAGAGAACAACGGCGGCAAAAGCAATACCATTGACGCTCTGCGTTTGATTACAACACCCCTTAGCGGCCGGCGCGAAATCTACTGTGAGTCCTCAGACATTCGCTTTGGCGGGGCAGAGCCCAAATTTGAGGTTCAAGCCACATTCTCCGACCTCAGTGTGCGGAGGCCGCTCGAAAGCTGTACGTCGCTGCATCCCGAGCGGAGCACCTATTGGTCATCGCGGTGCCGAAGAGCCAGGGATCACGGTTGGTTGAGCACATCAAAAAGACGGACGCCGAAGTTTCCGAGATCATCTTGTCTTGAAGATTCGTCGGCCGAGATGCCCAATCCCACACTTTAAGCCGACCTTCTCTCGATTCCAATTTACTGAGGCAACGCGGAATAAGGCGGAATAAGGCGAACTGAGCAGTTCAGGCAATGGTCACGCAGCACCATCGGGCACGGTCTGCTGCACACAGCACGAGCCGAGCAAGAATACACAATCGGGCTCCTTGACTCATTCTGTCCGCGCATTCGGGCACTCGTCGTCCGAATGTTTCACAAACTCCAGTTGTCGAGCGGCTCGTGCCAGGTCATGCGGTCTAAGATTCGATGCCCTTGATTCTCGATCCACTGTTCGGCCATCCAACCTGCCGGCACGAGTATCAATAGCAGCAGGCTTCCGCAAATAGCTGCGAGAACCATCTCTCGAACCGATCGCCGAGATTGGGTGAATTGTGCACCACAGTGGGGACAAACTTCATTCGTCCCGGCACCCCGCTTCTCCTGCGGGGGCACCCTATTCCGCCATCGCGACTCCATAGCGTTGATCATTTTCTTGATCGTCTTCATCGCCTTCCTCCTCCTCTTGATCGCCGGACATTTCTTCTCCAACGGCCGCCGCATATGCGGCCCGCTCGCGCTTGTCCCGCCGGACATTTAGCAGTTGTTCTCCGACAGTGTGTTTTGGGGCAAAGCAGTACTGGACGTACGCCTCGAAGAGGGCCTGATTCGGAATTCCGCGCTTCAAGACATCGCCATGATGCTGTTTGTACAGGCTCATCAGCGCTTCGGGAGTGATGGTGTAGGATCTTCGCTTGCCGCGGCAGGCCATGGATGCCTGGAGCCATCCCTGTTCAATCCAGAAGACGACCACGTTCGAAGGCACCACTCTCGAGCGTGGCCAGGTGTGAACTCTGCAATAAGACTAGCCATACTTGGGATTTCGCAATCGACGATGTCGTCTTCGAAGTGCCTGACTATGGGGGTACGGCAAAGCAAAGAGTTTTGGCTGTCGATAACAGGCCGAAGCACTAATCCGAACCGACCGGATGTCAAGCTCAGGTTTCCGGTGGAATCATTTCAATCTGGAAGCCATCACGCGAGATATTGGACTCCACGATCCAATCGCGAACGCCATGTCCCGGACCAAACGACTTATCTTAGCGCCTATGGAGGGCCGATCCGCCGTTCATCTGAACCATACTTGAAGGTCCCGAGCCTTGGCGGCTTGCGTTGCGGATAAGCAAATCACGTTTGCACCGACGAGTGGAGGAGTCTTCTGTTTCGCTCTGGTCGGCATCCGCTCCGTTGAGGATAATTGTGTTCATGCATGGTGATCGTTTGCCAACTCCGAGCAATGCCTGAGCGGCTTGCCGCACCAAAGAAAAGAGGACAAATCCGATGAGCAAAGAGTCAACTGAAACTGCGTATGTCATGTCAGGTCAATTCACTCCAGACAACTGTGCTCTCGTCCTGATCGATCATCAGGTGGGCACCCTTCAATTTGTTCACACAATGTCTCCGGAAACCTCCCTCCAGAATGCCATCATGCTTGCCAAAGCCGCAAAGGCCTACGGTATGCCCGTCGTTCTCACAACTAGCCAAGAGGATCATCCTCAAGGGCCGACTGCACCTGCACTCCAGGAGGCGCTGCCAGAGGCCTACAAGGATCGAGTCAAACGCACAGGCATTGTCAATGCCTGGGCCGATCCGAATTTCAGCGCTGCGGTCCGGGCTACCGGGCGTAAGAAGCTCATTATGGCTGCGGTCACGACAGACATTTGCTTGATATTCCCCGCAATCAGCGCCGTACAAGAGGGATTCGAGGTGTTGGCTGTGCTGGATGCTTCCGGATCCTCGTTTGACGTACAGGAAGAACTAGCCCGCCGCAGGATGGCAACTGCAGGAGTAATGCTGACCACAACCAACACCGCCATCGCAGAACTCGTTCAGGATTGGAGCACTCCTCAGGGCTCCCAGCTCATTCAATTGCTGATGGCCACCGTACCGAGGACACCCGGCCATGCTGGCTGACAATCGCCCAGGCAAATCACAGGTTCAGCCCGGCCGCCAAGACCTCGGCGGATTGAAGGAGTAAGGAAATGAGAGCTTCTGTAAAGGCAATCGAACACTTTGAAAGCGCAACCGCCCTGGTGGACGGCGTCACCCTTCATTATTGGTTGGGGGGTGACCCCATCGGGCCACCGGTTCTGCTCTGGCATGGCTTTCTCGGAACGAGCTATTCGTGGCATAAGGTAATGCCCCTCCTCGTCGAAGCTGGATACAGAGTACTGGTGCCTGATATGCGTGGCTATGGCGATTCAGACAAGCCAGCGGGGACAAAAGGCTATGACGGTCTTGCGCTCGCGGAGGAGTTTCGTCTACTGATTCGTACAATCGGCTTTGGTTCTGGCCGTCCGATTACGATCGCCGCTCATGACATGGGTGCACCGCCGGCGCTGCTCTGGGCCTCGGAGTATCCAGAAGAAGTCAGCGGACTCCTGTACATCGAAGTCCCTGTCATGTTGCAAACCATATTGGAGAAAATCATCGTGTACACGCCTGAGGCGATGGCTCAGGGAAGTATGTGGTGGTGGATCGTTCCTTTGGCGCCCGGCGTAGCCGAGATTTTGATGGTTGGAAAAGAGCGAGAATTCCTCAACTGGTTCTACAAAGGACCTCACGTCGCGAATCATGACGACATCTCGCCGGAAACCATAGACGAGTACCTGCGCACCTTCGCCGGGAAAGAAGGAGTATTGGGAGCGCTGGGTCTCTACCGAGCCGCATTTGAAACGATTTCGCAAACGGCTCCTCTTACCGAAAACAAGGTAACGATTCCCGTCGTGGCATTGGGCGGTGAGAAGGGTCTTGGAGCGCTGGTCGGAAAATTCGTCTCCATGGTTGCGAGCAACGTTCAGAGCAAAGTGATTCCATCCTGCGGTCATTTCATTCCGGAAGAGCGCCCAGATGTCGTTGTCGAGCAGGTGCGGGTTCTGACCGTCGCGAACCCGATATTGAAATGACAACAACAGTCAATCGGCGCATTGCCATCAAGGCGACAATCGCATATTCGGCCGCGTTCGCTGGAGCGAAGGCATTCGCTTTCAACCTATTCGCCCAAACCGTCGAAGAACATGCCACACCAAGTCAAAGGAGAATCAAAATGGACGAAGTGAAATCGCAGTATCCCCCCCCTTCCTGCCGACGACCTAAAGCGAACTCTGACGATTGCTCAGATTGATGAGGAAAAAACTCTTCCTCACATTGGTTTGGTCGGAGACACCTACACAATCACCGTCACCGGAGCGGAAACAGCGGGAAGATTCTGTGTGATCGACATGCACATTCCACCTGGAGGTGGGCCTCCTCCACATCGCCACGACTTTGAGGAGACCTTCATTCTTCTGGAAGGTGAAATGGAGGCGACGTTCCGTGGTCAAAAGTCGATCGTGAAAGCAGGCGAAACCGTCAACATTCCCGCCAACGCCCCCCATCGTTTTCACAACAGTTCTCCGAACGCCACCCGGCTTTTCTGCATCTGCTCGCCTGCCGGGCAGGAAGAGTTTTTCGCATTGGTCGGAACGCCTGTTGCGACTCGAACCACGCCGCCGCCGAAGCTTGATGAAACCGAGCAGGCAGCGTTCATGAAGAAAGCTATGGCGCTGGCTCCGAAATACAAGACGGAGTTGCTCAAAGAGGCATAGGTCTATGGCTCCGAAGACCATTCTTGACGGAAGCGACGCGGAGTGGGTTAAAGACCCCCGCTACGCAACCTTGGCTCGGATGTCTTTGGAGCCAGATCGCAACGAAGAAAGAGAAAGTGTCGCGGGAAATCCCTTTGATGAAGAGCTCGTTGGACCCTCGAGTGGCTCCTGGGGACGCGCAGCCGGAGAGAGGGGTCGCGTGGCGTTCTTTACAACTGATGGCGGAACGACAGCGTTGCCGCCTGACGGCATTCTCAGGGCTGCGAAGATTTTGCGCGTTGAGTTCCAAGATATAGTTCGACCTTGAAAAACGAGCGATCAAACGCGGCCATAGGCACACCATCGAATAAATGGGTTCGCTGGGGGTTTTTCTACCCCCCCGCAATCGCTGAGTCAGTCGAACCTGACAGAATCCAAGGAGATAATGATGTCAACCGCAACTGTCAATCAAACAGGAAATGCTGCCCCTTCTACTGGCATAGAGAAGACTGCACCTCACGATCAAACAGGAAACGTTGTTCCGCGAGAAAACTCCAGCAATGGGATAGGCGCCTCCATTGAGAGCGATCCGCAGGCCTCGAAGGCCGAGAAACTCCAGCCATCGCTGGCTGAGAAAAACGGGGCAGGTCACGTCCAATTGCGTGTTATCCACCTCTAACGAAGAGAGGAGAATGACGATGGAAAAACGGAAGCTTGGATTTGCCGGCCCTGAGGTGCCAGCAATTTGTCTTGGAGGAAACGTGTATGGGTGGACGCTGCCGGAGGAGGAGGCATTTCGGCAGTTAGACGCCGCGCTCAATGCCGGCCTGAACTTTGTGGATACTGCAGATGTGTATTCGCGTTGGGTTCCGGGGAACAAGGGAGGCGAGTCAGAGACGATTCTCGGCAAGTGGTTTGCCAAGACCGGGAAGCGCAAGGATGTGATTCTGGCCACCAAGGTCGGCAACGAGATGGGCGCGGATAAGAAGGGACTGAGTGCAGCCTATATTCGGCAGGCGGTTGAAGATTCGCTGCAACGCTTACAGACCGACTATATCGACATTTATCAGGCTCACAAAGACGATTCGGAGACCCCACTGGAAGAGACGCTGTGCGCCTTCAACGGACTGGTGAAGGAGGGGAAGGTCCGGTATATTGGCGCGTCAAACTACAGTGGGGCGCGCTTGACGGAAGCTCTGGAGACAAGCCGTAAAAACGGGATCGCAAGCTATATCTCGCTGCAGCCGCATTACAACCTGGTGGAGCGCCATGATTACGAATCGGATCTTCTTCCAGTGGTGAAGAAGTACCAGGTGGGCGTGATTCCATACTTCTCGCTTGCTGCAGGGTTCTTAACCGGCAAGTATCGCAGTCAGCAGGACACGGAGAAGGCAGCCCGCGGAGCGATGGTGCAAAAGTACCTTAATGACTGGGGATTTGCGGTGATTACGGCGCTGGATGAGGTGGCACATAACCACGGATCTACTCCCGGACGCGTGGCGCTGGCCTGGCTGCTTGCACAGCCCGGAATTACGTCGCCGATCGCCAGCGCGACGAACGAGAAGCAATTGATCGATCTGGTTGAAGCGGCCAAGTTGAAGCTGGACGCGGGGTCGATTCAGAAGCTGGATGAGGTGAGTGCACGGAAAGTAGCGGTGTAGGCTCATGCCGGGAAGAAGGGGGAGGTTCTCAGCAGAAAGGGAGCGATGCTTCCGATCTGCTGGGTTCTGTCCGGCGCAATGCGCGAAAGAGAAGCTTTGACCAAACCTAACATGTGGCGCCGGCGTTTGGATTTGGGTAGGCGTCTTCGTTCTCTTCGTCGCTTCGATCGAGGCAGGCAAAGTCCTTCTCGACGAGAAGCCCGAGCGACCCCAGGTTCTCTAAATCTATATTCTCGGCAATTCCAACCTGATCTGTGGTGCCCCAAACCTTCGCCTCTTCGGCAGGGAGGAGAATCGCCACTCTGTTCGCAGTGTATTGAACGGCCGGCCGGCTCAATGACTGCTCCTGCTGTAAGGCATAGGTGAACTTCGCGACGGGCGCAGGCGAGAAATGAATCGTTTCTTCCAGGCGGTCGCCCGCCAGAAGTCTTGCAACTTCCGGGCGCGATACCCTGACCCGCAAAGTATTTCCTTTGATTCGCAGCTTCATCTCCCAACTCCCATTCAAATCGATGTATATCCGGCGATGCGTTCATCGCCGTGATAGATATTGAAGCGGTCCTCGCGCAGAAACCCTACAAGGGTGATATCGAATTCCTTGGCGACCTGAACCGCAAGGCTCGATGGAGCCCCAACCGCCGCGACCATGGGAAGACCACCCATCAAGGCTTTCTGCAACAACTCGAAGCTGGCTCGTCCGGAGAGTAAAAGCAAACGATTCCGCAAAGGCGTTCGGTCGGCAAGGAACTCGGAGCCAATGAGCTTATCCACGGCGTTGTGGCGACCGACATCTTCACGAAGCGCCAACAGATTACCCTCGGAGTCGAAGAGCCCGGCTCCGTGCAATCCACCTGTCCGATCGAACACTCCCTGAGATGACCGCAAGCGTTCGGGAAGACGATAGAGGAGCTGGGCATCCATTCTGAAATGATTTGCAGCACGCGGCGGGCAGACGGTGCGCAAAGCCAAGAGAGATGCTTTGCCACATATGCCGCAGCTTGACGTTGTGTAGAAGTTACGTTGCAGACTCCCAACATTCACGGCTACGTTCGCGGCCAGATCCACCCGGACAGTGTTGTGCCGGGAGCCGACCTTGAGCGCATCCATTGAATGAGGAGACTCCGCACCCTCGTTCAAAGAGTCTCCCGCGTACGCAATCTGCTGCACGTCGTTTGCATCCTGGATCACTCCCTCAGTCATGAGAAAGCCGGCGGCGAGATCGAAGTCATTTCCCGGAGTACGCATTGTCACGGAGATGGAACGAGTCTGCCGGGCACTGGCTGTCCCATAAGTGAGTTGAATTTCGAGAGGCTGTTCGATTGCGAGGCTATCCTCTATCTTGTGCGACGTTTGTCCCGCGACCTTTTCAACAGCAGTCTGCAACATGGAGCTATCCGTTGCATGCAAAAGACCGATAGTGGAGGGAGCTTTCATGATGGGTGAAGTTTTCCTCCGGGTGCGTTCCTTTGAACCACTTTTCTGTTTGGATGCCGCACGTTGCTCGTCGTCTGCGCCGGTTTCTTTGATCCTTCACTTGAATAGTATTTTGGCCATCATGCCTTTGTCTTCATGGCTCAGCAGATGGCAGTGGAAGAGCGAAACTCCTCGGATAATCGGGTCGGTAAAGTCCATCATCAGATCGACACTTCCCTGAACAGGTACATTGACCGTATCCAGCCATTGCGGGCTCTTGAGCGGAACTCCGTTCTCGGCGTAGATGAGAAAGTGTACCTGATGGATATGAAAGGGATGGACCTCAAACGTCTCATTGGTCACCCGCCAGTGATGAAAGGCCCCGATCGACACGGTCGTCATCGGCGGGTCCGACGGGCTGTATTTTCTACCATTGATATAGAAGCCCTTTTTGTCTTCGGTGAAATGAACAACGAAGTCCGGAGCACTATTCTCTACCCGCGCAATCAGCTCAGGCGGCAGAGGCCTGGAGGCCGGTGGCGGGGCATGGAGGTAAGCTACTTGGGGTCTGGGCTGCGGCCCTGCAATGTTTACCAAGTCCGCGAGGACCATTGCGGGATTGGGATCTCCATCGTGGCCTGTATCGAAGCAAAGAGTGCGTAATGAGGTTTGAGCTTCACCACCGCGGCCGGTAACAATTGCTTCCACTCTACCCGCCGGTGGCACGAGAATATGAGATACATATTTTATTGGATGTGCCGGATTGTGCAAGGCCAAAGGCATTCCGTCCAGTGCGACGACTTCGAGCTGTTCGCCGTCGATTTGCAAATCCGCATAGAGGTCAGGTGACGCATTCACGATGCGCCAGAACTGACGCTCACCTGCAGCAATAGCGATTTGCGGGCGCACAACACCATTTACTGTGAAGAGACGCTCCGGTTGGTCGGTGGATGTACTGCAGGATTTGTTGGAAAGCTCTACGGTGCGCATCAATCCGGGAGAAGCTGGATCGTCTTTTCCGATCACCTGGTCACGCAGGACCATTACTCGCTCCGGCATAGATTGAAGCTCAGGAAGATAGCGTTCAATGCCGTCGATCACGATGGCTCCCGACATGCCATCGAGATCCTGTTGATAGCTTTCTCCGTGAGGATGGGTGTGATACCAGTAGAGACCGGGCGGTTGATCTAATGGAACATTCACGACGTAATGCAGGGATTGTCCGGGCATTGCCATCATGGTGATCACATCATTCTGAGGAGAGTCCGGCGACACATGCAGGCCGTGGAAGTGCAAATTTGTCATGTTCATGCATGGTCCATCGATACAGCGTTCATGCGAGTCAGTCGACATTGCATTTATATATTTCAAGCGAATATCTTCTCCGGGGAGTGCTCGAATAACCGGGGCATCTTCTCGCCCCTCGAATGAGAAGGCGGCCTTACCGGTTTGGGAATCGTTGATCGCGGTCAGGACGATGGGAGAGCGGGCCTCCGGCGGGCTCGACAGACGCGGACGCGAAGCAATCTGGCTTTGAGCAAGGACGACTGCGGTCGTCGACAGCATGCCACCGATCACGACGAGGCACATCGCGAATGTGAACGAATGCTTGCGCGCGTTTGCGGTGAAAAACCAGATCATGGTGCGTTCCTTCCCGTTCAAGCGCCACCCGGCGACCAGAGAACACCCTCTCCCAAGGAGAAGCATATCCGCACACTCGGCTCGCCGAGGCGTGCAGCGCCCGTTTTCTCCAGCCTCTCCAGGACGTAGCAAGATGGATGCCATTCGGTTGTCTTCGAGAAAAGGGCAATGATTGGCGGAATTGGTTGGGGATTGGTGTCGGAGGTTCGACATCGAGTGACGAAGCGTGCCAGGGCGAGATCGACTTTGCGAGGCATTCTACGCTCTGAACACCCCGAAGGCGATCAGTCGTACGTTCACAAGGAGATTGGTTCGCTGCTTCCATATGGTACCTCCCAGCGTGCGTATCGGCGTGTCCGAGGGCTGGCTTGAAGAGACCTTTTCGACGTGACAAAACCGCCGCCATCAAAGGAGCGATGTACCCGAAGGCGACCATGGGAGCAGAGCTGACTGCCCATCTCTGGAAGCGGCGAGCACTCATGAGTGGGAGTTACTGCAACTGCGGGACAAACTCTGCCCCTTGCAATGGGCGCCCGGTCATCTCCAGATTGCTATCGAAGGATGTCCGCGAAATCCCGTGTCTCTGCATCTTGTAGATCAGCGTAGTGCGCTTCAAACCGAGTCTGGCAGCCGCGCCATCCCGGCCCCCAATTACCCAGCCAGCTGCGTCAAGGGTACGGAGAATCAGGGCGCGTTCGGAATCAACAAACGTGGTTGGGGTTCGGGCGATATTGACAGACTGCGCTCCAGGCGCTGCAACGGTCAGCAAAGGGTTTGGAAGTACACCATCTTCGGACAGGATCAAGGCACGTTCAATCAGATTCTGCAGTTCACGGATATTGCCGGGCCAATCGTATGAACAGAGGTCTAACATTGTTTCTTCGGGAATATGGTCGATTTGCCGGCCGACCCGCCTGCCAATGAACTCAATAAAATGCGCCACCAGAGATGGGATATCCTCACGACGCTCCCGCAGCGGGGGCAGATGGACCGGAAATACGTTCAGGCGAAAGTAGAGATCACTGCGGAATTCGCCATTTTTCACCATCGCGGCCAGGTCGCGATGCGTAGCTGCTACCAGCCGCACATCCACTTGATGGGTTCGACTGCTTCCCAGGCGTTCGAACTCCTGTTCCTGGAGTATGCGCAGTAGCTTTGGTTGCAGCGATGGGGGAATGTCGCCGACTTCGTCGAGGAAAAGGGTACCTTTATCGGCCAACTCGAAGCGGCCAAGCTTTTGCGCGATGGCTCCTGTGAACGCGCCCTTTTCGTGGCCAAAAAGTTCGCTTTCGAGAAGATCCAATGGAATGGCTGCGCAGTTCAGCTTGATGAATGGACGTCCGCAGCGAGGGCTGACATTGTGGATGGCACGTGCGATCAGCTCCTTGCCTGTGCCGGTCTCACCCTGGATTAATACGGTGGAACTCGTGGGTGCTACTCGCCTGACGCCGTCGAGGACCGCTTCCAGCGCATGGCTGTTGCCAATGAGCTGTTCGAATTTGCGCGGGCGAGGGCCTTGATCGGTACAATCACAATTTTCGGACAGCCTCACGGGGAAACCTGTGCTCATTGCGTACCTTCCTTCTCGACTTAGCGGTCGAGAGCTGCCCGGACACTTTCAATCAGAATTTCATCATCGAAGGGTTTTGGAAGGAATTCCACGGCGCCGGCTCTCAGCGCCTGGAACCGCATCTCCTCATCGCCATGTCCGGTAATAAAAATGGTAGGAATTTTGCAACGTGCGGCATTCAGCACGGCCTGCAACTCCAGACCGGACATTCCCGGCATGCGAATATCGGTGATCAAACAGGCAGTCTCCTGCTGACGGCCCGACCCAAGAAATGCCTCTGCGGATTCAAATCCCTCTGAGGGCAGCCCGGCGGATCTCAGCAGTTCCTGCAATGTGCAGCGTACCGAGTCGTCATCATCGACGATCGCTACGAGTTTAGTTTCTTTCTTGCAGCTCATAGAACCAACTATGCGCCCGTGCCGAATGGAGCGCAATCATACGTTCGTATGAGCGTTCAGTTCATTGGAAGCGTCAAGCTCCCACCTCGACTGGCGCGGAAAGAGTGAAGTGGAAAGATGCGCCGTGCGGAGAGTTGTCTGCGGCCCAGAGGCGCCCGCCATGGGACTCGACGATTGAACGGCTGATGCGAAGTCCCATGCCGATGCCATGAGATTTAGTGGTAAAGAAGGCATCGAATATGCGGTCCACCTGGTGCGGGGGAATCCCCACACCT
>Ga0302189_10002054_pt1 | contig 16353 bp, 16 predicted proteins | sample II_Bog_E2_2_FD_194551 | JGI IMG/M metagenome (GOLD analysis project Ga0302189, IMG submission 194551) | Peat permafrost microbial communities from Stordalen Mire near Abisko, Sweden - II_Bog_E2_2 | ecosystem: Environmental > Terrestrial > Soil > Wetlands > Peat | place: Sweden: Abisko...
TGGAAGCGACGCAGGTTTACTATGACGAACACGTCTGTCGCGTGGTACCCAATCCTCCCGAATTGTTGCGTACGACAGAGTTCATGGCTCGCGACTCTACGGTGTACAACGTCATGAATGGACCCAACGAGTTTTACTGCGTGGGAACGTTGCGGGACTGGACGATCGAGGATCGAGTTCACCGCATCGCCGTGCCGACGCTGCTCCTCTCGGGGCGTCACGATGAGGCGACGCCGCGCACCGTGCAGCCCTTCTACGACGCGATTCGAGGAGCCCGATGGGAGATCTTCGAATCGTCGAGCCACATGCCCTTCATCGAAGAACGCGACCGTTACCTTGAGCTCGTCAACGCTTTCCTCACTCAAGTGGATGATCAGAAATCAGACGACTTCTTGATGAATGCACCGCAAAGCGACGTATCGTGACGCTGCTCGCGTGGACCGAGCGGACGATGACGCGACTGCGCGTTGATTCGAGACCTTCGGGCTCGCCTCCTTCCCTGGGAAGGGTCGCGGTCGTTTCGGTGTTGTCCATACTTATCTCGCTTGCGGCCGACCTCGCTCTGGTGAAGTGGGCGACGAGCGCGTTCCCCGCGACCACGAACTACGCTCACTTCCGTTTCGTCGACTACGGTACCTTGACGATCGTCGGTGTGGCCGCCGCGTGCGCGGCGTGGTTTGTCATCACTCGGGTGACGTCGTCAGCGCGATGGCTCTTTCTGCGCCTGGCGGTCACGGTGATGCTGGCGTTGTGGATTCCCGATCTCTATCTTTTCGCCAAAGGCGAACCTACGAGTGCCGTGGTGTTCTTGATGCTCATGCATCTGGTGATTGCTCTGGTGACCTACAACACCCTCGTATGGCTTGCTCCTGTGGACGAGGCTGATGTTTCGCGAGAGAACGCGATCAACGCGCCTCAAGAGCGGAGGGTAATAAGTCGGCGCGCCTGGACCACGATGATGCTGCTCGTGGGCGCAGAGATGCTGATGGGTTTCGTTGAACTTCTCTCAGTCCCCTACGACCGTCCAAATGGCTTTGTTATCCGCCAGGGTGAGGCGATCACGATCGTGCACGGCGCGCTGGGCGGAGTCCTTGGTTTCGGTGCCCTGGTTATCGTCGCTTTGGCGTCGCGCGAAGGGCGAGTCGAGCACATAGCGGCAGGGGTGGGTCTGGTCGGTGTAGGTATCGGGGGTATCGGAGGATTCCTTTGCTACGCCCATTCGCTGCGTCTGGTCGGCATGGTGCTGATGTTCCTTGGAGCGGCGACGGCGTTCTTTGGTTATCTCATGCCAACCATCGATGACGCTCCGAACCCCGCGCAGTTTCGCCCGCCGAGTGGTTCGAACTCTTATCCATGACGATGACCACGTAGGCCCGGGGCGTCTTCGCGCTTGGTACGGTCGAAGATCAGCTCGCGCAGATCCACGTGCCCGCAACGTACACCGTGCGGGAGAATGACCCTACCCTGCCGAGCATAAGGTTCACGGACCCCGAATGCGTGATGATCGTCATTGACCCACTGATTGCGATCCAACTTGAGGAGCTATTCGCGTCGAGCGTGAAGGTGTCTATTCCGGGTCTGAACTTCTTGTACGTGTCGAATTTTGGCACCTTGACGGTCACCGTCCACCCATTAAGATCCTTGGAGTTGAGACTTGTCGTGAACGAACTCAAGGTGACGCCATTTGCACTCGAGTCGCATTTACTTTTCGAACCAAGCTTCAAAGTCCCCTTCAGTCCTCCGGAAAAGACGAGTGAACCAGAAGTCTTCGTCTTCGTCGCAGCGGATGCGTATCCCGGCGCCATCGCGATCATTGGCACCGCAAGGAGCAAACCGACGCCTGCCTTGAGTAGTGTCCGGTTTACAATGACGACTTGACTGCATCGCGTTGTTGTTCCCATGGCCTTGGCTCCTCGAAAGATTTCGCACCGTATTGGCGACTCTTGTCGTAAGAGCCATCTAACTACATTTGGCTCACCTGCATTTTTCTGCCATGGACGCCCAGTTTTCGAGGGCAATGATCGTTAACCCGCGTCGCGCCCACGCGCATTCGCATTCTGCATCGTACGAGTTTCCCTTGGACGCCCAGAACGACCTAATACAGTTCATTGGACAAGCTCTCAGCCGGGGACGTCACTGCCTCTCCTGCAAACGGCCTACGATTAGGGTCGATTTACGCGCGGAGCTTCACGCGGAAGTCTCGCTCCCGTAGCTCAGGGGATAGAGCATCGGTTTCCTAAACCGTGTGCGCAGGTTCGAATCCTGCCGGGGGCACTTTGAAATCTGTCGGGACATCGTGAACAGCTGAACCTGTGCAGGTTATCTGAATCCGTCTCCCTTTGGTTGGTAGTCGCGATTGGGGTCCATTCTCGTCTCGCCAATGAACTGACCGTCTTCGGTCGCGAAAGTGACCACATCATCGAGGACGTAGAGACGAATTCGTGCACCTCGGTATTTCCAGCCCACGTTGAGGTGGCGAAGTCGACCCAGGTAGCGCAGCGTCACGTGACCACGCACGTCAACGACGTCCTCGCGGATGCGCCAGTGGGGTTCGTAGATCAGCGTGTGGGGTTTCGCCTTGGCGCGCGCGTTATAAGCGACGCTCGGCGTGCGCCGACCAATCGCGCGGTGCGGTCGCACGTCGTTGTAATAGGCAACGACGTTCTCCAAGATCATCTGGAGCTCGCCCAGCGTCGCCGCGGGTCGTTTGGCGAGGAAACCCTTCAAGGTGCGGTGCCAGCGCTCGACCTTTCCCTGGGTCTGGGGATGGTAGGGGCGCGAGTGCTTGTAGAGCACGCCCGCGGCCATGAGGTCGCTCTCGAAGCCGCTTCGTCCACCGCGGGCTTCCGCGTTATAGATTGCACCATTGTCCGTCAACACGCTCGCCGGCGTGCCGAATTGCGCGCTGGTCTGGGCAAAGAGACGCCGTACGTGTTCGCCGTTGACCGTGGGGTAGGCGCGTGCGCACAGCACCAGGCGCGAGTGGTCGTCGAGGAACGTGAGGATCTCGACCCCGGTGCCGTCACTTAAGTGCCAGTGGGTCATGTCGGACTGCCAGCACTCGTTGGGTAGGTCCGCCTCGAAGCGGATGTAGGACGACTTCGGTCGCTTCTTCGGCGCGGGCGTGACGAAACCACGTCGCGTCAAGATGCGCTGGATCGTCGAGACCGACGGCGCAGCCAGACCCTCGCGCAGCAGGTGGGTCTTGATCGTGTCGGCCCCGGCGTCGGTGCCTAAGTCCACGAGCTCCTTGCGCAGTTCGATGATCCGGTCCTCGACCTGAGGTGGCGTGGCGTTCTGGTTCGAGTGGGGACGCTTCGAGCGGGCCTCAAGGCCCGCCGGGCCCTCTTGTCGGTAGCGCTTGACGAGCGTGCAGACCCAGGCCGGCGAGACCCCGTATTTTTTGGCCGTGGCGCGAACCCCCAGACCCTGGGAGACCACCGACGCCACAAGAATCTCGTTTTTGACCATGAAACACCCCCACCAGAGTGTTCACGATGTCCCGACAGATCCGTTCATTATCTTGTGAAGGTAGAGACTGTACGGCCCACCACTGTACGGCCCACCACTGTGTAGTAACTCGGCTGTTCTGTCTCACTTTGGCCCCGGTACTTGTGTCTCACTACTTGGCCCGGCCTCGGTAGTCCTGTCACAGTGGCCTCGGGACATCTGTCGCGCTCGGAGTTCGCAGTGGTCTCGGGACATATGTGGCACTTCGGAATTGAGCGGGGTGTGCCAACCCAGCCCACCGCGTGCTCGCGGTAGTTGCCTGCCCCGCAACGGCACTTCTGGGCTAGTGAAGTAAGCGTGCCGAACGGGTAGGTTCTGACCCGACGCAAACCCGGTGAGTGTCCGACGATACTGTCGTGGGGAGCTTCCGAGAAGGGTGGCGTAGTGGTGACCTTGCATGAAGACCCCGACATGGATGCCCAGTTGGCGAGAACGCTGATCGGCACGTACGTCGGCGGCGCGGACCTCGGAGAGGCCATCGCGGCTGCTCAGCGGATCCCGGCCGGTGACTACGACGCTTGGCATGACGAGTGGGACCGGTCGGCCACTGCGGCGCAACAGACGGCCGAGCAAGCTGCCCGGAAGGGGCTCCCAGTTCTGGCGGGGCGCGCCTACCTGCGGGCATCGGAATACAGCCGCCAGTCGTATTTCTTCCTTCGGCATGACCCTTCTGACGAACGGGTCTCTAAGGCGTACCGCCAGCAGCGAGACCTCTTTCGCCTCGCCATGTCACTTCTCCCCTGGTCGGTTGAACCCATCTCGATCGCCTTCGATCCGGTGCCGCTCAACGGCTATGTCCTCCGGCCCGACAGCACAGACGACTCTCCCCGACCCACCATTCTCCTCCCAGGTGGCTTCGACGGGACCTGCGAAGAGATGTTCAAGTACGGGGCGCACGCTGCCTTGTCCCTCGGTTGGAACGCGGTGACGTGGGATGGTCCGGGCCAAGGTGGCCAACTGATCGAACTCGGTGTAACGATGCGCCCAGATTTCGAGGCCGTGCTCACCTCCGTTGTGGACTGGGTTCTCGACCAGCCCTTCGTGGCGGCGGATGCGCTTGCGTTGGTGGGACGAAGCCTCGGGGGCTACTTGGGGCCGCGCGGTGTGAGCCGAGAACACCGCATACGTGCCCTTGTCGCAGACCCAGGTCAGTACGACTTCGTGTCGCGTTTCGTCAGCATGTTCAGCACCGAGGACTGGGAGAAGGTCCTGGCGGCCGACCCTGCGATGGACCAACAACTCGATGGATTCCTCGGCGATGCCCGCTCACGTGAGTTCTACGGATCTCGGATGGTTGCGATGGGCGCTCAGAGCTTTGGTGGCTGGCTCCGGCTACTCGTGACCTACTCCTTGGACGGTCTGGCTCAGGATATCGCCTGTCCAACTCTTGTGACCGAGGGAGAAGGAGACTTTGCCAGCCAAAGCCGCAAGCTCTTCGACGCCCTCACCTGCGAGAAGGAGTTCCGCGGGTTCACCGAGGCGGAAGGTGCCGCCGGGCACTGCGAAGGGATGGGACAGATGGTATGGCAGGACGTAGTCTTCCCCTGGTTGGCGGAGCGGCTTCGGGGCTGACTGCCCCTGATCGCCGGGAGGGTGGGACAGCTACCGACGGGCGGCGTAGACGAAGTCAGCGGCCGGACAGCCTAACCATTGGGTGATTCGCATTGCCAGGCGCATGCCGGTGGCGAAGCGGGCCGTCTTGATGCCTGTCAACTGGCTTTGGGTACAGCCTAAGAGGTCTGCGAGCGCCTTCCAGGTGAGCTGTTCCTCACGGCGGCGAGCGTTGAGTGCATCGTAAAGCGCACCGAGGTTCCATCGGAGTCGACGATCAGGTCCGGCCATGGGCAGCCCGACCCGGGTACCTTCGACGGGCCGTGGGACGAACTCCTCAGGAGCACAGTTGATCCACCGCAACACGAACAGGGCATGCTGGCACGAGGTGTCGCCCCTCTTGCCCATCCCTTTGATCGTTGCGACTGCAATGGGGTGGTCATTGCGATAACTATTGAGCTCCGAGGACTGATCCCAGATCGCTTCGGCTGCCTGCTTCCAGCTCAGCGACCTCTCCAATCGCTGACGATCGAGGGCTTCGAGCAGAGCGCGGGCATCGAAGTCTCCGGATCCCATACCGCCACCGTCGTCAGTGGGTCTGGGGCCCCCATCCCCGGGCATTCCGCTCATTATCCAATGATATTTCGTGCATCGTGGAAGACGCCGCCCGACATCTCCGTACTCTGCCCCACAACGCCGGATGGGTGGGGCACCAAGAGGCCCGTTCCAGCGGCCGGTGCTTGCTGTCGCGAGCGCCAGACCCCGCTCATTTCCGAAGCCCCACATATGTCCCACCCGTTCCACCATCCCCATTGAACTCGCCGCGATTCTCGCCTTGTCTGGATTCAAGTCCAGAGCGTGGGGAGGCAGCAATGTTGGTGGAGCTTTCAATAGTTGAGCAGCGCTATCAGGCGGTTCGCGAGGTGCTCGATTCGAGAGCCACGATCACCGAGGTCGCCAAGCACTATGGCGTCGATCGCAGAACGTTGCATCGCTGGCTCACTCGCTACGCCAACGGCGGCCTCGAGGCGCTCGTGACGCAGTCGACGCGACCCGACACCTGTCCCCACCAGATGGACCCGGTCATTGAAGCCCGTCTGGTCGAACGACGGCGCACGCACCCGACTTGGGGACCGCGCACTTTAGCCACGAAGTTGCGCGCCGAGTTCGGTGAGCGCACCGTCGCGCGCCGCGATCTATCGCGTCCTCGTGCGTCACCAACTCATTGTCCCGGTGCCGCGACGGCGATCCAAGGAAAGCTATAAACGCTGGGAGCAAACCAAGTCCATGGAGCTCTGGCAGATGGACGTCGTTAGTCGGATCCATCTCACTGACGGCACGCAGTTGCACTGCATCACCGGCATCGACGACCACAGTCGCTTCGTCGTCTCGGCGAAGCTCGTTGCTCGAGCGACCGCCAAGCCGGTCTGTGATGCGCTGCTCTTGGCCCTGGAGCGTCACGGCGTGCCCGAGGAGATCTTGACCGACAACGGCAAGGTCTTAACCGGAAAGATCCAGAACCGACCGACCAACGTGCTCTTTGATCGGATCTGTCTCAACAACGGCATCAAGCACCGACTAACCGAGCCCTACTCACCAAGGACGACCGGCAAGGTCGAGCGACTGCACTGCACCATGCGCCGTGAGTTCTTCGAGCTCCAGACCTACGACACGCTCGAAGCGGCACACATTGCTCTCGACAAATGGGTGCGCGACTACAACACGCAACGTCCGCACCAGTCGCTCGGCGACGTGGCGCCGATGCGGCGCTTCGAACTACGACGACGCGAGTCACTCGAGGTCATTGACGGCGAGGTCACGACCAAAGAGCGCGAGGTACTCACGGCGAAGTCGCTTAGCCGGGTCGTTGATGAGAAGGGACGGGTCTCGGTGCTGCGCTTTCGCTACCACGTCGGCAAAGCCTTCGTCGGAGAGACCGTCGAGGTCGCCAGTGAAGGTGGTCTGATGAACGCCCCGCACAACGGTGTCGTGATTGCCACTCACGCCAAGCGCCACCTGCCCGAAGCCGACGAAGCGTTCACCAACCGGCCTTCGGCCGCACGACCGACCAAGGGTGACGAGGTGCTGGGCAGTGTCGACCATCAGGGAGCGGTCAGTTTCGCCGGCGTCTCCTACCGAGCCGGCAACCCCTACCGAGGAATGACGGCCGGAGTGCGCATTGTTGGCGATACAGTCCAGGTCACCATCGACGGAAAACTGATTCGAACCCATAAAGCCCGCCACGATCGCTCTAAGGAGTTTGGAGCATTGGCCATGCCGAACGGCAAACCTAGGAGGAAAGATGTCGCATAGCAACCGAGGCCACTTTGTGACGCAGGTGGTGAGCCTTTACATTTTCCTTGTATTGCAGGGTTTTCAGGACCTGTTCGCCCAATGACTACTTTGGCGACACGATGCGTCATCGTTCGTGTTTCTGGTCGTCACGTTGGCGATGTCGCTCGTCGGTTGCAAACGAGATGGGTCACGCCACTTGGTGTGGTCACCGATTCGATATCGAAGTTATCCTCAAGACCCTCGAGTCCTTCCCATAGTCGCTCGCCGCGCCCGAGAATGATGGGAACGATCGCGACGTGGAGATAGTCAATGAGGTTGGCTGCGAGGAACTGACGGATGGTGTTTGGACCTCCGCCAATGCGGACGTCTAAGTCACCGGCTGCCTCTTTGGCCATCGCCAACGCGTCGTGCACGCTCGCGTCGATGAAGTGGAAGGTCGTGCCACCCTCCATTTCGAAGGAAGGACGAGGGTGGTGAGTGAGGACGAATACTGGATTGTGATACGGCGGAACATCCCCCCACCACCCCTTCCAACTCAAATCTTTCCACGGCCCGCGCTGGGGGCCGAACATGTTGCGGCCCATGATGTCCGCTCCAACCCCAGGAATCCATTGGCCCGCGAAACCATCATCGGCGTTGGTGACGCCTCCGGTCATTCCTTGGAGTAGGCGAAATGATCGAGTGGCATCGAACCACGCCAGAAGTCGCTCGCCGGCGTGGCCGAAAGGCGCGTCAATGGCTTGCCCCTCGCCCGACGCGTACCCATCCAGAGAGACTGACAAACCGTGAACGCGGACAGAAGACACTCGTAACTCCCAACTCGGTACCGATGAAACGAACGTGGGGCTTCGACAAGAGTACCCATGACCGCAGACTTTGACCAGGCTTTGATCGCCCTCGTGATTTGGTCCATATGACTGGGCCACTTTCCGTGGCCAGGTCAAGGCTTCCGGCTGTGTCGGCGACGGCGGTCGAAATCGAGTGAGCTTTCAAGCGCCCAATGCCAATTTTCGGTATGCTCCGCTCGACGCAATTCCACGCTCTCGACGTCGCCGGGTTGCACCTTGCGGACGAGCGATGAGACATGGCAAGACAAGAAGGGGAGGGACGATGCGGAGCAGGTTGTTCGTGGCTTCAGTTTTGGTCACAATTCTTTTCACTGGTTCTCAGGCATCATTGGCGGGCGCTTCGGCGTCACCGGCCGCGCAGTTATCTAAGTTCAAGGCTCTCGATGGACCCTTTAGTCAGGCTGACAACAAGTGGACCAACGCGCTGTCGGCTCTGAGTAGTTCGGCAACTGTTTCCCAGATCTCAAAGCCGTCGCTGGCGTTCGTTCCAGCGCTCAAAACCTTCGACTCGGGTTTGCAGAAAGCTGGCTTTACCGGAAAAATCGCGACTGAAATCGCTGACGTCGAAAAGTTGAATGGCCAATTGGTGACGTTGCTCAGTTCCATTAAGAGTGTGAAATCATTCCAGTCCGCCTTCAGCTCTCTGTTCGGAAAGTACTTGCCCGTACAGGCTGCACTCGCGAAGGACTTCGGAATCGCCACGGCCGACGTGGTCATCTAACCGAGAGCGAAGTCCCTCGGTCGTGGGTTACTCGGGTCGCCGCTCGCTATCCTCGGAGGTGCCGTGCTCGCCGGCGAAGGCATCGGCACGTGGTGTCTGCACGCCAACGTCCCGGCTCCCCTGGACGTGATCGCTGTGTCGGGTGGCGCCGATGAGTTGGTCGTGGATTTTCGAACGCAGTGTAAATGGCCACGTCTTTTGGGGAGCTTGAGGATGGAGTATCGCGAGGCCCGCGGTGCCACCGAAACACCGCGATTCATGGTGCTCATGTGTGAATTCTGCGGATGCCATGTTAATTACCGAGCACAACGGGAGCCACGGCCACGTCGTTATTGGCCCCTTAACCCCCGTGGTTCGGGCGTGGTCAATGAAAACACGCGTGCGAACGGATCCCTCACGTCGCTGTGAGGGGTTTCCGGTTAGTTACAGGAATATTTCACAGTTGAACGCCCTTTTTTCGGCATATTTACTGCTGCTAGAGTTTCGCCAAAGTCAGATTGGCTTGTATTCGCCAAAAGTTTGCCGTCACGTCACGAAGGTTTCGCGAAGGTGGACTCTGCGGTGAGAAGTAAGGGAATTCAATCAAGGAAGGACGTTGCTTATGAAGCTTCGTTGGAATAAGACCGTGGCGATAGCCTCCATTGGGGCGCTCGCTATGACGGCGGTGCCACTCGTGGCTGGAAATGCAACGAGTGGGGCGGCCGCCAAGCCTACCTACGTAATTGGTGTGCAAGGCCCCTTCACGGGTGCTGACGCTGACTACGGTGACTACGACTACGCCGGTGTGGAATTCGCGGTTAGTCAAGCGAACGCCACTGGGAAACTTCCCTTTACGTTGCAGGTCGAGAAGTTTGACGACCAGGGTTCGTCAACTGTCGCACCTGGAGCTGCGCAAAAGGCAGTCGGTACCAAGAACCTTGTGGCCATTGTCGGTCCCGCCTTCTCTGGCGCCTCACAGGTTTCCTACCAGTACTACCACGCGGCGAACATCGCTGAGGTGAGTCCGTCGGCTACGGCCGTTGCTCTCGCTACTGGCACGAACAGCAGCTTCCTTCGTACGGTTGCTGACGACTCGGTCCAGGGTTTGGCTGACGCGCAATACCTGGTGAAGACGAAGGGCATCAAGAACCTGACCGTCATCGGTGACGAGTCGTTCTACGGTGCCGGCCTTGCCAAGGCTGTCGCGACTGACGCCAAGACTCTTGGGGCAACCGTGACGACGAAGTCCATCGCGAACATCAACGAAGGTGGTGGCGGTAACGCTGGAGCGTACAGCACACTGGCGACGTCACTGGCTCAGTCCGCTCCTAAGGGCATCTTCTACGGTGGCTACGCTCCGGAGTTCGGCCTGTTGATCGGTGACCTCGCGAGTGACGGCTACACGACGGCCAAGCACGTCCTGATGTCGGGTGACGGCTCGAACGACCCCGCGTTGCTCACGAGCACCTCACCGAAGAAGGCTGCCAACGGCGCGTTCCTCAGTGAGTCGGCGACTGGCAAGGTGAGTTACTTCACCGGCGCGATGGCGACTGCGTTCACCAAGTTGACCGGCGTGAAGGCCTCAGTGGCGATCTACGCCGCCCAGTCCTACGACGCGGCAGATGCGATCATCCGGGCCCTCGGTGCGGCTGCGCCGTCTTCCACGATTGCGACGCTGCGCTCGGAGACGGTGACGGGCTTGCACGCTGTGTCCTTCACCGGTGTTACGGGTCCGATTGCCTTCCAGACCGATGGCAACCTGAAGATTGACAAGGGATCTGTTCAGATTTCTGAAGTGAAGAAGGGCAAGATTGTCTTGATTACGAGCGTTGGCTGATAGCCTTCCGCGAGTAATTGGGTGACTGAGGCCGGGGTTTTTACCCCGGCCTCAGTCACATTTCGACTGAGACAAGGATCGCTACATCATCATGGGATTTGCCCACTTCTGGTTGTCGGGGTTTGATCAGATACGAACCGGTTTTTGGGCCTACTTTGCGGTGGGTCTCGAGAACGGCTCGTTATATGCGATGATCGCAGTCGGCTACACGCTCGTCTACGGCGTGCTCGGGCTCATCAACTTCGCCCACGGCGAGGTCTTCATGTGCGGCGGGTTCGCCGCAGTGTTCTTGACCCACGGAATCCTGGGCGACCGGGTCGCCAATGGATGGGAGTCAGTCTTCCTTATTCTCGCGGGCATCGCTATCGCGGGGTCCGTGAGTGCCTTGGTGGCTACCGGTGTGGAACAAGTTGCCTACCGGCCGTTACGGCGAAGAAACGCCCCCAAACTCGCGTACCTGATCAGCGCCATCGGTGCGTCGTACTTCTTACAGACCCTCGCCGGCAAAGAATTCGGTTACGGCCAGAACATCTTTCCGGCGCAAGTCTTTCCCGCGGGTCAGACCATGTTCTTCATCGGCAAGACGCCGATCCACACGATCCAGGTGGTCTGCCTGGTCGTCGGCACGGCGATGTTCGTCGCCGCTGACCGCATCGTGCGTTCCACACGACTGGGCCGCGGCATCCGCGCCGTCGCCCAGGACTCCGAGACCTCGGCGCTCATGGGCGTTAACATCGACCGGACGATCACGCTGACGTTCATCATTGGCGGCTCGCTCGCGGGAGCCGCTGGCTTTCTTTACGCACTGCAAAACGGGATCGTCCAGAGTTCGGGCACCGAACTCGGCATCTACGCTTTCACCGCCGCCGTCTTGGGTGGCATCGGCAATCTTCGCGGCGCGGCGCTAGGAGGTCTGCTCATCGGACTCTTCGGCAGTTTTTCGGTACCGTTCGCGTTCGAGGGCAATATCTCCTGGACTGAGATCTACACCTTCATAATTCTGGTGCTCGTCTTGATCGTGCGCCCCACGGGCATCCTTGGCGAGAAGTCAGGCAGGACGGCGTGAACTTACTCTCACGATCCTCACTGAAGCGACTGTTGGCCGCGCTGCTCTTGGCCGGCGTCGTGACCTTGATGACCGGCGCGCCGGGTGGTTACGGCGTGCCCGCTTACACGGGACTCCACGGTTCGTTCTTAGAGCGCGTCTCCTACTTCGGCCTCTTTCGTACTCAACGCTGGTTCCTCTTCTTGACCCTCGGCATCATCGCCTGGTTGGTTTCCACCTACTATCAACGCCACTCGCTGACGATCCGCCGGCGCCTGGAGCCCGTGATGGCGATCCCGACCCAGGTGATGCAGCGAAGGACGAATCGTTGGTTGCTGATCGGTCTCGTCGTCATCGTGACGATCTTCATCCCCAAGCTCGTTCACCAGCAGTTCTGGATGTACCTCATCGTCGAACAGATCGGCGTATGGATCCTGCTGGCCCTGGGTCTTAACGTCGTGGTGGGCTTCGCGGGGCTCCTCGACCTTGGTTTTGCCGCCTTCTACGCCATTGGCGCGTACGCGACGGCCTGGTTCACGGGCGTACTGCCGACGCCGGCGCCCTTCAACCATCCGATTCCCACACTCTGGTGCATACCCATCGGCGTGGGCCTCGCCATGGTTTTCGGCATCATCCTCGGCATACCGACCTTGCGGCTGCGCGGTGACTACCTCGCCATCGTCACCCTGGGCTTCGCGCTGATCATCGACGACTTCGTAGGGACCCAGAGTGGGCTGACGGGAGGTGGTGAAGGATCGCTCACGGTGCCCAAGTTCGCGGTGCATGTCGGTCCAGTCCATTACACGTGGGGGATAAGTCCGACGCCCTATTATTACCTCTGCTTCCTCTTCGTCGTGATCTTCCTCATCGCCTTCACGGCACTCGAGTATTCGCGAGTGGGCAGAGCCTGGGTCGCCATTCGCGAGGACGAGGTGGCGGCCGAGTCCATCGGTATCAACCCCCTCAAGTACAAGGTCATGGCCTTCGCGGTGGGAGCGGCGAGCGGCGGTTTCGGCGGCGTGCTGACCGCGGGACTGATCGGCAACATCAATCCGACGCTCTTCCAGTACCAGGTGTCGGTGAACGTGCTGATCCTCGTGATCTTTGGAGGGATGGGTTCGATTTGGGGTGTCGCCATTGGCGCCATCATCGTGCAGTTCGTTACCAGCTATCTCGACAATTACCAGCCCTGGGGTTACCAGCTCAACGACCTGTATATGTATATCGGCGCGTTGTTGATCATCATGATGATCTTCCGTCCCGCTGGCATCTTGCCTTCGCGTCGACGACAACGCGAGATCCAGAGCTTCGAGGTTGACCACGAGGGCCACCTCGACGAAGTCCTCACTGGAGACGAGCCGTGAGCGAAGATCTCTTGATCGACGTGCAACAGGTGACGCTGCGTTTCGGCGGCGTGGTCTCGCTGCGCGACGTGTCGCTGGCGATGCGTCGCGGTGAGATTCTCGCGGTGATCGGTCCCAACGGCGCGGGAAAGACGTCGCTGTTCAACTCCATCACCGGGGTGTACCAGCCCCAGGAGGGCAGCATCACCTTCGCGTCGAGCAAGGCGCCGCCGCTCAGCGTGATCGGCAAGAAGACTCACCGCATCGCCCAGGCTGGCGTTTCGAGGACTTTCCAGGCGTCTCGTCTGTTCAGCGCACTCACCGTCTTTGAGAACGTGAAGATCGGCGCCGAGGACCACCGGGGCATCGGTGTCGCGGGCGCGCTCGTCAAGGGCCCACGTACGCGCCGGGGAGAACACACCTCGGACAAAGTGGCCGCCTCGATGCTGCGCTTCGTCGGGTTGTTCGACGAGTCCAATACCGTCGCCTCCCAACTCTCCTACGGCGCGCGACGCCGCCTGGAGATCGCCCGAGCGTTAGCGACCGATCCAGAAGTGATCCTGCTCGACGAACCGGCGGCCGGCACGAACCCCTCGGAGAAGTTGGAACTGACGACGCTCATCCGTCGGGTGCGCGACGAGCGTGACGTCAGCGTACTGCTGATCGAGCACGACATGAAACTCGTCATGGCGCTGGCCGAACGGATCTACGTGCTCAACTTCGGTTCGATGATCGCCGAAGGTACTCCCGAGGAGATACGGGCGAATCCCGCGGTCATCGACGCCTACCTCGGTAGCTCGACCGAGGAGACGAGCGCCTGATGCTGAAGGTCACCGACGCTGTCGTTCGTTACGGGGTCATCGAGGCTCTTCACGGCATCACCTTTAATATCGAGCAAGGCGAGATTGTGACCTTGCTGGGGGCCAATGGGGCGGGCAAGTCCACGACGCTGCGAATGGTCTCGGGGCTGCACGCGCCCTCGAGTGGCACGATCGTCTACGAGGGTCGCGACGTGACCAACGTGAAGGCGCACGAGTTCTCGTCCTTCGGGGTCAGCCACGTGCCCGAAGGTCGTCGGATCTTTGGTCGCATGACGGTCGAGGAGAATCTCGAAATGGGGGGCTTTCGACGCCATGGTTCGCTCGCGGCGGACATTGACGAGGTCTACGAGATGTTTCCGATTCTGAAGGAACGCCGCAAGCAACCGGGCGCGAACCTCTCGGGCGGCGAACAGCAGATGCTCGCCATTGGACGCGCCCTGATGTCTAAGCCCCGCTTGCTCTTACTCGATGAACCTTCGATGGGCCTCGCCCCCAAGATTATCCAGCAGATCTTTAACATCATCAGTCAGATCCGCGACCAGGGCACGACCGTCTTCGTGGTCGAGCAGAACGCGCAGCAAGCGCTGCGCCTCGCTGATCGTGGTTACGTGATGGAGAACGGCCGCATCGTCTTCGGCGACACCGCCGCCAATCTCCTGGTTGACCCGCGCGTTCGCGCGGTCTACCTAGGTGAGTCCGTCGAGAGCTGAAACGCATCCAAGACTCGCGCGTCTCGAGCCAGTGCGCTGTGGAAGTTCGAAATAATTGTCGCGAGGTCTATCCCGAGCCGATCGAGTTACCACTGCGCAGCGCGCCAGGAACCACTACGCAGTGCGAAGAACACTCTCGACGGCGGCCGCCACGGTGGTGACGACGTTCGGGTTAAAGACCGTCGGCACGATGTAATCGGGTGAGAGTTCGTCATCTTTGACCATGGCCGCGATGGCCCGACCCGCGGCGATCTCGACTTCCTCGGTGACCCGGCGCGCACCAACGTCCAGCAGTCCTCGGAAAATGCCGGGAAAGGCGAGGACGTTGTTTATCTGGTTCGGCTCGTCGCTGCGCCCGGACGCCACGATTGCCGCGTAGCGACGAGCGAGCGAAAGCTCAATCTCGGGATCAGGATTGGAGAGGGCGAAGACGATGGAGTCCTTCGCCATGAGTTTCAGGTGTTCTTCGGTGACGAGGTTCGAGCCCGAGACACCGATCAGGACGTCGGCGCCCGCTATCGCGTCCGCTACCGTTCCAGAGCGCTTCTCGGCGTTGGTATTGGCGGCCAACCATTGGCGCGCGCCGTCGAGACGAGTGTCACTGGGCGAGAGGATCCCGTTACGGTTCACCCCGACGATGTCGCCGACCCCTTCGGCGAGGAGGAGTTTGCTGATCGCCATTCCCGCGGCGCCCACGCCGAGTACGACGACGCGAATGTCCGCCAGGCGCTTGGACACCACTCGCAGGGCGTTCAGTAGCGCGGCGTAGACGACGGTGGAAGTGCCGTGCTGATCGTCGTGAAAGACCGGGATGTCCAGAAGATCACGAAGTCGCGACTCGATTTCGAAGCAACGGGGCGCCGAGATGTCCTCTAGGTTGATACCGCCATAGACCGGGGCAATGCACTCGACGATGCGCACAATCTCATCGACGTCTTGGGTGGCCAGGCACACGGGCCAGGCATCGATGCCTCCGAAACGTTTGAATAACAGCGCCTTGCCTTCCATCACCGGCAACGCGGCCTCTGGTCCGATGTTGCCCAGACCGAGCACCGCCGAACCGTCGGTCACGACGGCGACACTATTTCGCTTGATGGTGAGGTTCCTCGCCAACGACGGATCCTTGGCAATTGCCGTCGAGATGCGTGCGACGCCCGGCGTGTAGGCCATGGAAAGGTCGTCACGCGTCTTCAGTGACACCTTCGGCTCAACCGAAATGACACCCCCGAGGTGAAGTAGAAAGGTTCGGTCGCTGATGGCCTGGACGCTCGCGCCTTCGATTCCGTCGACAGCGGCCTTCAGGAGTTCCGCGTGTCCGTCGTCGACGGCGTTGCACGTGATGTCGACGATCATGTGTTTCGCGTTGGGCTCGACGACGTCTAGGGCCGTCACCGCACCTCCGGCATCACTCACTGCAGTCGCTACCGTTCCAATGAGCGAGGGGTTTGTGACGGCGACGCGCATCGTCACCGAATAAGAGGCACTTGGACTGGCCTTGGTCATGACTTCTCCTCGTCGACGTCTCGATCGTGCGGGTGACGCAACCATGCGAAACGAAGACGTTTCGTCGTGACGACCGACACGCTCGCAATGTAACAGATGACTGCTGAGGCACCTACGAGACTTAATAGGGTCAGAGGTCTATTTGTCAGACTCGCTTCTTGAGAAATGAAGGCCGTTCCGAGGGGCCCGG
>Ga0302189_10002055_pt1 | contig 16348 bp, 11 predicted proteins | sample II_Bog_E2_2_FD_194551 | JGI IMG/M metagenome (GOLD analysis project Ga0302189, IMG submission 194551) | Peat permafrost microbial communities from Stordalen Mire near Abisko, Sweden - II_Bog_E2_2 | ecosystem: Environmental > Terrestrial > Soil > Wetlands > Peat | place: Sweden: Abisko...
GATACCATCAGGTTCGACCCCCTCTGGAACGATACTCCTCCACGCACACCAGTCTCCGGTACGGCCAAGACCGCATTGGATTTCATCAAAGAGAAGCAACAGATTGTGCCGGTCGCAGAGGTCACGGGCTCCCCGGAGAAATTCCGCCGTGGCAGGATTGATCCCACCTTCGCCTTGAATCGGCTCAAGCAGAATCGCAGCCGTCTTTGGAGTGATCGCCTCTTCGAGGGCCGCCAGATCATTGAAGGGCACATGAAGGAAGCCTTCAACGAGCGGGGCAAAGCCGACTTTCACCTTCTCCTGAGCCGTGGCACTGATACCGCCAAGCGTCCGACCGTGAAAGGAATTGGAGAAGGTGATGATCTCATACCGTCCCGTTGGAGAGCCGAATTTCCGGGCAAGTTTATAGAGCCCTTCGTTGGCCTCCGCACCGCTATTGCAGAAGAAGACCTTCCCACCGAGTCCCACAAATCCAACGATCTTCCGGGCAAGTTCCGCCTGCGGCCTGTTCAGATAGAGATTGGAAATATGAATCAGCTTTCCCGCCTGTTCCGAAAGTGCCTTGGTAACTGCCGGATGTGCATGGCCGAGTGAACAGACAGCGATACCCGCTCCAAAATCAAGGTAGGATTTTCCCGATTCATCCCAGACCCGGGTTCCCTCGCCACGCACAAGCTCCAGGTCAAACCGCCCGTAGGTCGGTATGACAAAATCGTGATAGAGATCGGTGGTGGTGGGCAGGCTCATGGGAGTTTTAAGAGAAAGTATGATCTCGTGCAAAGACGCAGAGACGCAAAGGAATTCTCTCAGGAAATCCATCGGTAAAGTTTGGTCTTTATTTTCACCTCTCTGCGCCTTGGCGTCTCTGCGCGATAACTCCCTGTCTTTTTCTCTTTTTATAAAAGCAGCTGACGGAAGGCTGCTTCGTCCAGAACAGTCACGCCGAGTTTTCGGGCTTTCTCCAGCTTGCTTCCCGCCTCTTCTCCGGCAAGAAGATAGGTGGTCTTGGCACTCACCGAGCCCGATACTTTCCCTCCTTGTAGGCGGATCATCTCCGCTGCCTCTTCCCGTGAAATTGAAAGCGTTCCAGTAAGCACCCAGATTGTTCCCCGTAATTTTCCATCGGCTGCTGGCACGGCATCTTGGGGATCGCGTTCGCCAAAATTCAGGCCGGCCTCGCGGAGCTTCTCAATCAAGGCCAGAACCTCGGCATCGCGAAACCATGCATGAATGGCCGTCGCCATGATTTCACCAACCTCCTCGACAGACTGGAGTTCCTCAGGCGAGGCGGCGGCAAGACGATCCAGCGTCCCGAAGGCACCAGCCAAGGTGCGGGCAGCCGTCACACCGACATGGGGAATACCGAGCGCAGCCAGCAGTCTCCAGAGAGGCTGCACCTTGCTTGCAGCAATGGCTGCGAGAAGATTCTCCACACTTTTCTCGCCCATGCGCTCCAACGGAAGCAGTTGCTCCGCCTTCAGTGCGTAGAGATCGGAAACATCATGCAGCAGATCAGCCTCGGCAAGCTGAGACACCACAGCTTCTCCGAGTCCTGCAATGTCCATGGCATTGCGACTGGCGAAATACTCGATACGACGGCGCACCTGTGCAGCGCATCTTGGATTTCCGCACCGTACCGCCACCTCTCCCTCGGTGCGGGTCACGACTGCCCCGCAGACGGGACAATGTGTCGGCATGACAAAAGGTCTTTCGGAGCCGTCACGCTCGGCGGTCAGTACGGCCACGACAGCAGGAATGACATCACCCGCCTTCTCGACGAGCACCCAGTCACCGATACGCAAATCCTTGCGCACGATCTCCTCCTCGTTGTGCAGCGTGGCTCTGGCCACGGTACTACCCGCCACGAAGACCGGCTCCAACTCGGCCACGGGAGTCAGTACGCCGCTTCGTCCGACCTGAATCGTGATGTCGTGCAGACGGGTCCGGGCCTGTTCCGGCTCATATTTGTAGGCAATGGCCCAGCGTGGGGCCTTGCTCGTGGAGCCGAGACGGGCGTGCTGTGCGATTTTATCCACCTTGATGACGGCTCCATCGGTTTCGAAGGGAAAGTCGTGACGGATGGCACCCAGTTCCCGAATCGCAGCCATGACTTCAGAAGCGGTGACGGCTGTCCAGATCTGTGGATTGGTGGGAAGTCCCCATGTTTTTAAGGCTTCAAAAAACTCCTTCTGGGTGGCTGGCAGCGCCTCCGATGCTTCAAAGGCCCCGAATCCGTAAAAAACAGCCGAGAGGCCGCGTTCAGCCACGCTATTGGGATCAAGCTGCTTCAGCGATCCTGCGGCGGTATTGCGCGGATTCGCAAAGACCGGCAGCCCCTGTTCATCCCGCTCGGCATTGATCCTCTGGAACGCCTCCTTGGGAAGATAAACCTCACCACGCACTTCCAGCACATCAGGAAAGTCACCTGATAGAAGGGAGGGAATCACCGCGATCGTGCGGATATTTCTCGTCACCTCATCTCCTGTTGTTCCATCACCACGAGTGGCGGCTCTGGTCAGACGCCCTTTTTCATAGAGCAGGGCAATTGCCACGCCATCCACCTTGGGCTCGATGGTCATCGGGATCTCCGCGTCGGGCAACAAGCGATGAAGACGGTCGACAAACTCGGTAATCTCCTCCTCCGAATAGGTATTGTCCAGACTCTGCATCGGAACAAGATGCCTCACTTGGGCAAAGGCTCCCTGTGGCCGCCCCCCTACTTTCTGCGTCGGGGAATCCGAGAGGATCAGTTCAGGATACGCCCGTTCCAGTTCCACAAGTTCTCGGTAGAGCGCATCGTATTCCCGATCCGTGATTTCGGGTTTGGCCTGATCGTAATAAAGCCGATCATGATGGGCGATCTGGCGGCGTAACTCCTCCACTTTCAGGAACTCCGGTGACTGCCGGGTAAAAAGATCGTCTTCAGTCATGGGTCAGTCGGGAGATCGGCGGGGTAATGTCATGTTTTTAACCATGTCACGGGGATGATGGCGATCTTTGAACAGAAAAAGAGTGCTCTCTTCTCTGTACGCTTCTTTTTTGAACCCTAAAAACCAAGTTGGCACGCGCTGTGCTTATACAGAGTTGGTTTGTGGTTGCAGCCCGGTCGTAAAAATTTCGAGATTCTCGGGGGGGAAAACTCGGAAACTCCGACCGGGCTGCTCTTTTTTAAACGATACTCCTGCAAGCCCGCTTCGGGGGAGTCCCTCGAGAAATCCCTCTCGCCTTTGTGATCGATTTCTCAATATAGGTTACGGCATTCCAGTGAAACCTTGCTCCCTCCATGCCTTGATCGCCCTGACGGCACTCGTGACCTCACTTTCCGCTGAGGACCTGCCTCCTACGGATCCGAAAATCCTTCTCAAGCAACTCGATCAATTAGCCTCTGGTGCCCAGCATCAGTTGCAAAGCCGTCGCTCTGCCGCCCTCTCCCGAGTCCAATCCGCAGCCTCCTCCGGGGATGCTGCCGTTGACGCTTATCTCCATGCCTTGGAAAACACCCAATACAAGGAATCAGCAAAGGATTTTCTCGATTGGCGGAAGAAAAAGAGCGAACTGCTGCGCAGCAACGAGTTTCAAACCGCTCTCCAGTTACAACTCCACTATCTCAGCATCGCCCTTCAACGAACGGAACAACATGATGCCTTTGCCCAGATTCCCGACACGCTCTCCTACCTCAGCCTTCTGGGTGCTTTTGAATCAGGAATCGGGGGTTCCGGCGATAAACAGAATCCTGAGGTTCGAACAATCCTCCAAGAACCACTCCAAAATTCCCGCATCGTGGAATGGCTTCAGATCGCCGACCTGATTCCCTTTGGCAAGGACTTTGAGGACTCGCCCGGCAATTATCAGGGAATCATGGACATGAATATCCGTGAACCCCTCGAGGCCAAAAAGGATCCTCGACTTCCCGGCACCTGGGATGCCCAGATCAGCGTCGAGGCGGCAATCGCCACAGGCTCCGGAAGTCAGCAGCAGGTGGATGCCTTCAACCAAACAGAGTTACCAAATTTACTTTTCAAACAAGCACAGGACACCGCAGGCATTGGACAGCCCAATCGAGCCATCGCGGACATCCTGAAACTCATCCAGAGTTTTCCCGCAGACCCGAACATGAAACAGTGGGTCGATTACGCCAGAGGATTGATCTCCCCTCCTGCACCGACCTCCACTCCTCAGATTCCGACACCGACTCCTCTTCCTTTCCCTAGCACTACTCCCGGAGCCACGAATTAAAAACTCCCTAGTCAGGAATCTTCTCGCCCCGGATCAGATCATCCCAAGTCTGGCGTTCACGCACAACGGTCGCCTTCTCTCCCTCCACCAGCACTTCAGGCAGGAGGGGACGGGCGTTGTAGGTCGAGGACATGACAAACCCATAGGCTCCGGCGCTCATCAGGACAATCCGGTCTCCGGGTGAAAGGAGGGGCATTTCTCACGATCGTGGGCGAAGAAATCGAGGAAACGGACGCAAGATCGATCCCCTCGCACTTCTGCGAGCCATCAACATAACGAAAAGAATGCATGGGAAGCAGAGTAAAAGCTGAAAAGGAGCATAAAGAGAAAACAGCAATTCCGACCGCTTCCTTTTCTTCGTCTTCAAGTTTCAGCTTTCAGCTTTCAAATTTTCCTATTTTTCTTTTCCCATGCCTTCCATCCCCGGTCTCCTCTCCCCTTATGCCTCAATCGAGGGCCTTGTCTATTTTCCCCGGATGCTTTCCAAAATCCGTCTGCACGCTGCGGGAAAGCTCCCTCTGGACTATGTCCCTTATCTGGGAGATGCCTTTGCCGGGAAAACATTTGATTCCCGATGCCGCAAGTTTCTCGGGGTTACCTACAAGGAGCTAGCGGAGAGGACTCTTGAAGGGGGATCCGATGCCGAGATACTCGCCTGGGAGAGAAGCCATGGAAAGAACCCCTCCGCTGAAGAGATCGCCATCTGGAGTGCCTATTCCACTAAACGGGGTTGGCGGGATGAGGCTGCAACTCAACGTGCCAACTGGGCTTCAGAGGAGGGATTTGATCCCGAGGCGATCCTCACCTTCTTTGACCTGATCGATGTGATAGAAGGGACTCGGAAAGCCACCGATTTCACACTCGAGCCATTCCACCCCGGCCCCTTCACCGTTCCGCATCCGACGATCATTCCAGGACTGCCAAGTCCCTATGAAGAAACCGACGGTCTGATCTATTTCCCTCGGATGATCGCCAAGATCATTCTGGCCGCCGAAGGGAAACTTCCCGAGGCGTGGGCCAAGGCACGCGGTTCCATGGGAGGATATCCGGCAACGGTGCAGAGTTTCGATGCCTACTGCTGCCGCTTTCTCGGGATCAACTACGAGGAATTGGAATCGAAAGTTCTAGCCGGAGAGACTGATCCCTCCACCCTTCTCGCCTGGTCGCTCGAAGTTGGAACCCATCCGAACTCCGATGAAATCACAATCTGGAGCACCTTTTTGAGGAAGCGTGGCTGGAGGGATGACTACACGCATCATCTTATCTTTCGCCTGGAGGAGGCAGGACTTTCCGGCGATGCGGTGAGGACGATGTTCGACTACATCGACCTTGATGAGGGCCGTCCGCTACGGCCTCTCCTTGTTTGAAGTCTGCTGCTTTCTGCCCACTGAGGCCTAAGTCCATCTGACCTTTAACTTTTAGTTTCTCCCCCCGCACCACTACCTGTTGTGGTCAAGTAACAATATTGCCACAACTTTTAGATTGATAAGTGCCCTGCGCACTGCAATACAGGGCTCGCGTTGAGTTCCTCTGACCACCAACTTCCATCGGTGTGGTTCGAGCATTCCCGGAATCTTCCGGGAATCTCTGACAAGCTTTCTCGTCTTGTCGTTTCCTTTTTATCTCAACCAACTCTTGCGCACGCCCTCGACGTGCCCGTGATTTTTAATCAGCGCTTCCATAACCCTCACCCGCAGTCCCACCAACAACCCTGACATAACATCATGCACCGAGCCGCCACGATGGATTCCACAGAAGAACCAAGCCTCTTCTTCCCAACTCCATCGAAACGGGATCGAACGAAAACCCCCGGACTCGTGAAAAATTTCGTCCTCGACACCAATGTCCTGCTGCATGACCCGCACTGCCTCAACCTCTTTGAAAACAACCACCTCTTCATTCCCGTCGAGGTGCTTGGAGAGCTCGATCGCTTCAAGAACGAGCAGACCGAGCGCGGTGCCAATGCCCGCGCCGTCCACCGCTTCCTGACCCAGATCTTCGACCACCAGACCAAGAAGGTCACCAAGGGGGTCAAGACCACCGGTGGTGGCTCCGTCAGGATCTACATCAATGACGCCCTGCGCCGCGAGCGCCTCTCTCCTGGGATGCGCCTCTTCACCAAGATTTTTCACGACAAGGAACCGGTCGATCACCGCATCATGGCCGCCTGCATCTCACTGATGGAGACCGAGGAGAATCCGACCATCCTCATCACCAAGGATCTCAACATGCAGCTCAAGGCGATGTCAGTCGGCATCACCTGTCAGGATTACCTCAACGACAAGGTCGCCGCCTCGGAAGTCGAGGATCTGGAGATTCGCACCATCGTGGTCGAGCCTCATGAACTTCAGCGCTTCGGCAGCTCCAACAGCATCGACATCGAGGAGATCCGCACCGGACCCTTGGAGATCAACGAGTATGTCCTCCTCTCCGCCTCCGAACAGAAGCTCATGCCCGCGCGCCACATCGGCGGTGGCCACTTCATCCGGCTCAAGGTGCCCCACAGCCTCCAGATGCCCCGTGGTATCGAACTGCGTGCGGCAAACCTCGGCCAGCTTTGTTTCCTCGATGCCCTGCTTGATCCCAGCATCTCGCTGATCACCTGCTACGGACAGGCCGGAACGGGCAAGACCCTCACCGCCGTCGGCGCAGGACTCTTCCTCACCGCCCAGAAAGAATACTCCGGCATGACCGTGAGCCGCCCCGTGGTCGCCATGGGAGAAACCCTCGGCTTCCTCCCCGGAACCCTGAACGAAAAGCTCCATCCCTGGCTCCAGTCGATCTACGATGCCTTCGAGGTTCTCATGCCTCTACATCCCTATCGCCCTGAGGGACAGAACGGACAGCATGCCTCCGAGCGGAAACAGCAGAAGCGCAAGACCTCCCAGCAGCAGGAAACAGCCGCTCCCGGCCAGAAACCACTCAAGCCCTACGAGCAACTCATCGAACGGGGACTGCTGGAGATCGAGGCACTCTGCTACATCCGTGGCCGTTCCATTCCGAACCGCTTCTTCGTCCTCGACGAGGCCCAGCAACTGACGCCACTCGAGGCCAAGACCGTCGTCACCCGTATGTCCAAGGGCTCCAAGCTTGTCATGGTCGGCGACCCCGCCCAAATCGACAATCCCTATGTCGACAGCCGTTCCAACGGCCTCGTCCATACGCGCAACCGCCTCCGCGGACAGAAAATCACCGCCCACATTTCGCTCACGAAGGGTGAACGCTCACCGCTGGCCGAAATGGGTGCACAGATGATGTGAGGAGGGAGGCGAAAGCCTCTCTAAGCTTATTAGGCTGAAGACTATTAGACTTTTAGGTTCAGAACTGACGACCCTCGAATCACTATCAGGTTTTAACTAGATAATTCCCTACTGCAAGACGACTCCCTCCTTTAAGAAATCGCTACACCATCTCTGCATAAATCAAATGGGTCGCGTGCGGCCTTCCCTTCCCCTCATTGTATTGCCAGGCGTTCTCCTGAACGAGGCGGTCGCTCACCGTCATGCGCTCATGCTGGCGCATATGTTCTGCCCACGATTCGATGACAAAGGTTTCTGTAAAATCCTCCGGGTCGGCCAGATTTTGAAAAATTCCCCAACGGATCGCCCCATCCCTCCTGCGAATACGGGCCACGGCGTGAATCGCCTCAATAAAGGCGGCGGCGTTTTCCGGTTTGATGCGGTAATTGATGGTGACGAGAACAGGGCCTCGTTCTGAATTCGGCTCCAGAAAGGTGGGGTCATCCGGCCAATAGACGGAAGGATTGAGATCAAGATGCCCGGTCTTGGGAAGAGGTTTCAGGGCAGTCAGGGCTGCGTTGAGAAGTAAAATTCCGCCCGAAAGGCCAAGCGAGATGTGAAGACTGGTATGACTGCTCACCCAGCCCCAGAGAGCACTCCCAAGGGCAATGCTTCCCTGAAAGGCGAGAAGATAATGAGCCAGAACCCTTCCTCTCACCCAGGCCGGAGAGAGCATTTGCACCGTGGCGTTCAGGGTGGAAAGCACCGTTATCCAGGCCATGCCTCCAAAGAGCAGGGCGACTCCGATCAGAATCGGTTGTGTCAGAAAGCAGAGCGCCAAGGTCGAAAGGCCAAAAATAAATGAACCCAATGCCAGGAGGTGATGCTTGAGAAGTTTTACGCGTACTCGGGGGAGCAAAATGGCCCCCAGCACGGCACCAGCTCCAAGACATCCCAGAAACAGACCATAACTGATGGCGTTATGACCCAGTATTTTCTGAACAACGAGGGGTAAAAGAGCCCAGAGAGCGCTGCCTGCTATTGTAAAAAGGGCCACCCTCAGTAAAATGATCTGCAAATCCGGGGAATGGCGCACATAGCGGAGACCGGCACGAATTGCCCCCTCAATGCGTTCGACAGGTGCCACGCCGGTGCGGGGAAGCCGCTCCCAGCGACGCAACACTTCAATCACGCCGAGAAACGAGGCGGCATTGATAAGAAAGGTAACACCGACTCCCCACACGGCGATAATGAGTCCGGCAAGAGCGGGGCCTAATGCCCGCGAGATATTGAAGCCGGCTGAGTTCAGGGTGATGGCGGGCAGTAATTGTTCGCGAGAGACAATTTCCGGAGTGATCGCCTGCCAGGCCGGTGCGGTAAGCACTCCCCCGAGTCCAAGGGCAAAGGTCAGAATCAACAAGACGCCCGGCGTCATCCAGCCTCCCAAAGTTAGGATAGCCAGGAGCGTAGCGACCCCGAGCATCCAGGACTGGGCCACCAGCAGCAGTCGCCTTCGATCCACGACATCGGCAATGGCTCCCGAGGGGAGAGCGAGAAGGAAAAAAGGAAGGCTGGAAGCGCTCTGCACCAGGGCCACCAGGAGAGAGGAGGATGTTAAGGTGGTCATCAGCCACGCCGCGCCGACACTCTGCATCCAGGTGCCGATATTGGAAACGATGGAGGCGACCCAAAGATTGCGAAACAAAGGCTGCCGCAAGGGCGAAAAGCCGGAAGGGAGAGAGGGAGGTTGCGACGCCATGGATCTAAAATTAGAGAATCATCGGATAATTACCACTGTGTCTGTTGCCTTCAATTGGAAAGACACGCAAGGCGGATTCGCCCGTTTCGCATTGCCTCCCCTTCCTTAAAATAGGGTCTGTCACTAGTATTATCGCCTTTTAGGCGTAGCAAGTTTCGATGTACCGCAAGTCCTGCAAGCGAAACAGAATGACGCACTGCGCAAAAAACCTGCGACTGGCGGGAGTAGGTAGAAATGCCGAGGGCAGCCCTGAATGAAGATGAAGGGCGAGCGGCGTGGGGCATCTCCGAGTTCAATCGCAAGCCCCCCTCTGAATCAGCTCCAAAATTGACTGCATACGTCGGACAAATGAATAACGTGGATTCAACTTGATTTTCCACGACTCGCCACCTGTATTTTGCGGTGCAGTGGCGAGTGCCACCGTAGAGAATTTAAAAAATCATGTACAAAGGGAAGAAACGAAAATTCGATTGGACCTTCGCGCTGACCGTCGGTGATGTGGTTGCAATCGCTCTCTCGTTCCCCGTCGTCTTCGGGATTATTTCATCGTCTCAAAAATTCACCCTTCAAGCCCCGTCAGTCATTACCTGTGCGGCCTACGAGATGTTGATGCTCTTTGTGATGAGGCATCTCAATCTTTACAGTTGGATTTCGTTCACCCGGTTTTTCCCCAGCATACCGAGGATCCTCTGCGCCGTGATGCTAAGCGTTGCATGTTTTTCCGGGGCGCGCTCTCTTCTTGGTGACTCGCAGCATTACCACGATCCCGAGACAACCTGGCTAATAGTGCATGCCGCGGTGGTTTTCCCCCTCCTGCTCGTTGAGAGATTCCTCGTTCGGTTCCTTATCCTGGATGCACTTCGTATCGTGCCTGTGGAACGCATCGCCTTTATCGGATGGAGCAATCGAATGGAGCGCGTCTTGCGTGCCTTGAAGCACGAGATGGGAAGCTTCCAGCAGATCCTCGGATTTTTTTATCAGACCAATCCGCCGGAATCCCAAGGCAAAATCGTAAACACTTATCACCCTCTGGCCGAATTCAATGACCTTGAAAAAAGTCTCGCCGCTTCGGAGGCTACCCTGCTCATTGTGGAGGAAAACAGTATTAGTTTTCAGCAGTTGCAAAAGCTGGGGGAGATTTGTTCACGCTGCTTCGTGAACCTGAAGGTTATCCCGACGGCCTTTGACATCTGGTCAACAAAACTCGATCTCCGCGTGGTCGCGGGCATTCCCCTGCTGGGTGTTTTCGATCTGCGCTACGACAAGCTTCATAACCGCATCACAAAAAGGGCCGTGGATATTCTGTGCTCCCTCGTCGGACTCCTGCTTTCGGCGCCGGTCATTGCGGTGCTTGCCATCCTGATCAAAAGGGAATCTCCCGGCCCGATCTTTTTCAGGCAAGTTCGGCTTGGGATTTATGGCAAGCCGTTCGAGATCATTAAACTTCGCTCCATGCGCATGGATGCCGAACAGAAATCCGGTGCGGTTTGGGCCGTGAAGGATGATCCCCGCCGATTGAAAATCGGGACATTTATGCGTGCATGGAATCTGGATGAACTCCCTCAATTTTGGAATGTTCTCAAGGGGGAAATGAGCATGGTAGGGCCGCGCCCGGAGCGTCCTGAATTTGTAGAGGGATTCAAGGAATCAATTCGCTATTACAACCTGCGTCATTCCTGCAAGCCGGGTGTCACGGGATGGGCGGCAGTCCACGGATTGCGCGGGAATACGTCGCTTGACGATCGGCTCGAATACGATCTGTTTTATATTGAGAATTGGAATCTGCGACTCGATTTTGAAATTATTTTCATGACCCTCCTTCCGCCAAAGAACGCCTACTGATCCGCATTGCTTCAATGCCAGAAAACAGAGAAGTCCTTCAGCTGAACACGGGTCAAGGCGCGTTCCCCGCACAGACCACGCGATCTCGTCCGGCTTTCTTTGCCTTATAGAGAGCATCGTCAACCGCTGCCATCAGTGCCGCAGGATCGGCCATCTCCGGCGTCATCCCGGCCACGCCGAAACTGGCGGTAACTTTATGTCGGGGCCAGTGAAAATCCCGGAATGCCCTGCGCACACGCTCGGCCACCAGGTAGGCCCCCTCCTGCGGGGTGCTCGGCAGCAGCAGTACAAACTCCTCCCCGCCGTAGCGGGCTAGCAGATCGTTGGGCCGGGAGCAGTCTCGCAGAATCTGACCGACCCGCCGCAGCACCTCGTCGCCGGCGGGATGCCCCTCCGTGTCATTATACTGCTTGAAATGATCCACATCGAGGAGGATGACCGAAAGCGGAAGCTGATAGCGCCGGGCGCGCTCGAAGCCCTCGATGAGATTCTGCTCGAAAGCCCGCTTGTTGCCGAGGCTGCTCAGGGAGTCGGTCACGGAGACCGCTTCAAAACGCGCCACGGCCTCCTCGAGACGGCGCTGATAAATCTCCATCTGGCGTTCGTAATATTTCTGCTCGGTGATGTTGATCGAGACGCAGCCGAGCAATTTTTCGCCGTTTTCTCCGGGGAGTGGAAATTTGAAGCTCAGCCATGTGGCACTACTGCCGTCAGCCAGCGGCACCTCTTCCTCAAACGTCATCGGCTTGTTACCATCTAACACACGACGGTCGTTCATTGCCAGCTTGGCAGCTCTCTCCTTCCAGAGATCGGCGCTGGTCTTCCCGAGCAGGTCGCTTTCACTTACCCCGAGCTGCCTGAAGAAAGAGGAATTGGCATACAGATATGCACCGTTGATATCCTTGATGAATGCCAGGATCGGGCTGTTTTCCATGAATGCAAGGAACCTGGCCTGGGCCTGAGCGGCCTTGTGCTCTGCCTGGTCGCGAAGGCGGATGAGTTGTTCGCTCTCGGCCAGTTTCCGCCGCAGCTCGAACTGCGCCATAATCTGTCGAGCCAGTCCCGTGAGCGCCTCCTCCTGCTCCTGCGTCAATGTGCGCGGCTTGTGATCGATGACGCAGACGGTGCCAAGTGTGTAGCCATCCGGTGTGATCAGCGGCGCACCCGCATAAAATCCAATATGAGGTTCGCCGGTGACGAACGGATTATCTGAAAAACGCTCGTCGGATTTGGCGTCCGGGACAATGAGCATCTCCTGTGGATCGAGGATGGCGTGCCCGCAGAAGGAAATATCCCTGGGCGTTTCGGTACTCCCAAGGCCGATGGACGATTTGAACCATTGCCGATCCCGGTCGATCAGCGTGAGTGAGGCGATCGGAGTACCGCAGATCTGAGAGGCGAGCTTCGTGAGGTCGTTGTACGCCTGCTCCGGCAGGGTGTCCAGAATGTCGTATCTGGCGAGAGCCTGCAGGCGGGCCTCTTCATTGGCAGGAAGTTGAGCCAAGATCATCTCTGCGCAAGGATAGGAAGTTTATCCACCGATGCAATAGTGCGGCAGAAGGCACGTTGCCGGGGATCCGGCGCCAGTTCCAGAAAAGGAGTCGGTCTTTCACCGTGACATATTTTTTGAGAGCGCATGAGCAAGAGATCTCCCATCACCTACTTGGCACAACAGTGCAACTTTTTTTAAAGTTAAGGTTGGATCGTCGTGCGAGATTGTCTGGACATCTGATCGGTTAAAACCACACTCCGCCTTATGCGGCAGATCAAAACAGGCTGTTGTGTGGTTGGTGGCGGACCGGCGGGCATGATGCTCGGTTTCCTGCTGGCGAGGGCGGGAATCGAGGTGGTGATTCTGGAAAAACATGCTGATTTTTTCCGCGATTTCCGCGGAGACACCATTCATCCCTCCACCCTGGAATTGCTGCGTGAGCTTGGTTTGCTCGAAGAATTTCTCCGATTGCCTCATCAGGAGATGCCCAAGCTCAAGCTCTCCATCGACGGGCAGATCTTTGACGGACCGGATTTTTCCCATCTGCCGGTAACCTGCAAGTTCATTGCCCTCATGCCGCAATGGGATTTCCTCAATTTTCTCGCGGAGCATGCCGGGAAACTTCCAAATTTTCACCTGCGCATGAAGCACGAGGTGACCGGCCTGATTATTGAACAGGATCGGGTCCTCGGTGTCCGTGTGAAGACAGAAGAGGGAGAGATGGAAGTCCGGGCGGATTTTGTTTTTGGCACGGATGGCCGTCATTCCATTGTCCGCAAGTGCGCGGATTTGGAAGTGCGGGACTTTGGTGTGCCGATCGATGTGCTCTGGTTCCGGCTCACCAAACCGGCAGAATCGCCTGAATATCTTCTGGGCCGCATTCGCAACGGCCAGCTCCTGGTGACGATCGACCGTGATGAGTACTTTCAAGTCGCCCAGATTATTCCCAAAGGCGGCTTTGAGAAAATCCAAGCCGGTGGGCTTGAAAAGTTCCGGGAAAACATCGTCGCAATCGTTCCGGAATTCCGAGATGTCGTGTACGAACTCGATGATTGGAACAATGTCAAGCTACTGACCGTGCAGGTGAACCGTCTGAGACAATGGTATCGCGCGGGACTCTTGTGCATCGGAGACGCCGCACACGCGATGTCGCCCGCCGGAGGCGTGGGGATCAATCTCGCCGTTCAGGATGCCGTGGCCACCGCAAATCTGCTGGCAGGAAAGCTACTGCGCGGGGAATGCACGACGGACGATCTGGCCCTGGTGCAGGGACGCCGTGAATTTCCCACCCGGATGCTCCAGAATATCCAGGTATTCGTGCATCGGCAGATGTTTGCAGATTATTCCGACAAGGCAGTTTCACTCTCCTGGCCAGCACGGAAACTCCTTGCGCTCTTTGCACCTCTCATCCGGCGCATCGGTGCACGCGTGGTCGGCATGGGTTTCCGCCCGGAACATATCGAACCATCATCAACCGATAGGAGTAGACCTCAGGCGCTCTGATGGTCAGGCCGGCGAAGTGCAGCAATTTCCGATGGCACCCAAGAACTTGGGGAGTCAGGGGGTTGCCAATAACCGTTTGCTTTGCCGGCTGATGCTTCTACTGTGAATGCCGTATGAACCGCCTGGTCTCATTTTTGTCTCTGTGCCTCTTCACGGTGTTGCTCGCAACACCGGTGGTTCGCGCCGACGACTCAACGACCGGCGACGGGGTTCTCTGGAGCAGACCATCACATTTGCTTCCGCTTTTTGGACGTCCCTCCCCTCTGGTTAGGTATGACCGCCGCATGATCCGGGCCGCCGAGATCGCTGCGAGCCGGGCTTACTCGAAGCCAACCTGGCGCTGCTGGCATTTTGTAAAGGACGCGCTGTTTGAAGCCGGAGTTGTTGCAAAACGCCCCGAGTCGCCCTGGGCAAAACAGGCCGGAGAGGAGCTTTGCAGCAAATTTGGTTTCCGGAAACTGCCGGTAACCGACCCCAAGGATGCACCGGTGGGTGCCGTGATTGTTTACGGTGGAGCCGATGCGGGCCATGTTGAACTGCGCACGGACTCGGGTTATGCCAGCGATTTCATTTCACGCACCCCTTATCCGCGTCCGTTGATCGGGGTTTATGTGAAGGACGCTACGATCCGTTCTGCAAGCCTTTGATCATCCTAACAGCTTGTAGGATTTAATGCGGACGGGCTGCTATTTGCGGCTGTAGATGACCAGATTGGCGTCTCTTGGATTCCACTGATAACCAATCCCGAAACCGAGCGGTAAGGTTGTTGTTTTCCGGTAAAGTTCCGCCAGTCCGGGCTGGTAGTATTGTTTGAAGATATCCAGCGGAGGCGTGTAGGTCCCGAAGAGACGCATGTTCCAACGGGTCGGATCAAAGTAGCGCAACGGAATGCCGGAATCATCCTGTACGATGACCGGGCAGGAGGAGAGCAGGAGGTTGCGGAGCGTCGAAAAATCGCGTTCGTGCAGGAGGTAGGAGGCAGCCTTGATGTAGGCGGCTCCAGGACGGGATTGTTTGACAAAATTCACTAAACCTCCCTTTCCGATCCCCTCATTCCGCAGGTTGACACAAAAGTAATACAAGGTGCCGGGGCGTCCATCTCCCGCCCGGAGGAAATGGATCTCGGCATGTTCCGCATCCTGATTGATCGAGACAATGCGGTCACCAGAGCGCGCGAGCATGACGCAGAGCAGGGGGAGTGTTCCCTGCGATTTCAGGTCATCCCGCATCTCCTTGGTCACGAAATAACCGGCATCCAGCAGTGTTTTTAACGAAGATTGCACCCTTCCAAGTGTTTGGGAAAGTGGTTCCATTTTTTCCATGGAGGGCAGTTCGCCAACCGGTTCCTGGCCGCATAAAATATACCGGTCAGTCCCCGGAAATAGGGTTTCGGCATAGATAAAATCGGGCCCACTAAATGGATAGAAGAGGGTGGCCGGGTGGATTCCGTTCATGCCCACGGTGCGCCAATTGCGTATCGGCTGTAACCGGCCGGCGTCGAAGGCGTGCCAGCTTGCGTTCATCCCGGCAGCAAAGGCGTTCCACTCCGGCGTTGCCGCAAGCCTGGCAAGAGGGCTATCTGCCGGAGGCTGAATTCCGGCAATGAACCGCGCAAGATCATTGATATCGGGACGCGCCTCCTCAGTCTGCGACACAGGGATGGCTCGCCGCACTTCGGTCTGCGCAAGAGTTGCGTGGACGGTCAAGAGCAGCAGGGCACAGGTCGTGATGAGTCTTTGGACCGTCATGCGATTGCAAAGTCTACCCTCGCCCCTCATGCCTCCCACCACAACCATTCGTTTTTTCCCAGCATTCACAGGGGGCAGGCGGCGTGGGCATGCCCGAGTTCAATCGCAAGCCTTCTAAATTTTCTCTACCAGGGTTCCAGAAGTCACACCAAGCTGCGCGCGCGCACGGAGGGAACGCCAGAGATCGCTTCCTTGGGTTTCGCCGGAGATGAGTGCCTGATAGGCCTTGAGGATGGCTGTTGTTTGCTCGGAATTCTCTTCCAACAATTCAATGCGGTAGTTGCGCAGTCCTGCGGCTTGGAGTTCCCGAAAGTAATTTGCTCCCGTCTGGGCGACAGCATTGAAGAGGGTATTGCGACAGCCGACATCGGCGCGCAGCGGGTGCTGCATTCCGACACGATCCTTGAGATGCACCCGGTGCCGGTCACACGGCCGTCCACAGTTGGTGTGATCGGTTCCCTCCGAGAGAAAAGCGGCAAAGACGCAATGCTCCATGTGAAACATTGGCATGTGCTGATGGATGGTGAGT